>CABDZJ010000055.1_pt1 | contig 48203 bp, 45 predicted proteins | sample 3132161 | NCBI WGS metagenome assembly CABDZJ01 (sample SAMEA5534340, study PRJEB31848) | metagenome | biome: tundra; feature: field; material: soil | place: USA | collected 2013-05 | depth 0.45 m | reverse complement strand
AGCCATCCCGACTATTTCGCGCGCTCCGCCTCCGGCGGGCTGATCACCGTCAAAGCGGCGAGCGGTTCCCCGGCATATCCCAAGAACACCCTGATGGACGAAGCCAATCCGGGCTGGCAGGCCTGGGAGGCACAGCGCATCGTCACCAACATCGCCAAATACGGGTTCGACGGCGCCTACGTGGACTCGATGGGGCCGGGCCCCTTCTCGGGGACCACCACGGCGGTGCCCATCGACCCCTCCACCGGGCAGGCCTTCACGGACACCTCATGGATGGAGGCGGCCGGGCACACCCTGTCGGTGATCAAGGCGGCCATGGGCACCAAGTTCCTCTTCTCGACGGGGCTGGTCAACGGCACCGAGTTCAGCGCCTTCACCCACTACCTGTCCGACTCCACGGTCAACGGGGTGCAGACCGATTCCTGGCTGCGGGTGGCGAGCTCGTCGCCGAGCCAGTACCCGAGCGCGAGCACCCTGGCCGGTGATCTGGCCATGGTGCAGACCCTGAACGCGCAGGGCAAGTCCTTCTTCGGGTGGACCAAGCTCTGGACCACGGTGAGCGCGGCCCAGGAAGCCGCCTGGAACACCTATGCGCTGGCCGCGTACCTGCTGGTTGACAACGGGGTGAGCGACTACTACGACTTCAGTGCGCCGTCGACCAATGCCGACCGCACCACCATCTACTTCCCCGATCAGCTGGCGGCGCTGGGCGCGCCCCTGGGAGGGTTCACGCTGAGCAACGGCATCTACAGCCGATCCTTCCAGCACGCCACGGTGACCCTCAACACCACCACCAACGTCGCTTCCATCACCACCCCCTGACCGCACCACGCAGGCCCGCCACGGCGAGCTTTGATGGTGTCAGCGCGGACAACGATCACGTCGGGTCGTCGGGATCAGGAGGATGCGCCGCGAGGTACTGCTGCTCGGCGAGCGGGATCGACTGCTGTTGCATGGCGATGCCCGGGCGTCCCCCGCTGGCAGGGGTGACGGGAATCCCCGTATAGCACCGCTTATTCAGTCGGTCCACGTGGCGAGGTGCCTAGTAGCCGGAACTCGGAGACGTTGAGGACGCGGCACTCGAGGTGCACGGGCAGGCCCTGCGCGGCGATCACCTCGACGGCCGCGAATCTCCTTTTGGGCTTGTGGTCCCTTTCAACAACTCGCCCGCCTGGCGATGGATGGCGACCTCGGCTTCGAGCTCCCGGATGCGACGCCGCGCGGCCGCCAACTCAGCCCGCTCCGCGGACGTGAGGCCGGGGTCGATCCCCTGGTCCACCCGCTCCTGACGTCGCCAGCCGTACACCGTTTGTTCGCTGATACCGAGGTCGGCCGCGACGTCGCGCACACGTCTGCAAGCCGCGATCAGGTCAAGGACTCGCTGCCGAAACTCCGCCGGATAACCCCGTCTGCCCATGCTGTCCTCCTGATGGGACAGCAGCATGCCAGTCCAGTAATCCGACTCCACGAAACCCAGGGCTCACCAAATCGTGGCGGCAGGTTGTGTGGATCTCCTGCCTGTCGTGAGCGTCCGAGGCCGCGGTACAGGGACGCGCACCACGCCAGTAGCGTCTCGCTCAAACCAGGTAAGTAACGGCCTTTCGGCCCGCGCCCGGCACGAGCCGTGACTACCGCTGCAGCGCGACCGTGTCCATGATGAACACGAAGTAGACGGCGGTCGCGGCGATCACGAGGATGTGGAACACCTCGTGGTAGCCGAACACCTTGGGCCAGAGGCGAGGCCGTTTCGTGGCGTAACAGATCGCCCCGGCGCAGTACAGTGCGCCGCCGGCCGCCAGCACCACGAGCCCGCTGGCGTGGATGCGATCCCCGAGCGCCGGGAGGAAGAAGACCACGGTCCATCCGACACCGAGGTAGAGCACGACGGTCACCCAGCGCGGGAGCGGCACACCGGTGGTCGCGACCACCACGCCGCTGCCCGCCAGGACCCAGATCACCACCAGCAGCACGATGGATGGCCAGCCGCGCAGCACGTTGACGACCACAGGCGTGTACGTCCCCGCGATGGCGAGAAAGATGGTTGCGTGGTCGAGGCGCCCCCAGACCCGCCGCGTCCGCGGTGACCAAGGGCCGCGATGGTAGCTGGCGCTGACGGCGAAGAGCAGGACGAGGCAGACGCCGTAGATGCCGAGCGAGATCTGCCGGGCGATGTTGCCACCGCTGACCACGACGAGGCTGATCGCGCCGGCGATCGCCAGGGGCACGGTGGCGAGATGAGTGAGGCCGCGCAACGACGGGCGGGGGGGCGCGGCGGTCAGCGTCGTGTCAGGCAGCGGGGGCGACCTCATGGCGTTCGGGTTGCGGGCGGCGGAGCCATCGGGGGGCCCACCAGTTGGCGTCTCCGAGCAGGCGCATCACCGCCGGGACGACGAGCGCCCGGACCAGTGTGGCATCGACGATCACCGCGACCGCCATTCCGACCCCGATCGATTTGATGGTCACGACGCTGGCGAGCGCGAATGCGAGAAAGACGCATGCCATGATCGCGGCCGCTCCGGTAACGAGACGGCCGCTGCGCTCGAGGCCGTCGGCGACGGCCGTGCGATTGTCGCCGGTGCGAATCCACGCCTCCTGCATGCGCGTGAGCAGGAACACCTCGTAGTCCATCGAGAGCCCGAACACGACGCAGAAGAGCAGCACCGGGATGGTCGGGTCCAACGGGCCGGCGGTGAAGCCGAGGATCGAGGAGAGGTGGCCCTGGTCGAAAACCCATACCAGCGCACCGAATGCGGCGCTCAACGAGAGCGCGTTCATGATCACCGCCTTGAACGGGAGCACGAGTGAACGGAGCAGCACGGTGAGCACGACCAGCGTGGTGATCAGCACAAAGCCGATGGCGAGCGGCGTGTGGTCGATCATGTAGTTGACGAGATCGATGTCGAACGCCGTGTCGCCCGTCACCTGAACGGTTGCGCCGGAAACGCCGTCGCTGGCGCGGATGTCACGGACGAGGGCGTGCGCCTGATCGCTGGTGACGAAGTACGGGTTGGCAACGTCGAGCACGGCGATGCTCGATCCCGTCAGATTGGTGAGCACGGACTGCACCGCGGACGGCAGCGAGCCCTTCGGCTGCAGGTAGAGCGATTGGTATGAGGAGAGCGTCAACGTCGGATCGACGCTGACGTAGCTGCGAACTCCGGTGACTCCCTTGAGCGCGGCAAGCCGCTGGGCGAGCTGGTATGCCGTGGCGATGTTGGCAGCCGTGGTGGGGCGCCCATGCTGGAAGTTGACGACGACGACGATGGTGTTCTGACCAACCTGGGGAAACTGCGCCTGCAGGAGGTCGGCGCCCTTGCGGGCTTCGGCGCTGGTGGGGAGTTGGTTGACGTCGCTGTTGGCGAGTCGCAGATCCAGGAATGGCGATCCCGCGATCAGCAGGATCGCCACGGTCGGGATGAGCACCGTCCAGGGACGGCGCATGACCCAGGTTGCGAGCCGGTGCCATGCGCCCTCACCGAATGGCTTGGGTTGCATGATCGGCACCCGGATGCTGTTGATGCGCGTCCCGAGGATGGCGAGCATCGAGGGCAATAGCGTGACCGCATACAGCACCGAGATGGCAACGACGATCGCGCCCGCAACCCCCATCGACACCAGTGCCGTGCCGGTGTAGAAGAGCAGGCCTGAGAGACCGATTGCGACAGTGAGCCCGCTGAATATGATGGCTCGCCCCGCGGTCGCCATGGTCGTGGCCAGCGCGTCCTCGACACTGCTGCCGGATGCAAGCTCCTCGCGGAACCGCGTCACGATGAACAGCGAATAGTCGATCGCGATGCCAAGGCCGACGAGCGTCACGACATTGACGGCGTACGTCGACACGTTGATCGCGTGCGCGAGCGCGAGCGCCGCTCCTACACCGCCCAGCACAGCGAAGACGCCGACACCAAGGCAGAGCAGCGCGGCGATGCCGGTGGTGAACACGATCACCAGCAGGATCAGCGCGAGCGGGAGCGACACCACCTCGGATCGGCGCAGATCGTCCGCGAGATACGTGTCGAAGTCGTAGGCAAGGGGGACGTCGCCGGTGGTGGTGATGCTGAGCGATGAGGAGCGCACCTCGCCGCGAATCTGACCGTACTGGGAGCGGGCCTGCGAGAAATCGATCCGCATCCCCACCTGGACGAGCACGCTGTGCTTGTCGGTCGAGACCAGGAGGGGAGCCGCGGCGGCGCTTGCGGTGTATGGCGTGGTCAGAGCGCTCACCCGAGAGTCGTTGCGCAGCGGTGCGACCGCTGAGTTGACCGCCGTCTCGAACGTGGGCTGACCGAAGGTCGCTTGCGAGCTACTGAGGATGAGCGTGAACGACGAACCGGTGGTCGACGGCAGTTGCGCAGCTTCGAGGTTGGCGGCATGCACCGACTCGACGTCGTAGTTGCCCGCATTGATCGGCTGCCCGCCGGTGAGCAGCCCGACGATCGAGAGCACGAAGAAGCCGAGTGACACGGCCAGCACCGCTTTGCGGCGGCGGTAGACAAAATGCCCCCAGCGCCTCATCGTGATGCTCCTTCGATCAACGCGATCGAGTATATCGACCCGCGGTTTCGTCACCGCGTAGACTCTCGAGGACCGCGATGGCAACGCACGTCCCACCTCCGGTCGGGGAGATCACCGCGATCTCGCATTTTGCGACGGCCGCCCGTGAGCCTCAGCCAGGGCGGCAGCTTGACCTGATCCGGGAGGCCGCGCCCGGGTTTCGAGCGTGGTTCCGGGGCACGGGGATGCCGGACTGGATCGGCACCTTCGATCTCGTGCTGCTGCCGTATCCCACCCGGTTCGGTCTCTTTCGTGCCGCGATCAGCCCAACCCCGTATCTGTCCCTGACCCACCGGATGGTGGTGGTCCGCTGGCGCGAGCCCGACGGCAAATCACGAGTGCTGCTCTTCGAACCGACCGATGTGGAACTCGCCCGGCGGACGCCGTACTTCGCGCGCTTGCGTGAGTCGACTCCGCCGGCATTCGAGCGGGCCTTCGCACGGCCGCTCGGTGACGTCGTCAGCCATCTGCGCAGCGTCGGAATCGACACCGGTGATGTCGACTGGATCACGTTCGACCATCTGCACACGCAGGACGTGCGCCGGTGGATCGGAACCACCGAGCCTGCTCACGACCTCTCCCCGAATGCGCCGGTGGCGGCGACACTGCCCCGCGCGCGGCTGATCGTGCAGCGCGCTGAGCTCGAGTCGCTCGCCGCTCTGCATCCGTTGCAGGTGCCGTGGTATCAGGCAGCGACGTACAGCTCACTGCAACAGGACGCGCTGCTGCCGATCGACGGTGATGTGCTGATCGGTCCCGGGGTCGCGCTGCTCGCCTCGCCGGGTCACACGATCGGCAACCACACGCTGGTGGTCAACACGGAGACCGGCATCTGGGCAAGCAGCGAGAACGTGATCGCGACCGAGTGCCTCACACCGGAGCACAGCCGGATTCCCGGCCTGCGCCGTTACACGAGCGCGTGGGAGCAGGAGGTCGTGCTCAACGCCAACACGCTCGAGGACACCGCACGCCAATACAACTCGTGCGTGCTCGAGAAGTCGATCGTCGACGTCGCGCGCGCCGACTCGCGCTTTCTGCAGTTCATGCCGTCGTCCGAGCTGACCGGCAGCATCCTCAGTCCGGGCACATCGCCGACCTTCACGCACTCGGGGATCTTCCACGGGACGCTGACTCCGACCGGCGCGGTCGCGCGCTGACGCGGTGCCGGATACGATGACAACTGTGTCCGGGTCGCTCGCACGCCGTGCATGGACGCTCTACGAGCCGATCCACGCAATCGTCTATTTCGCGCCGGAGGCGACCGAGCACTACAAGGCGGCAGGGCTGCGCGGCGGGTGGATGGGCTACTTCGGCTCACGCTCCGCACCCATGGGCGCCGTGACTCCGGGTGTGGTCGCCGCGGTGTTCCACAACTTTCAGCCCGCGATGGTCGCGCGGGCCATTCCCGACGCCTGGCGCTTCTCGAGCCCGGAGCTCGCGCTGACGGCGCGAACCGCGGTTGCCGACTCAGCGCTGCGCCGGCTCTGGGGCGATGCGGCGGCATCCGATGAGGTCGCCGAGGCCGCGGACGCAGCCATGCGCGTTGCCCGCGGATTGAGCGGGGGAGGACGCCCGCTCTTCACCGCCACCGCGGCGCTCGACGAACCGAAGGCAGCCCATCTCAAGCTCTGGCACGCGTGCACCCTGCTTCGGGAGCATCGGTTCGACGGCCACATCGCAGCGCTCACCGTCCACGGTCTCGACGGGCTTGAATCGCTCGTGACCGCGCTTGCCGCCGGCAGCGGGATCGACGCCGCCACGATTCGCCGGTTCCGGGGTTGGACCGAGGAGGAGTGGGATCAGGGCGTGGAGCGCCTGCGCAGTCGCGGGATCCTCGATGCGGGCGGCGAGCTCACCAGCGACGGTCGCGCGCTCCGCGCAGCAGTGGAGGAGGCCACCGACCGCCTCGCGAGCCACGTGTGGGAGGCGATGGACGAGCCGGCGCGGGAGCACCTCTTCGGCGCGCTGCGCCGACTCACCTCGTTGCTGGAGCGCTCGGACGGGATCCACTATCCCAACCCGATCGGGGTGAGCCGTCCCGACTAGCACCTCACCGCGGAAGGTCAGATCGGCGCGAGCCCGATGCAGGCACGGACTGTGTTCTCGAGCAGCTCGCCGCGTGCGTGGGTGCCCATCGTCCCGGTGACAAACGCGATGGCGTAGCCGGCGGCGCTGCACGCGGCGCCGAAACTCCCACCCAGGCCGCCCATACCGAACCCCTCAGGATCGATCCCGAACCCGAGTCCCCAGGCGTTCTCGTGACCGAACACGCGGTCGACGCCTGAGCACTGCACCGATACGGCTTCACGCAGGAGTTGCGGCGAGAGCAGCTCCCCGCGCAGCAGCGCGGCGTACAGGCCGGCGATACCCCGCGCGGTGCCGTGCCCGTTGATGGCCGGCACCTCCGCAGTGCGCCAGGCGGCGCCGTTCACGACCGCTGGGTCGCGCGTTCCCGGGGGGTTCGCGGTGGCACGGCGGTACAGCTCGCCCGCATGGGGCTCGATATCGTCGAGACAGGTGAGTTCGACGGCGCGAGCCTGGTCGTCAGCAGTCAGTCCGACTGCGAAGTCGAGTCGGGCCGGCGCGCAGACCTCGTCGCGCAGGAACCCCCCGAGGCTGCGGCCGTCGACGCGGCGCACGATCTCGCCGACGAGGTGGCCGTAGAAGAGCGGCGATTCACCATGCGCGGTCCCCGGCGGCCACTCGGACCGCTGGTCGGCGAGGAGCGCGCAGAGCGCGTGCCAGTCGTAGAAGACACTGGTCGGGGCAGCCGCGTCCAGGGCGACCACGCCGGCCTGGTGCGAGAGGACGTGGCGCGGCGTGGCCGGGGCGCGGAACTCGGGCCAGTATCGCTGGATCGGAGCGTCCAGGTCGAGCACGCCGCGATCGACGAGCACCAGCGCACACATTGCGGCGAAAGGCTTGCTCACCGAATACGGCTGGACGATGCTGTCGCGCTGCCATGCGCGCGTCCCGTCGGCGCTCGCGGCGCCGCCCCAGAGATCGACGATCCACCGGCCCTCGTGCCACACGGCGAGTGCGGCACCGGTCCCGCGTTGCTCCGTCAGGACCCGGGCAAATGCCTCGCGCACGGTCTCGAATCCGGGTTCGACCACTCCCTGGGCATCGAACCGCGTCACCGTGTTCACCAGGGCCGTCAGGAGACCGCTGTCGACGCGGCTCCCGCGCGCTCGCGCCCTACCACCGCGGCCAGGGCACGAATGAACGCCGGCCGGGTATTCGGCAGCTCGATGCGATGCATGGTGATCCCCGCCTCCGCCGCCTCCGCGCCGGCAGCGATGTCGATGTCGTAGAGGATCTCGAGGTGGTCCGCGAGGAATTGCAGGGGCACGACCAGGATCTCGGAGATCCCCTCGGCACGAAACGCCGGGAAGAGATCCTTGACGTCCGGCGTCAGCCATTCCTCGGGCGTGTGCCCGGCGCTCTGATACGCAAAGCTCCATTGCTCATTCGCCAGCCCGAGTTGCTCGGCGACGGCGGCCGCGGTGTCGCGGAGTTGGGTGATGTAGCCGGGATCGCGGTCGACGACAGGACGGGGGAGGCTGTGGGCGGTGAAGATGATCGGGATCCGGAGACGCACGTCCGGCTCAAGACGCGCAAGCGTGTCCTCCACGCGCTCGGCAAGTGCCGCGATCCATTCGGGGATGAGGTGCCAGGCACCGGCGATCCGCACGTCCACCTCGGGATGCTCCGCCCGCCAGGCGGCCACGCCGCGCTCGTACCCCGCGAGGATGATCGGCGAATACTGGGGCGCCAGGACCACCACGACGATGCGTTCAGTGCCGCCATCCGCGAGGTCGTCGAGCGCACCGCGCAGTGAGGGCTCGGAGTGGAGCATTCCGGCGACGACGCGCATGTCCTCTCCGTCGTGCCCGGAGTCGAGCGCGTCCTGAAGCGCCGCGCACTGCGCCAAGGTGATGTCGATCAGTGGTGAGCGGCCGATGAGGTCGTATCGCCGCCGGAACTCATCGATCAGGTCCGGCGGCACCTCGCGCCCGCCGCGCACTGACGAGAGGTAGGCGGGAACGTCCTCGGCCGTCACCGCCGAACCGAAGGTTGCGAGCACGACGCCGAACTGAGCCACTGCTCAAAGGGTAGATGCTGGCCGCTCGCCCTCGCGGTCAGCCCCGGTCCGTGTCCTCGTGAACGAGTTCCGCGAGGCGCTTCAGGTTGTCGCTGGGCGTCTCGGGAAGGACCCCATGTCCGAGGTTGAAGATGTGACCGGGCTGGCCGTCCGCGTCCTCGAGGATCGCTCGCGCTTCGCGCGCGATCACCTCGAACGGCGCGAGCATGACGCCAGGATCGAGGTTGCCCTGGATGCCCCGGTCGCCGATCCGGCGCCAGGCCTCGTCAAGGGGCAGCCGCCAGTCGACGCTGATGACGTCCGAGCCGCAGCGCGCCATCGCCTCGAGCAGGTGTGATGTCGTCGTGCCGAAGTGGATCGTCGGGACCCCCGTCTGGCCAGCCGCTTCGAGGATGCGCCGGCTGTAGGGCAGCACCATCTGCTCGTACGCCGACACCGAGAGCGCACCAGCCCATGAGTCGAACAACTGGACCATCTGGGCGCCGGCGTCGACCTGCGCCCGGAGATACCTGATCGTGACCTCGGTCAGCGTGTTCATCAGGCGATGCCACAGCTCCGGCTCACCGTGGAGCATCGCCTTGGTGCGCGAGAACTCCTTGGTGGGCTTGCCCTCGATCATGTAGGAGGCCATGGTGAAAGGGCCGCCGGCGAAGCCGACCACCGCAGTCTTGCCATCGAGCTCCCGGCGGACCAGCTTGATCGCCTCGAACAGTTCTGGGGTCGCCTCGCGCGGGTCGACCAACCGAAGCGCCGCCACGTCGGCCTCGGTGCGCACCGGTTCATGGATCAGCGGGCCGATGCCGGGATCGATCGAAAAGGGGACCCCCATACCGAGCAGCGGCAGCATGATGTCGGCGTACATCACCGCGGCATCCACCCCGAACTCCTCGACGGGCATCAGCGTCACGCGTGCGCAGAGCTCCGGGGTGCGCGTGATGGTGAGGATGTCGTAGGTCTCGCGAAGGGCTCGATAGCCCGCGAGGCACCGTCCAGCCTGGCGCATGAACCAGATCGGCGTGCGGTCGGCCGGCTGCAGCCGCGCTGTGGCGAGCATGCGTTCGGCGCCGGTCATCGAGCCTGTGTGCGTCACTGCCATGAGTATCGAGGGTAGCGAAGCCGGCTCCTCGCTCGGATGGTGCTGCACAGGCCGCCTGACGCCACGTACGATCGCAACGACTTCGGGGCCGGAAGCCGGCCTCCGGCCGGCGCCAGAACGTGCAGAGGAGAGTGCAGCCCGTGAAATCGACCATGCAGGAGTCGCCGCTGAGCATCACCGAGCTCTTCCGCCATGGGGCGACGGTGTATCCGGACAGCGAGGTCATCACGTTCGAGGGCGAGCAGGCCCGACACACCAGCTATGCCAAGGTGGCGGAGCGCGTGAACCGCCTGGCCGGGGCGCTGCGCACACTCGGGATTGTCCCGGGCGATCGCGTGGGAACCCTCTGCTGGAACCACCAGGAGCACCTCGAGGCGTACTTCGCCGTCCCCTCCATGGGAGCGGTGCTGCACACGCTCAACCTGCGGCTGCCACCGTCCCAGCTCGTGCAGATCATCAATCACGCCGAGGACCGGGTCGTCATCGTTGATGTCTCGCTGGCACCGCTGCTCGCGGCGGTTATCGACCAGTGCCCGACCATCGAGAAGGTGATCGTGGTCGGCTCTGGTGAGGTGTCCGGTCTGGGTGAAACGCTCGGCTATGAAGCCGCGATCGCCGCCGAGTCACCGACCTTCGACTGGCCTGCCATCGACGAGCGCAGTGCGGCGTCCATGTGCTACACGACGGGGACGACGGGCGACCCGAAGGGCGTTGCGTACAGCCACCGCTCGGTCTACCTGCACTCGTTCGCGGTGTGGGCGACGTTCCGTCTCGACGACAGGGGCCGCCTGCTGATCATCGTGCCGATGTTCCACGTCAACGCGTGGGGGACGCCCTATGCGGGCTGGCTGGTGGGGAGCGATCTGCTGCTTCCCGGACGCTTCCTGCAGCCACAGGGACTCTGTGACTTCATCCAGCAGGAGCGGCCAACATTCACCGGTGGCGTGCCGACCATCCTCACCGCGCTCCTCAACCACGTGCAGGCAAACGGCTGTGACGTGTCGAGCATCAAGACCGCGGTGTGCGGGGGTTCTGCCGTTCCCGCAACTTTGATCGCGGCCTACCGTGACGTGCTCGGTATCGAGCTCTGGCAGGCGTGGGGGATGACCGAGACGAGCCCCATCGCTTCAATCGCTTTCCCGCCCAAGGGCACGGCACCCGAGGATGAGATGCACTACCGGTCCAAGACCGGACGGGTCGTCCCGGGCGTGGAATTGCGCCTCGTCGACGACACCGGCGCGGAGGTTCCCCACGATGGCGAGGCGGTCGGTGAGATCGAGGTGCGCGGCCCGTGGATCACCGCGTCCTACTACAACGCCGAGGTCCCAGAGAAATTCCACGACGGTTGGCTGCGCACCGGCGACGTCGGCAACATCGACGGACGCGGCTACGTGCAGATCACCGACCGGTCGAAGGACGTCATCAAGTCCGGCGGCGAGTGGATCTCATCGGTCGAGCTGGAAACACTGCTCGTTGGTCACCCCGCGGTGGCGGAGGCGGCCGTGGTCGGGGTCCACGACGACCGCTGGGCGGAACGGCCGCTTGCACTTGTGGTCCTGAAACCCGGTGCGTCCGCGACGCCCGACGAGCTGCGTGAGTTCCTCGCGCCCAAGGTTGCTCGCTGGTGGCTCCCGGAGCGCTGGGCCTTCGTCGATGAGCTTCCCAAAACCAGCGTCGGCAAGCTCGACAAGAAGCTGATCCGGTCCGATTACGGACGGGAGAAGTTCTCGGTCGTCGAGCTCGAGGCGACACCGAGGTAACTCTCGCGCCGTCAGTGCAGGATCGGTCCGGTTTCGACGACCTGGAATGCGCTGCCCGGGACCGACTTCAGCTCGTCGAGGTTGTTGTCGTCCCAGCGCGAGTCGGTCGCGCCGCTGATGTACCAGCTGCTGCCGTTGTCGGCGACGATCATGCCGTAGGTCTTGAGGGCCTTGAGGATGGCCAGCGCTTCGCCGGTGAACCCCGCGAGGCTGAACGATGCCGCGAGGCGGAGACGGAGACCCATCGGTGGCAGGCTCGGGTTGTTGACGCCCGCCTGGTGCGTCGCGGGGTGGATGAAGCCGTCCTGCGTGTCCGCGACGGTGAAGCGGAGCGCGTGATTGATCACCCCTGAGGCCACCTCGTTGTACAGGGCGAGTCCGGGCAGGATCGGCAGTCCCGCTGCGTCTGCCGAGGTCCATCCGGCGGGACGCAGCGCGTTGCTGCTCAGGTTGAACACCGCGCCCGACGCGCACACCCAACCGCTGCCGGACTGCTGTGCGTTGTACATCTCGTAGAGGTGGCAGTTACCGGAATCGAGCACCAGCACGTGATGATCGCTGCCTGATTCCACCGGTGCGTTGAGCGGCACGGGGTATGGGCCGGGGTTGCTCTCCGACCCGTAAGCGTTGAAAGTGATCGGCACCAACTTCTGCGACGCCGGCACCACCGTGTAGGGAATGCCGTACGTCGGATTCGACCCGAAGTCCGGGTGCAGGAATTGTTTGGTCGAGTCGATTGCCGCGATGTAGGTCGCCGACATCGGGTTCACCGGTGCGTTGGCGACGTTTTGGTTCCAGGGGTTGTTCGTTGGGAAGACCTGGCAGCCGCCAAGGATCGTTCGGGGACCCGACGGCGTCTGCGGTTTCGCGGCGGTGGTGCGTGCTGTCGGCCGAGGCGTGGCCCTGGCGGTTGCTCGCGCAGTCGCGCTGGCTGCAGCGGAGGCTGACGGGGACATCGTGGGGGACCCGGCCGTGGGCGATGTTCCCAGGGTGCCGCCGGGCGACGGAGTGGGAATGGCCTGTGTTGACGTCCCGCCGCAGGCGGTTACGATGATGAGCGAGCACATCAGCGCCATGCCCGGCCAGAGGCGCGGCGCCTGGGTTCGTAGCCGGATCACGGCGCTAGCATCCCGCGGTCGAGGGCGTCGATCGTGACGAGCCGGTCACGAGAGCGGGAGCGCGCGGACGGTGATGACCGCCGGACCAGGGTACCTGGGCGAGCGGACAGCCGAAGAGCGCTATCCCTGAATCGGCGACGGCAGAGACTGCGGGCTGATGCGGTCTGTGGAGTCGGTGCTCATCCGCTGCACCATCGCGACGAGCGTTATCGCGGCCGCGACGGCGACCAGCGCGGCGATCAAAAAGAGAAAGAAACCTGCATCCAGGTAGGCAGGAGGGGACAACGCATGGGCCGGGACGTAGGGGATCGGACCGTGCGGGCCGAGTTCCATTGGCGGGCTGGCGGCATCCTCGCCCACCACACGACCACTCGCGTCGGCGCCCTCGAAGGCGACCAACGCGAGCGAGCTGACAGCGGCGGCGAGCGCCGCGGCCGAGGCGATGCGGCGCTGAATGCCGAGCAGGGATGCAATGGCGAATAGAGCGAGCAAGACGATGGTGGCGAGGACGATGACGCGGTCCAACCCCTGGGCGAGGCTGTACGACGGAAAGGCGAACGCGGTTCCCGGCCCAATCAAGGGGCACATCACGCATGTCCGGGTGACGAAGGGCGTGAAGACCGCGCCAAGCATCACGGCCGATGCGCCAAGCACCGTCGCACCCGAGAGCTGCAGCAGCGTCCGTCGATGCGCCATGGCTCTGGCAAAGGTAGCACCGTGCAAAGGGAAGCCCGTTACCTTTGCCCGTCTTGGGGGGTCTTATAGGTGTCGGATGGCCGTCGCGTGCACCAATCAGAACGGCGCCGACCCGGGAGGCCTGCTTGAACGACGAAGAGGCGGCATTTTCGATGGCGCTCGTCGATGCCTCTGAGGCCGCGCTGAGGGTGGTCCGATCGCTCGGGCTGTCACCGAGCGATGTCGCCGACGTGCTCCAGGAAGCATCGATTCGCGCGTGGCGTCATCGCGACCAGCGACGCGGCGAGTTCAAGCCCTGGTTTATCGCCATCGCCTACCGCGAAGCTCGACGACCGCGGCGGCGGTGGATGACTCTGCCGGCGTTCTGGACCGCCGCAGCGGGCGAGCCGGAGCGTGATGAGCGACTTGGCGACGTGCTCACGGGGATCCGGACGCTGCCGCGACGGCAGCAGGTCGTGCTCTCGCTCCGATGCGAGGCCGGACTCTCAACCAAGGAGGTGGCCCACATCATGTCCATCAGCGAACCGGCCGCGAAGCAACTGCTGAGTCGAGCGCGCGAGTCGCTGCGCCGCGCGCTGGAAGCGCACGCAGTCGAGGTTGCGCAATGACGCATCTCGACGACGACGCGCTCGACCGGGGCATCGCGCGGCGATCTCTCACGGCCGCTGAACACAACGTGCTCGTGGACACTCGACAGTTCATGCAGCGAGGCGACTTCGCGGCTGCACGCGGCTCGAGAACGCTGGCCATGGAGGTGCTCGCAGCCGGCGCCGTCGCGGTGCTTGTGATCGGCGTCATCCTGGTGCTCGCGCGACCGGCATCGCCCCGACCGCAGCCCGCGGTGACGCACCCCACCGCGTCTCCGACGGGAGCGCCGACTGTCACGGCGTCACCGTCGCCCAGTGCGGTACCGGTGGGAGCCGCGCCGCCGATCCTCGAGCAAGTCAGACTCGGCACCTGGTGGGTTAATGCACTCACCGTCGAGCCGGGCGTTGCCTGGGCAGCTGTGCAGTCCCCGAACTACGGTGAGCCGGGCAGGCTTATTCGTATTGACACATCGACGGCGCGCCAGACGGCGAGTTGGGTGATCGGCGGCGACCCGATCGCCGTCGCCGCGGCCGGGCCGTATGTGTGGGTGGCAAACAGCTTTGGGGATAGCTCCAAGGTGCTCCCCGAGCAGAACACGGTCGAGCAGTTCAATGCGGCCACCGGACGGCTGATGCACGTCTATCGAGTGACCGACCCGCGCGGGCTTGTCGCCAATCCAACATCCGCTCTGGTCGTGTGGGAGTCAACCGACAGCCGAGCGCAGCTGAGCCTCTTGTCGGGAGGTGGCGACACGACAATCGCCGGCGTGCCCGGAACGGTCTTGGGCCCTGGCGTCTCATCGCAGTCAGCGATCGTTGTCTGCGGCGATGAGGTGTTCTTCGCCGCCAGCATGACGGGCACAGGCGAGATGGATGCGACCATCTACGCCGTTCGCCCAAGCGGGGGCGCTGTCCGAACCATCGCGATGATCCCCGGGGATTTTGAACCCGATATTGCGTGCGATGGCACGGCATTGTTCGTGAACAACGGCACCAATGGCGGCATCGTTCGCGTCAGCCTCGCTGACGGTACCGTCGGTCCCGCCTGGCCGGGATCGTATCCCTTCGCGATGACCTATGCCGGTGGGCGTCTTTGGGTGATGTACCTCTCGAACGACGCCCAGGATGAGCCTTTCCTGACGTCACTCGATCCCGCCACAGGGGTCGCAGCGCGTTCAGGCTTCAGCCCGCCGGCGACGACGGGCCTCTTCGATCGCTATCTCATCGTGCCGGGCACAACCGGCCTCTGGGTTGTCGCCGGCGACGGCAACGTCCTCCTCAATGTGAGACTTGGATGAGAAGGGAGGTGATGTAAACCGTTTACCGCCGCCGAGCCTCTAAACGGAGTAGACATGACGACCATGGGGCTCATCGAGACTCCGCCCCCGGGAAGTGATGACGTCGAAGAAGCCGTTGCACGGTATGGATCTGAGATGTACGGGTTGACGTTGGCGATCACGGCGAACGTCCATGACGCCGAGGACGCGTACCAGACGGCGTGGTCGGATGCGCTCCGCAGCTGGACGAAGATCCGGGATGTCTCCAAGCGGAGGGCGTGGTTGGCGTCGATCGCGGCGCGCTCTGCGATGCACACGCGGCGACGCCGAGCCATCTCGAACCGGCTCCACGTGCCCTTCTCCGATGCAACGGCACTCATGACGGTCATGCATTGGGACGCTGAGCTGGGCACCGCGATTTCGCAACTGAGCCCACGTCAGCGCGCGGTCATCACGCTCCACTTCGGTCATGGCTTCACGCTCGACGAGGTTGGGACGATTCTCAACTGCCGCGGAGGCACGGTACGCAGTCATCTCGGTCGCGCGCTTGCCAATCTCCGCGTTGTCATCGGTGATGATCGTGACTGAGATCGACGAAGAGCGACTCCGGCGCGGATTGCGTGGTCTGCTCACCGTGGAGCCGCCTGTCATCGACGATTCGCGATCGCGTGGGACGCCTTGGGTCGGCGGACTTGCTATCGCGGTGGCGACCGTTGTCGTGCTTGCCGGGGTCCTCACCACGACCCTGCTGCTGCGCAATCGCGCCACGGTGGGCGTCACCCCGCCTTCACGGCCGACGCTCATCGCGACCCCGGAGGTGACACCCGAACCCACGCCCATACCATCGGCGATGCCGACACCGTTTGGGACTCCCGCGCCGGCACCCTGGCTGCCGGCTGTCGGACCCCCGTGTACCGTTTCGGAGCTCGAGGTCCGCGTTGGCAAGGGCTTCAGCAACCTGAGCAACGGGATTATGTATTTGATCTTCACCGACAAGGGAAGCGCCCGCTGTGCGCTCCGAGGGACACCGATTGTGCAATTCCTCGACGCTCGCGGCCGGGTGCTGGCGAGTCCGAGGATTGTTGACGTCTCCTCCGGATACGTGCCGACGCTCCCCAATGGCGGAGTAGGTCTGCTGCCCCTGAGCAGTGAGGGAGCGTACCCGGGGACGGGCCCCGAGGGTGGCATGCGAGGCCAGGCGTCACTGCCCCTGCAGTACTACGCTGACGGATGCAACAACTCGATTGCGGCCATCCGAATTCGAGTCGCCGGCGGCACCTTGACGGTTCCGCTGGCCGTGTCGGGAGGAGGTGGCGGCTGCCAGACCACGGTGGTCTTCATCAACCCGTTTCAGCCGGCGGAATACGAACCCTGAGCCGAAGGCCATCCGAGCCGCTGCCGCCCGCCTGAACGTGGCCTAGAATGACGGCGCCTGCAATTCTGGCTGACGGTGTGAGGCGTCACAGACCGACGGGGCTGGCGACACGCTCTCACCAACGGCAGGTTCGCGCGGGAGTAACTCAACGGTAGAGTGCAACCTTCCCAAGGTTGAAGTTGCGGGTTCGAGCCCCGTCTCCCGCTCGGGATACTACAAAACCGCCTCCAAATTTTACATGTGCGCGCGAATACACTGCAGTGTTGCGCCAGCATTAACCGTGCGCGTCAGCCGCGCCGGTTCCTTTCGGCTATATCGTCGAGGTCCAAGAACTGAACGGCAAAGCGATGACCAACTGCGAGCAAGATCGTCGCCCCCGCATCGGCCGCTGCCGTTTCAATGATGAGTGCGGGTGGGCTGTGCGTCCACTCCTCTTGGGCCATGAGACCTATCCCGAAGACAAACTGGGCACCGATTGCACTGGCAAGGAGGGTGCGAATGACTCGGCCCACGACTTGCGGTGACGAGGCCACAGGAACCTCATAGTCTAGGAGACGATCTGCTATTCCCGCGGCACTCGCTGTCCACGGACTAGCGAGCAACGCAACAGATATACGTGTCGACGTCAGGAGCACTTCGCTCTTGAAATACTCATCCGGGCGACCAACCCGCAGCGCGTCTTCGTGCGCGATTGTAACTTCGGACAGTGTTCTTTGAAAGGCGTCGGCGTCCGATGCAGCAAGTAGGCTAAGTAGCGCGCATGTCGCGAAGTCTGCGACAGAACCGAGAGCGAGCCGTGCCTGGTGGAAGATACGTCGGTTAGTGACGTCTTCGTCACGCAACACCTGCTGGACTAGCGTCCGGCAGTCTTGCAAATCTACGGCCTGATATGGGCCACTTGACTCACGCAGCAGCGGATGAATCAGGACTAAAGGATAGACGTCCACGCCATTCTGTCGAGGCCGCGGCGACAAGTCTTCACGCGGAATCGTTGTAATTGAAAACGGCTCGAAGGCCCCTGCATTGGATAGCAAAAGCATGCGATCAATGCGTAGGAAACTGCCACGGTCCGACGCACGTCGTCTCGTCGTTTCACCGTGCCGCGACCGTACCTCAGACTGCTCCATTGGTGCGCCTCCCCATATGTTCTTGGTTCCAGTTGGTCCTTCTCCGCCAGCCGCTATGTCGCTTGATCTTCACTAAGCATGACGCCGGCTATATTCTGACTCATGGCGCGGCTGAGCCGCTGCCTATGTCACAGACCGTCCGACGTCACTCCGTTCGCGCGACACAGCGTGCCTTCGTTGTGCCGCCACACGGGTGGTGCGCCCCGTGTCAGCGCACCGATTGCCGACTTCACTAGCGGGCATACGGACACAGCTTAGAAGGCTCGGACCTCACGGAACGGGCTCGATGGCGCCGGTGAGTCGGTTGTGGTACTGCCCGCTATATGGCAACAACTTGAAGATGACCATCTCGATGTACCACATGGCGAGCTGCCAAGCTTCTACCAGAAAGTCCGTAGGTCGAACGCTCCGTCCGCGCCGCAAGTGAGCCACGTCATTTCTCAACTTCGCAACGACTTGCGGCCCATCTGCCAAACGCCCCCCAACGATGAAACCCTGCAATCGAGCCGACGCAGCGGAGATAGCCGTGCTGATCCCTAGCGTTGCCAGTAGTTCTCGAAGATTCTCGGTGGCACTCCTCGCCTCGAACTGGCTCTTGGATAGAAGGTGCCGGTCCTCAACGAGGATGCTGTACGCCAGTAGATCCAACACCATGTGAGCTGTGCCGATGGCCAGGTTCACGGGTCTCGGCTGATTAGCGAGCATGTAGTAGCCAATTACAAGGCGGAGCACTAGCTCCCAATATGGATCTTGCCATCTAGTTATGTACGGCGGCCACAACGTTTCCCACTCATAGCCGATTTGGTAGTCCATCCATGACCAACTGACACGCAATGGGTCCATGCTGGGCAGCAACCAGGACGCCCAAGCAGCGTCCCCGTTGGGACGGACCCCTACCGGAAGGATGGCGGTCACACTTCGGCCCAAGCCAAAACGAAAGAACAGCGACAGCGCTTCCTGCAGATTCATCGCGTCGGGTAGCGAGATCATAGACCCGTCGCTTCTTTCGGCCCTCACTGTATGAGTCATGGCATAGCCGCCCTGAACTCGGAGCTCGTCGCGCAAACTATCCGCGTTTGGGGATGGATCGACCACGATGTTCCAGCCACGTCCCACGAGTCTCAGGCTCTCCGGAAGCCGCGCCGGAACAGCCGCGACAAGCCGGCCAGTCCAAGCTCTTTCCAGATTTACGACGTGCATGAGGACCGTCGGAACACTTTCATGGATCAAGCCGGCCTCCCCACCGGCAATCTTCATCTCTGCATGTACGTCTCCGCGGTCGAGTAGCCGTCGCATCGTGCGCTGCCGGGGCAATCGCCGAAAGCGCGGACAGAGAGCTGTTTGCTCAGGCGACGGAAAGAGCGCAATGGGACCCTTCGCAAGGTTCGCTTGTACCTCAGCCACGACGGTGGGCTGTGGCATCCAGTTAACTGCCACGCGCCCGAACGCCGGTGCGCGCGAGCCTAGCGAGTCATTCGCTACGGTGAGCGGCCCCCGATAGAGGCAAATGTCCTCATTGGGACGGGCATGACAGTAGTACGGCTCAACAATCGGTGCAACTGCCATTTCGTCACCTCAACGTAAGCAACCTGGCTGCAACCAGACATTTCTCCGGAGACAAGCAGCCGAGACTTGACTGGGTCTCCAGCAGGTTCGCTCTAGTCCGCCTCCCGGTTAGCAGTACTGTACAAGTGCTGAATGAAAGCATGGACTATCTGCCTCGCGGCGTCGATCGCGCGACTTACTTGTTCGGCCTCTAACGCAGTGGGCTGACCCACCGTTGTGTGACGTACGTCGAGCCGTGGGTCATTCGCGGGATGTTTGATAGACCCCACCGTGGACTTCGAGATTCCTAAGGCGGCGATGAGCCCTCTCTCGCCACCTGTTCGGCCCTCCACAATCTCGACGAGTCTATGAAGTAGGTCAAGAGTCCTCTTTCCAGACGTCGTTTCATCGGTGGCTTTTCGGAAGAGGCCGAGAACGCGCTGAACATCCCCATCATCAAAGATCGGGCGTTTGGCCGCCCGGATTTCGCGCAACTTGGCCAACGCGTCCTTCCGGTCTTGGATTAGCTGCGTACGAAGCTCGTTGTCGCGTTGCACGAGTGCTTCTTCCTCGGGAAGCTGCCACTGATCAGTTCCTGCGCTGCGCATGAGAAGGAGATCGTTCAGGCAACGCTGGAGAACGGCTTGATCGCCGTCAGCTTGAACGACCAATACCAAACCTTCACCCTGGCTGGATTCGCAAGCCACCACATCCCCAACAGGATTTGTGGCCAGCGGCCTCACGGTGCGACTCCACGTGAACACGATTGGATCGAGAAATGCTGAATACGGCGAACTGGCAAGATAGGGCTCAAAAATATGGTCAGGCTCGCTCACCGTCACGATGTGCCCCGACGTAACATGGATCATTTGAAGGTTCGCAGCCTCTAGATTTGCAAGGCTCGGAATTGCGGGAATCCACCAATCAGCGAACCGGAGAGACTCGACCTCGCCCGCGCTCCAGGCGCTGGGTGCAACATGCAAGCCAGAGAATTGTCGAAGTCTCACGACGAGTACACCACCATGCTCGAGCATCCGTCCGAGTTCGTAAGAGCGGCGTTCGAGGCGCTCTCGGATCCCACGCAGAACGTCAACCTCAACCGCATACGATTGTCCCGGGCGGAGAGCGTCATAGCCCTCGAGCATGCTGCTGGCCAGATCGTCAGCGACTATCGCGTTGTACTCGCCGAGATGTGGTGCATTGAGAAGCCGATGTCTTTCGTCGAGCCACAGTATCTGGTAGAGACCTTTCCCCTCGCGCCCGTTACTCATGATGCCGGGGGCTTCGTTTCGGGGCTTGGACTCTCCCGAGGCTGTGAGCCGAGCCCGAGCGCCCAGAAGGCGGCCCAATGTCGTGGGTGAGGAATGCGCTCGCCAGCGCGTATTCGGGAACAGTGTGTACCTGACAAACCAGTCGCTCGGGATAACTCATTGAGCGAGTGGGTCCGGACGCCAGGCAGGATGGTTTCCATCCATACAGTCTGGCTCAACACGACCCCGCCGTTGCGTTGCCACTCTTGCGCCTCGCGGCTGCGTCTAGCGTTGGCCTCGCCTATCTTCTGACGCACGTTAGGCCGGCGGACAGGGTCATCACCAGCGCGCCGCAAGTCGGCAAGAGCGCCATGCCCGCGGCATAGTCGGAACCGGATGGTTTCATCTATGTGCTGCGCCAAGCACGTGGGGCAAAACGCTCCACGGCCGTCGTGAAGCACAGCGCCGCACCCGCGACAGATCCGATCGAGGCGTGGCTCTGTGACGCTGCGTCCCCGGCTTCTGCGTCGGTACTCGGCTTGGCCTCGGATACGGTTGTTGCCGGTAAGGTGTGTTGGGACGGTTGATACCCGAGCTGTCGCGAGACCCCCAGCGTTCCGTTGTAGTGGCGCACCTTTGGTTCCCAGGCCGGCGCTGAGCGCGCTGACGACATCTTCAACCACGGGCCCAACCCATTTCTCCAACGACGGCGAAAGCTCGACGAGGCGCTCCGGCATCGGCGATAGAAGCCGGCATCCTCCGTCGCGCGTTTCGAAGAATTCTCGAGCGCTGAAGGTCCGCTCCTGAAGCAAGTCGAGCAGCCAGCGATCCACCAGGGGGCGCACGGGCTCCATAACGTCGCTGACCAGGGAGTCGCGTCCGGGGTAGTCATAGTGGAGCATCCCCATCCCAGGATCGAGACCCATGGTGAGGCATGCGATGCGGGCCTCCGCTTCGACGAGTGCGTAGAGATAGTTGAGCATCGCGTTGATGGGATCGGCTGCGTTCCTGGGCACACCCGTAAGCGGCGAATGGCGCGCGCTGAAGCGCTGCCAATGCTCGGGAACCTTGGTTCGATCCTGGTGCACCCATTGCATCGTGACAGTTGCCAGGCGTCCCAGTAACGTGAGGCGCCGGCTGCCTCCAACAGACGAACGTCATCGACGGAGTTTGCCCGCGGGAGCTGCTCAAGGACGTTGGTTATCTCGACCTCGCTGTGGGGCCGTAGGCGGAGAACGGTTGCGCGCTGCTCTTTAAGCTTCTTGCTGATGAGGTCGCGAATAATGCGTATACCAATCCCGTTGAACGGCGCCATAGCCTGGGCACGCCTGATGCGAGCGTCGTCAAGCCGAGAACGCGCCGAGGCGACCAGGACTTCGCCGTCGACACCCACCTGCACGAGAGCCGCGTTGACATCGTCCAGCCAGCGAATGGCCTCCAGAGTGATGTAGCCGGCGTGCCCGAGAATAACAAGACGATTCAGATGTGCCGTCGCTTTCGCGAGCCGGACCTCGTAGTGGTCGGCCCCTACGCCTCCGTGCACGACGAGGTGTCGCCGGTCGACCCGCACCTGGATGCCGTAGCCCGACGCCACGACAATGCCGGAGTGCTGTGGTCGACGCCCGGCGTGCCGCGGAAGCCACCGGATCCGGGCGCTACGCGTTGGCATGTGGGTAACCTCCATGCGCTGTGCCCCGGACTGCTGCCGCGGTCGTGGGGGTTGTTGAGGTAAGTGCGCCCTTTCGCCGTGCGAGACCCTCTGTTCGTAGGGTCATTCCCTATCGCTCCCCAGGGCGATCCATCGCTCCTTCTGCGAAGGAGATGCTTCGCTCTTCTGGATGAGCTCGTTGAAGGCCGCCCCAGATAGGCTCGCCTCCGGATCAAACAGTCGCCCATCCTCTATCAGGATCTTCAGGAGCACCGGCACGTGTAGATCCGCGATCTTCTGCATACTCTCGACGGCGCGCGGGTTTCCATACGACCGGACCAGCAGGAAGGCGAAGCCGAAGTATCGTGCGGGTGGATTAGGGAATACGCGACCTCGTTGCAGTTGGGTTAGGAATTGCAACAAGTACGGCTGCAGTTCGACGAACGCACCGAGCTGGTTGGGCTGGATCTCCAAGTACTTCCGCAAGCCCTTGATGAGGCACGTGCTCAAGTCATTGAATTGCAGCACGAAGTTGCGCACGCTGATAAGGGTTTCACCGGTAGCGGCGTGTATAGCGCGGAGAAGCGCGTTTTCGTCGTGTGACGATGTCAGAAAGTCCTGCATGCTGACGATGTCGGCGAAGATGTGATCGGCGGCGCCCTTGAGCGCTGTGGACTCCAATACCTGGTCAAGATCGTCGGAATCGAACGGAATACCAAACCACGGACCGGCGATTTGGCGGCCGAGCTCCAAGGCGGCGCCTTCAGGAAGGATGGCTTCAATGATCTTTCGTGCGACCGGAATCAGTGTTGCCGGATCCAATCCGAACTCGCTGAGGGTCGTGGCTGTCTTAGCGGAATCCCAGCCAGGAAATAGCTGCCGTTCCTGACGCGCGGTGAAGCCCATCGACTGCCATCGGTCGGTCCTCATTTCACGGTTGAGCTGATGAACCGTGTACCCAGCGACGGCTACCAAATCGTTGCGAATCTTGTCGATGGGAACGTCCTCGCCATCGAACCACAACATCAGCCGGAGAACACGACGAAGGCGAATACCCTCCGCTGACCACCTCATAAGGTGGAGCAGTCGCTTGTACGTGTCGGCGTGCCATCGACCTGCCTCTCGGCCTCGTGCGAATCCTCGTCCGCGCCGTGAGGAGGCCGGGGGGAGCAACTTGTCCTTCTGCCACTCGTGGAAGGTGTCTTCGTCAATCAATGGGTAGCCACGTCGTGGCTGGCGCGCCCAGTTGTTCGCGCGATCGATGAGTTCGGCGCGCGTCCACCCTGCGCTCCTCGATCCGGGCTCGGTCTGCTCCAGGTGCTCCACCGGCTCCATATGCCCATTCTACAACAGGGACTAAGCGCTCCACAGGCCGATCTCTTGTTTCTCCGATACTTAGCGGGCTAGCACTGTACCAGCCCATCCACGTAAGGGAGAAGCCGTCAAATGACCCCGCACTTACAAGAGGGACCGGAAAGTTACAATCCGCCCCGTTGGCCGGCTAGATTCGTCGATGGCGAGATCGTCTGCCAGCTGAGCCTCGCCGAAACCTCCGAGATCATCACGGACGGCACGAATTACGACGATCTGGCGCTGTGCCGGCTGGTAGTCCAGTTATACAGGCGACGGGTGCACCGCCTCTCAGGGCGGCGTATTGAAGCCCGCATCGCCAGGGGTCCTCTTGGCTGGTGCTGGTACGCGCGCCCGCTGGCTTCCCGGCAATCGACCTCTCTCGACGGCGCTGAGAATGCGTAGCGGCTCGGGCATGAGGCTTGCACTGTCCATTCGAGGCGCGCGCACCGCACGGCGGCCATCCGCTCGTGGCCCACCTGCCGATGGCGCCAATGACGGCGCCAGCCTCCGTCCCGATCAACAACCAGACGCCTGGCTCACATGCGCCCGGCTCACAAAGGGATTTGCAACGTGACCTCTCGACACCTCGGATCCGCAACGCAACAGGAGAGGCGCTACAGGGCTCTCATGTTCCTCAACTATCTTCGACACGGCACCACGGTTGCTGAAGCCGAACACGACGCAGGGATCTCAGCACGGGCTGCCTATGCCCTCCTTCCAGAAGCGTTTCAGAGGAGGCCTGGCGGGCGGATCGTTCCGCGGCCTCACGACGACCTGTCCCGATCGCTCGTCTTCTACGACGCGCGTGGGCAACTGAACGTCCGTCTCCGCGGTTCGCGCGACGCAACGCGGGTCGCGGAATACCACAACGCCGTGGGTGCTTGGCTCGCCCGAGGCGATCCTAGACCGCTCCGCCGCTTCGAGGGCAAGTCTATCCGCGACGAGGAGGGTGTCGAACATCAATTCCTGACCGATCGCGCGCTGCTCAACCGCTTCGCCGCTGCGGGGGAGACGCGCTTCGAATCGATCTACGCGTTTGTTGGAGAAAGATGAAACATGAGCGAGGAGAACACGTACGCGGATTACCGACGACGCCAGCGCGACGAGGCGCGCCGAGAGGGCCATCTCCAACGCCTTGGGGAAGCCCACCCTGTCTGCACGGTTTGCGGCTACGCCCGCCCTGAAGGGCTCGTGCTCATGCGGCGCGACGCGCTCCTAGAGCGCGGCTTACTCGAACAACATTCTCTGGAGGGCCGACACGAGGGCTTGCTGGTTCCAGTCTGCCGCAACCATCACGCAGAGCTCAGCGACGAGCAGTACGCGTGGGATTCGAAGTTGCGAACGCCCGACCGGGATGGACCGACGCGCCTAGCCGCTCTCCTCCGGGGCCTCGCAGAATTCCTCATGCTCGTCGCTCGAGAGCTCCGCAACTGGTCCGAACGCATTCTTAGGGAGGGGTGGAGTGAATCGCAGGCTGGAGGTATGGCATGAGTGAGAGTCCACTGCCCTACACAGTGGGATTCCGAGCATGGGTCGAGCGCCACAACGCAGCGCCGTCCCCAGCACGTCAGCGAAGGCGCAAGGGTGCCTCTTCCCGTCGCGGCTTTCGAGCGCGCCGGCTCGGTGACCGAATCATGGTGCTCGACTGTGAAACCACAACTGATCGATTCCAGAACCTCCTCTTTGCACGATGTTGGATTTTCGAGAACGAGGAGCGCCAGGTCGACGTCATGGTTCTAGGTGAGAGCGCGACCAGGACGCAAGGCGAGCGAGTACGCCGATATGCCGAACGATCGGGCATCCAGGTGCTGTCGCGCGACACGTTCATCGAAGAAGTCTTTTTCCCCGAGACCTTCGAGCTCGGCACAACGCTCGTGTGCTTCAATGCGCCGTTCGATCTCAGCCGACTGGCGGTCACAGCGTATGAGAGCCGGACCGGAGGGTTCACCCTCGAACTCTCGCGGAACCTTCGCTGGCCCAGGGTCCGAATCCAGCCGCTGAACTCCAAAGCCCAATTCATCCGCTTTGTCCCCGCGATGAACCGACGCCGCGCTGGCCGCTTTCCCGGTTACTTCGTCGACCTACGACAGATCGTTTGGGCGCTGACGGGCGAATCGCACAGTCTCGCGTCCGCATGCCGCAGGTTCGATATCCCTCCACCGACAAAGTCAGGGATCCAACACGGCGTCGTCACCCAGAGCTACCTCCGGTACAACGAGACCGACGTCCAGAAGACCCTTGAGCTCTACCGAGCCGTCAGCGATGAATATGCGCACCACCCCATTCCGTTGCTCATGAACGAGGCCTACAGCCAAGCCTCGATCGGCAAGGCGTATCTCCGCGAAATGGGCATTCGTCCACTGCTTGAGAAGCAGTCGGACGTCAGCCGCGACCTCCTCGGGATCGCCATGGCGTGTTACCGAGGTGCCCGAGCTGAGGTGCACGTCCGACGTCAGGTCGTGCCCGTCACCTATCTTGACGTGCTCTCGATGTACGCGACGGTGTTCGTGCTGCAAGGCCTATGGTCGTCTGTGATCGCCGATGAACTTGTTGCCGTCGAATGCACGATCGAGGTGCAGCAACTCATCGAATCCTTCACTGAGCGCGACCTCTATGACCAGGCGTTCTGGAGGCAGATTCCTGCGTTTGTGGAGCTCGTACCCGATGGTGACATCTTGCCGCAGCGACTGCGCGATCCGTCGAGTGCTAACTGGCATCTGGCGCATCCCTACGTGTGGTCATCCATGCCTCAGTACGTGACCTTGGCGGACATCTTGCAGGACGTGCTCCTGACCGGTCGTCGGCCGAAGGTGCTCCGGGCAAGGAGGATCGAGCCTCGAGGTATTCAGAACGGCTTGAGATCAGTGAAGCTTCTTGGCGAGATCGAAGTCGATCCCGCGTGCCAGGACTTCTTCAAAGAGGTCATCGAGCGGCGATATCAGGTGAAGCAGCAGCTAAGAACGGCCGTTGGTCCGCCTCGCAAGTCACTCATGCGCCTTGACACCGGACTGAAGCTCCTCGCCAACAGCACGAGCTACGGGATCAACATGGAATTCAATCGCAAGGACTTGAGAGAGACCGAGTCCGTGATGGTTTATGGGACGGAGGTATATGGATCGGAGACGGATGCCATGGATGAGCCCGGTCCATTCTGTAACCCCTTGATAGCTCCGTTCATCACCAGCGCTGCCTGGTTGATCCTCGGCATGATGGAGAGGTTTCTGAGTGACCGGGGCTCGACCTTCGCGTTCTGCGACACCGACTCGATGGCCGTCGTCGGATCGGATCGGACCGTGGCCCTGGAGATGGTCGAACGATTCAAGGCCCTCTGCCCGTACTCATTTGGCGGCAGTATTCTCAAGGTGGAGGACGTCAATTTCGCCGACAAGAAGCGGACCATATGGCGGGAGCTTCATGCCTTTGCGATCAGCGCTAAGCGTTATGTCCTCTTCGAGATAGAAGACGGACGGGCGCGGATTGTCGATCCGAAGGAGCACGGCATGGGTCATCTGTTGTGTCCCAGGAAGTGGAAGACTCGATGGCTCGTCGAGTGGTGGAAGGAGATCCTCGCTCCCGTTCTAGGCCTTCCATCAGTAACCCCGACGTGGTATGGCCAGCCGGCCGTGGGTCAACTGACAATCTCCCAGCCATCGTTGTGGCGGCCGTTCCGCCAAGCACGGAACCCGTGGGCCAAGCAGATCAAGCCTTTCAGCTTCATGCTGGTTGCGTATCCCAAGATCGCCGCGAGCTTCGATGGGCACCCCGTACGACCGGTTGCGGCCTTTGAGGCAGATCGAGGCAAATGGCCGTCGCTTCAGTGGCTTGATCTGCGGACTGGGGCGCCACTCATCGCGGACTTTGGCGTACCCCCGGCCTACCTCCAAGGCACGATCCCGATGCAGACGTACGACGACGTCATCGAGGAATACAGATTCCATCCCGAGAGCAAGGCTGCGGACGAAGCGGGGCGCCCCGCCGGTCGCGATTTCGTGGGACAGCTTGGCCGGCTCAAGGTCCGAGTTGTCGACCAACAACACATCGGCAAGGAGGCACACGATCTCCACGTGGCAGAGGTACTGGGAAACGCTGATGAGATGAACATCGTGTACCCACGGGACTTGCGTGGTGTTCTCGACCAGTTGTCTTCGTTGTCAGACTTGGAGTTGGCGACACTTGCCGGTATCACCAGGCAACAAATCCACAACCTCAGGAAAGGTTCAACGAAGTCGGCGCGCTCGAACACAATGACGCAACTGCACCGTGTCGCCGCCGGTCTGGGGCGCCCGGGGAGTCACCTCTTTGAAAGCCCCTCCGAAGTCAAGACGGCAGCCTGCGGCGTTGTCCCCGTGGGTGATACAGTTCACGCTCGAACGCGCGTTCGTCGATCACATCCTCGGGAGACGTTCGATGGCCTTTCAGCTGATAGCGAGGGAACTCAGGTAACGATGAGCGCGATCGCGGTAGATCAGTCTACGGACCTGGGAACGAGTTTCAGAATCGAGCAGCGCGATTGTCTCGAGTTCCTGGCGTCTCTACCTGACGAGTCCATCGATATCATCGTCACGGATCCCGCCTACAGTGGGATGAATCAGCACATGCAATTTGGCCACGGGCGCATCGTGGGGCGCTACGGCCACGCGGGAGCTGAGGGCGCTAAGTGGTTCACTGAATTCGCCGATGATGCGGACACCTATCGCCGCTTCCTCAAAGAGTGTTACCGCGTACTGCGTGCTGACAGGCACATCTACATCATGTTCGACTCTTACTCGCTCCTGACCTTGGGCCATGTGGTGCGAGAGGTCTTTGATGTCAAGAACCTCATCGTTTGGGACAAGGTCAACCTCGGAATGGGGCACTACTTCCGACGCCGCCACGAAACTGTGCTCTTTGCATCGAAAGGCCACCGTAAGCTCAATCGACGAGACCTGGCCGACGTCTGGGCCTTCAAAAGGATCCATCGTGCTCCGTATCCCACGCAAAAGCCGGTAGCGCTTTTCGAGGCCATGCTGGTAGGCAGCGTTGAACCGGGCTTCGTCGTCTGCGATCCATTTGTGGGCAGCGGCTCCGCAGCAATCGCCGCACTTAAGCGTGATTGCTCCTTCGTCGGCGCCGACATCGCAGAAAAGGCAGTGAGCCTCGCCCGACAACGTTGCACCACGTTTGCGGCTACGGGCGTCGACCCCCTCGAGAAGGGAGGAGACCAGGGACAAACCTCCCTGTTCACTGACTAGAGCGAGCAGCCGTGCCTAGAGGAACACGCACTCGAACGTGGTCGGTTCCAACCTCCCCTCGGAACCCCTACAAGCTTGTCGAGGAAGTGCGCCTGCTGCAAGAGAACGGCTTTGAGGGGCGGGCATGGGACCGCGACAGTCAGACGCGCTTCAGCAGACTTCTGGCTGCTGCGGATTTCTTCGAGGGGAGCGTCTCAGAGTCTCATCCTGACTTTTCAGCCCGGGATCGCATCAACCGTGCGCCCCGCACCTTCGGCTTCGTTCGCCTACCTCGACGCGGTGTATTACAGATCACTGATGCCGGTATCGCGCTGCTAAGCGAGACGTCGGTTGGTGATCTCTTCTTGCATCAGCTACTCAAATGGCAGTATCCATCCCCAAATCACCATAAGCGTGACTACCGTGACTTGTTCTGCATCCGGCCGTTCCTCGAGATCTTGAGGCTAATACGAGACCTTGACGGCCTCTCCAAGCACGAGCTAGCAATCTTTGGCGTCCCATTCATTGACTACCACGACTACGGTGGAGTTCGAGATCAGATCATCGCCTTCCGAGCACAGTACGCAAGGGAGTCCGGATCTGTCACCCGCGGCTCGTACCTTGCGCGGACTGCGCGGGTGATGTTCGAAACGTACTACGCTGAGGACATTGCCGCCGGCCGCATCGGCGCTCGCGAAGGTGGTGGTGCTGCATCAACGATCGGCGCGATGGTGCGCACGAAGATCCGCAACGCTGTCGACTATGCCGATGCCGCTGTTCGGTACTTTCGAGCCACCGGTCTCTTCACAATATCGGCGCGCGCCTCACGACTTGACCTCTTGCCTGAGCGACGCGATGAGGTCGATGAGGTGCTCGCCACGTTCGGCCGGGATCCGATTCAGTTGGCTAATGATGATGAGTTCTACAACTGGCTTGGCGACCCGGAACAGCCATCCCTTCCCAGCGATGATGCTGCGACCTTGCGCTCTCAAATCACGATGCTCTACGACGCGCTCGACGAGGGAGCGCAAGGTCAGTTCGCCGAGAGCTTGGAACTTCGCCTCACGGGCAAGTCGGCCGTCGAGCTCAAAGCTGAGTATGACCTTCTGAGGGATGCTGCCTCTGCGGCAGCCGTTCGAGCCACCGAACTTGCTTTCGCGGGACGGGAAGAGAGGCTAGACGACATCATCGACCTATTTGACCGGATTACGCACTCACGCGCTGAGGTTGTCGACCGACCGCTCTACTTTGAATGGAACACATGGCGCGCCATGCTCGTGCTCGATGATGGGGATATCCGCCACAACTTCTCCGTAGATCAGCTTGGAGAGCCCCTCAGTCTCGCGCAAGGAAGGGTCTCGGACATCGAATGCGAGTATGAGAAGAGCTGTCACGTTCTCGTCGAGGTAACGCTATCGTCTGGAGCAAGGCAACATGCCAGCGAAGGTGAGCCTGTAGCTCGACACGTCGGCCTTTATCAGGCGCGTGCTATCGACCGTGGTGATCCGCGTTCGGTCTATGGCCTCTTCGTGGCACCAACGATCAACCCCACGGTCGTAACTGATTTCTGGAACCTTCAGAACGCGCGACGTCCCGCTGCTGAGTTCCGCCGTCATGTCAGGGTGATTCCGCTGCCCCTTTCGTCACTTGTCGACATGCTCAATGCGGCCCGGGATCGATTTCCAGTGACTGCGAGCGACATCGCTCACTTCTGCGCGGAGGCGAGTAGGTTAGCCCAGGAAACAGCGGACGAAAGAGAGTGGGCAGCCGCCCTAGCGCAACTGGCAAGGCATTGGCTCGATTGGCGGCCAACCGCTGCTTAGTTCGGGCTGTCCTTAGCCCACTTCGCAAGCGCATCGGTCATGACGTTGCGGACATGCGCCCGCAGATCGATCTCCTCCCCCGGATAGCTGCGAATGGCCTCTAGCGAAGCGGTGACCGTCGACTCATCCGTGGTCCGGAACGCGCGGCTAATCCCAGGGTAAAGTATGGCTGCGTAGGTCACAACGCGACACCCAGCCGTGTCAACGATCGAGTCGCGATACGTGTGCATCTTGTCGATGTCACCTTTGAGTGGCTCCCCATCGCCCGCTAAAGGTGAGGCGTCATCCATAAGGAGTTTGTATTTGGCGTCGAAGAGCAATACTTGGTCGACACCGCCTGCTGGCGTCACCAGTTCAACCGACAGGTCCGGTATCTGACGGAAGCTATATGAGTGAGGGTTGCCTCGCCGGCCGTAAACGCGCTGCGGGGTGATGCGAACCTCGCGGCTCCCATCACGTCGCATGAGTTGCACAAGGGGTCGGCCCCCTGGCAAAAGGTCAATCAAGAGCGATTGAGACAGGCGTCTAAACAGCCGCTGAGCCACGACCCGAAAGTCGAGCGCTGCACATGCTTCTAGCAGGCCTTGAAGAGCCTCCAACGTCGTCCAAGCTTCGTAAAGATCCGGCACATTCGCGAGGGGTGCGTCAAGGCGTTGATCAGCAACCGCGACGAGTAGCGATCGATTGAGCTCGAGATACCCGTCTAGCGCCGCTCGATACTCCGCTCGTTTCATCAACAGCATCGTTAGATGCACGTGAAAGGCTGGCGGTACACGAACCTCGGAAAAGAACGTCGCCACGCGGCGAGCATGTTCCAGCCGAGCGACTAGCTGGCTCCATCTGATCTTCGCTGGATCCTCTGAGGGAAGGCGACCAACGACGTTGCGCAGATGGTGGAGCCGCGTGCGAACCTGTTCGTAGAATGCAACGACCACTCGGTTCTCGTGAGTATCGACGGTTGGCATGGATCGCGTGTCGAGCACTCGGCGCAGGCGTCCGTCGTTCTCACGGTTCCCAGGCCGCAGGACGGTCTGAAGGAGTCCATCTGCAGTCACGCGCCGCGCCCTCCCCGCTGGTACCCACTCCCTCTCGACGCGCAAAACGGTGTGGGGCATCTCAGCAAGCCGCTGCATCACCAGCGCAAGGCCAGCTCGGGAATCCGTCCCCATCACCGCTCGTTCCAGTCGTCTCAGCTCTACCGCCACAGTACTTGGGCCGGGGGCGACGAAGGTGAGTCCCGCGAAGGCACCGAGCTCCTGGAGCGTGATTGCCAGCGACGCAGGAAGTCTACCTTGCAGGTCGTCTACAACTCTTTGGAAGGCCTCGTCACTCAGCTTTGAGGGAAGGATCCGTATCGTCTCGCCGTGCCTAACTCCACGATATGTAACGGCGACGTTGTACAACCCTGTGGATGAACGAGGCCAATCAACGACAACAGCTCTCCGCCCATCCAAAAGCCGCAGGCCCGTTGGCACCGTCCGGGCCTGAATCGTGACCAGGGCCTCGTCCCACCCCGCGTCAGGTATGACAATCTCCAGGAGCCCAGTCTCCCATTCCCCAGGGACCTCCGTCGCCGATCCTGAGGAGTCGACGAAACGAAGCTCAGAAGTACGAAGCGAATCCATTTGCTTGGAAACCATCACGCATATGGCGCGCCTTATCGAGACTCAGCGGAAAAGCCGTAAGTGGACCGTGCATCTGCGTCTCAGAAACCGGCGCCGTCAGTGCGTTCAATGCTAGACCGGTGCGGTGGTCAGTTCCCCTAATCTTGGGAAGGATCTTCTGAAGGATTAGCTCATCGAGCGCTCTCTGCCAAGGAACATCTAGCGACTCAGCCTCAGCAATGTAAGCCACTACCTCGTCTATCACGCGGTACGCGAAAGGAGCAACTTCGTAAATCGCGTCCCAGATGGCGAGCAACGCCGCGGCGTACGGGCGATCGCCGATGTGGTCAACCACCTCGTCGCGAGGCACCTGGATCTCGATGACCTGTGCCCGGTCGAGGACCTTGTCCGCAAATCCGAAAGTAGTCTCATCGATGTTTACCGTTCCGACTACAAACACGTTACGCCCAAACCCCACGCTCAGTTCCGAGGACAGCTGCAACCGAACCAGACCTTGTCGCGATCGGACCTCCATCAGGGAAAGAATCTTCGCGAAGTAGTACTCGACGCGAGCGAGATTCATCTCATCAAGGACGACGTGAAAAGGTCGCGGCTCTCGATCCTCGCTCTGTGCATTATCGCGCTCGTCGGCAGCCTCGATCAGGAAACGACTGAAGTCAGTGTGGTAGTACTTGCCGTCAACCGGATTCAGGTAGCCGAGTAGATCCTCGTTCGTCGTCCAGTTAGGCGCGACCGGGACGAGGAGGTACCGAGCCCCTATAGCGTCTGCGTATGCTTCGGTCAACCATGTCTTTCCACTGCCAGACAGTCCAGCGAGGACCACGAAGTTTCTAGTGTGCAACGAGAAGTGGTATCGCGCCACAAGGTTTTGCGGCAGTCTGAAGCCACGCTCGCGAAGCTGTTGTTCGATGGCCTCCACGGTCGTTGCCGGTGCCCGGGGTTGGTTGGTGAGACGCGCGATCAGGCTCTTCGCGAACGACGGAGATATCCTTGTTAGATACGTCTGCGTGACGGCTCCGTCCTGTGTGAATGGACCGTTGGCCGGGACCCTAAGCGACTGCGGGACCATCTGAAGGGCAATTGGACTCAGCAAGTCTGTGTAGTCGATGAGCGCGACGTAGTCTGGCCCCTCTTCAGTTGCGGGGTGACTCGGTGTCCTGGCTACGCCGATCGCCCGGATGGAGCCATTCGCATAATTCAAGACTATGTCGCCCGGCTCAACCATAGACACGTTCATGTGGTGCTCGAGCGATCTACCTGTGCGATTGACTCGTGGCGCGCGCAACTCGCCCGCGGCACGCTCCTCCTTATAAGTCGCACCCTGATTGACCCACCAGAACTGGTCACTCTCGTTCTCTGTTGCGTCGCGGAGGATGCTCAGCGCCGGATCAGTCGTATCGACTTCCGCTTCTAGCAACTCCTGAGATGGTTCGGCACCCCCGGGCGCTGTCTGATCGACGACCTTGTTGCTACGCTTCTCGAAGGCGATGAACTCGGGATAGCGTCGCAACAGTGGTGCCTTTATTTCTGAGGGATCTTCAGCGAAGAGCGCGCGACCACGATCGGTTATAGCCACGACGCCTCGTCCTGTACTCTGCAGAACGCCAGCTTTTACGAGAAAGGTGCGCGCCCACCAAAGCCGCTTGTTGAAGAGGTTGTCACCACTAGCGGTGACGGCGCTTAGATCCTCGGAATTCAAACCGAGCTTTGTCGAGAGCACGCGCTCGACGTCCGACATCCGGTGATCCAGGCCGTCTGTCGTTACCGCAAGAAGGGGCTTGGTTAGTTCGTCGTACTTCGGCACGGGCATGGTGCAAGAATACAGTTCCAAGAATGGCGAATGGTGGTTGGCTTCCCGTGATCCACGAGGCATTGTCCTACGGCGTACAAGGGTGAATCGATTGGGGACGAGGACTTCAGCGGTCCGCACCGGCTGCACTAAATCGAAGCTGGAGGCCACTACGCCCCGCCCTGTTATCTGATCAGTTGAGGGGTAGTTTCATGGTCGTTCCAGGGAGTTCCTAACCACCGTTTCGTATTCAAGAGGCCCTGCCGCGAAGGCAATAGCCGTTCGGCCTCCTACCTAGGTTGAAACTCATCCACTACCCGCGCGCGGAGTAGAGGTCGAAGAGGTCGTCATGTCGGCGGCACCGGCCACACGTCATCTAGGCCCTCCTCGAGGATTGCTCCCCGATCCACCCTAAGAACTCGACTTACGCCAGCGCAAACGGAGGCGGGCGGTTCAATCGCGACGAACTCGGAGTCGAGGGAAGCGACATCTATCTCGCCTGATATTTCATTAGTCACGTTTGGGCATACGTGCTGAAGCGCATGAGCTTCAGCAGTTGTGACAAGGATCTCGCCGGAGCGAAGGTCAGGCGGGTGAAATACGACTCCTCCTAAAGCCGCAACGGTTATCAGCACAGCAACCGCGGCACCGATCATGGCCCTCTGCGTTCTTTTTTGGATTGTTCCTAATTCACTCCCCGCTCGCGCGATGATCCGATTGACGAATGCATCGGCGCCTACAACTTCGTCTGGCTCGCTTTCCTTGGGAGTGCCGACGGCAATCGCAACCACGAATAGACCGGCGACGACGACCCACGCAACTACGGCAGCGGCGCCCAGCGCCTGAACCCAACTCGGCTGCTGGTCGAGGTTGCCGAGAATCGCTGAGCCGATGAGGGCAACTGCGACCGCGCTGGCCACTGCGTAAGCGTTCTGAGCGCGGGCACGAGCAGCGTCTGCCGACTCCACAACTTTGGTGTAGAAGGCAGGGGCTAGCGCGTTTGCAACGGTCGGGTTGAATTTGCTTGCCGTCGAGCTTGTTGCCTCCGCACTAGACGTCTGGCTCGCGGCCTCCACACTAGGCGTCTGGCTCGCGGCCTCCACACTAGGTGGCGGGCTTACAGCCTCCACACTAGGTGGCGGCGGCTCGGCCGGCTGATCCGCCCCTTCGGGATCTGGGCCGGGCGCGTCAATCCCCAAGGCGGCGCCTCCTTAGCCATGCTTCCGTCTCACTCGCGGGCAGAATCGCCGCGTCCGAGGGAAACATGATTGCAGAGGCGCATCTTACAGAGCCGCCACGACGAAATCCAGGCGGCGCGGCGCTTGACTTACCCGTATATTGGCGAGCACAAGGTCCATCCGCGAAGCACCGTACCCCGATGTCGTGAGACCAGTGAATGTCAAATTTCGAGGCAGTTTTGTAGTATCCCCCCGTCTCCCGCTCACATGGCCACTTTCGAACGGCCTCGGATAACCATTGATTGCCGTCGATCCGCCGCTTCGGGAGTCTGGACACCGTCGCCGCCTGGTCTGCGATGTCCGCAGTGAGGGCGCGACGACCCGCTTCGATTCGTGTATGTCGCGCCGTCACGGACAAGCAGCTGGCGGCGGCACTCGTACGTACCACGCCTGGAAGGGCATGCTGAGCCGTTGCAGGAATCCCTTGAGCGCCGATTGGGTGCGCTATGGCGGGCGCGGCATCACCGTTTGCCGTCGCTGGCATCGCTTCGAGGACTTTCTCGCCGACATGGGCCTATGTCCTGACGACCTCACCCTGGATCGGATCAACAACGAAAGCCATTACGAACCGGGCAACTGCCGTTGGACGACCTGGGAGCAGCAGATGCTCAATCGCCGCTCAATCCGCGGCGAGCGCCATCCCAATGCGAAGCTTACAGTCGATGACGTGTCGTCTATCCGGCGCTTAGCGCGCTCCGGCGTCACGTATAGAGCCATGGCATCAGTGTTCGGAGTCAGTTCAGCAAACGTGGGGTACATCGTGCGAGGAGAGGCATGGCGCGAGCTCGTCGGAGACCCTAGCCAGGAAAGTAGGGGGCTATAACTCATTCTCCTGAAGCTAGGAAATTGAGCCGACACGAAGCGCACGGAGCCAAGACTGCGCATCTGCGGCAGAATCCATCGTGATGCGCCTTGCCCCCGAGGTCGAGCGCGACGTTGCGCCGCCGATCCATCAGGCGATCAAGCGTATCGCGGCGCGCTCCAACTACGCCACAACCCTCGACGGCGCGGGCTTCAATACCATGGACGCCGAGTTTGGTCACAGGCTCGCGGAGGGGCACCCGAGCGAGTGGTCGCCGAAGATGCTCTATCAGGCGTGGCGCATCTGCAAGCGGTACCGCGGCCAGCTTGCGAACGAGGGCATTGACTTCGACGCCTTGCCCGCGCCGCCGAACCCCTACGACGGCGTGGTCACCATGGTGATCGACAACAGCCGGATGGACGACGCGGGCGTCGCTCAGCTTGCACCGCCACGCTCGTCCACAGCTGACCGGCGCTGCGTGCTTGTGCGCGACCGAGCTGGCATCCCGCTCGAATTTGCCATCGCCTTCGAGTACAACCCGGCGCTGGTGGAGGCCATCAAGATGCTCCCCCGCCGGGCGTGGAACCAGGTCACGAAACGCTGGACGGTCCCTGCCTCGACGGATCTGCTTTCCGAGCTCAACGACTTCTTGCACAACTACGGCTTCCACGGCGACCACGACACCGTGACCTTCATGCAGGAGTGCCTGCTGTCTGCGCGGGAGCAGCGCGAGCAGGCGGAGGCCATGGCCGAGCTGAGCCGCGCGAAGGTCAGCGAGTTCGACGTGCCGACGATGTCGAAGGTCGATCAATACGGCCGGCCGCAGTCACTGAAGCCCTGCCAGCGGGCGGGCATCGAGTACGCGGTCAAGGCGAAGCGGACGTTCATCGGGGATCAGCAGGGCATCGGCAAGACCGCGGAGGGCATAGGAACCGTCGAGCACCTGAGCGCATTTCCTTGCCTCATCGTCTGCAAGAACCGGCTCAAACCCAACTGGGCGCGGGAGCTCGCGAAGTGGGTGCCGCATCGCAGCGTCACCGTGCTTGGCGCGAGGCCGGATCTCTTCGCGTCGAGCAGCGATTTCGTCATCATCAACTACGAGGCGCTGAGCAAGTTCAAGGTCTTCCTGCACGGCCGCCAGTGGGCGTCCGTGATGGTCGATGAGAGCCAGAAACTCAAGGACCCGAGCGCAATTCGGACGACCGCCGTGCGCAAGCTGGTCGAGGCGCAGGACCCCGAGGTCCGGCTGCTCCTCACCGGCACGCCGATCATGAACAACCCGGGTGAGTTCGTCGCCCAGATCGTGATTCTCGGCCAGATGGATGCCTTCGGCGGCAGCCCGAAAGCGTACAAGCGCCGCTACGTGAACGGCATGAATCTGCAGGCTCTGAACGACACCCTCCGCAAGACGTGCTACATCCGCCGCACGAAGTCCGAGGTGATGACGGAACTCGAGCCGAAGTTGCTCGCGCCGGTCACGCTCGAGTTGACCAACCGCGAGGAGTACGCTCGCGCTGAGGACGACGTGATCACCTGGATCGAGCGTCACGCCGCGGAGGATGCGGCCTTCGTGCGCACGCTCGACGGCATGAGTACACTCGCCCGCCAGGAGGCCACCAAGGAACATGCCGCCGACGCAGGGCGTCGAGCAGCGCGGGCAGAGGCGCTCGGCCGGATCAACGCGCTCAAGTACCTCGCCGTCAAGGGCAAGCTGGAACCGGCCATCGAATGGATCGAGGACTTCCTCGAGTCCGGCGAGAAGCTCGTTGTTTTCGGGGAGCGCGTCGAGATCCAGCGGGCCATCGCCGACCATTTTCCCGGCTGCGCGCGGCTCGCCGCTACCACCCGGGACGGTGCCCGGCCCACCACGAACGGCGAGCTGTATGCCGAGATGGACCGCTTCCAGACCGACCCGGACTGCCGCCTGATCGTCTGCGGCATCGACGTGGGCGGCGAGGGCTTCACGCTCACGGCGGCAAGCGACGTAGTGCTGATGGAGTTCGGCTGGACGCCGACCGGAATCGACCAGGCCGGGGACCGCTGCCACCGCGAGGGGCAGACGGACAGCGTGACCGTGTGGCATCTGCTGGCGGAGAACACGATCGACGACTGGATCATGGAGCTGATCGACCGCAAGCGCCGGGTGGTCGTCGCAGCCACCGATGGCCAGGAGGTCGAGGAGGTCGAGCTGCTCACCGAGATAATGAAGCGACTCGTCGAGAAGCGGCGGGCAGGCGCAGCGGCATGAGCGACGGTGCGCGCCGTGGACCCGAGCGACTCAGTTGCTGCCGAAACTCCGTCGGATAATCCCTCCGTCCGGTGCCGTCCTCCTCGTGGAACAGCAGCATGGCAGTCCAGTAATCCGACTCCACAAAACCCAGGACTCACCATCGGTTGGGCTCGGATCAGTCTTGATAGCGGCACACTCTCTACAAGTGGTTTCTCGCCATTCCCCACTACGTGGTGCTCTTGGGCCTGTTGGTCGCCGCCGCCTTCGTGATATTCGCGGGATTCGTTGCAGTCGTGTCCTCGGGCGAGTATCCCGTCCGACTGCGCAACTTCCTCGTCGGTGTATACCGGTACAACCTGCGGCTGCAAGCATACGTCGGCCTGCTCAACGACCAGTATCCACCCTTCGCCCTGAGTTCATAGCCCTCTACAACGTAAGCCAACGACATTCGGAGAGACCCATGCAGACAACAGCGCTCGACCCACCGACGGAGCCCACGCCCGCCGTCACCTCGGACGCGATGAAGGCGATCGTCCAAGACAGATACGGCTCAGGCGAGGTCCTGGAACTCAGAGATATCGAGAAGCCCACGATCGGGGACCACGACGTGTTGGTTCGCGTTCGGGCTGCCGCCGTCAACCCCGGTGACTGGGCGATCATGAGCGGCCTGCCGTACATCGCGCGTCCGGCGCCTTTGGTACGGGCTGCGCGAGCCAAAGAATCCTGTTCGAGGAGCGGACGTCGGCGGGCAAGTTGCAGTCGTCGGCGTCGGCGTGACGCGGTTTCGGCCAGGTGACGAGGTATTTGGCTGGTGCCACGGCGCGTTTGCCGAATATGCGGCAGCGTCCGAAGCTGAGCTATCGGCGAAGCCAGCCAACGTCTGATTCGAACAGGCAGCGGCCGTTCCCATGGCGGGCTCCGTCGCCCTCCAGGCGCTTCGTGATCACGGCAATGTCCAGGCCGGACAAAGGGTCCTGGTCAACGGTGCGTCGGGGGCATCGGGACATTCGCCGTGCAGATCGCGAAGTCGCTCGGAGCCGACGTGACCGGCGTGTGCAGCACGCCAAACGTCGACCTGGCCCGATCCATCGGCGCTGATCGCGTGATCGACAACACGCAAGAGGACTTCACCCGGAACGGCGAGCGGTACGACTTCATCCTTGACAATGCGGCGAACATGCCCTTGTCAAGTCTCCGACGCGCGCTCACCCCGGCGGGCATGCTCGTACCGAACGGCGGAGGTTTTGGCAATCGTTGGTTTGCGAGTGCAGGTCGTCTGATCAGCGCGATGGTGTCGTTTCGATTCGTGGGCCAGCGGCTGGGGCGGTTCCTCGTGGCGAAGAAGCGCGAGGATCTCATCGTCCTCAAGGACATGATCGAAGCCGGCCAGGTCGCGCCGGTCATCGGTCGAACCTACCTGCTCAGCGAGACTGCTCAGGCGATGGATTACGTCGCAACGGGACACGCCCGAGGGAAGGTTGTGATCAGTGTGTGACGCACTTCCGGATGGGTGGCAACGTCGTGCTGATCACCGGCGCCACCGGCGGAATCGGCAAGGCCGCGGCGATCGGGCTCGCCACCATGGGCGCCCGGGTCGGCATCACGGGTCGTGACCTGAATCGCGCCGAACAGGCGTCGGCCGACATTCGTACCGCTTCCGGAAACCCGGCGACCGACAGGTTCGCCGCCGACATGAGCTCTCAGCCCGAGGTGCGCCGCCTCGCCGGCGCAGGGCGACCCGGTGGTTCGCACCACAGTCGCTCCCAGTTCTGATCGTGCATATCTTCTCAGCGGAGGCACAGCTGACCCCGATCCGTAGCGCTGTTGATCACCATGCCGCTGAGGGCGGTCGGTCGAAACGCCAACGAAATATTCGTGCCCGACCCTGGTGCCAGTGTCCACAGATGGCTCCCACCGAGCCACGTACCAGGAGGCGCGTATCCATGGCAGACCTTTCCATCAAAAACCTCGGGATCGGGCTGGCGAGCTCGTTGCTTGCGGGGGCCATCTCGGTGACCGCGGCGACGGGGGTCGGCGCCAGCACCGCCGCACAAGCGGGCCCAGGGGGCTCATACGTCTACACCGAGAGCAACCAGACCCCAGCCGACGGCGGCAATTCGGTGCTCGCCTTCCGGGTGGCCAGCGGCGGCACCCTGGCTTCGATCGGCAGCTTTCCGACCGGCGGCGACGGCACCGGCGCGGGACTCGGGTCGCAGGGGGCGGTGACGCTCGCCGACGGTGGGCGTGCGCTGCTCGTCGTCAACGCCGCCTCCAACACCGTCTCGTACTTTCGGATCCTCTCCAACGGGACGCTCTGGCTCGTCGACGCGGCGCCGTCTGGTAGCTCCGACCCGGTGAGTGTCGCCGCGCACGGGCGCTGGGTCGTCGTGCTCAACCAGGGCAGCAACACAGTTGGCTCGCTTGTCCTGACCGACCACGCGCTGGTTCCGTCCACGCACGCGCCGGTCGCGCTGTCATCTGAGGCGGCCACGCCGGTCCAGATCGGGTTCACTCCTTCTGGAGCGCACGTCATCGTCACTGAGAAGGTGAGCAGCAGCATTGACACCTTCAACGTGAGCTCCGACGGCGGGCTGACCGGGCTGCGGCATACCGGCTCGACAGGAACCGCCCCGTACGGCTTCGGGTTCAGTGCAGGCGGCCAGGCAATCGTCTCCGACGCCGGCGGCGGTGCGGGAGGCGCCAGTGCGGCGACCTCCTATCGGGTTGGCGCGGTGGGGGTGTTGCATCCCATCAGCGAGGTTGGTGAATCCCAGGCAGCGGCCTGCTGGCTGGTCGTCAACGGCGCCGGAACGCGCGCCTACCTGGCGAATGCCGGTTCCGGCACGGTCTCCTCGTACAACATCGGCCCCGGTGGCCGGCTCACCCTGCGGTCGGACGTTGCGGCCACAGTCGGTGTGCATCCGATCGACGAGGTCCTCGGCGGTGGCTGGTTCTTCGTCCTGACAACGACCGAGATTGCGTCGGCACCAGTGACCTCCTCCGGCGATCTGGGTGTGGTGAATGCGTCAGCAGCCAGTGGGCTTCCGGCCGCGGCCACGGGTCTTGCGATCGGCTAACCCTGCGCGTCGACGACACCGGACAGACGCGAACGGTCGTCATTCGAAGCCGGGCGGCACCGCGCCGCCCGGCTCATCGGCGACTTTCGCAGAATGGGGATTAGTGACCATCAACACACGCGCCCAGAACGGTGACGCGGCCGGGGCTGAGAAGGCCACGGTCCAGCCGCGCCAAGTGCCGTCATTGGCAGCTCCGATCCTGGTGGTGGAGGACGATCAGACCACGTGCGATGTGGTTCGCGCATACCTCGAAAGCGCCGGGTATCGAGTCGTCATCTGCCGTTCGGGCTCCGAGGCACTTGGCTTCGTCCGCCAGACCCAGCCACGCTGCCTGATTCTGGACGTCATGCTGCCAGGGAAGGACGGCTTTGAGATCTGCACGGAGATCCGCCGCTCCGGATCGATCGTGCCGATCCTGTTCCTGAGCGCGCGGGCGGATGAGCCTGACCGTATCGATGGGCTCCGCGTCGGGGCGGACGACTACCTGGTGAAACCGTTCAGCCCCCGCGAACTCCTGGCGCGCGTCGACGCGCTCCTACGCCGCTCGGAGATCGGCCCACAAGCCCCGTCCGTCATCCGGCTCGGCAACGTCGAACTCTCACCAACTCGACACGACGTCGTCATCGACGGACGGCGCGTCGCGCTCACCAAGGTTGAGTTTGGACTGCTTGCTGCGATGCTGGAGCGACCCGGATGGGTACTGACGCGCAGCCAGCTGATCGATCAGCTGTATACCGGCGACCGCTCCCCGGCGCTGGAGCGGTCGGTCGATGTCCATGTGTTCCGGCTTCGCGACAAGCTGCACGCAGCACACGCGAATGTCGCGATCGTGACCATCCGCGGGGTCGGATACAAGATCACCGCCGAGGTGGCCTGAGGACCATGGCCGCCATCCCGGGCCGCATGTGGGGCTTCGTGTGCCGCCGATGGAGTGCGCTGGGGCTGCGCTGGCAGCTCGTGGTCCTCAATGTCGTTGTCATCGCGGTGACAGTCGTCCTGATCATCGTGTTGATGCACAACATCGCGCAGCAGCAGTTCATGGTCATCATGCATGCCGCAGGACAACCGGTTGACCCAGCCGCCGGTCAGCGCGCCTACGATGCGGCTGTCGAGGCGCAGATTTATCCGACCATCGCAGTGGCTGCGATCATCGCGGTCGCACTCAGCTTCGCGGCGGTGACTCTCGCACTCCGTCCGCTGACGGCGGTGCGCGAGGCCACGCGACGCATGGCTCGTGGAGACGCACCAATCCCTGTGGCCACCAATCGTCGCGATGAGATCGGGGGTGTCGCGGACTCGGTCAACGAACTCGCGCTGTCATTGCAGCGTCTCGAGGAGTTGCGCAGGCAGGTGACCAACGACGCCGCCCACGAGTTGCGCACACCTCTGCACAACCTCCTCGGGTTGATCGAGGGCATGCGCGACGGCGTGATCCCTGCGACGCCCGCCCGGCTCCAACAGGCGTACAACGAGCTGGGTCGACTGATTGCGTTGGTCGAAGATTTGCGCGGGCTCGCTGACGCCCAGCTGGCGAGTGATCGTATGGCACGCGAGCCGCTGCAACTCGAGAAGCTGGTGCACGAAGTTGTCCTCGGATTCGATACCAGCCTGCAGACCCACCGACTCACCTGCCAGATCCTGGCGCCGCAAGGAGAGCTCACCGTCGATGGCGACGCCGGGCGCCTTGGCCAGGTCCTCGCCAACATCATCGACAACGCCATCCGTTCCGCCGCTGCGGGCTCCGTCATCACGGTCAACCTAGCCCGGCATGACTCACTCGTGCGCGTCGCGGTCCACGATGTGGGCGAAACGATCGCAGCCGACTCACTGCCGCACATTTTCGAACGCTTCTATCGCGCGGACCCGAGTCGCGCCCGCGGCAGCGGAGGCGCAGGCATTGGTCTGGCAATCGTCAAAGAGTTGGTGGCCGCGCACGGTGGCATCGTTGGTGCGGAGAGCGAGAGCAACGGCGTGACAGTGTGGTTCGAGCTACCGCTCGGCGCGTACAAACCTGATCAGTCGACACCGGGGGATCCCGTACAACCGATCCGATCCCTGGACGCTGCCTCGAGCGCGTAGTGGCCGTGTCCCGGTTGGACGGACGGGAGGTTTGAGGTTATGGTTGGCTCTCAGCATAGGGACGACGCCGAAACCCGGATAAGGGAGCTTCTGACCAAGGCAGCAGAGACGCACCACCGTGTCTTCGGCTGAAAGTTGAATTGATACCGTTCTCTCAGTCGGTTTGTCAGCGAATCGATTGAGGTGCTACTCAGAGCGCGACACCGGAGATGACGTAATCAAGCATGGCGATACGTCACATTGGAGGCGCGCGCCGGTTCAGTTGGACCAGTAGGTAGACAGCGGTGGCGATGGGCATGACCAACAGCAGCAGCAGGGCGAGGTGCCCGGGCCCACCTGAGGCTCCGGCGGATGAGGCCACAGCGACCACGACGATGATGAGCACAGCACCGCCCGGTGTCAGAAGCGTCCCGATGATCTTGTCGCGACGGTTCCAGGCCTCCGATGTCCAGAGCAGCACGATGCCCGCCGCCCAGCCGATGACTGGGATCACGAAGCTGCCGATCGTCAAGAGCAAGAGCGCGCCGATCTCCCGACCGCCCACCGTGGCCCGGCGCCGTCGGCCGAAACGGCTCTGCGCTTCGTCGGCGATCGCGCCTGGCGCTCCGAGCTGATCGACCAGGTTGCGCGCGTCGGCCTCAGTCACCACGACACCATCCTCGCGCGCCTCGCGGATGTGTTCGCCGAGTTCCTGCACGATCTCCTGCGAGCGAGCGCGAGGAAGATCGCTCAGAGCTGCTCCGACGCGCCGCAGATAATCGTTGACGACGGCATCGATCCCGGTCGCGGTATCCATCACCGCTCTTCCTCCAACAACCCGTCGACGGCGTCGCGGAAGCGGCGCCACTCTTCAGAAAACACCTCGAGCGCGAGTGATCCGGCTCGGGTCAGGCGGTAGTAGCGGCGCGGGGGCCCGCTGGTGGATTCGCGCCAGGTTGTCTCGACCACGCCGTCTCGCCGCAGCCTGCTCAACAGTGGATACACGGTCCCTTCGCTGGTCAGCAGGCCATCGGAGTCGCCGAGCCGGCGGACCAGCTCGAAGCCGTAGCGCTCCCCATCGCGGAGGAGGGCGAGCACGCAGTACTCCAGGGCGCCTCGCCGCATCTGGCTGAGCAGGGCGTTGCGTCCCTCATTCGGAGTGGTCTCACCCGGAGCTACCATGTTCCGCATGATACTAGGTTGCAGCAGGTAGCTGGGGCTCCCATCAGAGCTGAAAGGCAATCTCGGGGCGCGATCCCGAACCCTGGACGGCCACATAATCCGGGTTCCCACTTGGGAGGCTCGCGGGCGTTGCAGCTCTCCGCCGAGAGTGGATGGTTTGAGCTTGCTTGCTACACGCAGCACGCCCCGGAAGACGCTCGCTCCATCCTCGTCGCAGAATCAGACCTATTACCTCCGCGTACGTACTGTTGAGCGATGCTTTAGATGCCTTGGTGGCTGATGGCTTATTGTCGGAGGCCAACCGCATTGATGCCGAATGGGTGTGTTGGTCGGGCGTCCAAGGGTTTACTGAGCTGGCGATCAGAGGGCCGCTTCAGCGGCAAGGGCGTTCCCGTCTCGATGAACTTGCTGACCGACGAGCACATCTCGACCAAGACTGGCCGGCTGTACCGTCATCGAATCGCGGTTGACCCGACTCGCCTATGAATTGGCTTGCTCTGGTTGCAGCAGCGGGTGTCGCCGGCATGGGCACCTTCCAGATCCTTCTGGCCTTGGGCTTACCGTTAGGCCACGCCGCTTTTGGCGGAACGGAATCCGTGCTGCCCGCGAAACTGCGCGCGGCGAGCGTCATCTCCGCCCTGCTGTTCTTCACGGCGTTCTATGTCGTGCTCGCTCGCGGAGGGCTCTTCGGTCTCGCCGGTGCATCCACGCCCGTGCGCATCGCCATCTGGGTGTTCGCGGTAATCTTTGGGGTCAGTACCCTGGCAAACATCGCGTCCCGAAGTCGCTGGGAGCGGTTTCTCATGGCACCGGTCGGACTCGTGTTGACGGCCTGCTGCGTGGCTGTGGCCTTGGGTGCATGAACGACGTCGCACTCTGGGCGTTGATATCGGATGACTTGCGTTCAGGCAAGCTCGATTTTCTTCGGCGTCAAGCCGGGGCAGGCCCATCCTGCCGAGATCCTCTCGTGTGAGAGTCGCACATTCAGTGAATGCGTCTTCGGAGCATGGCTGGATTCGCCACTCTGTTGTGGAGGATGTCAGTGCTCACCAAACTTGCGGAGGCCGAAGGTCGGTTGAGGTGCAGGCCAAAAGCCTCTGGACAGCCCGTCTCAGGCGCCGAAGACTGGATTCGTCACCCGCGAATACCAGCGGGCGGACCGGCGTATGCAAGACCGGAGGTTGATCATGAGCGGACGGAGAGACAAGGTTGCCGGCAAGGCCAAAGAGCTCAGCGGCAAGGTCACCGGGGACAAGGACCTCGAAGCGGAGGGTAAGACCCAGCACCTGGTGGGCAAGGTCGAAAAGGCTGGCGACGATGCCCGGGACTCGGTCCGCGGTGCGGCTCGCGCCCTCAAGACGAGCGTGCGCGCTCTCAAGAAGAACGAACCAGTGGTGAGGGAGAAGAAGTGATCATCCTCGGTGTGATCCTGATGATCCTTGGATTCGTGGCCGCCATCCCAATCCTGTGGACCGTGGGCATCATCCTGGTTGTGATCGGCCTCGCTCTCGCCCTGCTCGGGGCCATGGGGCACGCTGTCGGGGGCCGCCGACACTACTACTGAACGTGAACCAAGATGACGGCCTGGGCCTGAAGCGTGGATGGTTTGGGCTCTCTCCGGAGGAACTGTGATGACCGCCAAAACCGAGGACAAGAGCGCGCGGCGCGAGTTTCACGGTACGGGGATGTATTGGAGTCTCTTGCTGGGTTTGATACTCGCCATTGCGATTCTCATCGGCATCATTCAGAACGCGCAATCCGTGCAGCTCAAGTACCTGGTCTGGGACCTCAGCACCCCCCTGATCGTGGTTCTGCTGGTCACGATCTTCGCGAGCGTTCTTCTCACCGCACTGGTCGGCGTCACTTGGCGGCACCGCCGGCGCCGGCAGCTGACGGACCGTGAAGAGTTGCGAGGTCTGCGCGGGCGTATTTCGGACCCTGCGTCCGCGAAATCGGAAACCCCGACCCTCGGAGGGGTTCCCCGCCCCCCTAATTCTCAGGCGACCGCTGACTTGACCTCGGGTGCGCCGTAGAGCTCAGAATGGCCACCGCTTCACGGCCAGTCAGCGCGCTCCTCGTTCTCCCTAAGTTCGTGCGACCTTGGACCCAACGAGTTCTCCTCTCCGAGGACCTATGGCCCTGGCGCGCCCTGCGTGTCGCTGTGATCCTCGATTGGTCCGCCGACCACCGAGGAGGTAGTCATGAATTCCGTCGCACCTGACCAGCCGAACGCGACGACCGTGATCACTGCAAACGGCCGCCTGTGTGGAGAAGCACGCGCGCTGCGCCAGCGTCTCGATGAGGCCCGTGCGCTGACCGCCGGGATGGCGACCATGAGCGACGCACAGGTGCTCGAGACGATGCGCCACGTTCGATTCCTGGTCGACCACATTGCCGTGCATGGACACGCGGAAGAGCACGTCGTGTATCCGTACATCGAGACCTTCATGAGCGGGTCTGACGCTGAGATCGCAGGGCTCCGCGCCGATCACGTCCGTCTGGACGAGCTGGGTCGGTCGATCATCGAGTGGACGCCGGCGCAGAACCGTGCGGCCTTGCAGGATCTACTCAAGGAATTCCTGGAGATCGGCAATGCGCACTTCCTGGTCGAGGGCGAGGATTGCATGCCTGTCGTCCACGCGCACATTCTTACTGGCGCCGAGCAGGTGCTTTTCGAGGCAGTCGAGATCGAGACGTTCGAGCGCGTGGTTGCTGACGCTCCCGGCCTCCGGGCGCGCTAGCGCACCGTCGTCGCCAACCAGGGTCGGCTTTGTCGCGCAGACGTGATCCGGTCGCCGAGCACGGATCATTCGCGCTGGGTGGGTCCTCCGGCCCGGGCATTCGGGGCCTCCGGCCCTGGCCCCAACGCCCGGGGAGCGCGAGGATTGCATCGATGAGCATTGAAGTGATCTCGGTTGAGGCATCGCACCGGACACCGCCGTCTGCTCAGCCGCGATGTTGGGGGCGGCGAGTATGAGCGCTCGTCCGCGGATGCGCTCGCGCAGCGACGTCCAGCCGGCTGCCGCCGATTTCCTGGGGCTGCTGGCGGATCCCACTCGACGCCAGGTCTTCCTGTTGATCATGAGAGGGGAGCGTTGCAACTGCGAGCTCGCCGAGGAACTGGGCCTTCCTCAGAACCTCGTCTCCCACCACCTCAGCAAGCTGCGTGACGCTGGCCTGTTGCGCGAGCACCGCGATCTTCACGACGGGCGCTGGATCCACTTCACGGTGAACCCGGTGGCGGTGAAGACCGCCTGGGATGCCCTCACAGCAGCATTCGGCCCGGCCTCGCTTGGGTCGCGCGCTCCCGCCTGCCACCAGCGCGCCGAGCGGTCGTGGGCGATGACGCCCGAGGCGACCTCCCGAGGGGCCGATACATCAATGGCGGTTGGCCCACCGTGAACGCGCCAGCTATCGAGGCGATCGCCGACCCGAGACAGGACGGTGTCGACTTCTCCGGCACGGTCACGGACATGAGCCCTCGACCCGGCCGGCACCGTGAAACCGGAGCCCACTGAGAAAGGAGACACCATGCGAACCATCCAGGTCTATGAATCGGCGTTGTGCTGCAACACCGGGGTGTGCGGCCCCGATGTCGACCAAGCGCTCGTGACTTTCACCGCGGACCTCGAGCATCTCAAGGGCCATGGTGCGGACATCGCTCGGCACAACCTCGCG
>CABDZJ010000054.1_pt1 | contig 48368 bp, 47 predicted proteins | sample 3132161 | NCBI WGS metagenome assembly CABDZJ01 (sample SAMEA5534340, study PRJEB31848) | metagenome | biome: tundra; feature: field; material: soil | place: USA | collected 2013-05 | depth 0.45 m | reverse complement strand
CGCCTGACCATCCCACGGCGCGTGTACACGCAATCACACATGGAGGTCACGGCGGAGTCCGTCGCCAGCGTGTGCGCAGATGCGGACGAGATCGGCGGCCTGGCCTTCACCGACGAACCCGAAGACCTGCGTTTCTTCCTGGCGCGATTCCGACCCCTGCCGGTCCCGGCGAAGTCCACGGCCGAGGTCTCGCAACGCCCGCTCGCGGAGCCCCTTCTGATCGCATCAGGCGGCTGATCGCCTGCCACGTCCGCCGAGCCGACCTTCGAAACAAGGGCTCCTCGTGACCGGCGACCACCGCAAGGATCATCCACGGTGGTCTGATCCAGGAGTAGCTCATCTACCTCAAGCACCTGCGCCACGGGCGTCCTGAACTCCGGGGGTGGGCTGACCCGACGAGCCCGCTCGTGTGCAGCGACTGATCGATGCACAGGGCGGTCAGCGGCCGCTCCGGATGCCCCACGCCGTGGCGCCATACCTCGACCGATGGGCCGCGTCCGCCGGGTCCTCGCCTCGCTGAAACTCAGCTCGACGCGACGACGGTGGTCCGAGCGATGTCCGGGTCGGTGAAGACGTCGAGATCGTCCCGGCTCTGCGTGGAGAACTCTGAGACGATTGCACCCTCTGGCCCCGCCTGAAACCAGTGCAGCGTGTTGGGCGGGACGAGCTGTTGCTGCCCCGGCCGGAGCACCACCTCGTGCCAGACCGTGTACGCGCCCTGGTCGGCCTTAGCCGGCCGGCAGCTGGGCCGCTCCGCCGGCGGGCCCTCGAGGTACAGGTACACCAGGCCCCGGCGGCAGCGGAACGTCTCCTCCTTGCCGGGGGTCCCGTCGAACGGCGGGTGACGATGCTCGGGGCAGGTCTGCCCGGGGAACAGCACCAGCTCTTTGGCGCAGACACGCTGGGTGTTGACGTAGACGACGACCTCCAGCCCCGTTTGTTCGAGCTCTGACAGGCCGAAGTCGGCCACTTCGATGCTGTCGCGCTCCAGCTCGGTGAGCACGAACCCCGCCTCGTCGAGCACCTGTGCCGCTCGCCGCCGCGCGTCCTGGATCTGCTCGGGTATCAACACAGCTCGTGCATACCTTAGGACGTTGCCATCCGCCCGAGCACCTGCTCCCGATCCGGGATTCCGGCTGAGCAGCCCAACGCGGTGCACGCGAGCGCGCCGACCTCGCTCGCGAACCTGAGTGACTGCTCCAGGGGCCAGCCCTCGAGGATGCTGACGATCAGCCCCGCCGCGAACGCGTCGCCGGCTCCGGAACCGTCAATGACCTCGACGCTCGGAGCAGTGAGCAGCCGGGTGTCGGTGGCGGTGCGAACGAGCAGCCCTTCTGCGCCCATGGTGATGACCACGGTTGCGGCGCCGGCCTCGTTGAAGCAGGCGGCCTGACGCTCTGGATCCTGCTCGCCGGTCAGCTGGCGGGCCTCGTCGTCGTTGGGCAGGAAGAAGTCAACGCTCGGCAGGATCGAACGCAGATCGTCCATGGAGGCCTGCGCCTCTCCGGGGAGGACCACATCCAGGACAGTTTGCCCCCCTGCCCGATGCGCCGCCTCGAACAAGTCGACGACTGACTCAGTGGTGAATCCCGGCAGCACCAGGTAGCCACCGAGGTAGACGACATCGACCCCGGACATCACTCCTGGGCCGAAGTCCTGTCCCGTCAGCTCGGCGTTGGCACCCACCGTGTGGATATAGCGGCGGTCTTCGCCGGCCACAGGGACGATCACCGTTTTCGCTGTGCCCATCGTCTCCGACCGCCCGATGAACGAGACGTCGATGCCGAACCCCGCTAGCGAGGAGGTCACGTAATCACCGAAGGAGTCACGGCCAACCTTGCCCACGACCCTGGAGCCGACGCCCAATTTCGACAGCACCACGGCGACGTTGGCGGCGCAGCCCCCGGCACCCATGAGGAAGTCGTCGGTCACCAGGAGCTCGCCGGCCGCCGGCAGACGCGGCAGCGGCGGGACGAAGAGGTCGCCAACCAGGATCCCCGCACAGAGAACGCGCGGAGTCATGAACGCCCGGAGCGTTCGAGGACGGTGCGCGCCGTGGAAAGGTTGGTGACCAGGACGTTCACCATGCCGCTGCGCAGCGCCCCCAGGATCGCGTCGCCCTTGTCGCGCTCGCTGCAGATCGCGACAACGAATGGGATCGCCTCGAGATCCGCTCGCCCGATCGCCACCACGCGGTCCCCGATGCCGTCGACAACGGCACGGCCATCCGCATCGAAAAACGAGCCGAGGATGTCGCCAACCGCTCCGCGATCGCGCAGTCTGCGCATCTCGGACACCGAGAAGCAGCCCATGCTCACCACGGCGCTGTCATCCCGAGCGTTGCCGATCCCGATCAGCGCAACGGTGGCCCGTCTCGCTCGCTCGAGGACATCGCGCACGTCGTCGTGATTGATGAACGCATCGCGGACCGCGGGCGTCTCCGCATAGGCGGGGGCATACAGCACCTCGGCACTGCCGGCAAACGCCTCGGCGAGGCGGCGGCAGATCTCATTCGGGTTGACGCCGGTTTCCACCAGCGGCGATCCTCCGATGGCACTGACGAACGTCGCAGCGCGGGGTGGTGGAGTGCCGATGAAGTCGGGGACTGCGCCAACATTCCTCCCCATGCCCAGCGCAACCACGTCGCCGTCGCTGAGCTGGCGCCTCAGGAACGCAGCGGCCGCCCGGGCCACTGACGCCCGCTGGCCTGATTCATCGGTCTGATCGTTGACCAGGAGCACGTGGTCGAGGCCGAACGCCGCGACCAACGCGGCCTCGACCTTGAGACCGAGGTCGCGGGGCACGTGCACCGTGATCTCCACGATGCCGACGGTTCGGGCGCGATCCAGCAACCGTCCGACCTTGGGCCGCGAGAGGCAAAGAGAGCGAGCCACCGCTTCCTGGGTCATCCCCTCCAGGTAGTACTGCGAGGCCACGCGGGTCATCAACTCGATGTCACGGTCAACGCCGCGAGCCCGGCTCGTTGTGACCTGCGCTGACTCGCCACGAGTGCCCATTCAGATCACCCGCTCGTTGCCGCCGTCGACCGGAACCTGCGCACCCGTTGTCTTTGCGAATGCGGGCCCGCACATCGCCGCACACATCTGCGCGACGTCCTGACTCGTCACCTCGACTCGCAGCACGTTATTGGCCTTGTACTCGGCGACGGTGAGGCCATACTGGCGCGCTCGCGCCTCGATGATCTCCGCTGACCAAAGCGCAGTGTCGAAGACCGCATTGGGATGGATCACGTTGACCCTGATGCCATCCGCACCCCACTCAAGCGCGGCCACTCGCGCCACCTGGGTGAGCGCTGCCTTGGAGGCCGAGTATGCGGCTGCGCCGGGACCGGGGGCCGCGACGTTCTTCGAGCCGATCACCACGACCCTGCCGCCGCGTGGTGCGAGTCGCAGGAGTGGGTGCAGGTGACGCAGGAGGACGACCGAGGATTCGACATTGATGCCCATGACCGCACGCCACGCTTCCACGTCCAGGGCATCAAGGCGCTGACTGGGCGGGAAGATGCCCGCGTTGAGGACGGCCATGTCGATGCCGCCGAACTGCTTGACCGCCGCCCCGATTGCGGCCGTCACCTGCGTGAGATCGGTCACATCGCACTGGACGCCAAGCCAGGCGGGGCCGGAGGCCGCGTCTGCAATTGCCGGATTGAGATCCAGACCAACGACCGCGGCGCCCTGCTGCAGGAGGAGTTCCGCGCAGGCGCGACCGATACCCGAAGCGGCTCCCGTGACCAGGGCAATCTCGCCGGCAAAAGGTGGCTGCGTTCCCTTTCCGAGCTTGGCCTGCTCGAGGTCCCAGTACTCGACGTCGAAGATGTCGGCAGCCGACAGGGCACGATACCCGCCCAGCTCGTTTGCGTCGAGGATGATGTCGATGGTGTGTCGGTAGATGTCCGCAGCGACGGATGCGTCGGCTGCGGATCGGCCCGCTGCGACGACTCCCATCTGCGCGTCGATGACAACGCGGGGTGCGGCATCAAGCATCCGCACCAGTGGTGCAGATGTGTGGGCGTACTCCGCGAAGTGGCGCTCGTACTCGCGCGCATAGGTCGCTACGTCGCGTCCCACCATCGGCAGCCGCTTGGTGCGGATCACATGGTCGGGAGTCGCCGGACCCTGCTGAGCAATCACCGACACGTCCGTGCGATTGGCAAAGGAAACAGCGTCCGGCCCATCGTCCACCTGCAGAGTCATCGGGACTCCGGCCACCTCCGAAAGCTCGCGCCGAAGGGCGGCAACTTCCGTCGATGCATAGGCGGTCGTTGCGTGCTCGGAGGTTCGGCTCCGATGTCCAACCTGCTCCTGTATGTACGCCTCGGCAAGCGCGACCATGTCGATCATTCGCTCGTACGACTCGCGAGCGGTCTCGCCCCACGTGAAGATGCCGTGGTTCATCAGCAGCATGCCAATCGTCTGCGGACCGCGCAGCCGCGGATACAGGTCGGCGCACAGGGCGGCCAGCTTGAATCCAGGCATCACATATGGGATGTGCAGGAGGCGATCGCCGTAGACCGTGGCAATCAGTTCGGCGCCGTGCACCGAGTTGGTGAGCGTGAGGACCGCGTCCGCGTGCGTGTGATCGACGTACTTGAACGGCACGATTGCGTGGAGGATCGCCTCGACCGACGGGGACGGCGCGGCCGGATCGATCGTGCCGATCCGAAGTTCGCGTGCCATGTCGGTGTCCGAAAGTGCGGTGAGCTTACTGAGCGCCAGCAGCTGCCGCATCCGAACCGGCGCGAAACCGGCCGGTTGGATTGATGCCAGGTCCCAGCCGCTGCCCTTGACCCAGAGGATGTCCTCCGCCTCGCCAAAGATGTTGGTCTCGGTGAGCTTCACCGACGTGTTGCCACCGCCGTGGAGCACCAATCGCGGATCCTGACCCAGCAGACGCGACGTGTACGCGCGCAGCTCCAGCTCGGTCGCACACGCAGTTGCCTCGTCGTCGCGCCAGCGACTGGTCACCACGGGGCGCGCGGTGGTTATCATCGCGCGCTGTCCGCCGAGGCGTCGTCCGCGACAGCCGAAGCGGCCAGCTCCACGTCGCGGACGGTGATCACACCACCCTGGCCGGTGCCCCCGATTGTGTGCAAGTCGACACCAAGGTCGCTCGCCAGCCGACGCGCGGCAGGCAGCGCCGCGACTCTGCCGGGTGTCACTTCCGGTGCGCGAGGCTCGGGAGCGACGGCCGGGGCGGAGACTGGCGCCGCGCGCTCGGTTACCGCGGCCGCGCCGGTCGCGTTGTCAGCAGAATCCGAGCCGCCGCCGCCATCAACGTCGACGTCCAAATCCGGCACCGCATCACCCGCAGCGCCGATGTACGCCACCGGTGAACCCGCCCGCACGGTGTCTCCAGCCTCGTGGAGGATTTTCAGCAGCATCCCGGCGGCGACGGACTCCACCTCGACCTGAGCTTTGTCGGTCTGAACGCTGAACAGCGATTCTCCGAGCGCGACCGTGTCGCCTTCCTGCTTCAACCATTCGACGATCACCAACTCGTCGGTGGTTTGCCCCACGGATGGCATATCAATCCTGTGCGCCACAGTCTGTTCAGCCTTCGCAGCAGCGTTGGATCGCTGCCTTGATCCGCGCCTGAGACGGCACCACGGTCTGCTCCATCACCGGGGCGACCGGAAGCGGGACATCGTGGCTGGCGACTCGTCGGATCGGTGCTTGCAGCGAGTAGAGGCACTCTTCGGCGACTCTGGCCGCAAGCTCGGCGCCCCATCCTCCGGTCAGCGTGTCCTCGTGGGCGATCACCAGCCGGCCGGTCTTCCTGACCGACGCGAAGATGGTCTCCTCGTCGAAGGGGAGCAACGTCAGCGGATCGATGACCTCGCAGTCGATGCCGTCCTGCGCCAGCTCCTCGGCGGCCGCCAGTGAACGATAGAGGCTCATGTGCGTTGCCACCACCGTGACCGACATGCCCTCGCGCTTCACCACCGCCTTGCCGATGGGGAAGAAGTACTCCTCCTCGGGCACATGCGTGGTTAGATCCATGCCACCGGCCTGCTCGCGCCCCTTGCTGCCATAGAGCAGCTTGTGCTCGAAGAAGAGCACAGGGTCGTCATCGCGTACCGCGCTTTTCAGCAGTCCCTTGGCGTGATACGCGTCGGAAACACAGACGACCTTCAGGCCGGGGACGTGCACGAAGTAGCTCTCCGGACATTGACCGTGCTGCGCTCCGCGATTTGCCGTGCCGACCGGACAGCGAAGGACCAGCGGGACGCTCAACTTCCCGTTCGACATATACCGCATCTTCGCCGCCTGGTTGACCAGCTCATCCATGCACTCGAAGAGGAAATCGGCGTACTGCAAATCCGGAATCGGTCGCATCCCCATGAGCGCAGCGCCGATTGCTGCACCCATGAGCGCTTTCTCGCTGATCGGCGTGTCGACGATGCGGTCGTGGCCGAATTCCTCGGTCAGGCCGAGGTAGACGCCGAACGCACCCCCGAATCCTCCGGGGACACCGATGTCCTCCCCGATGAGAAAGACCTTCTCGTCGTGGCGCATCTCCTCGGCGATTGCTTCCCGCAACGCCTCGGCAATCGTGAGCCGGCGTTCGCCGACGGCCGGCGTGGCGGCCACGGTCACGACGCTGACCCCCTGCTGATCACTGTCGCGTACGCGTCGGTCAAAGCGTCCTCAGCCCGCGGCAGTGGTGACTGGCGCGCGAACTCGATGGCGTCATCGAGCGCCGCCTCCACCTGCGCGTCCATGTCATCGAGCACTCCCGCATCCAGGGTCACGGCGAGGCGCGCGCGGAGACGAACTATCGGATCACGCTCCTTCCACAGGACCTCTTCCTCACGGCTGCGATAGCCCTTGACGTCACCACGGCTGTGACCCGCAAATCGGTAGGTCTTGCACTCGAGGAGGACCGGACCGGCTCCGGCGCGCGCCTCCGCCACCGCGCGACCGGCAGCCTCGCGCACGGCGAGGACGTCCATCCCGTCGACGATCTCTCCCCGCACCCCGTACGCGGCAGCGCGGGTCGCCACATCGGGGACCAGGCTCACCTGGTGGAATGGCGTGGAGGCGCCGTACAGGTTGTTCTCGCAGGCGAACACGATCGGGAGATGCTGGACCGCCGCGAAGTTCAGACCCTCGTGAAATGCACCCTCGTTGCTTGCGCCCTCACCGAAGAAGCACACGGCCACCTGGTCGGTCCGCATCAGCTTGAATGCCAGCCCGAGACCGGTGACCACCGTGTTGCCTCCGCCGACGATGGCGATCGCCGGGAGCATGCCAACCGATGGATCGCCGAGATGCATCGAGCCCCCCTTGCCGCCGCAGCAGCCCGTCGCCTTGCCGTACAGCTCGGCCATCGCTGCGCGCAGGTCGACACCCTTGGCCAGCGCGTGACCATGTGGGCGATGGGTGGAGGTGATCCAGTCCGTCGGTCGAAGGGCGTCGCAGATGCCGACCGCAACCGCCTCCTGGCCCTGCGACTGATGCAGCGTCCCAGGAAGCTCGCCCTGCAGGTAGTGCAGATAGACGCGCTCCTCGAAGCGCCGGATCAGCTGCATTCGGCGATAGAGGTCGAGCCCGTGGGTTGCGTCGACGTCGGCCGTGAGTTGACCCGAACCCGGCTCAATGCTCCCAGCCCGCGCGACGTCACTCATCGGGCACTCAGCTCCGCCGCAACCACTCGGCGCCCGCTTCCCCCGTACTGCCGAATGAGGGAGCGAACCTTGGTCGTCATCCGCTGCTGGGCCACCGCCATCACGTCGGACTCCTTGTGGGAGCCGAGCAGCCGGTGCACATCGGGGTTCGCGCCAACGGACCGAACAGAGGATTCCAGCCCAACCCAGAACTCGTGCTTGAGGACCGTGCCAACGTTGAACTTCGCGACCCCGAGCGCGACCGCCGGCGCAACCGCGGACGGCGGAAAGCTGGTGCCGCCGTGGATGACCAGTGGCACCTCGACGCGCTCATGGATCGATTGCAAACGCTCCATGTCGATGGACGCTTCCTGGTCCATCATGATGTGGACATTCCCGACTGAAACTGCCAGGCAGTCGACGCCGGTCTCCTCCACGAAGCGCGCGGCCTCGTCTGGATCGGTGAGGCTCGCGTGACTGTGATCCACACCCGAGGCCGTGGCCTCCGCGGGACTGCCGAGTTCCCCCTCAACCGCCGCACCCGACTGGTGCGCCACCCGGCAGAGCTCACGGACCGCAACGATGGCATCGTCCGTCGGCCACGAGTGCGTGTCGATCATCACCGCGTTGAAGCCCGCGTCGATGCCGCGTTTCGCCTGGTCAAGGGTGTGGGCCTCGTTGAAGAGCAGGGCGACGTCCAGGGAACTTCTCGCCGCATAGCTGCGACCGATGGCACCGAGGACCTCGATGCCACCGCGGTCGAGCCACTTCCCGTCCACCATCATCGCGCCGAAACCGAGAATCACGGGGGCGGACTCCTCCTCCGCGGCGGTCAGCACGGCCTCGAGCGAGCACGCGTCCCACGCCTCGAAGTACCCGACCGCGTACCCGTCAGACCGTGCTGTGCCCAGGAGTCGCTGCAGCGGGATGAGCGGCATCTACTGGCGGCCGGACTCGGGCATACAGATCTTCTGGATCTCCATTGACGCCAAGTAGCCTAGCGCCCCAGACGAGCAAATATCAACGTCGTGAGCAGATGCTCACTTAGCCCGCTGGAATCCGACAATCGGGCGGGGAGTGCGGCACCGCTCGAAAGGACAACCAGGGGTGCGACTACGCAGCGTACGTTCCCGACCGTCTTGTCGGACGCACCTTCAGGTTCGACGGCGAGGTCGCCGCCGACGTCGCCAACGCCGAGGCGGCCATCACACGCCTGAACCTCGAGGCGACGAGCCTCGTTGACACCGAGGCCCTGGCCCGCATCCTGTTGCGGGCGGAATCGGTAGCCTCCTCCCGGATCGAGGGTCTCCAAATCGGAGCCCGCCAACTCCTTCGAGCTGAAGCCGCCAGAGGGTTGGGCGAGACGCCCGCCAATGCCAAGGCCGTTGAGGTGCTCGGAAATATCGACGCGATGGTCTGTGGCATCGAGCGGATCCATACCGGGGATGCGATCAGCGTCGAATTGCTTCTCGAGATCCATCGCCGTCTTCTCACCCGAACCCGATTCGAGGAGTACGGCGGGGCGTTCCGCACGCAGCAGAACTGGATCGGTGGCAATGATCACAACCCGTGCAGCGCGGACTTCGTACCGCCGCCACCGGAGTACGTTCCGGACCTCGTCGGTGACCTCATCGGCTTCTGCAACGACGACTCGCTACCGGCGGTCGCCCAGGCGGCCATCGCTCACGCTCAGTTCGAGACCATCCATCCGTTCGTCGACGGCAACGGGCGCACAGGGCGGGCGCTCATTCACCTCGTGCTGCGGCGTCGTGGCCTCAGCCCCCGGGTGCTCCCCCCGGTCTCGCTCATCCTCGCCACATGGGCGAAGGACTACATCGGCGGCCTGGCTGCCACTCGATACCGAGGCGCGGCGACGTCGCAAGCAGCGAGCGCCGGCGTGAATCTCTGGATCGGACGTTTCGCCGCTGCGTGTGTGCGGGCCGTCAATGACGCGGTTACGTTCGAGCAGAAAGCGCTGGCCATCGAAGAGCAGTGGCGTCGGCAACTCGGCAGGGTTCGTGCTCGGTCGGCCGCTGACCTGCTTCTGCGCCTCTTGGTTGGCGCTCCGGTCGTGTCGGTCAACAGTGCAGCCGGCCTGATCGACCGGAGCTTCGTCCGCACCAATGAAGCGGTGAGTCGCCTTGTGCAAGCCGGTGTCCTCAAGCAGGTGACCATCGGTCGTCGCAATCGAGCGTTTGAGGCCCCGGCGATCATCGATGCGTTGACGGCCTTGGAGCGACAGCTTGCCAGCCCCGCGGGCGATACTCGGACGAGCAGACCTGCTCGAAGCGTTCCGCAGCGTCCGTAAGGCAATTGAAGTGCGGCGGTGATCGGCTCTGCGGTTACTGCTCCGTGCGCGAGCGACGGCTTCGTCCGGTCGATCGGAAGCTCGGCCTGTTTGCCGCCGGCGCGGCGACCGCCAGGGCTGCCAGCGCGAGGATCGCGAGCACCACAAAGGGCAGCGCAAATCCGCCCGACATACTGCGAAGCAGACTGACCGCAAAGGGGCCGGTCGCCCCAAGCAGATAGCCGTAGAAGAGCATCGACGCCGTCAGACTGCTTGCCTCGTCAACGCTGGACGTCGTCGCCAGGGGCACCGTGAGCGTCAGCGGAAAGATGCCGCCTGCGCCGACCCCCAAAAGAGCGATCCACAGCCAGGGCAACGAAAGCGGGCTCAGCGCGACGAGAACAAGGCTCAGTGCGGACACGGCTGCGGTCAGGCGCAGCCCTTCGACGAGCCGGCCGCTGCGTTGCACGAGCAGCGAAGCCGTGAGCGCACCCACCACCTGCATCGCCGTGAAGAAAGAGAGAAGAAGCCCGGCTTGAACCTTCGACCAGCCGCGCTCCTCGTAGAGCGGCGCCAGCCACGCAAGGATCCCGTAGTAGACCATCGACTGAAGACCGAACAGGCAGGCCGCTATCCAGGCCTGACGCGTCCTTCGGGGCATTGCCACCCTGATTGCCAGAGGCTGTCGCGGCGCTCGGGTCGCGACCAGGAGCCAGAGAAGCAGCGCGACGACAGCCATCGCAGCCCAGATGGCCAGCGCGCCTCGCCAGGTGGACGGGAGGCTCTGGGCGAGACGTGGCGTCCCGAACGCCGCGAGTCCCGCGCCGATGTTGATCCCAACCGCGTAGATGCCCGTCAAAAGCGCACCGTGCGCGGGGAAGTATCGGCGCACCACAGCCGGAAGCATTGTGTTCCCTGCAGCGATGCCGCAGCCGAGGAGCGCCGCGCTCACGAGGAGCGTGATCGGCGAAGTCGCCCAGTACCGTACGGCCGTCGCGACGCCCACGATGACGATCGCCCCGATCACGGTGCGCTCCAGGCCAAACTTTGCGCCCAGCCGGGCGCTGAGGGGCGACGCGACTCCCATCATCACCACGGGCACAGTTGTGAGCAGCGACGCGTACACGAGCGTGACGTCGAGGTCGTGCACCACCTGGGGGAGCACCGGACCGACCGACGAGATGCCCATGCGCAGGTTGAGGGCGAGCACGAAGATCGCGGGCCCGAGCACAGCGGCCGGCAGACGAGGCCGCGCAACCAGAACCGCGCCCGTCCGGTCGAGCGGCACCGGTATCGAGTCTTCTGCGGTCGTCACCGCTCGCGCGGGGCGAACCCATTGCGTCGCCGGCGCAGCACCGTTCCCGTCACGGCTCCGGTGTCGGCACCCTCGCGAATCACCGCTGTTCCGTCAACGAAGACGTCGCGGACACCTGCACAGAACTGGTGCGGTTGTTCGTAGGTTGCACGATCGATCACTGTCGAGGGGTCGAATACCACCAGGTCTGCTCGCGCACCTGGGCGCACCGAGCCGCGGTCCGTCATCCCCAGGCGCTGTGCCGGCAGCGACGTCATCTTGCGCACCGCCTCCTCGATTGGGATCACGCCCTCGTCGCGCGAATAGTGACCCAGGACCCGAACGAAGGTGCCGTAACTGCGAGGATGCGGGGTGCCGCCGGCGTCCGGGCTCAGGGTCCAACCGTCGCTGGCAACCGCCACCGACGGATTGCGCATCACCCTGCGAATGTCGTCCTCGCCGATTGCTGCGATCACCACCTCGATGCCTCCGCCTTCGTCGCGGAGCAGGTCAAGGAAGAAGTCGACTGGTTCGCGATCCTCAGTGCGCGCCAGGTCGGCGATGGTGTGACCCTCGACGTCGTTGCGGCGGCCACTGTGGACGGAGGCGATGGTGACCGTCTCCGGTTCGAATTCGCGTTTGGGGCGACCGTCCGTCGGCCCCGTGAGTACCTCGGTGCGTGCTGCCGCCCGGATATGGTCATCGCGCAACCGTTCCTGCATCATTGCCACGCCGCCCTCGAGCATCCAGGTGGGCAAGAGCGCGGTGAGGGTTGTCGATGTCGCGTTGTATGGATACTGGTCGAGCAACACATCCATGCCTGTGGCCTGGGCCTCGGCGATACGGGCGAGCGATCGCTCGGTGAGGCCCCAGTTGCTTCGCCCCAGCACCTTGTGGTGGCTGAGCTGCAGTCCCGCCCCGGACGAGGATGCGATGGCGAGCGCTTCCTCGACGGCGGCAAGCAGGGCCGGCCCTTCGTTGCGCATGTGGGTCGCGTAAAAGCCGCCGTGCTCGGCTGCGACGGACGCGAGGGCCACCAGCTCCGCGCGCTCCGCGTAGCTCCCGGGTGAATAGATGAGGCCGGAGGACAGGCCGGCGCACCCCTGCTCCATGGCGTCGGTGACCAGCCCGCGCATGACCATGAGCTCTCGCTCGGTCGGCGGGCGGCGCTCAAATCCCATCGCCGCAATGCGAATCGACGTGTGGCCCACGAGCAGGACAACGTTGAGAGCCAGCGGCTCACGGTCGAGCATGTCCGCATAGCCGGCGGCATCGTGCCAGTCCCATTGCAGCGAGGTGCCGAGGTGTGCCGTGGAGTCGCGGAGGAGGCCTGCCCGGGCAGGATCGATCGGGTACGGAGTACTGCCGCAGTTGCCGGTCACGATCGTGGTGACGCCCTGGCGCACCATTGAATCCGCGCGCGGGTAGAGCGGGAGCGTGAAGTCGCAATGCGTGTGCAGGTCAATGAAGCCGGGCGCGACGACGAGGTCTGCCACGTCGACCGTCATGGCGCCGGATGGCGCATCGAGGCCCGAACCCACGGCGATGACCACGCCATCACGCACTGCGACATCAGCGATTCGCGACGGCGCGCCACTCCCGTCGATGACCCGGCCACCGCGAAGGAGGAGCGAGCCGCCGCGATCCGAAGCCACTCCTGACCTTGTCAGCTGGTGGCGTCAGTGACCGACGTTGCTGCTTCGCGCGAGGCGGTCATCCGCATGCCCCATTCGATGTGGCGCTGAAACTGAACGATCATGATCGGGTGCAGCCCACGATGTTGGAGTCCCGCGTAATCGTGCGTCGCGATCAGTTTCTTGGCCTCGTCGTCGACCTCCGGGTAGCGGCCAAGCACTGCGTCGGAGTCGCCGAGAAACTCGACAAAAAGGTCCTCGTCCTCCTGCATGTCGTGGAGCAGCCGGTGCACGTAGAAGTCACCGGCCTGCGGGCGCGGATACATCAGGTGTTCATCTGGCATCTTCTGTCCTCTGGTTAGAATTCGATGACGGCGTAACCGCAGTGACCGGAGTCCCAATAGGAGTGGCGCTCCACCTGTACCCGGTCACCCCTGGCACCGAGGGAGACGGCCCATGTGCGCAGCTCCACCATGCCGATGGCATCGAGGTCCGCGGCAGACATCGACACGAGCTTCTCCGTTTCGCCGGCCTCGAGCCAGCCAAGGACGCGGTGGTCCGCTGCCACATCGGGCTCGGCGAATCGATCGGTCCCGGGGTAGTGCGACATGCCGCCGGTGGACACCATGCCCACGCGCTTGCCGGAGGCTTCCGCCCACGACGCGATCGCCTTGCCGAGGTCATTGCAGCGGCGGATGGAGGGCTGCGGCGGCACATACGCATTGATGATGAGGGGGATAACCGGTGCTTCCAGACCTTCTTCCACCATGAAGTTGAGCGGAACGAGGAAGGAGTGGTCGAGCACCTCGTTCTGACTGAACGCCGGGTCGAAGCCTCTGTCGAGCAGACCGTCCATGAGGCTGTTCGCAAGTTCCGGGCTGCCATTCAGCTCGATCCGGCGCCGGTTGAACTGCGCCACAACCGGGTTGCCGGTGAAGATGGTGAACTGGGGTACGAGGTTCAGGAAGTGGTTGTGCAGATGGTCGAGCGCGACGATGATGAGCGCATCGACGTTGTGCTCCTTGACGCTCCGGGCGACGGCGCGGTAGCCGTCATGCATCCGAGCCAGCTCCGCCGGATCTTCCTCCTTTGGCTGGGTAAAGATCTGCGGCGCGTGCGACACGCAGTAGCCGAAGGCTACGCCCCCCTTGCGGGTGACGTCTGCGGAGCGCACACCGTCGGTCGTGACAGTGGTCATGCGAGTTCTCCTGGTGCGGTTGATCCAGCGGTCGCTGCGTTGCGCGTGGCGATTGCGTTGGCGATAAACGCGTATTGAGCATCTCCGGCGGTGAGCGGCGCGCGTCCGCCCGCCAGGCCTCGCGGCCAGTGCACCCGCACGCCGGCGTTCCGCGCGGCTTCATGATCGAGGCCGCCGGGGGGTGAGGCAATATCGACGACGATGCGATCGCGGAGCTGGGCAAACGCTTCTGGTGGAATCGCATCTGTCGACGGAACCGTGTTGATGATGATGTCCGCTGCTCCCATGGCTGCGACGCGGTCGTCATATGGCACCGGGATCGCGCCGCACTGGCGGGCACGTTCGAGCCAGCGCGGACGCCGGACGGCGACCTGCGGGGTGCAGTGAGCCGCTACCAGATAGTCGACGATCACTGCGCCCGTGACCCCGTATCCGATGACGAGAAATCGATGTTCCCGCAGGATGCGTCGCGTCAGCTCAATGAGCAGTCGCATCACGCCCTCGGCGACACCTGTGGACAGGCGGGTGGCCAATCCCGGATCGTCCTTGAACTGATAGATCTGGATGCTCATACGGCTGGCAATCTCATCGAGCTTCGCAGTCGAGCGCCCCATGACGACACCACCCTCGCGGGCCGCGGATTGCTCGAGGAGCGCGCCATCGACCACGATGGGTTCGGGAGCATCGGGTGCATAGATCACGTCACCGTTGAGCCCCGGAGAAGGGAGCACGAGCCACTCGGTGCCGCGCACCGCGTCGGCCACGGAGGCGGCAACACGCGCGCCATTGGACGCATCGGCGGCCTGGCCGTAGCACACCGCGTCGTGACCGTCTCTCGCGAGTCGCTGGGCGACATGTACCTCGCGCCCGTCGCCGCCGAGCACGGCGACGCGGTAATGCCTCATGACTGCACCTCCAAAGGGGATACGGACGAGCCGATGGCTGCGTCGCATTCGGCCAATGCGTCGCGCAGCGCATTGATGATATCGGCCGAGCACTCCGCATACGGAGCGCGGACGGCGAGCGATCCCTCGAATCCTCGAATCTGCATCGCGGCCTTGACCCCGGCGGGCTGGCCGACTCGCGCCAGCGCGCGCCGGTATGGGGCAAGGGCGCGGTGGAGGCGCTGCATCTCGCCGAGGTCGCTGCGGCTCGCGGCCGCAAGCAGGCCCAGCATCACCTCCGGAAACACCCATGCGTTGGTGGACGTCAGACCATCGACCGGCGCAGCAAGCGTGAGCGCGGCGCTGAGGTCTGACGCGATGAAGATCCGCACCGTGCTGACCGTGGCTCGAATGGCTTCGACGCTTCCGAGAAGCCGGACGGTATCGCGCGTTCCCTGCTTGACCCCGACGTACCCGTCCATCGCCATGACCTCAGCCATGACACGCGGCTCGAGGTCGTGGCCGAAGACCGGATTGTTATACACAACGAGCTGCCGTCCCACCGTCTTTGCCAGATACTCGAAATGACGCAACACATCGCTCTCGGTGGTCTCACAAGCGAGCGGCGGTGCCACCATCGCGGAATCTGCCCCCTCTTCGAGCATGGTCAGTGCAAGGCGCGCCGTCGCCTCGGCTGACAGCGACGCAGCGCACGCCATGATCGACGCGCAGGCGCCGGTTGACCGCACCTGCCGGAGGATCTCGATCCGCTCGGTATCACTGAGCGAGTGGAATTCGCCGTAGGCGCCCGTGAGCAACACGTGTCTGATCCCCGTCGCTGCAAGCCGCTCGACGTTCGCCGCCATCGCTGCAGCGTCGACCGCGCGTCCGTCGCCAGTGAACTGCGTTGGAGCGATCGCGTAGAGCGTCATCGGATCCCGCTCGACGACCGTGCTCATGTACTAGGTCCGAACATGCTCGGCATGAGGGAGCCGGCGATGCGCCGCAGCCGACGCGCCGAGGTACAACCGGCCGACTTCGGGGTTGTCCAGGAGATTGGCAGCGCGATCCTCGATGCGCACGGTGCCGAGCTCGAGCACCGCCGCATGGTCCGAAACTCGGAGCGCGGAGCGCGCGTTCTGCTCGACGAGCAGGACCGTGATGCCGTCCCTGCTCATGGCAGTCAGCGTCTCGAAGACCAGCGTGCGACTCTTCGGGTCGAGCCCCAAGGACGGCTCATCCGCGAGCACCACCTTGGGTTCGAGCATCAAGGCTCGGGCGAATTCGATGATCCGCTGCTGACCGCCGGACAGCGAGCCGGCGTGCGAATGATGAAACTGCCTGATGGTCGGGAATCGCTCCTCCAGTGCCAGAGCGCGGCGGCGAACCTCGCTGTTGTCTCGAATGATGTAGCCGCCCATCAACAGGTTCTCCCAGACGCTGAGGGTCGGGAACAGGCTCCGGTCCTGCGGCACGTGCACAACACCCGCTTCGAGAATTTGTCGTGGCGTCAATCCCTGGAGCGCCATGCCGTCGAGGAGAATCTCGCCGGACTGCACTGCGATGAGTCCACTGATGGCGCGCAGCAGGGTCGACTTGCCCGCGCCGTTCGGGCCAATGAGACACGTCATCTCATGGCGGGGAACGCTCAAGGTGGCACCACGCAACACGGTGCCGTACCCATAGCCGGAGACGACCTGGCGGATTTCGAGGCAGGTGTCCACTAGTCTCCCAGGTACGCGTCGAGAACGAGTTGGTTCTGTTGCACGTCGTCCGGAGCCCCGGCAAAGAGCTGCTTGCCGTGGTCCAGCACCACGATCGGATCGCAGAGGCTCATGACGAATTCCATGTTGTGCTCGACGATGAGGAAGGTCAGCCCTTTCGCATGGAACTCCCGAATCCGCTCGGTCATGAGGTCGACCATCACATGGTTGACCCCGGCGGTCGGTTCGTCGAGGAGGACGAGGCGAGGCTTGCCCATCAGGACGGTTGCGAACTCCAGCAATTTCTGCTGGCCGTATGACAGTTCACCCGCCTTCGCCTCCGCGAGCCGGGTCAGCTTGAATTCATCGAGCAGCGTCATCGCGTAATCCACAGTGGCCCGGTTGGCCTTCGACATCCCCCACACCGCAAGACCCCGCTTCGGCGCGGCGACGAGCAGGTTGTCGAGAACGTCAATCTCGGGCAGGACGCGGGCGCGTTGGAAGGTTCTGCTCATGCCGCCGCGATACATGGTGGTTGGATCGGGACGGGCGACCCGCTTCCCGTCGAACCGGATCGAGCCACTGTCGCTCGCGAGGTAGCCGCTGAGCATGTTGAGCACGGTGGTCTTGCCTGAACCATTGGGGCCGATCAGGCCTGTGATGCTCCCTCGCTCCACACTGAACGAGCAGCCGTCGACGGCGACGATACCGCCAAAGCGCTTGCGCAACGCGTCGATCTCCAGGAGCGGTCCGTCGACACTCATCGCGCCACAGCCGGCGCGGGGGCGTCGCGCAGCGCTTCCGACTCCGCGGTCGCCAACTCTTCAACCACCTGCTTTCGGCGGCGACTGCGGCGGAGGGCGCGGTCGGCGATGGTCGTCACGACTCCGCGGGGCAGGAACAGCATCACGACGATGAAGACGGCAGCGTAGGCGATGAGATAGAGCTGACTGCCGCCGAGCGAGTACGCGAAGTACTGCTGAGCGGGCGTGAGGATGAGGGCTCCGACGAACGGTCCCCACAGAGTCCCGATGCCGCCGAGGTAGGCGACGAGGATGATGCCCATTGCGAGGAACTCGCCGTCGAACGCAAACTGCGGGTACACGGTCGACAGGTAGTACGCCCAGACCGCTCCAGCCATCGCGGAGAAGGCGGCACAGCCCGCGAAAGCGGCGTATTTCGGCACCGATGTCGCCACGCCGAGACCGCGCGCCTTGTCCTCGTCCTCGCGGACGGCGAACATCATCAGCCCGAGCCGGCTCCGTCGCACATAGGCGCATGCCAGGAGCGTCACTGCGAAGACACCCAGCATTGCCCAGTAGAAGTATTCCTCGTACGCCCCAGGAGGGAAGGGCGCTTGAGGCACCTGAAGGCCGGGCGCTCCACCGGTGATATCGGTGAGATTCAGTGCCATGTACTGCAGGATGATGACCAGTGAGATCGTGACGATGATGAAGGGCAGGCCGCGAGTTCTGAAGGCAATCCAGCCGATCGGCACACTGACAATCGCCACAGCGATGCCGATGATCGGGACCAGCGCAAAGGGCAGAAAACCGTTACCGATACCGATGTGTTGAAACGTCAGGGCCAGCCCATACGCGCCGAGTCCGAAGAAGGCAACGCTGCCGAGCGACACATACCCCGTGTACCCGCCGATGAGGTTCCAGGCCGAGCCGAGCGCTGCATACATCAGCGTGAAGATCCCGATGTTGACGATCCAGCTCTCGGCGCCGCTGAACGGAAACAGCGCGAGTGCGGCGATCACGCACAGCCCGACGAGGAGTCCACGGCGAGCGCGTACCTGATGCTTCAAATGGCACCCCGGGCGCGCACACCAAAGAGGCCTTGGGGGCGGGCGATGAGCACAATGATCAGCAGCACGTAGAACGGCACTGACGACCAGGCCGGCGAGAGCTCAGCCTGGACCAGTGACTCGGAGAGGGCCAGGATCACGGCGCCGGCGATGGCCCCGGCATTGCTCCCGAGTCCACCAATCACGCAGATCGCCAGGAGTCGCCCGATCAAGTCGTAGTGACTGGCCGGATCGAAGCTGCTGACGAGACCGAACATCGCCCCAGCCGCGCCCGCGGTGGCAGCGCCGAGGCCGAACGCGAGCGCGGCGGTCCTATCGGTATTGACGCCGAGAAGCTTCGCGGCCGACTCGCGCTGCGAGACTGCGCGGACCGACCGGCCGAACTTGGTCCGGGTGAGGAGCAGGTACATTCCAACCAGGATCGCCACCGAAAGCAGGAAGGCAAGCGCTCGCACCACGGGGATCTCGTAACCGGCGATGGTCCACGAGCTGTTCTGATACGTCGTGAGGATGCCGCGAAAGTCGGTGCCGAAGATGAGGCTGAGAATGCCCTCGAGGCCGATCGCCATCGCCCAGGTCATCAACAGCGACAACCGGTGCGCATCGTGGCGAATCGGCTTGAGCAGAAATGTCTGGAGTGTGAAACCGATGGCGAAGAGCAGCGGTGTCGAGACAAGAATCGACAGGAAGGGGTCGATGTGCAGGTAGTTGAAGAGCGTGAACCCGATGTACGCGCCGCACACCACGAACACTCCCTGGGCCATGTTGATGATGCGCATGGTGCCGAATGTGAGGGTCAACCCACTGGTCATCAGCGCGTACAGGCCGCCCGTCAACACGCCGAGGATGATCGCCTGGATAAAGAGGTGCACTGGATATCGTCCCCCGCCGCTCGACTATGGCCAGACCGGCTTCGGGATGACCGGCGCGTGTTCGGCGATGTTCGGCGGGTAGACGATGGTGAGGGTGCCGCCGATCCACTCCTCGAGGAACTGACTACCTTTCGGAGCGCCGTACTGGTCAACACTGACCACACCGACGACCGTCTGATAGCTGCCCTGGTGCAATGTGGCGATGATCGTCGCGTTGTCAATCTTGCCGGTCTTGGCAGCCACCGCCTCGATCAACTGTCCCACGGCGTAGGTCTGCGCCGATGTCGAGTCGATCTGGCTCGGATCACCACCAAACTTCGCGATGTACGCCTGCACGAAAGCAGTGTTGCCGGGGATCGGAGCGTTGTAGGTCCACACATCCGAGGTGAAGATGCCCTGGGTGTTCTGCGCGCCAACGTTCTTGGGGAAGTCAACCGGGTTCTCAGGACCGTTGGTCATGAAGAGGAACTTCGGGTTGAACTTCTGCTGAATCATCGCCTGAACCTGGGCCCAGCCGTCAGCGTCCTGCGAGCCGCTCACCACCATGTCGGGATTCGTGGAGGCAACCTTGGCGATGACGCCGCCGAGACTGGTGGTCTCAGCAGGATAGATTTGCGAGTAGACCGTCTTGATTCCCGCGGCTTCGAAGCGGGCCTGCAGCGCAGCGGCCGCCGGCTGCGAGAAGGGATCGTCAAGGGACGGGTATGCCGCAGTCTTTGGGCGCTGGTCTGCCGGGAGTGACAGGATGTAGTCGCCCCAGACCTGTGCCCCGTTGATCGCGGTGGCCGGTCCGGCGTCGATGAGATTGGGCAGATGCGCGGCGAAGACGGACGGACCATTGCCTGCACCTTCGACGAAGGCATAGCCGTAGCGGTTGGCGACCTTCGCGGCCGCGAGCGTCAGCAGGCTCGAGTACGGCCCGAAGACGAGATCCACGTTGTCGCGGCTGATGAAGTTCTGATAGTTGGTGACGACCTGAGTCGGGCTGCTGGCGTCATCCGCGAAGGTGAGCTGCACCTGGCGCCCGAGAACCCCGCCCTTGGCGTTGACCTGGCTGGCCCATAGCTGGTATCCGAGCTGAGCGGCCTTGCCCGTGTTCGAGAAGTCGCCGGTCAGCGAGACGGAGATGCCAATGGTGAGCGGGCCCTTCGTTGCGGTGCTGCTCGAGGTCGATGCTGGCGTGCCGCAAGCGGCAACCCCAACACAGAGCCCGATAGCCAGTATCCACGAACGGAGCCGCGTCCCTGTACTGAGCATTGTTTCCCCTTTTGCCGTACGTCGTGTGCGCCGGGCAGACACCCAGACGCGACCAATCAGAGAGTTGTCAGACGGCGCTTTGTACTTCGTCCGTGAGCGCGTCGAGCACCATGTTCATCACCTTGTCGATGTGAGCCAGCATCTCCATCGACGCTCGCTGCGCCTCGTGCTCACGAATCGCGCCGGCGATGCTCACATGCTGACGAGCGCATTCGATCGAGTCCCCGGTGACCGGGACATCGCGACGGCGCAGCGCCCAGGTGAGGGAAAAGCTGTTCTCGACAAGCTGCGTCAGCAATGGGTTGGACGCTGCCCGAGCGATGCTGCGGTGGAACCGCGCGTCGTATTCGCGAAATCCCATGGCGTCGCCCGCCTCCGCGCTCAGGACCGACTGCTCAGCGACACGCTGCAGCGTGGCAACTTCGCGGCGCCCGGCCCGGGCGGCCGCCAGCCTGGCGGCGGTGAACTCGTGGCCGCCGCGAACCTCGTATGCGTGACGGATCCGGTCTCGAGACGGCGTCACCACGCGGGTGGCATTTCCCTCACTCTCCACCAACCCGACCGCTCCGAGCCGGAGCAGCGCCTCCCGCACAGGGGTCTTGCTCACTCCGAACTTTTCGGCAAGCGCCGCCTCGGACAGCCGAATGCCCGGGGGCAGCGCCTTGGACACGATCGCGTCCCGGATGGCGTCGTAGACCTGCTCGGTCAGGCTGTGGCGACGAAGGTCGATCGCCTCGAGCGTTGATGGGGCCTCGTGGATGACCATGATTTGGGGCACGGCCGCAAGATACGATATTGCGCATCTCAGATGCAATATCTCGTACATCATCCCTCGATACCAGATCACGCCGATCTGGAGCTAGGATCTCGACCACGTGATGCCTGATCTCCCCACGCTGCCGAACTACCCACTCACTCGAGGCGTCCACCCACCGCTGCTGTCGCCGGACTACGGCTCCACACGCCTGCGTGCTCCTCTCAATGGTCTGCGGCTCATGCCCCAGCGCCTGACGGAGGTCACCGGCCCGCTGCTCGGCGAGGGCCGCGTCGCACCAGGTGATCACGATCTGACCCGGCAGCACTCGGGTGAGGCGCTGGGTCAGCGGATTGTCGTCGCGGGACGCGTGTCCGACGAGCACGGGCGGGCAATCCCCAACACGCTGGTGGAGGTCTGGCAGCCGAACGCGGCCGGCCGGTACGCCCATGCATGGGACCAACACCCGGCGCCGCTGGATCCGAACTTCACCGGCGTCGGACGTTGCCTCACCGACTCCGAGGGACGGTACCGATTCATCACCATCCGGCCAGGCGCTTACCCGTGGAGGAATCAACCCAACGCGTGGCGGCCGGCGCACATCCACTTCTCGCTGTTCGGCCGCGCCTTCACGCAACGCCTCGTGACGCAGATGTATTTCCCGGGCGATCCCCTCTTCGTGCAGGATCCAATCTTCAATTCGATTCCCGACCCCGCAGTCCGTGAGCGCCTGGTGTGCCGCTGGTCCCCCAAGCTCACCGAGCCGGAACAGGCGCTGGGTTACGAGTGGGACATCGTCCTCCGTGGGAGCACGACGACCCCATGGGAGCAACCGGGATCCTGATGACGCTGGGGTTGACGCCGTCGCAGACCGTGGGCCCGTTCCTTGCGATCGGTCTGACCTGGGCGGACGGCCCCGCTGTCGTCCCGGCCGGCAGTCCGGGAGCGATTCGCATCAGCGGCCAGGTGTTCGACGGCACCGGGAGTCCCGTCCCTGACGCCATCATCGAAACGTGGCAGGCAGATGCGCAAGGTCGCTTCGCGCACCCCGATGATCCCAGGCCTGACTCGACATCGACCTTCCGCGGTTTTGGCCGCTGCGCTACCGACGATGAGGGCGTCTACGCGATCGTGACCGTCAAGCCCGGTCCACTTCCCACCGGGGACGGACGCACGGAGGCGCCTCACATCGATGTCTCCATCTTCGCGCGCGGTCTGCTCGACCGGCTGGTCACACGCATCTACTTTCCGGACGAACCTGCGGCGAACGGCGATGATCCGCTGCTCAGATCCCTCCCCCAATCCGAACGTGACACGTTGATTGCGATCTTCGACGGCGAGAACCTGCGATTTGACATCCGGTTGCAAGGACCGGACGAGACAGCTTTCTTCGAACTGTGAGAGGCGGTGCGGTGAGTGATATGAAGACTCGTGTTCTGGGACAGGGACTGGTCGTCTCCGCACAAGGACTCGGCTGCATGGGAATGTCGGATGCATACGGCCCTGCCGATGACGCGGAGTCCATCGCCACCATCCATCGCGCGCTCGATCTCGGCGTGACGCTCATCGACACCGCCGACATGTACGGGCCGTGGACCAATGAACGCCTCGTGGGCGCTGCTCTCGCCGGGCGGCGTGGTGAGGTGGTGCTGGCCACAAAGTTCGGCAACGTCCGCAACGAGGAGGGTGCCTTCCTCGGCGTTCGCGGTGACCCGGAATACGTTCATGCGTGCTGCGACGCCTCACTGCAGCGCCTCGGCGTGGATGTGATCGACCTCTACTACCAGCACCGCGTCGACCGCAACGTGCCGATCGAGGAGACCGTCGGAGCGATGGCCGAACTGGTAGCTGCCGGCAAGGTTCGCCACCTCGGGCTCTCTGAGGCCGCGCCCGGTACCATCCGTCGCGCCCACGCCGTTCACCCGATCACGGCACTGCAAACCGAGTACTCGCTGTGGAGCCGCGAGCCCGAGGGTGAGCTCCTCGCCACGACTCGAGAGCTTGGCATCGGCTTCGTTGCCTATAGCCCGCTCGGCCGGGGGTTTCTCACCGGACGTTTCCGCTCCTGGGAGTCCATCGTCGGCGACAATCGCGGTCGATATCCCCGATTCCAACGGGAGAACATCGAGCGCAATCTTGTCATCGTCGATGCGGTGGAGGCCGTGGCGAAACGCCTCGGAGCGACGGCGGCTCAGGTGGCGCTCGCGTGGGTGACGCAACGTGGTGACGACATCGTGCCGATCCCGGGGACGAAGCGCGTGCGCTACCTCGAAGAGAACATCGCGTCCCTCGACGTCATGCTGGATGCCGAGGATGTGGCTGCACTTGAGGCGGCTGCACCGGCCGGCGCCACTGCTGGCGAGCGCTACGCGAGCATGGCTTCGATCGACAGCTAGATGAGCTTCCGGAACGCCGGGGGGCGGGGCCCGGTCGACGATCCTTGCGCGGCGGCCCGTACCTCGGCGACTGGCAGGCGATGGGCAGCGACCCACGTGAAAGGCTGGACGGTACCGTCAGGAGTCACGTGCTCCTCGCGGCTCGACTCGACCACAGTGAATCCGTCGAGGAGCCGCTCGAGGTCTGCCGCGTCATAGCGAGCCACTGGCAGACCTGAGCAGCGTTCGGGCCCGTCGGAAGCGAACGTTGCGATGATCACTGACCCGGAGTCGCTGAGCGCGTGCCGCATTGTCGTCAGGTACCTCGCGCGCTCTCCGGCGTTGGTCAGGAAGTGGAAGACCGCGCGATCGTGCCACAGGGCATAGCGACGTTGCGGCTCCCAGGTCATGAGATTCTCGTGCAGCCAGCGCACATGAACCGTGTCATCGAGACGGCGCCGCGCAATCTCCAGCGCCGTTGACGACACGTCGAGGACGGTGAGATCCGTGTAGCCGCGGCCCACGAGCCGATCGACCAGGAGGGAAGCGCCACCACCGACGTCGATCACCGGCGCTTCTTTCGCCACGCGGAGGCGGTCGATCAGTGTCAGCGACATCGCGGGCTCGGGCTGATACCAGCTCACGCCGGTCGCCCCGGCACCGGAGTATCGGCGGTCCCAGTGTTGAGGTTGCTTGTCCACGTCGGCCGACCGTGAGGGCATCGCGTCCAAAGTTTGCGCCGTGGAGGAACGATCCGCCATATGGCGGCGTCCCTCAGGCATGGCTTTGCGGGTGCGCCACCGGCGCTCTATGGTTCGCACCGTGAGCTCCCCCGGCGCTTCGGATCGATCCGCCGAGCATCTGGGTGCTGGGCAGGCTGGCGTCAGCATTGAGATGCTCCTGGCTGAGGCTCGGAAGTCTCTGATTCGTCTTGATCCAACCGAGGCACACCGCGCGGCGGCATCCGGGGCGATTCTCGTTGACATCCGACCGTTGGAGCAGCGAGAGCGCGACGGAACGATTCCCGGTGCGCTGGTTATCGATCGCAACGTTCTGGAGTGGCGACTGGCGCCCGGGAGCGACTTCAGCGAGCCTTCTGTCGACAGCCGGCAACAGGTGCTCATCATCTGCAATGAGGGCTATTCGTCGAGCCTGGCAGCGGCGACCCTGCGCCTGCTCGGTCGTGATGCCACCGACGTTATCGGTGGCTTCCAGAAGTGGCGCCAGTGTGGTCTTCCCGTGGTGCGCTGAGCTGTGTTGTGTCCTACGCGGCCACCACCTCCGCGAATCGGTGCAGGTAGAGCGGCCAGCCTTGCTCCGCGTCGACCCCTTCGCGGACGGACTCCCAGCCGTCGCCGTGGCGATCGAGGTTCCGATGCTCGAGCTCGACGCGCGTGCGGTCTGGAGTCTCGGCGATGAATCGCACGTCGACCTCACTGGTTTTCGCGTGATCCGTCTCGATCTGCCATTGCGGGCTGATATCCCAGCTGATCACAACTCGAGTCGGCGGGTCGTACGCGAGTACCCGAGCCCAATGACACTCGCTGCCGTCGACGCCCCTGTCGTAGACAGAGCCCCCCTCGCGCAGCTCGAACACCGTTTCGGCGATATCGACGCCAAGCATGTTGTGCTCGGGCGGTTTGAAACTGCCGAAGCCCTGGGTGAACACCGAGAACGCGCGCTCGATCGGCGCCTCGACGACAACCTGGTGGCGGATCGATGTTGCTGCTGCCGGTGTGGTCATGGCTCCTCCTTGTCGGGCTGTTCGACGGCGGCCTTGTACGAAATCAGGGCGTTGGTCCAGAAGCGGTCCAGCTCCGCGCGCAGCTCGCTGAGACCGACCGGGTTGATGGCGTAGATGCGGCGGTTGCCGATCGGCTGGTCGACCACCAGCCCAGCGTCCTTGAGCACTTTGAGGTGCTGTGAGACGGCCGGCCGGCTGACCGGGAGGCCCTCGGCGAGCTCGCCGACTGGGTAGGGCCGCACGGTCAGCCGCTCAAAGATCGTGCGCCGGGTTCGATCGCCGAGGGCGGACCAAGCCGCAAGTTGGTCAGTCGTCACGCACCGTAAGGTACCGCTTACGGACATCGGGTGTCAAACAGCAAACCCCGACCACGGTGTCAGATTCATCTCAGCCGGAACCTCCCGCCGATGAGTTTCGATGCCGAGGTCGGTCTGTTGAGGGCATGAGACCAATAGGAGATGAACCATGAGCAAGGTGCTGGCGCTGATCACGATGTCGCTGGACGGCTACGTCACAGGTCCGGATGACGGTCCGGGGTGCGGCCTGGGCGTCGGCGGCGAGCGCTTACACAACTGGGTGTTCGGCGGTCCGTGGCGCTACGACTCTTCAGAGCGCGGGCGGATGCTCCCGGATGATCAGGCCTGGTTCGACGCGCAGTCGGCCTCGATGGGGGCGGTCATCGGTGGGCGCGGCACGTATGAAGCCGCCGAGCACTGGGGTGATCGGAATCCCTGGCCGATACCGTTCTTCGTCGTCACGCATCGGCCTGAGGAAGAGCCGCCGGGCCACGGCTTCAACTTTGTGGGCAGCGTCACTGAGGCAGCGGAGCATGCTCGCGCGGCAGCCGGCGAGAAGGACGTGCACGTCATGGGCGGCGCCGATATCATCCGGCAGTTCCTGGAGGCCGGCCTCGTCGCCGAGTTGACCATCATCGTCGCGCCGCTCATCCTCGGTGACGGCAAGCGACTCTTCGACGGGTTCGCGCACCCGATGGAGCTCGAGCAACTCGGTGTCCGCCAGTCACGCTTTGCGACGTTCATCGAGTATCGAGTCTTGCCGCGCGCGTCCGAGTGATCAGAGCGTCAGGACGCCACCGATAGTCTCCGTCGGAGGGCGGAGGGTTCTTACCGACTCCCCTGCGCCCGCCGCTTGCCCTCATGCATGGCCTGGACGCGAGCGACGGGGATAGATCTCCCCTCTTCGATCAGCTCCGTCCCAAGCCGCTGTGGCAGCGGCATCCGGGTTGCCCATCGGTCGCCATCGCCGAGCTGACGCACGGCGGTGAGCACGGTGAAGTCAGCAGGCGCGACGTTATCCAGCTCGCCCCAGTCCAGCGGAAACGACACAGGAGCGCCTGGCCGGACACGCGGGCTGTAGGCCGCGGCGACGGTTGCCCCGCCGACGCGGGTCGAATCGACAAACACTTTGCCTGCGCGGTCATCCTTCACGAAAGCAGTGGTGACTGTTCCAGGATCCATTCGCTCGGCTCGTGCCGCGATCGCCCGGGTGGCCGCTGCGACCGCGTCCATGGACACGCTGCTGTCGATGGGAACGAAGATGTGCAAGCCCTTCGCGCCGCTCGTTTTGATGACAGCATCCAGGCCTTCATCGATGAGGACTTGCCGTACCGCCCGCGCGGCTCGCACGGCGTCGGCAAAGGCATCTCCGTGTGGTGGATCAATGTCGAGCACCATGTGAGTCATGTGATCGGGGTTGTCGACGCGGACCAACGCCGGGTGATACTCCACCGCTCGCTGGTTCCCGAACCACAGCAGCGTCCGCTGGTCATTGCAGAGTGCGTAGGTCACATCCCGTTTCGACGACTCCGCCCACATCGTCACCCGCTGCACCCAGGAAGGCGTATACGAGGGCAGGTTCTTCTGCATGAAGGCCTCCTGGCCGCGGTGAACACGGATCACCGAGAGCGGTCGGTCCGCGAGCTCCAGAATCATCCGGTCGGCCACGCCGTCCAGGTAGTTGATCAGGTCTCGCTTGGTTGCGCCGGCACCGTCGAACAGCGGCTCGTCGAGGTTGGTCAACTGCACGCCCAGCGAGACAGCGTCCTCAGGGCCCGACGTCATGACTGTCTCCCTTTCCAGCCGTGGGCAGGCGATCCTTGAGCGAGAGCTCTGATGCCCGACTATTCGATCGGATGTGGGTGCGAGGACTGATATCGCGCCACGGTGGCAGCGATGATCACGGGCACGTCGACGGCGAACAACACCAGCATCAGCGAGACCACGAGCAGTGGCCCACCGGTGGCATGGTTGCGCACGAATGAGAACTCGATCATGGCCGCCGAGATGACATACGCGACCAACGCCCAGCGCGCGACCAGCGAGAAGGTTGCCCACGCAAAGCCGCGCCAGCGCACGAGGAGCAGGATCGCGGTGCCCAGCAGCGCGGCACTGACCGCTACAAGCGCGATCGGAAGCGTCAGCGGCGGTCGGGTCGGGAAGTACGCAGCCATGAACACTCCGCCGACAACAACCAGCGCTAGTGACACGGTGGCGAGCCCGACCGCGGGCGGGTATGCATCCCTCGTGGCGCCTGATGCGATGCTCTGACGTCCGACCTCGGTCACTGCGTCGCCACCCTGGTCATGATCACCAGGGTCGCGATCTGCATCGCCCCAGTGACTCCGGCCGAGTAGACGAAGCGACGCATCAACCGGGCGATGAGCTCTCCGTTGGGATTCGGCTTCTTCATCTCGAACAGGACGGCGATGTTTGCGGGCTCGAGGACGCCAAGCGCGACGGTGGCCATGACGCCGACGACGACGAACGATGCCACCAGCCAGCCGTGGTTCGGGCTGACGGATTGGAGGTTACCGAGCCCGAGCGCCAGCTGGAATCCCGAGGCCAGGGTCATGAGCACAACCGTTGGCATGATGACCACCATCATCGGCATGAATCGCGCAGAGAACTCGGCGCGAGCAGGAATCGAGAGCCGCCCGAGGATCGGGCCGATGACGAACCCGACAAACAGGTCGATGCCTGTCCACAACCCGCCGCCGACCACGTGGAAGAAGACCAGCGCCCAGAGCCAATTGCCGGCAATCGTGATGACCAGGCCGGCGACGACAACTGCGATGAGCGGCAGCGCTGCGCGTGGCACGATCTGAATGGACTGCCGCGTTGGCGCGTCCCCCGGGGCAGCCGGTGCCCGTGCGGATGTCATGTCCACCTGTTCGGCTTCCCTGTGCTCTTACGGACCTGGTCGTTGGTGCCGGTTCACGAACGCCGTCGGCGCGCAGGATATCCCGGTCGGCAGTCTGGTGGTCACGCCACAGCCACCATGGGGCACTTGACCCTTTCGAAGCAATCGAACCCCCCACTGCATCGGTGCCCAGAGGAACGGCTACACTCCGCCATGCCCTTCCGGGAACTGCGTGCGTCGTAGTGATGCCTGGGAGATGTCCGACAAGCGATATGGGGGAAGCAATGCAAGCTACAAGAATCATCCGGGTCGTGCTGGCAGCAGGACTGCTCGCGGGCGTCGGCGTCGCTCAAAACCTCCATGTGGCCGCAGCGAGCACCGGCGACCCCGATCGAGGGGCGCTCTTCGTGTCGCCGCGGGGGGCCCCGACCAATTCGGGCGAGGCGTGCGCGACCGCCCGCTACAAGACGATCCAGTCAGCAGTGAATGCCGCCCCGAAGTGGGCCACCGTGATCGTCTGCAAGGGCACGTACACGGAGGACGTGGTCGTGTCCTCGCCGCTCACCCTGAAAGGCCGCGACGCCAAGATCAAAGGAACCGCGACGACGCCGTTCCTGTGCGATCAACTCGGACCAACCGGCCCGGGCGTGGCTCCCTGCCTCGCCGGCGTGACCATCAGGAGCTCGCACGTCTCAATTGAGGGCTTCGCCGTCACTGGCGCGATCGGCGAAGGCATCCTCGCCACCGGCACCCTGAAGGGCGGCTCGATCACCGACGTGAGCATCAAGGACAACTGGGTCGTCGGTAACAACGTCGGCGGCATTCCCCCGAGCCCGAACTCGCCCTATCCGCAGTGCGCGGCTAACGGCCAGATCCCCGGTGACTGCGGCGAGGGCATCCATCTCATGGGCGTCGCACATTCCGTGGTGGCCGGCAACCACGTCAGCTCCAACGAGGGTGGCGTCCTCCTCACGGACGAGTTTGGGCCGACGCATGGCAACCTCATCGAAGACAACACGATCACGGGGAACCCCTTCGACTGCGGCGTGACCGCCCCTGGGCATAACCCGTTTGCGCTGGACGCCAGCGGCAATCCTCAGCCCTTGGTCGCCGGCGTGTACAGCAACGTGATCCGTGGCAATCGCATCACAGACAACGGGTTGCTGGGAGAGGGTGCGGGTGTGCTGTTCGCCAACGCAGGGCCGGGCACCGCCTCGTACAACAACCTCGTCGAAGACAACTACATCGCCGGCAATGAGTTGTCGGGGGTGACCATGCACGCGCACACGCTGCCACCTGGGATGTTCGAGGATCTCAACGGCAACCGCATCATCGACAACGTGATCGGCCGCAACAACGTCGGCAGCCCAGTGGTCCCCGGAGATCCACTCGATGGACCGCCCGCGCAGGACTTCGTGACCACCGGCATTCTGGTTTTCTCGGGGACAGTGCCGGTGCACGTGACAATCAGTGACAACCGGATCTTCGACGATCAGTACGGCGTGTGGCTGGGGATCAACGGCAACGTGACGGTGTCGCGCAACGACAACTCGTTTCATCACGTCGCCAAGCATTTCTTCACCTTCAGCTGAACAGTTCATCATCAGGGATGATATGTCGACCCTCGTCGGGCGTCCGGCGAGGGTCGACATATCACGATCGCCACGATTGTCATGCGCAGATGCCCGTCGAGCGGTATTGACGTCGCATCGCGCTCCGCCTGACCAAGACGGGAAGGGTGATCTCGCCCGCGGGCTGGTCGTTTACCGGACCGGGACTGGGGGAGCTGCTCGCTAACTGGCGCGCAACCCCAGGCAGGGCCCGATATTGACTGATGAGCAGTCTCGGACGTTTCGGTGATCCTGCCCAGCGCGGGTTCAACCCGCCCGGTCAGGCGGTGACGCCGTCCCCGGCGTTGCCTTCCGCAGCGCGCGTTGCGGTCGGATCTCCACCGCGCCCGCGGAGCAGGATCGCAAAGAACACGGCCATGACTGAGCCGGCCAATGGGCCGACCACGTAGATCCACGTGTGCGTGAGATCTCCTCTGATCAGGTCCGGAGCGAATGATCGCACCGGATTCATCGACGCTCCACTGAGCGGGCTCGACCATAGCCCTGCGAGAGCGATGTAGGCTCCCACCGCAACTGCAGAGAGCGCGCCCACGTTCTGCGCACTCGACGCCGTGCCGAGAATGACGCTGACCAAGCCAGCGGTCAGCACCGCCTCGACAATCATCGCTCGAACATCGCCGATGCCGGGAGCCGGCAGTGTGGCACTGAGGGCAGCGGGGCGACCCACAACCACCCAGAGGAAGAGGCATGCGAGCACGCCGCCTGCGAGCTGCGCGAGCACGTAGGCCGGCACTCTGCGCCAGGGGAACTCCGAGCGAAGGGCGAATGCCAGGCTCACAACCGGGTTGAGATGCGCGCCGCCAACCTTGCCCATGAAGAGAATAACCGCCATGACCGTGAGCGCCGGAGCGGTGACGGCAGCGGCTCGGGAGATCGGCACGCCTGTGGAGGATTCCACGACGCCGGCGCCAACGGCTGCAAGGACCAGAAGGAACGTTCCGAGCACCTCGGAGAACAGCCGGCGCCACTCACGTGAGGGATCACCGAACTCTCGAACCCATGGTTGTTCGCCGTGGGCCAATGCGCCAGTCGCCGGCGGTCCTGGCGATCGACCTGTCAACTCGGGATCATGTGCTCCCATGGCCAGCGAGTATGACGGTCGAGGACTGACATTCCGGCTGGAGAAAACTCCGTCGCTGGAACTCTCTGCCGTGGGTGGCGTCGTCCCGTTGATCGGAACTCGGCGTGTTTGGCGCCAGCCGAAACCCACCGGCCGGGCTCCTGTTTGTCAACAACATTCTCGACCTCACTCCCTACGGACGCCAGGAGGACTGGGAAGATTCTCCGCCTGGCTGGCCGCAACATCCCACGTACAGATAGGTCAAACGGTAGTGGTGGCCCGGACCCTTGAGATTGCGCGCGTAGGACTGCAAAATATATGACTGCTATGAGTCAGCACACAGGGACGTCAACAATTCGTTTTGACGCGACGCCGTACACGATCGACAAGTGGACTATCTTGCGCCTGCCTGAGAGAGCGAGTGCGAAACTGCCGTCGCGTGGGCAGGTAGCGGTACAAGGAGCGATCAATGGCCATGCGTTCCAGACGGTATTGGAACCAGACGGCTACTTTGGCCACTGGATGAGGATTGATCGAAAGCTGCAACGAACAGCTGATTTGAACACGGGCGCCACAGCGACGCTCGAAATTGAGCTACTCAAAGCCTGGCCGGAGCCGACCGTGCCACAGGATCTTGAAACAGCGCTGGCAGCTGCCCCGCAGAAGATCCAAACCCTGTGGAACGGCATTACGCCGATGGCGCGCTGGGAATGGGTTCGCTGGGTCAACGCAACCCAAAACCTTGAGACGCGCAAACGACGAGTCGAGGTGAGCATCTCGAAGATGAACAGCGGGAAGCGACGGCCCTGCTGTTTCAACCTTGCCGCATGCACCGACCCGAACCTGTCAAAGAACGGCGGCCTTATTGATCCAGTGTGATGTGTCGGGTTCGACGTCGGCGGCAGGACGAAGACAAAGCCCCGACCGACTGATCGGCCGGGGCTTCGCTGTTGCTCGGGGAAGTGGACAAGTCCTTCAGCCTCGGGGCCGGAGGGAACGCTCGGCCCGCCGACCTAAACCGCGCGCGTCCGCCTCAGCCCGTACCCTTCAGCGATGGACAAGCCGATCCACTATGCGGTCCACGCGGGCGTGCACATCGCGTACCAGGTCGTCGGCGATGGGCCGATCGACCTGGTCTACACGCCAGGGATCTGGTCCAACCTCGAAATCATGTGGGAGTGGCCCGCATGGGCTCGCTACCTCAACCGGCTTGCGTCCTTCTCGAGGCTGATCCTGTTCGATATGCGCGGGGTCGGACTCTCCGATCGCGGTCCAGAATCGCCAGTCCTCGAGTTGCAGATGGACGATGTCAGCGCTGTCATGGATGCCGCCGGCTCGAAGACGGCGGCGATCTTCGGCGGTGCGCGCGGAGCCGCGATGACGCTGCTCTTTGCCGCAAGCTACCCGGAGCGAACCAGGGCGCTCGTCCTGTATGCGCCCTTTGCAAAGACCCTACGGTCGGCTGACTGGCCCTTCGGCCGGACCGAGGAAGAACAGCAGCTGTTTTTTGACCGGTTCACCCGGGAGATGGGCACCGGAGAGAACCTCGACCTCCAGGGACCGACCCACGATGCGCGATTCAAGCAGTGGTGGGCGCGCTTCGAGCGTCTTGGCGCGTCGCCGGGCGCGTGGCGCGAGCTGGCTGAAATCCTCAGCTCCATTGATGTGCGACAGGTCCTGCCGCACATCCAAGCTCCGACGCTGGTGGTCCACCGCACCGGCGACCGAATCTCAGACGTCGCCCAGGGCCGTGCCGTCGCCGAGCGGATACCGGGTGCGAGGTTCGTTGAGCTTCCCGGCGATGACCATATTCCGTTCCTCGGGGACTACGACGCGATCACGAACGAGATCGAGGAGTTTCTCACCGGCGCGCATCAGCCCCCCGACACCGACCGCGTTCTGGCGACGGTTCTCTTCACCGACATCGTGGGATCCACTGAGCGCGCGGCAGCTCTTGGCGATCGGGCGTGGAGAGACCTGCTCGAGGCCCACCACGCAGTGGTACGGCGTGAACTGGCGATCCATCGTGGCATCGAGGTCGACACCGCCGGCGACGGCTTTATGGCCCGGTTCGATGGCCCGGCGCGCGCAATTCGTTGTGCGCAAGCGGTCGCTGCGTCCGTGCGGTCGCTCGGTATTGAGATCAGGGCGGGATTGCATACCGGTGAATGCGAGTCGATGGGTGATCACCTCGCGGGGATCGCAGTTCACATCGCGGCCCGAGTGGCGGCGGGAGCCGAGCCGAGCGAAGTACGCGTCTCCAGCACCGTCAAGGATCTCGTTGCGGGATCGGGCATTCGATTCATCGATCTCGGCGCCCACGCTTTGAAGGGTGTGCCCGGAGAGTGGGTCTTGTTTCGGGTGGAGGAGTAGCAGCCCGATTCAGTGTCGCAGTGGCCTTCAACAGAACCTGTAACTTTCCTCATATTCAGGAGGGTCAATCTTCGGCCGAAGGAGGTGTCAAGCTTCAGCCGAATTTGGCTGGGAGCAAGGTGGCTGGGAGCCGGCTACGCCAGCGGGATGTGCTGCGGCAGCACCCCAAGGGCGCCTACCGCCGGGGCGGGTGAGATCTTAGTGCGGCTTGTGAACGCAGGTGAGAGCAACCAGGTCGCTCCATGTTCCGGGAAGTCGTTATCCCACCCGACCAGACGATCGTCGGGGAGCCACACCTCCGGCGCGAAATTCCGTACGGTGGAAACTGTCTTTTTGGTGCTCAGATCCACGACCGTGGTCACGTAATAACCGGAATCGAAGGTCCCCACGTAGGCGGCATACGTCAGGTAGCGTCCGTCGGCGGACACCATCGCATCAGCGTAGACCGCTGCGTTTGCGGGTTGCAGGGGCAGCGTCTCGTTGCCCGAGTTGCGCACCACCGTCAGGCTCGACGAGTCCACGATCACGCACGCCGAGCCGGGTGCGATGGAAGCGGGGCAGAGATACCCTTCTCCTCCCCCGGCGTAATTGGTCGGGGTTTGCGTGAGCGCCCGCGTGGTCGGGTTAAACGTGGCTTGGGCGCAACCAGTCCACTCGAGGAACGGTCCCATTCCGCCGAGTCCTTTGCACATCTCCGCAACCGAGATCCCTGTAGTGCTCCACGCGAACGGCATCAGGACCTCGCCGCCATTGTCGCTGTTGTTGGCGTCGTCGTAAACCATGGTCGCGTCCGCGGCGGTGCCGCCCGCGGGCTCGGTCCAGAGCTGTGAATGGTCGGTGGACGCGCCGTTGTCGAAGGTCATTGCCAAGGGGATGCCGAACACCAGCATTGTCTGGTCGGGGGACACGGCAAACGTGGTGTACCCCTGGAGATCCGCCGCAGTGACTGATGTCTTCACCTGCGGCACCTGGCCAACGGTCGAGACGGTGCCGGATCTACCGAACGCCTTCACGGTGGTGCCGTCGAGGAAGTAGACATCGTCGGTTCCGACGTAGTACGCATGGCCATCGACGCCTCCGGGGTCTTCGACCGTGGCGGCTACGCTGCCGTTCTCACCGACCAGGCTGAGTTGCACAGAGGTCGCGGAATTCCCCCCTGCGGTCACCACCAGCGACGGAGGCGGCGCGGGAGTGGGGGATGGAGTCGGCACGGGCGTTGCGGTCGGCGCAAGGGTTGGCCGCGCAGTCGGTGTGGCGGGACTGGATCCACATGCTGCGAGGCCGACGGCGGCGATGGCAGTGCCGATGGCGGTGGTGAGTTTCATGTCTGCCTCCACCCATTCAACGGGAACGCCTCATCCACGGTTACATCCGCGCAAATGCGTCGAATGTTCCCCGTTGGGGTCTCAGGCGAAGCGAGGAGGCGCGTGACGTTGTCAACGATCGCACGAGGACTTTTCTATTGCCCTGCAACGACTGAGCCATTTTTGCGTTGACTATCCCAGTGCGCTGAAGCGCCGCGAAATCGCACGAAAAGTAGACGTGATGATACAAAGTTATCCGTTACGACATGCGGCATCAGGTGTGGGTGCATCTGTCGATTCATGCTCTACGCGACGCTTCCACCGTGCGAGGCGAATTCAGCCTAGGAGGGCGGCTCGGTCGAACTGGTTGACACTCTTCGGTTGGAGTTCGTAGCCAAGGACTGCACTTCGTACGTTCGGCGTGCGACTTCCGGACGACAGTCTCGGTTGAAAGCCGGAGGCCGTTGCCGACACCTAGAAAGCGCATGCTGTGATCGCGACGGCCCTTCTCGGCGGCAGGTACCTCCTCCCGATGGATGGGGCAGACCCGTCAGGGGGATGGCGAGTGGGTGAGCCCAGAACTCGGTCTCGTAGCTCTCCTCGGCTGTTGGATCGCTGGGGTCGCTGTCACAGCCCTCCTGCCCTTGACTCACGCCGACGCGTCCTTAAGCACGGGTTGGAAAGTCATCCCTTCACAAGCTGCAGGCACGGCCGCTGACTACGGCAACTCCGTGAGCTATGTTTCGATCTCAGATTGCTGGATGGTTGGTACTGAAACTCCCAGTCCGTCCCTTCAGCAAACACTCGCCGAGAACTGGAACGGTACGTCGTGGGCGGTCGTCACTACTCCTAATGTCGGCGCGCTGGACAACAACCTCACAAGCGTGAGTTGCGTGTCGGCCTCCGAGTGCTGGGCAGACGGGTACTACGAGAATGCGAGCGGACATATTGTCACGCTCATCGAGCAGTGGAACGGGGCGTCGTGGGTGGTCAGCACCTCCATCAACCCCAGCCCCATCGAAAGCAAGTTCGCAAGTGTTACTTGCTCGTCGGCATCAGACTGCTGGGCAGTCGGCACTTACGACACCGGCGGCGCGATACATCCCTTGATCGAGCAATGGAGTGGGAGTTCCCGGGCAGTGGTGACCTCGCCTTTCGCCAGCGGGGGTGATTACCTACAAGCGGTCACCTGTGTAACACATCAGACTGCTGGACTACAGGCTTCTCCTCCAGTGCCAACGGTGGCTCGCCACAGTACCCGTCACTCGCTGAGGAGTGGAATGGGATCTCATGGATTGTTGTCAGTACCCCGAATGCCGGAGCATATGAGAACCTCCTGCGCAGCGTCGCCTGTTCGTCTGCGACAGAGTGCTGGGCGCTCGGGCAGTACTACAATGGCACGCTCTCTCTAGCCCTCATTGGGCAATGGGACGGCACCTCCTGGACCGTCGTCAATGCACCCAACCCGACTAACACTCTCCACCGAACTCAATGGCGTCAGTTGCGCATCAGCTACCCAGTGTTGGGCAGTTGGGTCGTCATCTGACCCGAGCAACGAGGTACCTATTGAGTTGTGGGACGGCACCTCGTGGACGATTACCACGGCTCCAACTCCTCTGAGTGGACTGCTCGGCGTGACGTGCCTTCCGATGTCCGCGTGCTGGGCGGTCGGCGCCCCCGTGAGCGGCTCATTCTCGGGGATGCGCTTACGAGCCCCGCGCGGAGTCGTCGGGCGAGGTTCGCCCCGCCACCAGATGAACAGTCGATTGCCGCTCTGGGCTCGCGTGCTCGGCGCCGGCCAGGTCACGACTTCCTCGACGTGCTGTGTGACGTAACGGACAGACTGAGCCTGGCCAACCGACCTAGCCTGGATCCTGTGGACGGTCACACTCTGGCGCGGCGGGACCAAGCGATTGTGCAGCGCTACAAGGCGGGTGAGACCTTGGCGGCAATCGGCGTCAGCCTCGGGCTGACCCGCGATCGGATCCGTCAGATCGTCAAGGCCTCGGGGGCGGTCATGCCGCGCGACTACAAGTGCGCTGTGCCCGAGTGCTACAAAGCGCCACCGTGGCCTCAGGTCTATTGCCAGTACCACCTCTATCGTTTCAAGAAGTACGGGGATCCGCTCGGCAACCGGCCGGTTGATCCGCTCCTCGGGAAGCGACACGGGACGCTCAACTGCTATCACTACTGGGGTTGCCGCTGCGCGCTCTGCCGAAAGGCAAACGCGGATCAAGTACGCGAGCACCTGCATCTCCTCCATCCGGAGATGCGTCGATACAAGCCGCGCGATCGTCCGATCGGTAGCTAACGCGGTTCGTCAGGATCCGAGAACGAAGACGACGAAACCCGCGATGCCGAGCGAGCATGCCTTGCGCACCGCGACGATCCAGAGCGTGCCGCGCTGCCACGCGCCGTCCAGTCGCGAGCGACGCCTACTCAGGTACCTTCGTCGGATGTGGAGGGCGTCCTCCCCGGATGGAGACGATATCACGCGACTCGAGTCGGTAGCATTCACTGAACCTAACGCCCGGGGCATAACAACCTCCGCAACGTCGACTTCAGGATTGGCGTCGTCACGCAGCCGTCACCTGTCGGTCCGCCTGCGTACAGACGAGCACGAAACCGCGCGCGCACGCTCTCGCTTCCAGCACGCAGCCCGCGACGCGATGCGGCTCACTCGTGGGCATGCCATGACTGAGAAAGAGAGCTGAACTCGGCGAGGCCGCCGATGAAGTCGCGCGGCCCGTGGCGCACGTCGGGCAGTCCGCGAGATGGTCACCGGCAGCAGCACGAGTTGCAGGAAGGTCTGCGTAATCCACCGCTGAAGCTGACAAGACTCCCACTTGCGACCTCTTCTGTCCGCGGCTGATAACGAACCCCAAGTCGACCCCGGCCCGTGTTCAGGGGTCGCGTCGCCATCGCGATCACGGTGATCGTCGGCACCATGTGGGCCGCGTACACAACAGATTTCGCGCTCCGCTGCGATCACTCTCACCCCGGTTGGCAGGCTGATTCTGGTCCGGCGGCGCTACGTCGAGGGCGAGATGAACGTGAGCCTGGCGAGTGCCCTACCTAACCCTGGTGATGCAATTAGCGTCGAGAGCACACCCGTCGCGGCTTGGCGTTGCACCTTCGCTCATTCTGGTACCCTCGCTGATCAGGTGTCGGCGCACCGATCACTGTTCCCATAGACGATGGGAGGCACGAACCGAACGACTAGCAATACCAACGCTGTTGATGAAGCCCTCAAGTCAATTCGCAACGCTGTCAGGGATCAGCTGGGCATCGAGCGACCCTTAGCCGCAAACGTCAGCCCAGAGACGGTCGTTCGCTTCGGTAAGGGTCTCAGACGGCGGCTTCCCCCTGACCGCAGGGCTGAGCTTATCCACCGAGCTGCTGAGCTGGATCCGTGGCTTCAAGGACCGTTCTACCTCGGCGGGGATGTGATCGTCGGCGGCACTTGGCGCTGCGATCAGCGCTGGATCGGCTTGGGGTCGGAGGTGCCGAAGAGTCTCGCTGGCAAGCGAGTGCTCGATGTCGGCAGCAACGCTGGCTATGACCCCTTCATGTTTGCCCTCCGCGGGGCCGAGGCAGTCGTCGGGTGTGAACCGTTCGGCTTCCATCATCAGGCTGTCTTCCTCGAATCCATCTATCACACCGGCGTCCAGTTCGAGCAGATCGGATGGGAGAAGCTGAGTACCGAAAGGTTTGGTGCATTCGATCTCATCCACTGCAACGGACTGCTCTATCACGAGCCAAATCCGATGGGGATGCTTCTGCGACTGCGATCGATGCTCGCGCCAAATGGTGAGCTCTTTCTCGGCTCGATGATGCTCAGCGAGCCGGAGCAGTCGGAGTATCTGCGATTCGTTCCGGGGAGTTACTTTGGTGACGAGACATGGTGGTTCGTGCCTGGGCGGCTTGCGTTGAGATGGATGCTCGAAGTAACAGGCTTCCGGATTGCGTATGCGTTTGGCGAATGGCCAGGGCCAGCTGGATCGTTTCCCGTGGTGAATGGTTACTTTCGAGCGACCGGGATCGAACCGGTGCAGCATCTCAATTACCTCTTCCGGCTATGAACACCGGCTCGCTAGGTGTTTCGGAGGGATTGCGCAAATTCGTCGAGGAGGCTCCGTACGAACGTCGAACCATCCTGGATTTTGTGCGCAAAGCAGCAGGTACCCTGGACGCTGGCACAAGGATCGCGGACATCGGTGCGGGCGATAGTCCATATCGCGAGCTCTTTGAACACTGCGAGTATGTCGCTGTTGATTGGGACCAGTCGATCCACAGTGCGGTCTCCGGTGTTGACGTTGTGTCATCAGCCGACCACATCGCCCTTCCGACTGGGAGTGTAGATGCTGCCTTGTTGACCCAGGTGCTTGAGCACGTACCGGACCCGCGTGCTGTGCTCCAGGATGTTCATCGAATACTCCGCGCTGGCGGACGACTGTACATGACCGTCCCTTTGATCTGGGAGCTCCACGAGCTTCCGCACGATTACTATCGCTACACACCATCCTCGCTGCGGCTTCTACTCGAGGATGCAGGCTTTATGGACGTCAACATCAACCCACGTAATGACTGCTTTACTACGATCGCACAGCTGATGAGGAATGCCGGCTGGGCGATGGGCCGCGCAGGGGATCAGCGAGACGAACAACGGGAGGAAGCCCGAGTGGCACTCGAACGGCTTGCCGATTCGGTGGCCGCGCTTGCTCCCCTTGATTGCCAGTACATCATGCCTCTGGGATACAGCGCCTTCGGCCGCCGGCCGTAGTCGCTGCACCGGAACCCAGTCGAGTCACGTGATCACCAAACATCGCGCAGATGGACGAATACCGCTGTTGTACATCGCTCCGTGGGTGGACTTCGGCGGAACCGATACCTCGACGATCGACTGGTTCCGTTGGGTCGACCGATCTCGATTCGCTCTGTCGCTGATCACGACACAACCGTCACCGAACCGTCGCCTCGCTGAGATTGTCCCGTATGCGGACGAAGTGTGGGCCCTTCCGGATCTCATGCCCGGCCAGGCCTTTCCCGCATTCATCCTGAACTTCGTCCAGAGTCGGGAAATCGAACTCGTCCATGTCATGAACTCCCGGTTGGCGTTCAATCTTATCCCCGATCTGAAGTGCCTCTCGCCGAGCCCTGCGGTCGTTGTCCAACTCCACGTCGAGGAGCCAGATCGATCGGGATACGTCCGCTATGTGGCGACGCGCTACGGCAACCTCGTTGATGCCTTTTCTCTATCGAGCGAGCACCTCAGCAGTGCGATCCAGGACTACGAGGTTCCGGCGTCGAAGTGCCACGTGATTTACACCGGCGTCGACGCGGTCAGAGCATTCGCTCCTGAGCGCGTTAGCGAGCGGATTCCGGTGCCAACAGAATCCTTCAACATCTTATACTGCGGCCGGCTATGCGACCAGAAGGATCCATTGCTGATGGTCGAGGTTGCTGCAGAACTGCGTAAGCGGAGCAGAGACTTCCGCATCCACGTGCTCGGAGACGGGCCTCTCGAAGAGCAGGTCCGTGCCGCCGTGAGCCACTCCGGTCTCGACGACAGGATCCTCTTCCATGGCACCGACGCAGATCTGGCGCCCTGGTACGCCTGCTGCGATCTCTTGCTGATGACGAGTGTCTTCGAAGGAATACCGATTGTGATCTACGACGCCATGGCGATGGCAGTGCCTATCGTGGCGCCCGCGCTCCCAGGGAACGTCGAGCTGCTCGGCGATACTGGTGGAGTTCTTATAGATTCACGACACGAGGTGAGCGCTTACGCCCGCGCCGTGGAGCGGATCATGGACAATCCTGGGCTGGCTCGCGATCTCGGCGAGCGGGCGCGGCAGCGTGTCCTCGACGGCTTTTCTCTGGAGAAGATGGGGCGGGAGCACGTCGAGCTGTACGACAGATTGTTGCCCGCGCGTCCGGCAATGACAGATGAGCCACCATTTCCCAGTGAGTTACTGATGCGGACACGGCCGGTCCGGGACCAACCTCTAGTGTCGGTCGTCATTCCGTGCTTCCGTCACGGTAGCTTCCTGCTGGAATGCATCGACTCCGTCATGGCTCAGACGTATGCGAATATCGAGATCGTTATCGTGGATGACGCGTCGGACGACGAGGCCACCCGCACCGTACTTGATGATCTCGCGCTTCGTGCAGACGTCAGCGTCATACGTCTCACCGAGAACGTAGGGCCCGGATCCGCGCGTCAGAAGGGAATCGATGAAGCTAAGGGGCGCTACATACTGCCCGTAGACGCGGACAACCATCTCTCCGTCGATGCCGTCGCGTCCCTCGTGCTCCAGCTGCAGGAGTCCGGAGAGCGGATTGGGTTCATCTATCCGAATCAAACCTTTTTTGGCATGAGGAACGACGCCGCGACGTCGCCAAGTTACAACCTCGATCTGCTGCTCGAGAACAACTACTGCGACACCTCATGTTTGATCGATCGTGACGTCTTCACAGCTGGCGTCCGTTATGGTGATGATCTCCGATGGGCACACGAAGACTGGGATTTCGCGCTCGCTCTAGCGGAGCGCCGGGTGCGTGGCGCTCCCGCGCGCGGACGGTTTCTCGAGGTTCGTAAGTCGGGGTTCACCCGCTGCGACCTCCTCACGCGCGCCGCGAGATCGGAAGCGACGCTCAGGGCGAGGCATCCAGCGCTCTACGGCCGTCGCATGGCCATCAAGTCACGCTGGTCTCCGGCGCTCTCAATTATCGCCGCAGACCCGATCGATGATCTCGACGAGGCGCGGCGGCGCTTGCGGGTTGGCCTACGTGCTCAGACCTGCACCGACGCCGAGCTTATTTTGCGGGACGACGCGTGGTGGCCGCGTGACGACGAAGGGCCGTGCGTTCGACGTGTGGCAGCCTTGCATGACGAGTCGCCCGGCGCCGCTGTCGTGACTGGGCTCGGCATAGCACGTGGAAAGTACCTCATGGTTGTTCGGGGAAGCGTCGATCAGCTCTTCGTCGACTGCGCCGTCATCGAGAAGGCGCTACGGCTCCTTGCGGGCGGGGGTCCCGACGGCGCACCGGTGGGGTTCCTCGATCGCGGAGTCGGGTTCTCAGCCTTTGCTCCACTTGGCCCGGATGGAACCGCGTCCGAGGTCCCGGTTGCGCTTGCTTGGCCAGTGAGGCCGGTGGGTGATCACACAGTGGCGATCGTCGATGCCGACCCTCTCGCATCTATCTGCGCGGCTCTGGCACACGTTACGGGCTTGCCTATCTCGTGGCGGCAGCTACCGCTGAGCGTCCAGCGGCAAGTTGTCGAGTCCGGATCAACGCGTGGATCTCAAGCGACGGTCGCGCGTCTCGCGGGCGGCTGGCAGCAGGCTCTTCCCGAGAGCGAGCGAATTGAGCGAGACGCCCGGCTTTCCCGCCTCCCGCTTCTGGAAGAACAGTCGGTCTCGGATCGCCGTGTCCGAGACTTCGAGAGCTGGCATCCGGCCCTCACACGGGTCCTGTACCGGCACGTCCATAGCTCGGGGAGCTCGTACACCGTGAGCTTCGACGAATCCCCGCCCCCGCACTACGTATTCGACTATGCGTTGGGTTGCATCGGTTCCCACGGGCTGCACGCCGCCCCTGAGTTGGTGCTCAGTGACGGTCCGACCTACAGAACGGTTCCCGCGAACGAGAGCCGCCGAGAGGACGAGCACCAGCTGGGGTACGTGGAGGCTGTTCCCTTCGCACTGCTTGATTCGATCTTTGTTGCGCGCCATCGCGCTACGGGGCAGCAGGTTCTCGTTTCAGGTGACGACGACCCCCTCTTGGTGGACGTCGATCTCACCGCACATCTGGGCTTCATCGAGCCATGCCCACTGCGTCCTCGACCCGGGCCCTGGGCCAATCACGAAGCCGTCGCGATCCGTGAACTTGCGCGGCTCCGGGCGCCCGCGGGCGAGCCGACGCCCAACCGCTTTGCGCGACAGATTGCGACGCGACTGCTCAGGTACCCGACCGCCTACGCCATGGCGCGGCGCGCCTACCGCCTGACCATCCGGGGGCAGCGCACCGCGCCGCCATCCTAGGACGGGTACAGCCGCACCAGCAGCTTAGGGAGGAGCGCCGTGCAGGTCGCAAGGCTCGTCAAGTCGACGGTTCGCCGGCGCCCGACGTCGATGACGATCAGGCGTCTATATGGAATGGCACTCGGGGCGTTGGGAATGCCGCCAAGTCCGTCGGGCGTGCAACTGAACCCCGGTAACATGAGGTAACCGAAGAGCCTGGGATCGTTGTACAGAATCTGCAGCGCGCCGTTGAAATCATAGGTGCTGGCGAAGACGGGGATCCAATTCACTGTGTCATATGCGTTGTAGTCACCAAGAAGCACGGTGGTCCCCGTGCTCGGCGCTGAGGTTAGCTTCGCCACCAACGTCAGGATGCTAGTGCGTATCGTTGCCGCGTGCGTATAGTCCTCAGCATCCGCCATCGTTTGCGGCAGACTACTGGCAAGGAGCACCAGGGCTAGGCCCGCTGCGGTTGCAGTTGCCACAACAGGTCGGCGAAACAGCTGGCCGGCTAGCCCGGCGACGGTAGTTACCAAGACTGCCACAGCTGTTAGCAAGAAGATCTGCGCGAAACCATTAACCCGATTTCCGACCCCGAGCGTCGACGGTGTGTAGTACGCATTGGCTGGGATCAGTGGTGTCCACGCGGCGAGCGTGCCGACGATGAGCAAGCCTGCTGCAGTCAAATGGCGCCCGACGTGGGCATGCCCACTGGGTGAGGACGGGCGGCTCCGCCCGAGAATGATGTGAGAGAACGCGGCTAGGCACCCAGCGATCAGGCCGAGCGAGAGTGCCACGACCGTGACCCGGCCGAAGGGACCGACGACGAGGAACTGGTAGCCTGCAATCCACACTGCCAGCGCGCGCCCCGGGTAGGCACTCAGGGCCCAATTCGCGTGGTACTGAGCCGTCAGCGACGATGGCAGAATGATGGCGAGACAGAGGACTCCAACGACTAGATTGATACCGAGATTCAGCAATGTCCTACGTCGGTTTGACGACAGCGGGATTAGCGCGATCGGTAGCAACATTAGGACGACCACGGAGAAGTAGCAGAAGATTGCCCCGGCCCAAAGCAGAAGGCTGGTGGCCAACCACAGATATGCCCGCCCATCGTTTTCAACCCAGCGCCTGCCGGCAGCGATGCCGAGCGTTGCCAGCAAAGCAGCGAGCGCCAGCGTCAGGTTTGCGGAATCCCACAGCCGAAGACTGTCCGCTGCCGGAAACGCAAGGAGTAGAGCAGATGCGATCAGCGCGCACATCTGGTCGAGATGGAGCGCGCGAAGCGCGACATACAGCGCGACGACCGCGAGGCTGAAGATCACGGCAGCGGCTACGTAGTATAGGTGCGCATCGGCCCGAAAAAGAACGCCTTGCACGGCCAACGCGAGTTCAGAGCCCAACCCGACATAGACTCCAGTGCTCGGTGCGCCCAGGATCTGATGCGACACCAGGTACCAGTCGTCGTAGACGAATCCGGCGGACAGGGCGTAGGGAACCCCAAGAACCAATCCGCTCGCCCCGAGAGCTGTCACGATCCACCGGTCGCGTACGGCTGCGGTATGGCGCCGGTCCTGGCTGTGACGCTTCGCTTCGATCGGCTGGTCGCGCATGGCTCCTGGCAAGATCCGCTCTGCGGGCGCGCTGGCCGCCGGCCTTCGGGCTGTGGTATCGGAGACTGCGGGCGCTTTCTGAGGAGCCGATTATACGTGGCCAGGATGTTGACGGAGTGGAGCGGTCGGGTGCCGCGCGTCCTGGTGGTCGGATGGGGCTTCTTTTAGGCACCGCGGTTGGGATGAGCCATTTCGACCACTGTGCCGGCGCGCGCGGCTTCACGCGTTCGGACGCATCGCAAGTACAGAGCGCGTAGTCGTGTGTCGCGACGAGGTCTGTTCGGCCATCACAGGTGCGGCCTAGCGATCCGCCTCGTGCGTCAGGGGCTGGCGACAATAATTGCGCAGTGGGACCCGGGCGCTATCGACGTGGATGCTTCGCGATCCTTACCGATGACAGCAGTGATGCTTCAGCGAGTTGCGAGGGCGTCGGCGAGTAGTCGGCGATAGGTTGCGACGTAATCATGCGCTGACTGTCTTTGGTACACCGCGACACGCGCGGCTCTTCCGGCCGCTCGCCGCTCGTCAGGTGTCAAAGAGATCGCTCGATCCAGTCCGGCGACGAGAGCACCCGTGTCGCGAGCTCCGAAGAGCCAACCATTGACTCCGTCTTCGATCAACTCAGGGACACCGAAGACGCTCGTGGATAGCACAGGCACGCCGAGAGCCATGCACTCGAGCATCGACCGGGGCAGCGACTCGACATCAGATGCGGAGAGAAGCAGATCGGAGAGCGCATACCACTCCAAGATGTTCGGAGTGATCGGTACCAACGTTATCCGCTCCGCCATCCCAAACTCGCTAACCAATTGGTGAACCACGTCGGAGTACTCGCACGGGTAGTCGCCTACCAGAATCAGTCGAGCTTCAGAATGCACAGCCGCTACCCCTGCAAACGCCTCCACGATGCATGCTTGTGATTTCCGTTCCTCGAGCATACCCATCACGAGCACCACCGTTGCCTCCTCGGGGATGTTGTGCTCGCGACGCACCGCGACGCGATCGAAACCGCGAGAGAACTCTGCTATAGATGCGATATCAACGTCGTATTGCATGACTATTCTGCGGGAGCTGCTCGCATAGCGAGCGAACAGCTCGCTGGTCGCTCGCGCCTCGAATATGAGGGTGTGGGCAGCGCCCAGCGCGGATTCCATTCGCCGTCGAACCGAAGCGGGCAACCCGATCGCGCCGAAGTTGAGGCCCAGCCAATCGGAGAGTTCGAAACTCTCGTGGATCGCCCACACGAATGGCAGGCCCGCGCGCACACACGCGTCGCCCGAAGACCATGGCCCGAGCGTATTGAGCATCACGACGTTGCATCCGGACCGGCGTATGAAGATGGCTCTTTCGCGAACGTGATCCTCGTAGAGTTCGAGGGTCGTCCGCGATGGGTTCTCGAGGATTATCACCTGGATGCCCTGAGTCTCGAGATCGGACCGAAGAGCGCCATCGACTGCCGAGACGACGACGCAACGATCGAGCGTTGGGGCAAGCTCGCGAAGCAAGTCTGTGAGGCACAACTGCCCGCCCCCCAGAGTAAGGCTATGCGTAAAGACCAAGAGCCGAGGCCCCGCAGGGCCACCTGTGCCGGCTGAAGGTTTGGGGATCGCTGACAACGCCGTGCGCGTGCGCGCCTGCAGACTTGCGACGTACGCTTCGTCGATGTGCTCGTCGCGCGGAGTCATGCGGATGTGCCGGGGTGGCACCGCGACGGTGGTGCCGTCAAGCGTGTGTGCCGTGAGACCAATGGCTAGGTCCATACTCGGGCCAGGTGGGACGACACCTCGATACTCGAAACCGGTCACAGGTCCCAGGCGACCGCCTGAGTGGAGCTCCACGTCGCGACGGATCACCCGGAGCCGTGCGAGGCCGACCCGTCGCCCGTCGACATGGATGTCCAGGCGCGAAACCGGGCGATGTCCTACGGTTGCCCACCCCTTGACCACGAGAAGATCGTTGTCGATCTGAGCTCCGTCGCGCGGTTCGTCGATGTGGCCCTCAAACCCCGAACCCGTCACCGTGTAAACCCGATTCCCGATAACCGACGATCGGCGCGAACGCGACCTCGCGATTACCTTGACGCGCAGATCGCCGAGCGGCCAATGGGTGAGATCGACGGTCGCGATCCATCCACAGGGGACGGCAACGCTGGGCTCATGAAGGTTCTCGCGGACATCGGGGCGGGCTTTCCCGAGCGTCGCTTTCACCGTAGTTCTGTCGTTGAGAACGATCTCGACCTCGGCCACCGTGCGCTTACCGACCAATGCCCACCCATCGAACGCAACCGCCTCGCGGGGTACGGTCAATCCGTCGGGCCGGTCAAACGCGCCTTGCGGCGGCTCCTTGTCCAGGGCAGCGCTGCGGGCTGCCTGGAGTGTTAGGACGCGCCGTCGTAGTCGCCTAGCGCCCGGCAGCATTCGGACGATTGTCCTAAGCCGGGGGGAGATCCGCTCCATCGACCATTCCTCAATCCGCATTGAGCGCCGCCCAAGTCCTGTGCACGCCGTCGACCAGCGCCGTCGGCTCGTACGCGATCAACGAGCGGAGTTTTGAGATATCAAGCACGATCGCGTCGACATCATATGGCCGGCGATGCAGGAATTCGACGACGGGAGATCGCCCGACGGTCTCACTCACCACACTGAGAAGATCGATGACACTGCACCCGGATCCTGATCCCAGGTTGACCACGCCGCAGTCGACTCGATCCATCACGAGCTGTGCGACGGCCGAGGCGACATCGTCGATATGCACATAGTCCCTGATGGCTGTCCCACTCCCAGCAATCGAAATCGTCAGACCCGCTGCAACACGACTCAAAAAGACAGCCACTGCACCTTGCGGTCTGCTGTGCGACTGCCCCGGCCCGTAGGCGTTAGCGCAACGGACGACTTGCGTCTTGACGCCGTATGTCGTCGCAAACATCTGAGAGTAGGCCTCCCCCGCGAGGCGCGACACGCCGTACGTGGAGATTGGTCTTGCGGGGTCAAGCTCGGTTGCACGACCGTTCGACGGGTTACCGTATACGGTTCCACCCGATGAAATGTATGTGAAGCTGACATTACCAAGACCGCGCATGACGTCCAGAGTGCACAGCAACGGTGTGAGTGCTTGCACCGCGTCGTCGATTGGACGCAACTCGGCCGTCGGCGGGTCGAGCCCACCAGCGACGAATACGACGTGCTCGATGCCCTGTATTGATCGGCCTACGGCCAATCGGTCTCCGGCGTCACCAATCGCAACTTCGATGCCAAGCGAACGAGAAGCGTGGACCCGCCAACTCTCCGATCGCGTCAACCCGCACACGCGGGCACCGCGCTCGAAAAGTCTCGTCCCTACCGCGGCGCCAAGGAAACCCCATCCCACTACAAGGACACGCGGCTCCCGACCGCTCCAATCCCTCACTTCGCGGCCTAGTATAGAGATCTGCTCACGTTGTGTCCGCTTTTCCCGATGCCGCACCCGGGACGCCGGGGGACGGCGCGCCCGAAGAGCAGTTCGTCATCCGTCGATCGCCACTGGTTGAGCTCGGCGGCGTTTCGGGAGGCGTTGCACCTCGCCGCATACGAGTACCACGATCTGTGGTACCACCCTATGCACAGTGGTTGGGAATGGGTCTTTGTTCAGCACATCCTGGGCCGAGGTCGGCGCGTGCCATCTGGAGGCGATGCTGCGGCGATCGCGCCCGACGTTATCCGCGACGCGCCACGCGTCCGGGTTCGTCTCTCATCTCGAGTCCGGGCATTTCGCGTGGCTGGG
>CABDZJ010000050.1_pt1 | contig 50259 bp, 44 predicted proteins | sample 3132161 | NCBI WGS metagenome assembly CABDZJ01 (sample SAMEA5534340, study PRJEB31848) | metagenome | biome: tundra; feature: field; material: soil | place: USA | collected 2013-05 | depth 0.45 m | reverse complement strand
GATTCTCGTCGCCGGCGTCGTCGGCCTCTCGATCATGTTCCAGGGAATCCAGGCGGTGGCGCTCCCGATGGTGCAGGAGTTCGGCTATACGAGGGAGATCGAGGATCGCGTGCTCGCGCCCCTTCCGGTGTCGCTGGTGGCGATCGAGAAGGTGCTCTTCGGGGCGATCCAGGGCCTGCTCGCCGCGGCGATCGTGTTCCCGATCGCCGCGGTCGTCCATGCCGGCGGCGTGCATATCGACCTCCAGGTGCACTGGATCGAGCTGATCACGCTGATCCCGCTCGCGTGCGTCACCTGCTCGTCGCTGGGCCTGACCTTCGGGACGATCTTCGATCCGCGCACGGTGCCCCTGCTCTTCGGGATCATCATCCTGCCGCTGACGTTCCTCGGCGGAACGTACTACTCCTGGACGACCCTCGCACCGGTGACGGTCGGTGGGTTCCACTGGTTGCAGGTGCTCGTCCTGGTGAATCCCCTCATCTACATCAACGAGGGAATGCGGGGTGCGCTCACGACGGCGCCCCACATGTCCCTCTGGATCGTCTACCCCGTGCTGCTCGGGTTCAGCGCGCTGTTCCTCTGGTCGGGGACGCGCAACTTCCGGCGGCGGGTGATCAGCTGATTCGCGGCGTGGTCGACTCCCGGCTACGCACCCACACCAGGCCGTGGACGAACAGGCGCCAGCCAAACGTGGTCAGGCCGATGAAGATATAGGCGACGATGATGAACGCGATCGGAGTGTCGCGATGCGTGACGGCTGCGCGGAGACCGAGTGCGATGGCGGTGCCGCCAACCCAGGCGCAGGTGAGCATCACCCATCGATCGAGCGGTGACTTATAAAGGCGTACGACCAGCGCAACGCCGAACCATCCGACCAGAAACGGCCAGAGGACGGTGACGTACCAGGTGATTCCTGAGGAGATGTCATGACTCGCCCGACCGAGAGCCACGAACAGCGCGAGGCAGACGGCGTCGACTCCGGCGGAGCAGGCGCGAGCGGTCCAAGGGCGCATGACGCCGCGAAGATATCAGGCGGCGACGCTGCGGCGGTCCATCAGGCACGCGTCCGGGTCAGCTACCACGCCGTTGCGGATGCCTATGTCGAGCGTGTCCACAACGGGCTTCGCCACAAGCCGCTCGATCGGGCGCTGCTCACCGCCTTCGCGGAGCACGTGCAGGATGGGTTCGGCCGCGGCGCGTCGGTGTGCGACGCCGGGTGCGGTCCCGGCCACGTGAGCGCGTTCCTGGCCACCCTCGGACTCACGGTCACCGGCATCGATCTCTCACCGGCGATGATCGAGGTGCAGACCAACCGGGCGTACGTGCTAGCGCGGCGTGTGAGCGGCGAGGTCCTGCTGTGAGCGCACGAGGACCGCAGAAACTTGACTTCGGCGCTTGGGATTCCATACCATCGGCGCCACACATGGACGAGACACCGCGGCTGACGCGCCGCCGCTGGCTCGACTGGGGACGCAACCGGTCTGACAGGGCAAGCTGTCCGGCGTAGGCCTCGTGACGTCCGGGAACGCGACGGTGCAGCGTCCGCGTCCGACATCTCGCAACCGTGCGGCCAGTCGCCGCTCAGGAACAGCCAACATCAACAGGAGCAATTCCTCATGACCGAATACGCCCATCCAGAGGTCCTGGTCACCACCGAGTGGCTGGCCGGTCACCTCACCGACCCGCAGGTGCGGGTGCTCGAAGTCGACTACGACCCGTCGGCCTCGTACGAGCTGGGGCACATTCCCGGCGCGGCCCTGGTCGACTGGAAGCGCGACATCAACGACACCGTCCGCCGTGACATCCTCTCCAGGGAGCAGTTCGAGCAACTCCTCTCGCGGGTCGGGGCGACCCCCGAGACCACGCTCGTCCTCTACGGCGACTTCCGGAACTGGTTCGCGGCGTTCGCATTCTGGACCTTCAGGATCTATGGCCACGCTGACATCCGTCTGCTCAACGGCGGGCGTCGCAAGTGGATCGATGAGGGGCGCGAAGTCACCGAGGATGCCCCATCGTTCACGGCCACCTCGTACAAGGCGGCCGAAGCCGACACCTCGATTCGCAGCTTCCGAGGCGACGTCGAGAAGTCGCTTGGTGCCGAGGGCCGCGCACTCGTCGACGTGCGCTCGCCCGCGGAGTTCAAGGGCGAGATCTCCGCGCCCCCGGAGTACTCGAATGAGGGCGCACAGCGCGCCGGACACATCCCTGGTGCCGCCAACATCCCCTGGGCACAGGCGATCCAGGACGACGACACGTTCAAGCCGGCTGACGCGCTCCGCGAGCTCTACGCCGCTCAGGGCGTGACCGATGACAAGTCGGTGATCACGTACTGCCGGATCGGAGAGCGCTCGTCGCACACCTGGTTCGTGCTCAGCTACCTGCTCGGCTTCCCTCGAGTGAGCAATTACGACGGATCGTGGAGCGAGTGGGGCAACTCGGTGGGCTTGCCGATCGAGAAGGAAGCCCGCGAGGCCGTCGCCGTCTGATCTGAGACCAGCACCATTGGCGTCCCGGCGAGGATGACCTCGTCGGGGCGCCGCGGTCCGCGGCGGGAGGCGAGGGTGGCCGGGATGAACGCCACAATCGATACGACCGCGGCACCGAGCACGAGCGCGGTCCAGCCGACCTGCTCGACCAGCGCGACCGCTGCGATGGCGCCGACGAGCATGCCCGCGTACAGCAGCAAGCGGATGAGGCCGTTGACCCTGCCGAGGACCTCGGCCGGAACCCGCTGCTGGAGGACAGTCTGCCCGCGGGTCTGGTAGAGCGCCGCCGACGCGGTGCTGACAAACAGCAGCCCAAGAGCCGGGACCAGGCCGCCGACCAGGGCGAAGAGCCCGAGCGGGATCACCTCGATCAGGAAGCCCAGCGCAACGCCGCGGGCGCCGATGGCGCGCGGGGTCCAGCGGAGGAGGACAACGCTTCCGGCAACGCCGCCGGCGCCGGCCGCGGCGTACAGCCAGCCGACATCGGTCGCCTGTCCGAATCGCTCGGCCGCCGCGACGACGAGCACCGCCTGCAGCGCCGTGATTGCGGCGGCACTGCAGAAGAACGATGCGGCCAGGGAACGCAGCATTGGGTCGCGAGCCACGACGGCAGCCGCACTGGTGCGATCACCGGCGCGCCACGCGATGCGTTCGGCGGGAGCGACACGCAGCGAGAGGACGATCAGGCCGGCCATGCCGAAGGACACCGCGTCTCCCCCAACCAGGACCTGCGGCTGGAGGAACGGGAGCACGAGGGCCCCGATGACCGGAGCGACGAGCATGCTCGATTCAAAGAGCCCGCTGTACAGGGCATTCACACGCAGCAAGCGGGGCGGCGACGTGACCCGTGGGATGCAGGCGCTGTACGCAGGCTGTGCGACCGATCCCAGGAACCCCGAGCAGGCAACCGCCACCAGGATCGCCCAGATCGTCCCGCTGTTGGCAAAGACGACGATGGCGGCGGTGAGGACGCATTGCGCGAGAGCAGCGCACCCGGCCACCAGGCTCGGTCCGTAGCGATCGGCCAGCGTCCCACCGAGGGTGGGGCCCAACACCTTCGGGGCAAATCTCGCGAGGATGTAGAGCGCCGGCGCAACGGGCCGATGGGTGAGATTGAAGAGCAGGACGGCAAGCGCGACGACGGTCAGCCAGTCCCCGTAGGTCGAGATCCCGGCTGCCACGAGCAGTCGCGACGACCGATCGGCTTTCGGCAGCGTGCCCGCGGCTCGAGGAAAGAACCGGGCGGTATCGATCGGCATCTCACTCCTGGGGCGGGAACGGGAAACGAGCGCGACGCCGTGGGCTCAGACCCACGACGTCGCACCAACGGATTCAGAACCCCCGGGCGCCCCGGGGATCACCAGCTGAGGATCAGCCCCAGCCCGCGCCTTCTGCCATTTCCGCCTCCATGGATACCGCCGGCACCAACTCCTCACCACATCGATGGCAAGGTTGGCGCCCAGAGCGTGCCGCCTTGACGCTCGCTACGTTCGCGGTGCTTGGGCTGGGTTAACAAGCGTTGTCCACATCTGCACAAATCTTTGCGAGTGTTCCCAGCATGCTGACAAACCGCGGGCACATCAGGCAGGTTCGGCTCCCTCGCTGACGGCGGTGACGAAGAGCAGCATCGCGCCGAGCGCGCACACGATGAGCACCGTCGCCTGCCAGCCAAGCGGCTGTACCAGGCAGACGGCCGCAATAGCCCCGATCAACATGCCGAGATACCCGGCGAAGCGCTCGACGGCCATGGTCCGCCCCAGGAGTTCGCGCGGAACTCGCTGTTGCAGACCGACGGTGCCTCTCGTTTGATAGAGGGTCGCGCCAACGGCGCTGAAGAAAAGGAGCGCCACAGCGAGTGCAATCGTCGTGGCGAAAGCGAACGCCGCGAGCGGTGCGAGCTCGAGCGCTGTGAAGGCGATGATCGGAAGTTGCGTGACGCGCTTCGGAGTTCGGCGGATGACCGGGAGTGTCCCAAGCAGCGAACCCGCGCCGATCGCCGCGTACAGCCACCCCACGTTACTGTCATGGCCGAAGCGCTGCGCCGCGGCAACAACGAGCACGGCCTGCAGGCTGGTGACCGCGGCAGCGTTGGAAATGTATGCGGCCGCGAGGAATCGCAGCATCGGATCACGGAGGACAAGGGGGATACCCGCGGACATGCCGCGCGTGCCCCGAGTCGGCGCCGACGTGCCAGCCCCAACGCGCACCAACGTGGCAACCATCGCCGAGGCAAAGAAGAACGTCGCGGCGTCGATCGTGATGAGCACCTCGGGCGCCGTGAAGCGAAGCACCAGGGCTCCGATTGCCGGTGAGACCATCAGGCTCGAGCTGCCCAATGCCGAGTACACACCCTGGACTCGCCCGAGCCCGGCCGAGTCGGTCACTCTCGGGATGAGTGCGCCGTAGCAGGGCTGTGCCGCCGAGCCGAAGAGTTGCGCCAGCGCGACCACCACGAAGATTGGCCAGATGACGTTGCTGTCGGCGAACACAACGATCGAGCCGGTGAGCAAGCCCTGAACGACCGCACAGCCGGCGGCGATCGGGGCGGGGCCATAGCGATCGGCAAGCGCCCCGCCGGGGAACGGCCCGACGAGCCGCGGAGCGACGCGGGCAATCATGTAGACGGCTGGACCGATCGGGGAGTGGGTCGCTCGAAACAGGAGTACGACCAGTGCCACCGTGGTGAGCCAGTCTCCGTATGACGAGGTACCGGTGGCGATGAGCAACCGAACAGCCGGGCTCAGCGCACCGCGAGGGGCGCGAACCGGAGCGGTGGACGCGCCCGCCGAGGCGCTCAGCGTGGGTTCCTTCGAGGAGTTCTCAATCGCGTCGCAAGCGTACGCGAGCGGCCGTCAACCCGGGGCCGAATGCGCGCACTTGCGCACCCGGCGGCCCGCCTCGACAGGCCCCTCCGTGATAATGACGCGATCGACCCGTTATCGGCTCGTCACGAGATTACCCAATGGATCGTCACACCGGCGCTCTAGAGTGAGTGCCGGGCAGGACTGAGGCCTAGCCCCAGTTCTCGAGATCGCCCCACGTAGCCATGGGAACCTCCTAGGAATATTGCGCCTGCGGGTAGCGTGAGACCTGACCGCTGACGCGTTGGTATTGCACGTACTGTAATCCTCTGGGGGTTCTCTGGGCTTAAGACCTGTTGAGCGATCTTGTGTTCACATTTCTTCGCCACATCTTCGCGCTGTGATAACTGACGCAAGCGACGCGATGCCGCCGAAGCAACGCGTCAAACGTCAAGCGCCAATAAGGGTTTTCGGGGTCGCGCGCTGACAATGCTGTCACGTACGCCGGCCGTACGCCGCGTGCGGAATAGGATCCGACGCATGGTGCAGGATGCCGTCGCGCCCCGTACACATCGGGCTGAGGATGTCGGGTGGTTTCGCGGCGCCGTGACGACGCTCCGTCGACTGGATCTGGTGCCGAAGTCGCCGGCGCTCGGACCGGTCGATTACAAGAACGTCGGGCTCGTGGCCTACGTTGGCGCGACGGTCGTTGCCGCGGTGGTCGTCGGGATCGTTGCCGTTCTGACCGTCCGCGTCCAGGTCGACGTCGTGACGCTCGCGATTGCCGGACTCACGATCTTCCTGATGTCTGTCTTCGCGGTCAGACTGGCTCCCCCAGCCAACGTGCAGTGGGTCCCCACCGCTTTTGTTCACCTCGGTCTCACGGTGACGTTCGGCCCCGCGGGAGCCGCCGTCGGGGCTCTGGCCGAGCCCATCGGCGTATCGATTCGCAGCCGCAACGGGTGGTTCCGGACGACCTTCAACATCGCGAACGCGTTCCTGGCCAATACTGCCGCATGGGGCGTCTTCCTGTGGATCCATGGTCCCGATGCAGGTCGTGGCACGGGATCTGACCTGGCCGCGGGAGTGGCCGCCGGAGCTGTCAACTTCGCACTGAACTCAGGCTTCGTGGCGTTGGTCATACGCCTGTCGGACCCCAGCGCCCCAATGGGGCGCGTCCTCCGGCAGCGCCTCTCGGTGCTGCCGTACAGCATCGGGTACGGATTTGCCGCTTTCGCTTTTGTGACCATGCACAGCGTCGCCGGCGCGGTGGGATTCATGGCGCTGCTGGCACCGGTGATCCTCTTGCACGGGTTTCTGGTCATCTCCACGCGTCGAGTGCAGCGGTATGAGGAACAGCGCGCCAAAGATCAGAAGGAAAAGGAAGAGCTGCTCCAGAGAGCGGTCGATGCGTCGGAAGCTGAGCGCCGAAGAATTGCACGAGACCTCCACGACGGCGTCGTGCAGAACCTGGCTGGGATGGCGTTTGCGCTGTCGGCAGAGGCGTCGCATCTCAAGACGGCGGCGGATGTTGCCAATGGGCAGAAGGACCTGCTCGAGCTCCTCGAGACATCCGCCAACGAAACCCGTGGGGCGATGAAGGACCTGCGCACATTGATCATCGAGCTCGCGCCCCCGGCGCTTCGTCGCGAGGGACTTCAAGCCGCACTGCTTGGGGTTCTCAGCGAGATCAAGCGGAAAGGCACCAACACCGAACTCGATCTTCCACCGAACCTGCGCCTTCGCGAGGATCGCGCAGCGCTCATCTTCCGCGTGGGGCAGGAGATCCTCCGCAACGTTGCTGCCCACGCCCAGGCCAAGAACGTCAAGGTTGAGTTGACGACTGCGGAGGGATCGGCGGTTCTGAGCATCCAGGACGACGGCAAGGGCTTCACGAAAAGCGATATCGAACGCCGCAGAGCGGAGGGACACCTCGGCACCGTCGCCATCGTCGAGCTCGCCGAGAATGCGGGCGGAACGCTCACCATCGACTCCGAGCCAGGTCGTGGCACGCTCGTCGTTCTGACGCTGCCCATCGAGTAGAGTGGATTGCAGATGCCCCCCGCAGCGACTCGCGTCATGATCGTGGACGACCATCCGGTCGTCCGCAAGGGGCTGGCTTCGTTCCTGGGTCACGAGCCTGACATCGAGGTCGTGGGGCTCGCGGATTCCGGCGAGCAGGCCCTCGAGATGGCTCAGGAATTGCATCCCGACGTGGTGCTCATGGACCTCTCGATGCCAGGAATGGGCGGTATCGAAGCCACGCGACGACTCGTCGAGACCGCGCCGGGAACCCGCGTGATGATGCTGACGTCATTCGGCGGCCACGAGCGCATGGTCGAGGCGCTGAAGAGCGGTGCGGTCGGCTACGTGGTGAAAGACACTGCGCCGGCTGACCTGCTCAACGCGCTGCGCAGCGTCGCGGCAACCGGCAAGGCTCCGCCTACTGCTTCTTGACCTCAGCGATGAGCGCCGCAACCGAGGCTCGCGCGTCGCCGAACAGCATGAGCGTATTCGGCTTGTAGAACAGCGGGTTGTCGACCCCCGCGAACCCGGTGGCCATGCTGCGCTTGAGGACGACGACGGTTTTCGCCTTGTCGACGTCGAGGATCGGCATGCCGAAGATCGGGCTGTTGGTCTGGGTGCGTGCTGCGGGGTTGACGACGTCGTTGGCGCCGATGACCACAGCAACGTCGGTTCGCGGGAAGTCGCCGTTGACGGCGTCCATCTCCTTGAGTTGCGTGTAGGGCACGTTGGCCTCGGCAAGCAGCACGTTCATGTGCCCGGGCATGCGGCCCGCCACCGGATGGATGGCGTACTCGACGGTGACGCCGCGCTTCTCGAGCTCGTCCGCAAGCTCCTTGACCTCATGCTGGGCACGCGCGACGGCCATGCCGTACCCGGGCACGATCACCACGAGCTGCGCAAATGCCAGCAACGGCGCGAGATCCTCCACGGTGGTGGGGTGGATGGTGCCGCCCTCGGCGCCGGCTGCGCTCCCAGCGGATTCGACCTTCGAGCCGAAGCCGCTGAACAGCACATTGAAGAGCGACCGGTTCATGGCCTTGCTCATCGCCAGGGTCAGAATGGTTCCCGAGGCGCCCACCAGCGCCCCGCTCACGATGAGCACGTCGTTGCTCAGCACGAACCCGGTGCTGGCCGCGGCGAGACCGGTGAATGAGTTGAGCAGCGAGATGATCACCGGCATGTCGGCCCCGCCGATCGGCACGACGAACAGCACACCGAGGAGCAGCGACAGGACGATGAAGACGGCGAAGAGTGCGAGGTTCTGATCCCCCACGATGAGGTAGACGCCGATCGCCAGGATGACCACGAGCAGCAGCCCGTTGACCAGGCTCTGCAACCGATACGTGAGCGGACGGCCAGGCATCAACTCCTGCAACTTCGCGAAGGCGACGAGGCTGCCCGCGAAACTGAGTGAGCCGATGATGCAACTCACCATGATCGCCCACGTGATGTCCGGATGAGCCGTGTCACCGGCGACCGCCGTGCGGAAATCCTGTGCGGCGATGAGTGCGGCGGAGCCGCCGCCCATACCGTTGAAGAGCGCGACCATCTGGGGCATCGCGGTCATGCGCACGAGCCGCGCGGAGACCGCACCGATAGCGATGCCGACGAGGATTGGCGGGATGATCAGTGGCCAGTTGCCGGTGTTGTGGACGAGCGCCGCGGTGATGCCAAGGACGAGCAACATGCCCACCGCTGCGATACGGTTGCCCTGCCGCGCGGTTGCCGGCGAGCGCAGCAGCTGGATACCGAACATGAACGCGATCGCCGTCAGCATGTAGCCGAGGGTGGTGAGCGCGGAGGGCTGCATCGGGATCAGTGTTCCGAGGGTGCCGGCGGCGTCTCGGCCTTGTGCGCATCAACCGTGGGCCGGCGCCGGAACATCTGCAGCATGCGATCGGTGACCACCCAGCCGCCGACGACGTTCAGGGTGCCGAGCAGCACCGCCGCCATGGCGATGATGTAACCGAGCGTGTCGTTGGCCGCTGCCGCCACCGTGATCGCCCCGACGAGGACGATCCCGTGGATGAAGTTGGTTCCCGACATCAGCGGCGTGTGCAGCATCGTGGGGACTTTCGAGATGAGCAGGAATCCCACGAACACCGCGAGCGCGAAGATGAAGGCTCCGAGTGCGAGCGTCTGTCCGGGGCTCACGCTTTGGCTCCCTGTAGTAACGCCTCGATCTGCTCACCCATCGGCTTGCCCTCGTGGGTGATGCAGGTCTGGCTGATCACGACGTCATCGAAGTCGAGGTGCACCGCACCGTCCTTGAGCAACTGGCTCAGGAATCGCGTGGCGTTGTGCGAGTAGAGCTGGCTCGCCTGACCGGGGATGGCGGCAGGGAGGTTCATCGGGCCGAGGATGAGGACGCCATTGGCATTGACCTCCTCGTCGGGACGCGTGAGCTCGCAATTGCCCCCACCCGGCGCTGCGAGGTCGACGATCACCGACCCCGTGCGCATCGACGCAACCATGTCCGCGGTGACCAGCACGGGGGCCTTGCGATTGGGGATCTGCGCGGTCGAGATCACCACGTCCGATTCCTTGACATGCTCGGCCAGGACCTGGTGCTGGCGGGCCTGCGCATCAGCTTCGAGCTCGCGGGCATAGCCGCCGGTATCCTGCTGCGTGTCGGACTCGACGCCGGTCTCGACAAAACGAGCACCGAGTGATTCGACCTGTTCGCGCACCGCGGGCCGCACGTCGAAAGCCTCGACCACCGCGCCGAGACGCCGGCACGTGGCGATCGCCTGCAGGCCGGCGACGCCGGCACCGAGCACGAGCGCCCGCGCCGGCGTGATCGTTCCGGCCGCCGTCATCAACAACGGGAAGATGCGCGGCAGCCGGAAGGCGGCCATCACCGCCGCGTGGTAGCCGGCGAGCGTCGCCATCGAGGAGAGCACGTCCATGTCCTGCGCCCGGCTGATCCGGGGCATGGCTTCGAGGCGAAATGCCGTGATGCCGCCGTCGACGAGCGCGCGAACCAGCGCCGGGTCACCGACCGGCTCGAGGACGCCGACGAGGATCGCCCCCCGCTTCATCTGGCCGACGAACTCGACGTCGGGGCGGCGGATGACCACGACGATGTCTGCTTCGGCCAGGAGCGCCTTTCGGTCCGCCACCACCTCGGCGCTCACCTCGCGGTAGGCGGCGTCGGTGATACCGGCCGCCGCGCCCGCCCCGGCCTGAATGGCTACCGTTGCACCCGTGGACACCAACTGCGTGGCGGAGCGCGGCACCAACGCGACCCGGGTCTCGCCGGGAGCAGTCTCGGTGGGGGCGATGATGCGCATGCTGGGTGCTTACTCTACGGGTCGACCGTGTGGACGCGATGCACGCTGACGAATCGGCGACTATCGAGACGAGGGTTCGCGACCGGCTCGCCGCCCTGGGCGTCGCGCACGAGATGCTGGCATGCGATCCGGATTTCGCCGACACCTCGGCCTTCTGCGCGAGGTATGGCGTCTCGCCGGATCAGTCGGCGAACACCATCGTGGTCGCAGCGCGCAAGGAGCCCGGCACCGCCTGCGCCTGCGTCGTGCTCGCGACCTGTCGCCTCGACGTGAACCACGCCGTGTGTGACCTGCTCGGGGTGCGCAAGGCATCATTTGCCAGCGCGGATCAGACGCGCGAGTTGACGGCCATGATGATCGGCGGCGTGACGCCATTCGGTCTGCCCGACTCCCTGCCGCTGTACATCGACGCCCGTGTGATGATGATCCAGGACGCCGTGGTGATCGGCGGCGGGAGCCGATCGATGAAGATCAGGCTCGCACCGGTGGACCTCTTGCGCTTGCCCGGCTCGCGTGTTGTCGATGGACTTGCAACCCTGGTGGAGGCACCGACCCCGTGACACGGCTGAGCGCGGCCGTCGCGCACATCGTCAAGGTCGACCCGGCATTCCGGCCCATCGTTGACACGAGCCCGACAATGGAACTGCGACCGGAGGCTGACTCGGCGTTCGAATCCCTGCTCACCGCGATCGTGTCGCAACAGCTCGCCGGCGCCGCTGCGCGAACCATCCACGGACGGCTCGTGACCGCGCTCGGGGGAGCCCCGGTGGCACCCGAGTCCGTCCTCGCCGCCAACCCGGAGGCGATGCGCGCCGCCGGCCTCTCCGCCAACAAGCTCGCCGCGATCATCGACCTCGCCGCGAAGTTCGTCGACGGGACCGTCCCCACGCACGACCTGGACGACCTCAGCGACGACGAGATCGTCGCGCGCCTGGTGACGGTGCGCGGAGTCGGCCGGTGGACCGCCGAGATGTTCCTGCTCTTCCAACTGCGGCGGCCCGACGTCTGGCCGGTGGACGATCTCGGAGTTCGCAACGGCTGGACACGCATTCACGCCATGGCCGCGCCTCCGACCCCAAAAGCGCTGATGGTTCTTGGCGAGGCGCTCAGCCCCTACCGGAGCACTGCGGCCTGGTACTGCTGGCGCGCTGCCACACCGGTGCCGACCGTCAAGGCGCCCGTTCCAGCGGCCCAACGGCGGGTCACAGCCTCGGGTCGACGACCACCTTCGCCCCGGAAGCGGGCGTGATCAACTCCTCGAAGACTTCTGGGACCTGAGCGAGCGACACCCGACGGGTTGCCACGCGTGCGATCCCCTCGTCACCGGCCAGCATTTCGAGCGACACGGCGAAGTCTGACGCGCTCGAGGCGATGCTGCCGATGATTTCGATCTCGCGGGTCACCCACATCAACGGAATGACCGTGGCCTCACCGAAGGGCACGCCCACCAGGACGAGACGGCCGCCGGGCGCCACCAGATCGGCCGCCGCGTGGAGGAGGGGTGCGTACCCGGAACATTCGATCACCGCCGGCACCGGGGCGACGTGACTGCGCACCTCGCGACAATCGGCGACGGCGGTTGCCGCGCCGAGGTCGAGGGCGAGCCGGCGCCGATCCTCCACGGGGTCGACGCCGATGATTGGGCCGATGCCACGTGCATGCAGGGTCGCCACCGTGAGCAGGCCGATGGGTCCGAGTCCGATGACCACGACCGGGTCGCCAGGATGGACACGGGCACGCTCGACGCCGTGGATCGCCACCGAAAGTGGTTCAACAAGGCTGGCGTGCTCGAGCGCCAGACCATCCGGCAGGCGGTGGAGCAACGAGGCCGGCACTGCCACCAATTCGGCGAAGCCACCGTCACGGGCGAAGCCGATACCGGCGGTGAGGGCCATCGCGCAGCGATAGGACGCCCCGTTGCGGCAGTCAGCGCAGACCCCGCAGGGAATCTTCGGGTCGATCACCGCGGCGTCCCCGGGAGCCCAGCCGGTCACGCCATCGCCGACGGCGTCGACCACACCCGCGAGCTCGTGTCCGGGGACCGTGTCGGTGAACAGCCCGACCTTGTATGAGGTCAGATCCGAGCCACAGATGCCGCACCCGTCGACGCGGATGACCACCTCACCAGCTGTCGCCTCAGGCGCGGGGACATCGACGAGCTCGAGGCAGTGCGCTTCGAGAAGCCGGACTGCCCGCATGCCTACATCAGGCCCAGTTGCGCAACCATGCGCAGGAGTTCGGAGACGACGTCGGGGTCGGTTTGCACGTCGATGACGCTACAGACGCCGCTGTCGATCGACCGGTCGAGAGCAGGTGCCAGCTCCTCGAGGCGCTCGACCCGCTCGCCGTGACCGCCAAGGGCCTCCGCTAGGCGGTCGTAGCGAATGCCGGGAAGCGTGCTCGCGACATGACGCCCTGGCCCGAAGAGCTCATCCTGCTCGTAACGGACGTCACCCCACCCGGCATTGTTCGACACGATTGCGATCACGGGGAGCTGGTGTCGCACGGCCGTGGCGACCTCCATGGCGCTGAGACCGAAGGAGCCGTCGCCAGTGAAGAGGAAGACCGGTTCGCCGGGCCGGGCGGCTTGGGCGGCGAGGGCGAAGGGCATCCCGACACCAAGGGTTCCGAGCGCGGTTGTGGTGGTGAGCAGGCGGCCCGGCAACTCCGATCTGAAATACGCGAGCGCCCAGGCGAGCGCGTCACCGCCGTCTGCGACGCATGTCGCGCTGCCGCCAAACCTCTGATGGATCAGATCGGCGAGCGTGCGCGCCGCTGCTCCGGCGTGGATGCGCTCCCCGGTGTGCTCGTCGATCTGACGATTCCAGAACTCCAGCGAGGCTCCTGCGAGCGCGCGTCCGCGATCCAGCCACTCCTCACGGCCCGGGGGCGTCGCGGTCCACGCCTCGCAGCAGTCCCGCATCACCGCCGCGATGTCACCGATGACAGTGATGTCGGCCGCGCGGTTGCCGCCAACGCGCTCGGCAGCGATGTCGACCTGGATGATCGTTTGATCAGTGCCGAACAGTGGCGCGCCGCCGTACATGACGTTCGCGTTGAACGCCGAGCCGAGGACCAGCACGCAATCGGCGCTGGGAATCGCGAGACCTCCGTGCACCAGTGAGCCGAGGCTCCACAGATGCGAATCGGGGACGACCCCGCGGGCGGCACTCGCGGTGATCACCGGAATCTGAGCGAGCTCGGCGAAACGACCGATCTCGGTGCCAGCTCCAGACCAGAACGCCCCGCTTCCGGCCACGATGAGGGGCCGCTCTGCCGCCGCAAGCGCGGCAACCGCGGCACCGATGTCTGCGGGGGCGCCGGCGGCGCGGCTGGGTTCGACCGGGAAGCCGTCCGGAACGACATCCAGGGGGGCGGCGTTCCCATAGACGGCATGGGAGTCCACCTCGAGGTACACAGCGCCGGGGCAGCCGGTTCGAGCGCGATGGAGAGCCTCGGCGACGTACCGCGGTATTCGCCCGGCGTCCGAGCAACTCGCGGCCCACTTGGCGATCGGCGCCGCGATGGCGCGCTGGTCGACGTCCGCGACGGCTCCGCGTCCCTGCCGGTTGCGGCTCGTTCTGCCCGCGAGCATCACCAGCGGCACGCTCCACGTAGCCGCGTCCAGCAACCCGATGAGGCCGTTGGCAAATCCCGGCCCGGCGGTCACTGCGGCGACGCCCGTCTGCCCGGTTGCCAGCGCCCAGCCCTCAGCGGCGAGCACTGCCGCCCCTTCGTGGCGGGTGTCGATAATCCGCAGGTCCTCGTCGATGGATGCGTCGAGAAAGGGCAGGATGTGGCCGCCGGGGAGCGTGAACACCGTGGTCACGCCGTGCGCTCGAAGCGTTCGAGCCATCAGCGCTCCGCCGTCGGTGCGTTGCTCGGTGTCGCTGTGAGGTCGCTCGGCCGCGACGTCAGGCATGGCTCGGCAGTGTATCGACCGGCATCATGCACGGGTACTGCGTTGACGCGCGCATAGAATGGGCGTCTTGCAGGACGAACCGCCGGCGCCCGGCGCAGTGACGCCGGATATCCCGGGCGGCCTCGGGATGCGCGCGCTTCGCAACACCGTGCTCATCCTCGTGGTGCGCGTGATCTCGCGGATCGTGGCGCTCATTGCCGTCATCATCATCGGCAATTACCTGGATCCCACCCGGTTCGGTGAGATGCAAACGGCGGTGACGTATGTGGGATTGGTTGGCACGGTCACCGACCTCGGCTTCTCGGCACTCTACGTGCGCGAGGGCGCCCGCCACACCGACCAACTCTCCCGTTATTGGAACAACGTCGCCTCGCTCAAGGTCGTGGGTGTGGCGATTGGCCTGCCCCTGATCTTCGCGGCACTCGACATCGCCGGGGTTCGTTCGCTGCTCTGGCCGTCATTCGCGATCCTGGTGCTCTCCGGCTACCAATTGTTGTTGCGCAACACGCTCTATGCGATGCAGCGGCTCACGTTCGAGATCATCGAGATCGTCCCCGAGACACTGGTCGTGTTCGCGCTCGTCGTGATCGGTGCCCATATCCATGCTGACACGGGATTCTTCCTCTGGGCGTATGCAATCAGCTATGCGTTCGCGTGCGTGTATTTCGGGGTCGTGCTCATCGCCACGGGGGTGCTCCGCCCGGGCCTGCAATTCGAGCCGGGACTGCTCCTGCAGTGGGTACGGGTGGCGATTCCGCTCGGTATCACCTTCATCATCACAACTGTCTATTTCAAGGTTGACGTCCCGATCCTGCAGCGCTTCAGACCCTACAGCGAGGTCGGTTACTACACGTTCGCGTACAAGCCGTTCGAGTCGCTGCTCTTCATTCCGTTCGCGCTGCGCAGCGTCGTGTTCCCGGTGCTCTCGGTCTATCACCGTCGATCGCCCGAGCGCGTCCTGCCGCTCGCCGAGAAGTTCTTCAAGGCCCTGGTGATCCTCGGCTGGCCGATCACCGTGGGGGTCTTTCTGCTCGCACCGCAGTTCAACAGCCTGCTGCATCTCTACGCAGGATCCGAGCCGGCGCTGCAGATCCTTGCCCTCGCCATCGTGTTCATGTTCGCCGACAACACATTCGCTGCCACCCTGAACGCGATCGACAAGCAGAATGTCTTCGCGTTCGTGGCCATGGTGGGCCTGGTGATCAATGTCGGCGTCAATCTGCTCGTGATCCCGCGCTATGGATACCTGGGGGCGAGCTGGGCGGTCGTGGTCACCGAGGCCGCGCTCGTGGTGGTCGGCTGGCTGGTGCTTCGCGCTCAGTTGGGGACGATTCCGCTGGTCAGCACGTCGTGGAAGGCGCTCGTGGCCGGGCTGGTCATGGGCGTTTTCGTGTACATCGCAAATCCGCATCAGAATCGCGTGCTGCTGTTTGTGGTCGTCGTCGCTGCCGCACTCATCTACGGGGCGGTGCTCCTCGCGCTGCGGGTGGCTGATCGCGAGGAGATCAGCGTCATCCGTAGCGCGCTTCGGCTCGGTCGCTAGCTCGGGCGCACCCCGACGTCTGCGAGGAGCGCCATCGCGCAGTTGCGGCCATTGATCGCCATGACGCTGCCCCCGGGGTGGGTGCTCGCGCCGCACATGTAGAGGCCGGCGATCCCGGTGCGAGGCGAGAATCGGCGATCCCACATCTGGTCGGGCAGGCATTCGCCCTGGAAGATGTGGCCGCCGGCAAGGCCGACGGCGCGTTCGATGTCCGGGGGTGCCAGGACCTGGCGCGCGACGACGCAGTCGACGACATCGGGCGCGAACCGCGCGATTTCTGCAAACACCTCGTCGGCCACCGCCTCACGCCGGTCGTCCCACGAGCCTGTGGTCAGGGTGTACGGTGCGTACTGCGCGAAGACGCTCATGACGTGCTGCCCGGGCGGGGCGACCGACGGGTCGTACGCGGAGTGGAAGTACAACTCAGCCCAGCGGGGCGCGGGCTCGCCGGCTCGACTGCGCTCATACGCCGCCTGCGTCTCGTCGAGGCTGCGAGCGATGGTCACCATCGCTCGGTGCGGCGCATCGTCCGCCGATGCCGCGGTGAAGGTCGGCAGCCTCGAGAGTGCGCAGTTGATTTTCAGGACGGGGCCCTCCATGCGCCACTCGCGGACCTTGTGAGCAAATGCCATGGGCGCGGCATCGGCGAGCAGGCCGAGCGTGGTGCGTGGGTCGGCGTTGGAGATGACGGTGCGCGCGCGGATCCGCGAGCCATCCTCGAGGATGACCGCGTCGCCGGGCACGATCTCGGTGACTCGGGCGTTGCGCGTGATGACCGCGCCGACTGCTTCAGCAGCTTTCGCCAGTGCAAACGACACGTTGCCCATCCCACCCTGGACGTAGCCCCAGGCTCCCGGCCTGCCCTCGATGGTCCCCATCGAATGCAGGGCGTGAATGGCCGCTGTTCCAGGGTCACGCGGGCCCGCCCAGGTACCGATCAACCCCTGTCCGTGAAGGGCGGTGCGAAGCCGCTCGTCATCGACGTGACGCTCGATGACCGAGGCGATCGACTCCTCGAACATCACCTCGATCAGCTCGGGGTCGTGGCCGAGGAGCGCCTCGAGCGCGGGTCGGTCAGGGGCGTCGCCGACCCAGCTGTCGTTCGGCTCGGATCGGAGCGCGCGTCGAATCCGCCCGAAGAGTTGCTCGTAGCGAGAGTAGCCGTCGGCGTCGCGCGGGCTCATCGCCGCAACCACCTGGTGGTTACGCTCGGAGTCGTCCCACAGGCTCAGGGCGGTGCCGTCCTCGAAGGGACACCACAGATGTGGGTCGACGACATGGACTCGGTAGCCATGCCGGCGCAGGTCGAGCTCGTCGATCACGCGGTGGTGGAGGAGACCCACGAGATACGCGCACGGGCTCACCACGAATCGCGGATCCTCGAAGGGGTGCTCGAGGGTGCACGCGCCACCGATGCGGTCGCGGGCCTCCAGAACCAGCACGGTGCGACCGGCGCGGGCCAGGTACGCGGCGGCAGTGAGACCGTTGTGGCCGGCGCCGACGACCACGGTGTCCCACGTGGTCGCGCCGTGGCTGCCGCTCATCGCCACGCTCGGAGGAAGGTCATCGCGCGGCGTCGCTCGCCGCGACCGTGATGGAGTGCCTCGCGGAGGGTGTCTGTGAATCGCTCAATCTCGGTGCCGCTCAGCGCCTGCGCCATGAGCGCGCGAGTCGTCGGGGCGAGCGGATTGGGGGCCGTGTCGAGAAAGACCTCGAGGTCATCGCGAGCCGGAGGGGGCGCGAGCGCGAGCTCGGTCTGCGTCTCGACGCGCTGGAACCCGGCGGCTCGGGCGATCGCGATGAGATCGCGGTCGTCGAAACCGCGGAGCAGGGCGTCGTCCGCAGCTCGCGCGGCTCGATCCGCCAGATGCAGCTTCCGCTCCAGGTCCGCCGCCGCCGTCACGTCGTACCCCCAGAGATGCCCGGGGGGATCGGCGCTCATCCAGCTGTTGAGCGGTTCGCCCAAGGAGACTCGGCCGCCCGGCCGGAGCACCCGGTGGTATTCGGAGAGCGCACGCGCGCGATCTTCGATGAAAAGCAGCACTGCTCGCTCGACGACAACGTCGATGGATGCGGTGCCAATCGCGGAGAGGTCGGTTGCTGCCGCCGCGAGGAACGTCGAGCGCCCGCCGGCGGCGACCTGCGCAACCGCCTCGCGACAGTCATCGAGCAGCGCCTCCGAGATGTCCGAGAAGACGACGCGGCCCTGTGGTCCGACGCGGTCCAGCGCGCCGAGGCCGAGCAGCCCCTGGCCGGTGCCGACGTCGAGCACGCGGTCTCCGGCCTGGATCTCGGCCCGATCGAGGATGAGGTCCCGCATCGAGGCGAGGCGGCTCTGGTTCTCGGCGCGCATCCGGGAGCTGCCGCCATCCCGACCAGTACGCAGCCAGGCGGCCCAGACGTCGGTATCAGGCACGCGACGAGGCGTCGAGCACGATCTTGCCCACCACCGCGCCGGCTTCCATCAGGCGGTGGGCCTCGCTCGCCTCCTCGAGCGGAAGCACGCAGTCGACCACCGCCCGCATGCGGCCGTCGGCGAGGGCGGGGACGACGTCAGCGGCAAACGCTGCAACGATCGCCGCCTTCTGAGCCGCCGGGCGAGCGCGCAGCGCTGTCGAAATCAGCGAGATCCGGCGGCGCATCATGGCGCCGAGATCGATGTCGGTCTGGGTGCCGCCGAGCATCCCGATGATCACGATGCGCCCATCGGCCGCCACTGCGTTCATGTTCTGGCCCAGGTACGACGCGCCCATGATGTCGAGCACGACGTCGGCGCCGCGGCCGTCAGTCAGTTCGCGAGTGCGAGCGGCAAAGTCCTCCGATCGGTAGTTGATCCCCGCGTCGGCCCCGAGTGCGGTGCACCGTTCGAGCTTCGCGGCGGAACCCGCGGTCACGATGACTCGACATCCGTGGAGGCGCGCGAGTTGGATTGCGGCGGTGCCGACGCCGCCCCCACCGCCGTGGATCAGCACGGTCTCACCGTGCTGAAGGTGTCCCCTCGTGAAGAGTGCATCGTGGGCCGTGATGAACACCTCGGGGATGCCGCCCGCCGTGATCAGGTCGATGTTGTCCGGAACCCGCACGGTCTGCGTTGCTCGAACCGCCACGAGCTCCGCGTACCCTCCGCCCTCGACGAGCAGCATGACGCGGTCCCCCTGGGCGAAGGTTTCGACGCCGGGTCCAACGCCGGCGACCAGGCCCGACGCCTCGAGACCGAGGATGTCGCTGGCCCCGGATGGCGGTGGGTAGAAGCCCTGACGCTGGAGCAGGTCGGCGCGATTGATGCCCGCACCCGCGACCCGCACGACGATCTCCCCCTCCGCTGCGATCGGGTCGGGACGCTCCCCGACCTGCAGTTGCTCTGGACCCCCAGGCGCGACAACGACGATGGCGCGCATCGCTCAGCAGTGGTGGTCAGCCGTGGCGGCGGTCAGGAGACCTGGCCGGGAAGCGAGGAAGTGCTGACCGGAGCCGTCCAAACGGAACCAAGTCCCGCGGTATTGGAGAACGCTGCGAACGGCAGTTGCCAATCTCCCTCACCGTCCGAGTACGCCGCGTTGTAGCCGGTGTTCTCGACCTGAACGACGTCGCCCGGGATGCTGAAGTTGTAGAACTGCGTGGCGCGCGCATTGCTGAGGTTGATGCAGCCGTGCGACACGTCGGCTCGTCCCTGCGAGCCGACGGACCAGGGCGCGGCGTGGATGAAGTAGCCACTGGTCGAGATCGCCGTGTCTTCGTAGACCGGGTCGCTGTAGTACTGAGCGCCACCGGGGATGCAGGCGGCGGGAGTATGGAAGGTCGGGCAAGACTTCATGACGACGACCGGGGTCTTGTAGAGAACGATCAGCGTGCCCTGGATGGTTGCGAATCCGCCCTTGCCGAGACTGACCGGATACGTGGCCAACAGCTTGTCGTTGTTGAACACTTGCATCGTATGCGCGGCGTTGTTGACGATCGAGACGTGCTTGGCGCCCACGGTGAAGCTCGATGTCCAGTCAGCCAGACCCCAGATGCCGCTGCCGGCGCCGAAGCCCTTGAGGTTTGCGGTGACGGTCACCTTGGTGCCGGAGGGCCAGTATGTCGCGGGGCGGAAGTGGACGACGTCTGCGGCGAGCCAGTGCCAGCCGCCAATGACCGCCGGGATCGAGGTGACCTGGATGCGCTGGAGCAGCGCTGCACGCTCAGCCGCTGGAATGGACGTATTGAAGCGAAGGTCGATCGTCTCGCCGACACCAACCACGGCACCGTCGAGGGGGGTCATCCCGGTGAGCAAGCGGCTCTTTGCAGTAAGCGTCACAAACGTCGACGTCGACGTGGAGGTCGAGCCGGCGGTGCTGGTCGCAGTCGCGACCACCGTGTAGTGCGCATTCGGATCGAGGGCCTGGCTCATCTCCCAGGACTGCCCATCAGGGGACAGCACACCGGAAAGCGGAGTCGACGAGCCGGCCTCACTGAGCGACACTGTGTCCAGATGGCCGGTGCTCACACTCACCAGGATTGGCGCATCGAGAGCGACACCCTGCGCGGAATTCGAGGGGCTGACGACGATCGCCGGCGGCGCGGCCACTACGGGAACGCCGGCGATGTGAACGGTGCCGACATTGCCGACGGGCCCCGATGTTCCGGGCAGCGCGCACGAGGTCAGCAGCAAAGCGCTGAAAGCAACGCCACCGGCGAGCATGAGGCCTCCGCGGCTCCGCCAAGTCTGGTCAGCCATGCATCTCCACCGTACCATTGTTCGGTCTCAGGACGCAGACGAACTGCGCGATCGAAGCGCTAACGCAGCCGCCTTCACTGAGGTTTCATCGCTCACTGTCACCGAGGATCCTAGGGAATGGTATCGCTCTTGCTCGATTGTCACGGACTCGCGGCACGGCTTGCCGGCGAGCGTCCTCCAGTTGTCCTTGACGTTCGCTGGGCTCTCGGCGGACCGTCCGGGGTGGACGACTTCCGCAGGGGGCACATCCCGGGCGCTCACTTCGTCGACCTCGACCGCGACCTCAGCGCGCCTCCGGGGCCGGGACGGCACCCCCTGCCCGACCCGGCGTCATTTGCCCGCGCGATGCGCCGGCACGGCGTCGACGGCTCGGGGCTGGTCGTCGCATACGACGCGGCCACCGGGACCTCGGCTGCGCGAGCGTGGTGGTTGCTCAGGTACTTCGGCCACGCGAACGTGGCACTCCTCGACGGTGGCTACGCCGCGTGGGTGTCCGCAGGCCTCCTGGTGGAGGAGGGCGGCGACCGCGATCCAGAACCGGGCGACTTCGACGCGACGCCGGGCGGCATGCCATTGCTCGACGCCGCTGGCGCGGCCGCGATGGCTCGGACCGGAGTCCTGATCGACGCACGAGCGCCCGAGCGTTTCCGGGGTGAGACCGAGCCGGTGGACCCGGTTGCCGGTCACATCCCCGGCGCACGAAACCTTCCGACCCAGCGAACCGAGGAACCGGATGGAACCTTCCTTTCTCCGGACGCCCTGCGCGAGCGATACGAAGAGGTGGGCGTGGCGCCGGGGCAACCCGTCGGCGTCTACTGCGGTTCCGGCGTCGTGGCCACGCAAGGGGTCTTCGCCCTCGGTCTCGCCGGCATCGATGCCGCGATGTACGCGGGGTCGTGGAGCGAGTGGATCACCGACCCCGGCCGGCCGATCGAGATCGGGGAGTCAAAAGCGGCCGAATGATGAAATGAGGCCGGCGCTCCCCCGAACGCCGGCCTCCCAAGAAAGTGCTCTCGTCCCCCAGACCACGCGAACGCGTCGCACGACGCTGGCGGGTCAAACGGAGAGTACTGCGCAACCCTGGCGGATGTAAAGCATCGCGGTCATGAAGCGAGCGCGGGCTGTACGCTAGCGCACATAGCGGAGGTTCAACGGTGACCGGGGTGCTTCCAGATCGGTGGCTCAATGAATTGAGTCGCACCTCACGCGACCTGCGCCTCATCCGGGGCGACGGGGCATACGTGTGGGATGACGAGGAGCGCCAGTACCTGGATCTCACCTCGAGCGGTGGCACGACCCTGCTCGGTCACAACCACCCGCGAATCGCTGAGGCGATCAGCGGCCAGCTGTCCGCATTCAGCGGCGTCCCCCCTGGATTCGACTACGACCTGCGCGAGGAGTTGCTCGAGGCGCTCAGCTTCATCATCCCGGTCCCGCTGACCCACGTCAGCTTCACGGCATCCGGCTCGGCGGCCGTCGATCTCGCGATCACGATGGTCGCCTCGGTATCGCAGCGCCCTCGCCTGATCGCCATGCAGCGATCCGATCACGGGTCGGGGATCGCCGGGCGAGCCGCGAGCGGCGGACGCCGTCTCGGGGACATCGCCGGGCGCAGCCTCGAGGTCATCCGGGTCCCCTTCGACGACATCGATGCCCTGAGTGCGCAGCTCGATCACCGAGTCGCCGCCGTGCTCGTCGAGCCGATCCAGGTCGAGAGCGGCATCCGGGTGCCTGGTGAGGGCTACCTTGCGTCGGTGGCCGAGCTCTGCCGTCGGGCCGGCGCGTTGCTCGTCGTCGACGAGGTCAGAACCGCGCTGCGGATGGGACCGGCGTTGGCCTCGGCGGCGGCGGGCGTCAGTGCCGACATCGTCTGCCTCGGGCCGTCACTTGCCAACGGTCTGCCTTTCGGCGTGACCGCTGTGGGTCCATCCATTTCCCGGAGAGCGCGGGTTGCTCGCCGCGACAACGACGAGGCCTGTCCGCCCCTGGTCTGCGCCGTGGCCACCGCCACCATCCGAACGGCGCTCAGCCCAACCCTTCGCGCGCTGGCAGAGCTCACGTCGGAGCGGCTCCAGGGCCGGCTCCGCGCGCTTCGACTCGGTGAGATCCGGGAGGTTCGCGGGAGCGGAGCGATGGTAGCGGTCGAGACCAGCCTGAATGCACCAACGCTGCTCCGCCGCCTCGAGCAGCGGGGCATCCTCGCGCTCCCCGGGGGTACCGGCAGCGTGCGCATCCTCGCCCCGCTCATCCTCGAGCGCCGGGAAGCCGACGGGGTGGTCGAGGCGCTGGCCGCCATCGTTCTCGCGAACCGTCCTCCCCGGCGCCGGTCGGTCGGCGTTCGAGCCCCGGGGGAGGTCGAGGTGGTGCTGCCCGGTATGCCGGTGCGTCACCGCCCGAAGGTCGCGCTCTAAACCGACCTCACCGCGTCGGCGCCCTCGCCGCTCAGTTGAGGCGCTCCACGATCATGGCCATACCCTGGCCGCCTCCGACGCACATGGTCTCGAGACCGATCGTCGCGTCTGCGGTCTGCAGGTCGTTCAACAGCGTGCAGAGGATGCGGGCGCCGGTCATCCCGAAGGGGTGTCCGAGGGCGATCGCTCCACCGTGCGGGTTGAGACGATCGTCAAACGGGTCGAGGCCGATGCCACGGGCGGACGGGATGACCTGCGCCGCGAACGCCTCATTGATCTCGACGACATGGACGTCGTCGAGAGTCATCCCGGCACGCTCGAGGGCCTGGCGTGACGCATCAATTGGTCCGAGTCCCATGAACTCCGGCTCGAGGGAGCTCAACCCGGTGGAGACGATGCGCGCAAGTGGCGTGATGCCGAGCTCACGGGCGCGGGTATCGGACATGATCACCACCGCGGCCGCCCCGTCGTTCAGGGGGCACGCGTTGCCCGCGGTCACGGTGCCGTGCTCCCGGAACACGGGCTTCAACTCGGCCAGCTTCTCGAGCGTCGTCTCACGTCGTGGGCCGTCATCCCTGCTGACGGTCCCGCCACCGTTCGGCAATGTGATCGGCACGATCTCTCGCTCAAAGAAGCCGTCATCCTGAGCCGCGACGGCGCGCTGCTGGCTGCGGAACGCGTAACGATCCATCTCCTCACGCGAGATCTCCTCGCGCGCGGCGACGTTCTCCGCGGTCTGTCCCATCGCCAGGTAGATATCCGGGAAGCCCTCCGAGTTGCCCGGTTGGAGGCGGTCGTTCTGACATTGGGGCATGTCGCTCGACCCGTTCATGTACCGCGAGACACACTCGACGCCAACGCTGAGGAAGACGTCACCCTCGCCGGCGCGAATCGCGTGCGCCGCCATCCGCGTGGTCTGCAGCGAGGACGCGCAATAGCGGGTGACGGTCGTGCCGGGCACGTTGATGCGGGAGAGGATGCTGATCACGCGTCCGAGGTTGAAGCCTTGCTCGCCGCCCGGAAGCCCGCAGCCGCAGATGAGGTCTTCGATGGTCGAGCGGTCCAGCTGGGGGAGGCGGTCGAGTACCTGGGTCACGACCGTCGCGGCGAGGTCGTCGGGTCGGATGTTGACCAGCGAACCCTTCATGGCCCGTCCGATGGGGGATCTGGCGAGGGCGACGACGACTGGCTCTGGCATGGCTCTGTCTCCGATTGTCGTAAAAAGCTATTGTCGGCCGCGTGACGTACTTCATCACGGGGGCCACCGGGTTCATCGGTCGCCACCTCGTCCCGCTCCTCCTCGCCAGAGGCGACAACGTCTTCGTGCTGGTCCGCCCGGGCTCGCGGGCCCGCTTCGCAGCCCAGCGCGAGCGGCTCGATCCAGGCGGCAAACGGCTGCATGCCCTGACGGGCGATCTCACCGCGCCGGGCCTCGCGCTCTCGGTCGATGACCGTGATCAGCTCCGCGGGGCGCACGTCTTTCACCTGGCCGCCATCTACGACCTGACCGCTGAGGCCGGCGCGACCGAGCGAGCCAACGTTACGGGAACCCGCAACCTCGTCGAGCTCGCCAACGACGTGGGCGCCGCCTGCGTCCACCTGGTCAGTTCGATCGCTGTGGCCGGACGCTTCAAAGGGTCCTTCACCGAGGCGATGTTCGACGAGGGACAGGAGCTCGACCATCCCTATTACAAGACCAAGCACGAGGCCGAGGGCATCGTGCGCACCGAGGCGACGGTGCCCTGGCGCGTCTACCGCCCAGGAATGGTCATCGGGTCGTCGGATACGGGCGAGGCGGATCGGGTCGACGGGCCGTACTACGCGTTCAAGCTCATCCAGCAGATGCGTGACGCGTTCCCGCAGTGGGTGCCGTTCATCGGCCCCGAAGGGGGACCGTTCAATCTCGTGCCCGTCGATTTCGTCGCCAAGGCAATCGACCACATCGCCCATCAGGATGGTCTCGACGGACGCGTGTTTCACATCGTCGACCCCACCCCGCTGTCACTGGGCGACACGCTCAACACGTTCTGCAGAGCAGCTCACGCGCCCGAATTCGCACTCCGGATCGATCGCCGCATGGCTCGTATGATTCCCGGTGGTTTCGCGGCGATGGGCTCACTCCCCGCAGTGCAGCGCATGCGTCAGCAGGCACTGGCGCGTCTCGGCATTCCCGAGGCAGCGTTTCTGTACATGGACTACCCGGCGACCTTCGACGCGACCGACGCGCAGGCCGCCCTCGGAGGCAGCGGGATCGCGTGCCCGCCGCTGCACGAGTACGCGTGGAAGGTGTGGGATTACTGGGAGCGGCATCTGGACCCTCAGCTCCCCACCACCGCGAACGTGCGCCGCGTCGTCGGTGGCCGTGTGGTTGTCATCACCGGCGCGTCGAGCGGCATCGGGCGCGCGGTGTGCAAGCACCTCGCAGTCTCGGGCGCGACGATCATCGGAGTCGCCCGGCGCACCGAGCAGCTCGAGGAGATGCGCGCCGAGGTCGAAAGCGCGGGCGGCAGGGCACACGTGTATCCCACCGACCTCAGCGACCACGACGCGTGCACTCATCTCATCGAGCGCGTGACGGCCGACCACGGGCGCGTCGACGTGCTCATCAACAACGCGGGCCGGTCGATCCGCCGGTCAGTCCTCGACTCGCTCGACCGGTTCCACGACTTCGAGCGCACCATGAAGCTGAACTACTTCGGCGCGATCGCGCTCATCATGGCGGTGATCACCGGCATGCGCGAGCGCCAGGACGGGCACATCATCAACATCACGTCAATCGGCGGGCAGGCCTACCCACCGCGATTCGCGGCGTATGTCGCGAGCAAGAACGCGTTGGATGCCTTCTCCCGGTGCTTCGCACCCGAGGTGGCGGCCGAGGGCATTGCCGTCACCACGATCCACATGCCCCTGGTGCGCACACCGATGATCGCGCCGACCGGGATGTACAAGAACTTTCCGACGATCAGCTCCGATGAGGCGGCGGACATGGTGGTCGAGGCGCTGATCAAGCGGCCGCACGAGGTGTCGACACGGGTGGGGAAGTTCGGCGAGCTCGTCCACGCGATCGCACCGAACGTGCATCAGCTCATCATGGCCGGCGCGTTTCAGATGCTTCCCGACAGCTCGTCACGGTCGCACGCCGATGCGGAGCCGGGCGAACAGCAGGTCACGCCCGAGGCCTATGCGCTCGGGATGCTGATGCGCGGCATCCACCTCTAGCGACGCAACGCCATTAGGAGGCGAGGGGCGTCGCGGTCGGGGCGCGCTTGCGGCGGTTGAAGTACAGCCGCATGGCGACGGAGAGACCACCGAAGAGCACGACACTCGCGACCGCCGCAACAGGCGATGGTGCCGACCTTCACGAGGACTCTCCGCTCGCCTGGCCGGTCGCCTCCAGGACCAGATCGTGCAGCAGCCCGTTCGACGAGATCCCAGTGCCGCCAAGGACCGGGTCATCGTCGCTACGGTCGGTGAATCGTCCTCCTGCTTCGGTGACGATCAGCTTGAGCGCGGCGTAGTCCCAGAGGTTGGCTCGTGAGGTCCAGCCGATGTCGGCCGTTCCTCGAGCGACCGCGAGATGCGACATCGAGTTGCCGACGCCCCGGGCGTCCCAGCACCGTCCGGCAAGGGCAACGAGCCGCTCCGCCTGCTTGGTGATGACGAAACCGCGAATCGCGGTATGCGTGATCAGCGCTTCAGAGATGTCGGCAATCCTCGAGACCTGGATTCGGCGTCCATTGAGAAAGGCGCCGCCTCCGCGTGTGGCGTGGAAGCGCAGGCGCATTGCCGGTGCGGATGCGACGGCAACGACCGATTCGCCTTCGCGCTGCAGGGCAATGAGGGTCGCCCAGGTCTCGTTGCCTCGCACGAAACTGCGGGTTCCGTCGATCGGGTCGATCACCCACCGCCAGGTCGCATTCCGGTCGCCGACCACACCGAATTCCTCGCCGATGATCGCGTGATCAGGGCGTTCGATCCCGATGCGTTCCCGAGCGTACGTCTCAATCGCGCGATCAGCCTCGGTCACCGGCGAAAGGTCGGGCTTGGAGTCGATCTTGAGATCGTGAGCCCGGAATCGCTCCATCGAGATGCCGTCGGCGACGTCGGCGAGCTCGAGGGCGAGCGCGAGGTCGTCTGTCACCAGGGCTGAGCTTAGCGGGCGGGGATGCGCCACGGCCCGCAGCCGCGTGTAGCCTTAGTGGCTGATTCCACCTTGGCCGTACCGTGTCCAGACATCGAGAGGTAATCCCATGGCTCACATCAAACTCGACGTGCTCGCCCAGAACGGCCACGCCATCCTTGGGGACGGCCCGCCGATCCCTCCGGAGGAGTGGGAGCGACTCGAATATGTCGACTGGAAGTCGGGTGGCGACACCAACTTCGCGCCCCTGGCGTCGGCGATGGGGGAGATGGAGTGCGCCGGCTTCTGGGATCACGGCAAGCCTGACAAGGACGGCATCTGGACGTCGAACCGCGAGATCGCGCCGACCCTGTGCAGGTACGTCGACGCGGTCGGAGCTCGATACGGGCGAGTGCGTGTGATCAAGCTCAACCCATCGTCCGAAGCCGATGCACTGCGCCAGCTGCACCAGGACGACAACAATCGCCTCAACCCGGAAGGCGAAGGCTGGGTCGTCCGTTCGTGGCTCGAGCTCAACGCTCCTGCGGGATCGGAGTTCATCCTGCGGGAGGTCCGCGACGATCCCGCCACCGAGAGCCGGATCCCGCTGCATCCCCGCCGCCAGCTGGTCATCGACACCGAGCGCCTGTATCACGTGGTGCACAACCCGGGGCCGAATCCCCGGTACGCGTTGATCACCTCGTTCGAATCCGGCGAGCCCCTGGATCGGTGGATCGCTTCGCAGCGGCGCGAGGCGGTGCAACCGGTCTGATCCCATTCGGGCACCGTGCGCCTGCGCTCGTGGACGTCTGGAAGCGCGCCCCAAGCGCTTGAGCCGTTGGGCTTGGGGTTTTGGTGACTTTCGACCCTTACACGCTGACCGGCTCCGTAGAGGACCATGCCCTCGACCTAACGACGACGTCATGCAGCGAATTTGTGGCATGGAGGATGATCGATGAAGCGCTTTGCCATAGTCGGAATGCTCCTGATGGTGATGAGTCTGCTGGCTGTCGGGCAGGCGCAGGCGAGCACGCTCAAGTCGGTCATCCAATCCACTCCCAATCTCCACCAGCCCGCCTTCTTCCTGGCGTCGTCCTGCCCGTCCACGACGGCGTGCACCGCGGTGGGCTGGAACCGTGCCACGACCACTCGGAACTCCAAGTCCCGCTGGCCGAGCGGTGGAACGGGAGCAGCTGGTCTGTCCAGGCTGTGCCCAACCCGGTGGCGGACGAGAACGATGCCGAGCTGCAAGGCGTCTCGTGTCCGTCGATCACCTCGTGCACGGCCGTCGGCACCATGGACGTCGATCCCCTCGGCCAGTTCACGCTCACCGAGTATTGGGACGGCAGCACATGGGCTGTGCAGACCACTCCGAACCCGAGCGGCACTGAGCCTCAGCTGACGGCTGTGTCCTGTGCGTCGGCCGGTGTCTGCACTGCGGTCGGCTCCTACACCGACGGCGCGGGTGTCGTGTCCAACCTCGTGGAACGCTGGAGCGGCGGCACTTGGTCGATCCAGTCGGCACCGCCTCCCGCCGGCGCCACGTCGAGCATGCTGAATGGCGTTTCCTGCCCCTCAACGTCGGTCTGCACTGCCGTCGGCAACTACAACCACGCTGGCGTCACCACACTCGCCGAACACTGGAGCCGCGGCGTCTGGTCTATCGAGCCCACCATGAATCCGGTGCCGAAGTCAGATCGCCTCTACGCCGTCTCCTGCGCTTCGACCAGCGTCTGCACCGCTGTCGGCTCGTACACCAACGCCGCGGGGGCGATGGTGACCCTGGCCGAACGGTGGGGCGGCGGCTCGTGGGCGCTCCAGACCAGTCCGAATCCAAGCGGTAGTACGACTGCTCAGTTCGCCGGCGTGTCGTGTCCGTCTACGACGCTGTGCACCGGTGTCGGTTCCTTCTATTCCTACCCCACTGGATATTTCTGGAATCACACGCTTGCGGAGCGCTACCCGTAAGGCATCGACGTCATGGAGTGCGCCAAACTCGGGCGCGAGAGTGCGAAGCGGGCTGACTGAATGCTGCCGCGGCTCCAACTGCTTCCCGGCTGGTTACGAGGCCGCTACTATGAGCGCCGCCCAGGAGCACGGATTCGATACGTAGGGTGGCGCCACAAGGTAGAGAATCCCGAGGAAGTGCTCTGAGCAAGATCGGTTAGCCAGCGGGAGTAGCTCAGTGGTAGAGCACTACCTTGCCAAGGTAGGGGTCGCGAGTTCGAGCCTCGTCTCCCGCTCCAGTCGCCTCTGAGCCGCCGGATCGAATTCATTTCGACCCTCGTACGCCCGCTGAGCGGCCTACCTCGATTTGCGTTGAGTGCGCCGAAAGTAGGGTGCAGCGAGTCGCCTCCACCACTTACCTAACAAAACGGTGCTAAGGTCAGCTCTCATGCCAGACTGGCTCCAACCGCTCCAACCGAACCACCGGCCACCGGGTCGTACTCACCCTCCCGAGGTGGGGGACCGCCTCTCATTTGAGCGAGCTGTGGAGCGATTCGTCGAGAACTACGTCTCCCGCAAGACCGGACGCCTCTACAGCTCCACCAGCAGGCAGAACCTTCGCAACAACCTGCTCGGAGGACCGCTGACCGCCTTCCGGCGGCAGCGGTCCATCGAAGCGGTGGCTGAATGGGACGGGGATCTGGCGGCCGAGTACTTGCACTGGCTTCAGGACGACATGAGACGCGACTCGGCAACGATCAAGAAGGTCCGCGGCCAACTGCGCTCCTTCGGCGCGTACTGCGACGAGCACTTCGGCACTCAGCACGCAGCTGCAGGGGCACTGACGACCCTCCGGGTGTCGCCGACGTCCGATTACGAGCGGCGGAGGGACCCCGCGCTCACGCAGAGCGAAGCCGACCGACTCCTCAAGACCGCATCGACCCCACGGGACCGTCTCCTGGTCGCGATGCTGCTCTACACAGGCATGCGGCCCAGCGAGCTCCTTGCGCTTGACGAGCAGTCCATCCGCCTCGACCGCACCCCACCCGTCGTCGAGATCCGGGGTTCGGTGCATGATCCCGACGCCACAAAGACCCAGGCGGGCTTCCGCGACATCCCGCTCACGGTCGGGCAAAGCTTCCTCCCGCGCTGGATACGCGCCTACCTCACCGAACCCGACCGCCCCATTGGAGCCTCGCGGCTGTTCCTGTCGCTGCGTCACGACCACTACGGGCGGTCGCAGCCGCTCACCTTGGAGGGGCTCAAGTCGATGCTGGCGACTCTCGGTGAGGCAACCGGAATACGGTGCAACGCCTACCGCTTCCGCCACACTTTCTGCACTTGGTGCGCCGATGCCGGCATGCACATGCTGCACCTCCAGCAGTTGCTCGGACATGCCAGCAGCGACATGGTCGCCTACTACTACCGGGGCAAGACCAGCGAGGCCGTATTACAGGCTGCCGCCAGGGTCCGCTTTTAGTTCGACTCGACGGCCACCATCATCGGCTCGCGTTTCTCCAGCGTTTCAAAGATGCGGATGGCGGTGCCGTCTCGCACACGTCGTCCGCTCAAAGCGTTGTAGACCGACGCTACGTTCACCCGAGCCGCCTTCGCGAACTCGGACGTTGTCCAGCCCCGCGCGATGATTGCGCGGCGGAGGCGCGGGCCATCGAACGCCCGGGCCTCGGCGCTCCAGAGCCACTCATTCGCGTGGTCCTGGCTGCTCATTGCGATCCATCTCCCCACAGAGCAGCATTGCGAGCGACCTTCGCCTTGACCAGACGAGAGAACGGAATCCCGCGCTCCATGACGTATTGCTCCCCATGGACACGCGCGCTACCCATGACCCGACCCATGTCGTCAGTTCCGGTTAACGCACCCAGCGAACTGAGATAGCCAACAAGGCCACTCACGACTCGCGAGAAGTTGGCTTTGCGGATGCGCGCCCGAATCAGCGGATTGCATGGCGAGCCGATGTCGACGAACCGTAGCCACGACCAGAGCGGATCCTCGGGCCACCGCGATGGCTTGCTGTGCGCTGAGCGTTCGCGCAGCGATAACCATTCCGTTGTGCCATAGCGCCACAGACCGCATCTTCGTTCGGGTTACGCGATCGAAGCGTTCGCGGCCCGGCACGGCAAGCGCGGGCATCGAACGCCTCCCTTTGTGTTGGTGTTGGTGTTGGTGTTGGTGTTGGTGTTGGTGGTCCTTCCTGCAGGTCTGGGCGCAGCAACGGGCGTCGCGATAGGGCCGATGGTCACAACGTTCGACCGGTCCTTAGGACGAAGGATCGCGGCCCGATCCTGGTCAGCGCCAAACCGAAAGCTATTTCAGGACCGGTGCACTAGCTGATCACGCTGGCATCCAAGCGCGCATCGAACCGCCTGACGATTGGGTGGATCCAGTAGGAGCTACCATTGAGTAGGACCCATCCTCGAAGTTTGACGAACCCAACTCTGTGGCGGTGGACCTTCGTCGACATCGAGCGCAGGTAGAGGGCTTGGGGCCTTTTTCACCGACGCTGAACTCCGTTTACGACGGTTACCTTGCCAATGTAGGGGTCACGAGTTCAAGCCTCGTCTCCCGGGTCGCGGTGTCCGTCGTTTGGTTTACCAGACCTCCAAATTGGTCCTGCTGTTGACCACGGCGACAAGTCTTGCCCTGGCATTGCCGCGTATCCTCCAGCGGTGACGAGTGACCCTAAACCAGTGGTGGCCCGAGGGCCCAGGTCACCACGCGGCCAGCCGCGCGTCAGCCTCACCATGATCATCGAGTCGGTCATGGCCGCCGTTCTGCTCGTCACGCTAGCCGGATACGTACTGCTTGGAACCTTCAACCGGTATGTCGCTGACGACTACGGCGGAGTACTGGCAGTTCGCCTGCGCGGCTTCTGGGGCGAACAGGTCGCGTCGTACCGGTTATGGAGCGGTCGTTTCACCTCGTCAGCCTTGATCTCAGCCGCCGCGATGCTGCCCGAAGGCGCGGTCCGTGTACTCCCTGGCATCCTGATCGCCGGCTGGGTGCTGCTGCTGGGACTGGTCCTAAAACAGGTCCTTCCATCCGCCGGGAGAGTTGGACGCCTCCTCCTCGCAGCTGCGGTCGTGTATACAACCCTGCAGGTCACGTCGAGCCCGTTCCTATCGATCTATTGGATGACCGGGTCGCTGACATATGTGCCGTCGCTGCTCCTCGGAACCCTCCTTCTTGCGCTCATCTGTCGGCCACACGGCAACGGCCGACGCCGCATGGCGACAATCGCGGGTGCAGGCGTCGTTACATTCCTGGCGGGCGGCTCCAACGAGACGTATGTCGTTGCACAGACGGTTGCCCTGACGATGGCTGTGGCCGTTGCGATCTCACCACTCTCAACCGTCAGTCGATCGAAGCTTCGTGTGCTTGGGGTGGGGTTGCTCGGCTCACTGGTGGCCTTCGGCGTTCTCGTGGCGGCGCCAGGCAACGCGATTCGCGACGCCGCAATATTGCGCGTCGTTGGGCAGCACCCATCGTTGGTCGAACTGCCACGCCTCACGGCCCAGTTCACATGGCAGTTCTTCCAGTCTCTCGTCTCCGCGCATTGGGTGAGTCTATTGGCGGTCGCCATCCTCACAGCGTTGATTGCAGCACGGTCGAAGGCCATGACCGCCACCCAGCTGAGATCCCTGTCGATCGCCGCGGGCGCCGCGACGATTGGAGCCGTCATCGTCGTAACGTCGGCAATCTTCCCTAGCGTCTTCGAGGAGGTGCGGCTGACGAATGAATGGGGCCAGATCGTCCTGGTCTATGTCTGCGTCTGCGCAGTGGCGACGCTCGGGTGGATCAGCGGCCGAGTCTGCCGATCCCTTGCCGACCGCACCTCGCCGCAAGTAGGGTCATCGGCGGGGATCCGCCAGATTGCACCAGGGTTGATGGCTCTCGCTGCATGCGCCTTCGTTGTTGTCGGACCGATCCTCGCGGTTGCCAGGATGGTTGGTGATCTTCCGGCTATTCAGGCGTGGGCCGCAACCAAGGATGCAGAGGCAGCGGCCGCGATATCCGCGCACGCAGCCGGCGAGCCCTCTGTGACTGTTCCGCCGCTCCGTATGGTCGGCAATATCGGAATCTTCAGCCACCCTGCGTACGAGGATCTCATGAGGGATCCACGCTTCTGGATCAATGAGGATGAGGCCGCGTACTACGGCGTCGTCAGCATGGCGACGTCACCGTCTCCCCTGCCCTGAGGTCTGTTCCGAGAGTGCGTCAGCGCCAGGATCGTGATAACAGCTGCGGCAACAGGTCGTCGTCGCTTGACGTCAACCGCCGTCAACTCCGCGTCGAACAGCATCGATCCAGCGGGGAAGTAGGCGTCGCGAGAGCGTTTTCAGTCCTCGCGAACTCGGAATTGGAGCCGGACCTTGCCAAGGTACCGAAGCTTGAGAGAAGCCTCACTAGCCCGAGGGGGGCGCCTCTTTTTTGCCCACCCCAGCCTTGTCAATAACAGATCGGAGCAGAGCAACGGTTCGACGGGTTCAACCCATACCCGGGGTTGTTTCGGATTTGTTCGGACATTCCGATGCCGCAATCGAGCCAGATTCGCCTCCGTACCTTACGGGCACGAGCAGCCTTCGATTGCTGCGCACCGATCATGAGGCAGGGCATTGAAGTCCACGAGCCTGGGAAGGAATAGGCCTTCACGGGATATCCGAGTCTGGTTCAGCAGCGCCGCGTACGCTCTGCTGACTTGTGCTGTGCTGGTCCCTTTGGTCGCCCTTCACACGTGGTCTGATCGAAAGGGGGCCGCGTCGCAGGCAGTGAGTACACTCCGCACCTCGATCGCGGTGGAGCAAGAGGCGCTGCTTGACCCCCTTGCCGGAAGAATGACGTTGCAGGCCAATGCAAACGCCGCTCTGGCGCTTGTCGAGTCCACTGATGCCTCCGATCTGACCCGCATCACTGGGTTGACGAACGCCTACCAGGGCGCCATCTCGATGGAGCTGACGGCTCTCCGGGCTGGCGACGCGCAGGCAGCGGCGATGACCAACACGGCATTCGGAGACGCGAGGTTCACAATCCTCGACGCTGAGCTGGCAAACGAGAGTCACAAGGACGCCGCGAGTGCGTCCAGTGGTGCCACCATCGCGTTTGCGGCGTCGATCGGCACGGTCATCGGATCCGGTCTGTTGATTTCCCTGTTCGCGCTCTTCGCCCGCCGACGCCGCGACAAGATCGTCGCCATCGAGGCGATTGCGGCCCGGTTCGCTCATGAGGCGGGCCTCGCGGCAACACGCGAAGAAACCTTCCGATCCCTATTCGACGAGAATCCGCAGCCGATGCTCGTCACCAGGCTTCCAGCACTGACGTCCGAAGGCGGCAATCTGCAATTCCTCTCGGTGAACAATGCCGCCCTGGAGATGTATGGCTACAGTCGTGCAGAGTTCTTGGCTCTCAACCTGAGCGAGATCCGTCCGCCTGAAGATCGCGCTCAGCTGCTCAGCAACCTGCATGCGGAGCGCGGCGGGTGCACACACTTCGAAGGTATCCGGCACTGCACCAAAGCCGGCCATGTGCTCGATATCGAAGTGGACACTCGCCAGACGATCTTCAATGGTGAGTCCGCGATGATCATTTGTCCGAACGATGTGACTGATCGTGTACGGCTTCGACGTGAGCTCGAGCATCAAGCATTTCATGATGCCCTGACGGGGCTGCCGAATCGATCGCTGTTCGGCGATCGACTCGAGCACGCTCACCAGCGACTGGAGCGCAGCGGCGGATGCTATGCGGTGCTGATGCTCGACTTGGACAACTTCAAGACGGTCAACGACAGCCTGGGACATGCAGCCGGCGACGATCTGCTCGTGCGAGTGTCGGAGCGGCTCGCAGCGGTTATCCGGTCCGGTGACACGGCTGCGCGTCTCGGCGGAGACGAGTTCGCCATCCTGCTGGAGGATCTCTCGGATCCCGCCGACGCCGTCCTCGCGGCGGAGCGTCTCCGCGCTGCGCTACGGATGCCCTTCCTCATCGCCGGGCGTACCCTGACCGTCACGGCGACCCTCGGGGTGTCGACGTCGTCAGGCGAGGGGGCCGCCGCGGATATCGTGCGAAACGCGGACGTTGCTCTCTATGAGGGGAAGGCGGAAGGCAAGGATCGAGCCGCCGTCTTCACCGATACGATGTATGTCGCCGCCGTTGAGCGGATGACGCTTGAACAGGATCTCCGCGTCGGTATCGGGCGCGGTGAGCTGATGCTCCTATACCAGCCGAAGGTCGATGCGCAAACAATGACAATGCAGGGCGTCGAAGCTTTGGTGCGTTGGAATCATCCGCTACGCGGGATCATCGCTCCGGATGTCTTCATCCCGATCGCCGAGCAGAGCGGTCTCATCAACGAGCTCGACACCTGGGTGCTGGCAACCGCATGCCGGCAGGCGCAGGAGTGGGCGACGTCCAGCATCGCTCCCGTGCCTGTGGCGGTCAATGTCTCGGGTCGAAGCCTCGTCAGCTGCGGACTCGTCGAGCGCGTCCTCGACGCGCTCGACGAGTCCGGCCTGGATCCGCGCCTCCTCGAGCTCGAGATCACCGAAAGTGCCGCGGTCCCGCAGCATGGTGAGGCGCTCGGACTCCTGCAGATCATTCGCGACCTGGGCGTGCGAATCGCCATCGACGACTTCGGCACGGGCTACTCGGTGCTCAGCAGGGTGCAGGGATTCCCTGTCGACACGCTGAAGATCGATCTCTCGTTCACGCGCGCCATCGTCAGCGAGGTCCGAGAGGCGCCGATCGTCGACGCAATGATCGCGATGGGTCTGAGCCTCGGCCTGAAGATCGTCGCGGAGGGTGTGGAGACCGAGGTGCAGCGTAGTTACCTAGCGAAGCGAGGCTGCTCCGAGCTCCAGGGATATCTGATTAGTCGACCGATCGGGCCGGCTGAACTCGTGGCTCAGTTCTCGACGCCAAGGAGCACACCGGCAGCACGGTCAAAGGCAGCGGCGAAGCCCTGAGGGATTGAGGTAATCGGCCCACACACGAGTGTGTTCTCACTTGATCACCGACAGGTCGTCGTGGCTTGACGTCAACCGCCGTCAACTCCGCGTCGAACGGCATCGATCCAGCGGGGAAGTAGGCGCCGCGAGACGGTTTTCTAGTCCTCGCGTATTCGGGATTGGAGCCGGACCTTGCCAAGGTAGGGGTCGCGAGTTCGAGCCTCGTCTCCCGCTCCAGCCTCCCTTGAGGGGCTTGTCGAATTCACTTCGACCCTCGTACGCCCGCTGAGCACCCTACCTTGATTTGCGTCGAGTGCGATGCTCGGCAATTGATCGGACGAAGCTGGCAGGTCTAGGCCGCGTGCGAGTTCCTCTCGTCGATCCGCTCTCGTCCATGGTGCCCCGGCACTCTACATATCGACCCTGTCCCTCTGAGCACCGTCGTCCGTGCGGGCGACACCGCGGTCGACTCCCGCGGCCCGTACCCGATAGGCTGTTGCCCGCAGCGGTATGTAGGGGACACGCCAGGTGAGCAAACAGGATGCGGACCTGTTGCAGAACACACCGCTCTTCGGGTCGATGCCGATCGACGCGCTGGAGCGGCTTGCCGAGAAGGCGGTCAGCAAGTTATATGCCCGGGGCGAGGTCATCTTCCGTGAGGAGGACTCGGGCGACGCGCTCTGCGTCGTCGTCGCCGGCCTGGTGAAGGTGTATCGGACCTCGTCCGACGGTGACGAGATGCTGCTCGTGACCCTCGGCCCGTCATCGGTATTCGGCGAGCTCCCCATGGTCGACGGCGGACTCCGGTCGGCGTCGGCGGCCGCGCTCGAAGCCACGACCGTGTTGACCGTCACCCGGAGTGCGCTCCTCGAGGCACTCCGAGGGTCGCCGGAGCTGGCCGACAGCCTGCTGGGCTCCTTGGGGTCGGTGGTGCGCCGGCTCACCGATCAGGCCGCCGATCTTGTGTTTCTCGCCCTCCACGGTCGTGTCGCCAAGCTCCTCCTCAGCCTTGCGGAGGAGCGCGGTACCAGCGAAGCCGATGGACGAACGCTCGATCTGCATTTGACGCAGTCGGATCTCGCCAACATGGTCGGAGGATCACGGCAGAGCGTCAACCAGGTTCTGAACTCGTTCGAGCGTCTCCGATATCTCGAGCTCGATGGGCGCCGGATCGTGATCAGGAAACCGGAATTGTTGCAACGGCGCTCGGGTCAGTCTGATTGACGGTGCGCCGACCCGCGGGCGGCACTGAACCGCGAACAGCCCTGTCAGGTCGGCGACGCCACGCGTGTCAGCCACCCGACTGACGAACGAGATGGTGAGGTGACAGGATGACGCCATCACAAGAACCGGCGGCCAGTCCGCGAGAAGGAGACCCAATGAGCACGGACGAGACAAACGGACAGGAAGCCCCCGGAGTCCGCACCGCCAAGACTGACGAAGAGGACACCGAGGGCCACGTGCGCACTGCCATGGGTGGCGATGCGGAGTCCGGCGACCAGCAACCATCCGTCCGAACAGCGGTCCGCACTGCGGACAGGGTGGAAGAGGACGACACCGAGGGTCACAAGTTCACCGCTGTGAGCGGCGACCCAGACTTCGGCTCCCAGCAGCCCTCCGTGCATACGTCAGCGACGGCGGACGAGGACGACACCGAAGGTCACGTCAAGAACCCCTCGCGCTGACCTCGTCGTCAGCAAGGGACGGCAGTTGCCCCTTCCGGATCCAACCCGATGGGTTTGCAGTTCGGAGGGGCGATCGCCGCCTTTTCGTGAGTCGGGCTCGCGACCGAGACAGCAGTCTCAGGGCGTGACACCATCGCGGAGCCATGATCTCGAGCGCGCAGATCTTGGTGGCACGCTGGATCTGCTCGGGGAGGATGCGAGCTGGGCAATGCCGCCACTGAGCCGTTGGTACAGCGGTGGCGAAGCTATGGGTCGCGATCGGCGACCACTCCTACCGGACACCCGTCGCGCGGATGGATGGTCGCTTCCGGGTGCCACTCAGCGCCGAGAATCGCTCGGCGGCCGGCGTGGCGGCCGGGGATGCAGTCGAGGTCGACATCAGCCTCGACGCGGCACCGCGCGAGGTCGGCGTCCCGGCTGATCTCGTAGCCGCCTTCGCCCAGGCAGACGTTGCGCGTCAGCGATTCGACGACCTCGCAGTCAGCCACCGCAAGGAATGGGTGCGCTACATTGAGGAAGCCAAGACAAACGAGACCCGCGCCAGACGCATCGACCGCACCGTTGCGGAGCTGCGGGAAGGCCAACGGGCGCACTGAAACGGGTGCGGCACCCGTACCGCATCGGCTGGTCGTACGCTTCGCTCATGGAAAGCTGCCGGAGCTGCGGGCATGACAATGCGGCGGGGGCGCGTTTTTGCAACTCGTGCGGCAATCAGCTTGCGCTGGCGGATACGCGTGAGGAGCGGAAGCTCGTCACTGTCCTCTTTGTCGACCTCGTCGGTTTCACGGCCCGCGCCGACCATCTCGACCCCGAGGACGTCCGCGCGATTCTGACCCCTTACTACGCTCGCCTTCGCGCTGAGATCGAGGTGTTTGGAGGCACGGTTGAGAAGTTCATCGGCGACGCGGTCGTGGGCGTCTTCGGTGCCCCGGTCGCGCACGGCGACGACCCCGAGCGCGCCGTACGAGCGGCGCTCAGCATTCGCAGTGTCATCGCCGAGATGAACGCCGGCGACGAACATCTCGATCTGCAGGTCAGGCTCGCCGTGAACACCGGGGAGGCCATCGTCTCGCTCGGTGCCAGGCCGGAGTTGGGGGAGGGCATGGTCGCGGGAGACGTGATCAACACCGCTTCGCGACTGCAAACCGCTGCGCCCACCAATGGCATTCTCGTGGGGGAGGCGGCGTATCGGGCCACGCGCACCGTCGTGGAATATCGCGAGGTCGCGGCGATGACGGTGAAAGGTAAGGACACGCCGATCCGCGGGTGGCTGGCCGTCGGGACCAGCGCCAGTCCCGGTGAGCGCCGCTCCGCCACCGTGCCGATGGTGGGGCGTAGCCGTGAGACGGGCATCCTCGAAGGCATCTTCGAAGGCGTGGTCGCCCAGCAGCGACCGCATCTGATGACCGTGTTCGGTGACGCTGGAGTCGGCAAGACCCGGCTCGCGGCGGAGTTCACCGCCGAACTCGAGCGATCCGGGGCGCAGGTGCTCCGGGGACGTTCGCTTCCGTACGGTGCGCAAACACTGCACGGCCCATTCGGCCAGCACGTCAAGCAGTTCGCAGGCATTTTCGCGAGTGATGACGTGGCGTCCGCGCGTGAGAAGTTGCACTCTGCGATCGAGCCGCTCCGGCTCGACAAAAGCGCCGAGCAACTCGCGTCGCACCTGGCCCTATTCATCGGGCTTGGACGCGAGGACGAGGTCGCGGACCCGCAGATCCTGTTCTTCGCGGCGCGGCGATTCGTTGAATCGGTCGCGAGAGACCATCCAACTGTCTTCGTCTTCGAGGACCTGCACTGGGCCGATGCCGGGACGTTCGACCTCCTCGAGTTGCTGGCTTCGCGCATCCGGCACGCGCCGGTGATGCTGCTAGCGCTCGCCCGCCCGGATCTGCTTCTCGCGCACCCCGGCTGGGGTGGAGGTCTCCCGGCGTACTCCGCGCTGTCGCTCGAAGCGCTCAGCGCGGAGGACTCGCACGAGCTTGCGGTCTGCCTGCTCCCTCATGCGACGGGCGCGGCCGACGCCCGACGGGTCGCTGAAACCGCCGAGGGCAACCCGCTCTTCATCGAGGAGCTCGCGGCCTCGCTCGTGGACATCCCGACCTTTGCCGGGCAGCTCCTCCCGACGACCATCCGCGAGCTCATCTCCGCCCGGATCGACGCGCTGCCCAGGCTCGAGCGACGGGTGCTCCTCGCCGCGGCCGTTGTGGGGAAGACCTTCTGGCGAGGTGCGCTCGAGCGTATGGAGCGCGATGCGACGGGATTGGTGGACTCACTCGATTTCCTCGAGGCGCACGACTTGATCCGGCGCGAGTCGTCATCGTGGATCGAAAGCGAGGAACAGTTCACCTTCAAGCACGTCCTGATCCGAGAGGTCGCGTATGCCACCGTTCCACGTACGACTCGCAAGGAGCGCCACCTCGCCGTCGCCGAGTTCCTGGAGTCAGCGACCAACGGGGCCGGCGCGACCGCGACGGCCCTCGCACGGCACTGGCGCGAGGCCGGTCACGACGACCGTGCGCTCAAATATCTGTTGCTCGCCGCGGCCCAGGCCGGTAGGGGCTGGGCCAAGGACGAGGCCGCCGCCCTCTACCGAGAGGCGCTCGAGCTCGTCCCTGAGCAGGACGCCGAGCAGCGCAACAGCATCGCCCGGCGGCGGACGTTGGCACTCGTTGCCGCAAGCCACGTGGCCGACGCCCGCAGCCACAAGCGCGGACCGGACAGCACGCCGCCCGACGACTGAGAGGCGCGGTCAGACTGGAGGAAAGTCGGCGGGAGTGACGTCCCCGGCAATCTCGTAGAGAGCGAGGATCTCGTGAAACCCCAGCTGCTGCGCGTGCTGGCGAACCATCTCCTCGCTGGGGGCGCCGTATATGCAGAACGTTTTCACCACGCCCTGCTGGTCAACACAGACGTGGCTGTGCTCCCAGACGATCTCGGGAAACGACTCCTCGACGATCCTTCGCGACCGGCGCCCAACCTCCGGCATCCTATCCTCGGTGACCTCGAACTTGCGCTCGATCAGGTATCGCATCATGCATCCTCCTCGGCGGTCAAGCCGGGATCACGTATGGGGCGCAGGAGACCATTCAACTGCTGGTCACCACGCTAGCCTCGATTTTCGGTGGCGCCTGCAGGGTCTGCAGGACGACGCAGTAGCGTTCGGTTTTCTCGATCAGTGCGTCCACGTCCTCCCGGCTCGCCGCCGGAGCCTTGATGTCGAAGCGAATACGTATGGCCTCGAATCCAACCGGTGCGCCCCGTACCAGCCCGAGCGTTCCACTGAGGTCGAGGTCGCCTTCGACAGTCACTTGAATCTCTTCGACGGGTATTTCCATCGACGCGGCGACCATCTGGCAGGTCAGTTGGGCGCACGCCGCGAGGGCGCCGAGCAGCAGATCTCCCGAGCAGGCACCGGTACCCGCTCCGCCGACTCCGGCGTGCGCCTGCGCCTCGTAGATGGCCCGGCCGAGGTCAACCGAGCACGCGATGGGAGCGTCGCCCTGGCCGCCGCGAGCCACCAGCGTGATCCGAGACGACGCCGGGTTCTCCCGGTAGCCGTCCTTCAGCGGTTTCTGAACTTCCCGCAGGTTCATTGGTCCCCTCGGTGGCATTGCGGCATGAGCTGCGATGACCAATTCTGTCTGATTGCATGACCCTCGGCGGCGATGGCGCTTTCGGTCACCGAGCGGGGCCCTGCTCGGCATCAGCGGATTCCGGCTCAGTACCGTGAGCCGATGCCTTTGCTCGCGGTCGATCCGGAGCGGTAGGATCGAAGATCTCAGAGAAAACTTTGCTCGAATCGGGGAACGCGGGGTTTTGTATTCGTAACGTGGGAGCGCGCTCCGAGCTTCCTCTGTGCCTTCCCGTGAGCCTTCCTCGGTTTCCTCCTGGTGCCTCTCCAGTGCGTCTCCGATGTGTCTCCCGCATCGGACGATCTGTCCGTATACCGCACGATCGCGTACCACCAGGGATCGTCAGCCCGCCAGCCGACGCGGGTTCGGGGGTGCCCGTTCAGCCACTGCAGATCCAACTCGGCGTCGGCCGTTGCGATGTTGTGCCGGAGCCGACCGCGATTGAAGGCCAGCCGGGTAGAGAGGGTCCTCGCACCTCACCTAATCGCAGGCCATATGCGGACCGGACCACAGCTTCGTTGGGGGACCGCCGAGTGTCGCGTTTTGTCTTCGAGGACCTCACCCAACCACAGGCCAACTAGGTTCCGCCTCGAGGTCCCGCAGGGGGCGCTCGCGTGCCGAGCAGGCTGAAGCAGGTAATGCCCATGCACACGAGTGTGCTCTCACTCGATCACTGACAGGTCGTCGTGGCTTGACGTCAACCGCCGTCAAGTCTGCGTCGAACAACATCGATCCAGCGGCGAAGTAGGCGCCGCGAGGCCGTTTTTTGGTCCTCGCGTATTCGGAATTGGAGCCGGACCCTGCCAAGGTAGGGGTCGCGAGTTCGAGCCTCGTCTCCCGCTGTCACGGTTCGCTCCGACAAACACTCTCGGTTTCACCAAAGGAGGGGGCTTCAGCCTGATCACCGGAGCGGAACGCGTCCGCGGTTCTGCGGTGTGCGATCGCGTTGGGGTGCCCCTCGCTCATGGTTGGGACACTATGGCGTGGAGGGCGCTGTCCGCTCCGCGAGATGGCGTGGCCACGCCATCAGTTGCGAGGACGCCGGGATCGGCAGCGCCGTCGTGCTCATCCTGGGTTTTGCCACGTCGGCTGCCGACTGGCGCGACTGCGGCTGTGCCGACCGCCTGACGACATCGCACGGGTCCTTACGGTCGACCCTCTGGCTCGCCCGCGCAGTCGTGGGCCGGGACGCTGGCGGAGGGCGATTGGCAAACACTCTGGGATCTGTTCGGCATGTCGGTTCGAAGACCGGCAGTAGTGCAGCGAGATCAACGATCCGGCGGCCTTCGCCGCTATCGGGGGCGTTGGCCGCACGGTCGAGACCGTGACCGGGCGGTTCCGGGCCCACATAGAGGCCGCTGGGTTGTCGTCGCCGGGTCGCTGCTGCCTCCGCCCGCGAGCCTGAACTTGCGGACGTAATATGCCCACCGTGGCCACCACGAGCAACCGCGAGACGGTCGACAAGTACTGGCGGGCCGTGAATGCTCGCGACTGGGACTCGTTGGGAAAGCTCCTCGACCCGGACTACGTGTGGGAGATGCCACAGTCGGGAGAACGCGTTCGCGGCGTAGCGAGCAACCGCGAGATGAACGATAACTACCCAGCCGGTCTGCCTGACATTGAGACCCACCGGGTCACAGGCAGCGAGGACAAGTGGGTGACAACGCCCAGCTGGACCGTCCTCAAGATCACCGGTACCGGCGACGACTACATCTCCGAGTCCCGAGTCAGCTACCCCGACGGGAGCGTGTGGCACGCGGTCGATATCTTCCATTTTCGTGATGGCAGGATCCGGGCCCAGATCGCCTACTTCGCACCAACTCTTGAGGCTGCAGAGTGGCGGGCGCGCTGGGTGGAGCGCTTCTAAGAGGTCCAACCCCGGTCTCCATTCGTGACCCATCGGGGCAGGTCGATCGATCTAGTTTGTGCGTTGAAGGGCACCAGGTCTTGCAGGGGGGCCCGGCCGAGAAAAGCAAGCTAGACGCATGAAGCTGGTCTGTCTCGTCAACCACAGCGGGCATGGGCCTTGGCCATCAAAACGAGCGCTTCGAGGGCTCCTCCGCGCGGGAACTCCGCGACCTGCAGCCTTCGATATTGACCACCGTCGACGCCCGAGAGTTCAATGTGGCTGCCCTGGTCACGTCGCTTTCAATCGAGACGCCTATGGCCTGCGCAGATCGTGTCACCAATGGATCGAAACCAACCGTGAATCTGCCTATGTCGACCACCGTGAATCTTCGGAGAAACCTGCGCACAGACCAAGGCTTCGGGAGTCGTGAGTTGAGTGGTCGTCGTTGGAGTGCCCGACGCGCGCCCTGTCACCGCGGCGGCAAGCAACACATAGCCTCCGGATGCGGTCACCCGCAACCACCGTCTGGTCTCTCGGCGGAACGGGACGACCTGGCGGCTCTCGCCGGTGGCGCGATTCCTCAGCATCCAGAAAGGCTAGCGCCCTCTTGTCGTGGAGACATTCTTCGGCTGATCCTTTGTGCTAGACCCTGTCCCACATGACCCTTGGCGAAGCCGTTAGAGAATGGCGTCGGCGTCGAGACATTCAGAAATGGTCCAAACGTGGCTTTCCCGCCACCGTAGATAGGAAGTATTGGAGCGAGCGAGAGTACAAGCGCGACGCTTCTCGCCTTGCAGCGTCCGGCTACGCGCAGGTCACCGAGAATCCGGCCAACGCCCTAGACGCAGCGGGGGTGGTGGTCACACGGGAGGAGAACGTCTATCTCGGGGGACGGGTGGGGCCGTTCACTGGACCAGGGCCGAGCGGTCCGCTGTTTCTGGTGACCTACCAGCGTCAGGCTCGCTCAAACAGACCCACTACCCAAAGGGAGCGCCCGCTCTAGCGGTCAGGCGACGCTGGGGTTCAGCCCCGAGCGTCAACCGCCGATGTGACCGTTGTGGCCCTCGACATCCACTTGAGGCGCCAGATCGAATTCAGATGCAGACCCGATTCGACGCTCTGCGGATAATGCGTTGGTGCTCAGCATCGAGACCGTGCCCGGGGTGTTGATACGGCAGGATATTCCGTCGCTACTGCCGGAACAGGATGCTTTGGACCATGTTCCGGCGTCGATCCCAACCACGGACGGCGAGCCTCTACGTGAGATTGGGGGCCCGGACATCGTCGTGCTGCACAGCTACGCCAGTGCAGGCTGGCGCCCCGTGGAATCAGCGTCGACACGCATGCATACTCGGGGTAAGTAGGCGCGTCGAGGCCATTTTCGGCCTCTCCCGAATACAGAATTGAGCCCGGACCTTGCCAAGGTAGGGGTCGCGAGTTCGAGCCTCGTCTCCCGCTCCACCTTGAGGCGCCATTGCCCCCGCCCTGGCTTGCGTGAACACCCGCGTCGCCGGAGGCAGTGCCGCACTCTGACGCCACCATCGCGACCCGGCAACCATCCCTTCCTCAGACCGGAGGCGGGCACTCCACAATGCTGAACGTGCCAGCGGCGAGGTGGTTGCCGCTGCCATCGCGGAACTCATACGTATAGTCGCCGGCAGGCAGCGAATCTGTGCCATCGGTTCCGACTGGATTTCTCAGGATGTTTCCCGGCTCGATGATGAGCTCGCCCGCCCCATACGATCCGCCCGTCCACGAAACGCTTCCCCCGGAGCCACCATCGCACGTTGTCACAGTCAGCACAGGCACAACGCCTGCCGGAGTTGGGGATGGTGGCGCGCAAGGGCCTTGTGGTGACGGCACGTACCCCGGCGAATCCGAGAAGCAGGGCGGAATCGACGGCGTTGCTGTTGGGGTTTCCGTGGCAGTGGACGTTGGCGTTGCCGAAGGTGCTGCGGTCGGTGAGGGCAGCGGAGTTGCCGCCAGGGTTGCGGTTGCGGACGGTGATGAGCTCGGCTGCGACGACGTTCTGGGCGATGCCGCGCAGGCAGTGAGTAGGAGGCATGCGGCTCCCGCACAGGCCATCACGAACCGGGTCGAGACTCCCGTTTGTGTCATCACAAAGATGGAACTCGGCGCATCGTGGCGGGGTTACACGAAGATCAGGGGGACGCCCTTCGCCTTTCCGTAGTCGCGGATGGGACGCGCAATCGACCGTCGATTGAACCTTCATCGATCGCATCGCCGCCCGCGCTCGGGTCGGCCGATTCGAATGGCACTCAGCTCCCCATGTCTGACGGTTAGCATCCCGTGGCGAGCGTTCTGCTCCGGAAAACGAGGTGAAGACGGTGCTTGATGATGCGATGCTGGTTCCAACGGTTGCGGTGACCGATCTCGACCGAGCGAAGCGCTTCTTCGGGGAGCAACTCGGTCTGTCCATGCTCGACGAGACGCCGTTTGCCGTTCGCTACGCCGCCGGAAAGGGCACGCAGGTGTCCGTCAGGCGCGGGCAGCCAAACGTCGGTCAGACTGTGGCGCACTTTGAGGTCGACGACCTGGACAGCCTGATCCGGGATCTGACCGCACGCGGGGTCACGTTCGAGGAGTACGAAACGCCGAAGACGACGAACTTCATCGCTCAGGTCGGACCTGCCCGCGGCGCCTGGTTCAAGGATCCTGACGGCAACGTGTTCGGCCTCCGCGAGGGACCCGTTCCCGGCGCAAGCTAGGCTCTACGAGCCCCAGAACACTCCGGTAAGTGTGAACCCGGCGACCAAGACACCGATCGCGCCCAGGGCTCCGGCAAGCTGAGGGAGTCGCGAAGCCTGGGGTGCAACCCCCAGGGCTGCCATCGCAAGTAGTCCCGCCGTGATGAGCAGGCCCAGACCGATGCTGAAGATTGCAAGAATGCCGAGGGCGCCACAGCCAGCGGCTGCGGCTACCAACATCGTCTTGGCGATCGTACGGTGCTCGCTCAGAATCAGCCAAACACTCAGAGCCGCTATGAGTGCCACAGCGGCGATATACGCGATCAGGAACGGCACTACCCCGGCGTTCGGCGAGTTGCATCCTGGGATCGAATGAAGCCGTAGTAGACGCCATCCGTCGCAGCGGCGGCCACCGACGCCAGCATCGCGGTCACGGCATTCCTGCGCCATGCCACGCTGGTGATCACAGCGCTCCGCGTAAACCGTTTTCGCGACCGTGGCTGACGCCGTCAGTTCGGATGCTCGGACCCCGCGGGCTCTTGCCACACATCGCGTTCCCGCCAGCTGACGACGGTCGCAGCGATGAGCAGGACGGTCGTCCCCAACGCCATGAAATAGCCAGGCCCGAGATATGCGTTGAACCCATCCGATTCGGCGCGGCCGAGGTTGTCGATGTACTCGATGTACAGCCCGAGCGGCACGGCGAAGTCGAGCCCCACAAACAGGAATCGCATGAACCCAGCCGGCGGCGCGAGGGTCAGCCGTGCGGCCACCGCGATCAGCACCAGGGCGACGAAGACCATCCAGCTCGCCTGCTGGAGGCCGTTGACGATGACGTAGCGCCCGGTGGGCGTCACCACGCCCACCCAGTTGAAGAGCGTCGACGTCGCATACAGGACTGCCGCGGCGACGAGCATCACAATCGCCAGCCGCTTCGGCCGGGAGCGCTCTAACTGGTACTCAGCGAGTGACCTCAGGGGCACGCGTGAACCACGAGTTGGCCGCCCTGTCGGCACGACGCGCACAGCGTGACTATCATCTTTGCAATTCTGTCGCGCCGGTCATAGCACGCTCGGAGGTTATTGCCAGTGAGCATTCGCACTCGCGTCCGTCGGTGGCCGGTGCTTCGCCAGTTGACCAGCGGCGACCCGCTTGGTCGCGGGACCGCGGTGCGCTCCGCCCAAACCGAGCACATGATGCCCCGGACAAGGACGGCCGACCGCATGGTCAAAAGCATCTGCCCGTATTGCGCGGTCGGCTGCGGGCAGCGCGTCTACGTCAAGGGCGACCGGGTGGTGCAGATCGAGGGCGACCCGGACTCGCCGATATCGCGCGGGCGCCTCTGCCCGAAGGGCGCGGCGAGCGAGCAATTGGTCAACAGCCCTGGGCGGGTCACCACCGTGAAGTACCGGCGCCCGTACGGCACCGACTGGGAAGACCTCCCGCTCGACCGAGCGATGGAGATGATCGCCGACCGGGTCCTGGCGTCCCGGGAGCGCACGTGGGAGGACGCCGACGAGCACGGCCGCGGGTTGCACCGCACGCTCGGCATCGCGAGCCTCGGCGGCGCCACCCTGGACAACGAAGAGAACTACCTCATCAAGAAGCTCTTCACCGCAATCGGGGTCGTGCAGGTCGAGAATCAGGCCCGTATTTGACACAGCTCCACCGTCCCCAGTCTGGGGACTTCGTTCGGACGTGGCGGAGCCACGACGTTCCAGCAGGACCTGCAGAACGCTGACTGCATCGTCATTCAGGGTTCGAACATGGCCGAGTGCCATCCGGTCGGATTCCAGTGGGTGATGGAGGCCAAGGCGCGGGGTGCCACCGTCATCCACATCGACCCGCGCTTCACCCGAACGTCCGCGATGGCCGACCTCTACGTGCCGTTGCGCGCCGGGAGTGATATCGCGTTCCTCGGCGGGATCATCAACTACATCCTCAGCGGCGAGAAGTACTTTCGCGAGTATGTCGTGAGCTACACCAACGCTGCGACGATCATCAGCGAGGACTTTCAGGACGCGGACCAGCTCGATGGCTTCTTCTCCGGGTTCGACCCGAAAACGGGTACCTACGACACCACGAGCTGGGCGTACGAGGGAATGGAGACCGCCGCTGCCGCCGGGTCGCGCGCCGTCGCGGGCAAGCAGCCGCCGGCGCAGGCGGGCGGCGGAGGGGACGAGCTCGGCGGCCGCGGCGCGGCGCTGCCGCACAGCGAGGTGCGGCGCGACGAGAGCCTTGAGGACCCGTTCTGCGTTTTCCAGATCCTCAAGCGGCACTACGCGCGGTACACGCCCGAGATGGTCGAGCGCATCTGCGGCGTACCACCCGACCAGTTCGCCAAGGTCTGCGAAGCCGTCACCGCCAACAGCGGTCGCGAGCGGACGACGTCCTGGGTGTACTCGGTGGGGTGGACGCAGCACTCGGTGGGCGTGCAGTACATCCGCGGCGCGGCGATCATCCAACTCCTGCTGGGCAACATGGGCCGTCCGGGCGGGGGAATCCTGGCCTTGCGCGGGCACGCGAGCATCCAGGGTTCCACGGATATCCCGACCTTGTTCGACCTGCTCCCCGGCTATCTCCCGATGCCGAAGGCGGGTGTGCACGGCTCCCTCGACGATTACCTCACATCGATCAAGAGTGACCGCCAGAAGGGCTTCTGGACGGCGGCGGACACGTACATCGTGAGCCTGCTCAAGGCATGGTGGGGCGACGCCGCGACGCCGGAGAACGACTTCGGCTTCGGCTGGCTGCCGCGCATCAACGCCGACCACAGCAATTACCAGACCATCGTCGACATGCTCGACGGCAAGGTCGAGGGCTACTTCCTGCTCGGTCAGAACCCGGCGGTGGGCTCCGCGAACGGGAAGATGCAGCGGCTCGCCATGTCGCGCCTGCAATGGCTCGTTGTGCGCGACCTCAACCTGATCGAGTCGGCGACGTTCTGGAAGGACGGTCCGGAGATCGCGACCGGGGAGATGCGCACCGAGGACATCGCGACCGAGGTCTTCTTCCTGCCGGCTGCGGCCCACACCGAGAAAGACGGCACCTTCACCCAGACGCAGCGACTGCTGCAGTGGCATCACAAGGCCGTCGAGCCATCGGGCGATTGCCGGAGCGAGCTGCACTTCTTCTACCACCTCGGCCGGATGCTTCGAGAACGCCTCGAGACGTCGCCCTTCGACCGCGACCTGCCGTTGCGCCAACTCGTCTGGGAGTATCCGTTGCTCCAGGGAGACGAGCCTGATGCCGAGGCGGTGCTCCGCGAGATCAATGGCTGCCACCTGAGCGGCGAGAAGGCCGGCCAGTTGCTCAACAGTTTCGTCGAGATGAAGGCCGACGGCTCCACCGCCGGCGGCTGCTGGATCTACACCGGTGTCTATAGCGACGGTGTCAACCAGTCGGCACGGCGCAAGCCGGGATCGGAGCAGTCGTGGGTTGCACCTGAGTGGGGCTGGGCCTGGCCGATGAACCGGCGCATCCTGTACAACCGCGCGTCTGCAGACCCTGCGGGGCGGCCCTGGAGCGAGCGCAAGGCCTACGTCTGGTGGGACGAGGCCGCCGGGAAATGGACCGGTCATGACGTGCCCGACTTCCAGGCGACCAAGGCCCCGACGTTCCGGCCGGAGCCGGGCATCGGCGGTCCCGACGGGCTCGCAGGCGACGACCCCTTCATCATGCAGTCGGATGGCAAGGGCTGGCTCTACGCGCCGAGCGGACTCCTCGACGGGCCGTTGCCGGTGCACTACGAGCCCATCGAGTCGCCGCTGCGCAACGCGATGCACACACAGCAGTCGAACCCGACTCGCGAGATGTTTCCGCGCACCGAGAACCTCTCGAGCCCGTCGCCACCCGACCTGGGCGCCGAGGTGTTCCCCTACGTCGTCACCACCTACCGCCTCACCGAGCACCACACCGCAGGTGGCATGAGCCGGTGGTCCCCATACCTGGCCGAGCTGCAGCCGGAGTTCTTCTGCGAGGTATCGCCTGAACTTGCGGCCGAGCGAGGGCTCGAGCATCTCGGTTGGGCCACCATCGTGACGGCGCGCACCGCCATCGAGGCAAGGGTCCTGGTGACCGACCGGCTCACGCCGCTCACGGTGGGCGGACGGGTCATCCACCAGATCGGCCTGCCGTACCACTGGGGGGTGGGTG
>CABDZJ010000048.1_pt1 | contig 57079 bp, 57 predicted proteins | sample 3132161 | NCBI WGS metagenome assembly CABDZJ01 (sample SAMEA5534340, study PRJEB31848) | metagenome | biome: tundra; feature: field; material: soil | place: USA | collected 2013-05 | depth 0.45 m | reverse complement strand
TTGCCGCCGGCGCGGTCGAGCAGGGCTTGTTGGGTCGCCGCCGGCAGCACCGTGCGCTTGAGCAGCAGCGCGACCAGCGTCGCAGTCTCGTCGTCGGAGAGCGGTGCAAGGTTGATCGTCTGCGCGTTGCGCACTCCCGCCGCCCAGGTCGGATGCTTCTCGTGGAGCTCCGGCCGAGCGGTGCAGAGCAGGAGCAGCGGCACCCCTTCGGACCAGTCAGCCAGGTGTTCGAGAAAGGCGAGCATCGGCTCGTCCGCCCAGTGCAGGTCGTCGACCACGAGCACGGTGGGGTTTTGCGCCGCCAGCCCCTCGAGGAAGCGTCGCCAGGCGGTGAAGGACTCCTCCTGCGCCGCCGGCTCGCCGCCCGCGCCCACCAGCGGGGCCAGCCGCGCCTTGAGCCACGCTCGGTCCGGTTCGTGCTCGGGAATGGCCTGGTCCAGCTTGGCCGACGCCGCCTCGGGGGAGTCCGACTCGAGGATGCCGCACTCCGCCTTGACGATCTCCCCCAGGGCCCAGAAGGCGATCCCCTCGCCGTAGGGGAGACACCGGCCCTGGCGCCAGCGCACCAGGCCAGGGCGCTGCTCGATGTACGCAAACAGCTCTGCGCACAGGCGGGTCTTGCCCACCCCCGGCTCTCCCACCAGTGTCACCAGCTGGCAGGCACGCTGCTTCGCGGCTCGCTCGAAGGTGGAGATCAGCTGCGGCCGCTCGAACTCCCGGCCCACCAGCGGCGTGGCATTCGCCCGGATCATGTCGGCGCAGAGTCGGGCTCGGGCGGCGAGCGGCTGCCAAACCTGAAGCGGCTCCGCCTTCCCCTTGACTTGCACCGGCTCGAGGTGAACAAAGCTGAACACTCGCTGGGTCTGGCGGAAGGTCGACTCCGATACTGCCACCCCGTTGACCGGGGCGATGCCCTGCAGGCGTGAGGCGGTGTTGACCACGTCGCCGGTCACGAAGCCTTCGCCACGCTCAGGATGCGCGCCGAGGGCCACCACCGCCTCACCGGTGTTGATGCCCACTCTGACCTGCAGCTGCAACTTCTCGTCCCGACGGTTCAACTCCTCGATGGCTTCCAGGATGCGCAAGCCCGCGCGGACCGCGCGCTCGGCGTCATCCTCGTGCGCGACCGGCGCACCGAACACGGCCATCACCGCGTCGCCGACGAATTTCTCCACGGTGCCGCCGTGGCTCTCGATCACCTGCTGGAGCTGCGCATGGTACGGGCGGAGCCGAGCGCGCACGTCCTCGGGGTCGGCGTGCTCTGAGGCGGCGGTGAAACCAACGAGGTCGCAGAAGAGCACCGAGACGACCTTGCGTTCCTCGCGGACCTCGGAAGGCGCGGTCGTGCCGAGTGGCGCCGCGCAGAAGGGGCAGAACGGGAACTCGCCGGGGAGTTCCTTGGCGCAGTTCGGGCATGTAGCCAAGGCGTGAGTTTCGCCGAAACAGAGCGCTTTCGTGTGACGGGTCGAAATGAATGGCAACGCGTCAAGACATGGGGTCGGGCTGGCGGAACCCGGGAGACAACACCGGAGTGGCCAGGGTCGTGCCCCGACAGGGATCGAGCCTCGCACGCCCGACGCCGGAGTGATGGGGCACGTGAAGGTGAAGTCTCAGCGCCTCCGCTGTGGCTATGAGGTCGGCGCCGCCGCCCGCTGCAGCATTGCGTCTGTCTCGCCGAGGGCCGGGGCGTAGCCCATCGCGGTGAACAGTTCTCGAGCTTCGCTCAACGGGCCGTCAGCTCCGGGCGTGCCGAGGGCGACCAAGCAGTGTTCCTGGCCGAGCAGCGCGTATGCAAGCTCGGGTACGTCGCCAAACTGGCGCCACCGCATGGCTGCCTCGGCGTATGCAACCGCCGCGGTGGTGTGGTCACCCGCAGCTTCCGCGAGCGCGGCGCGGGACGCGGCCAACGCGTGCTGCTGCAGCGGGGTACGCGGCTCGACGCCGGCGATGAGCCGCGAGGCGAGCGCTGGGTTACCCAGCGCGAGCGCGCAGCGGACCAGCTCTGACAGGTGTGCCGCGTAATACGTGTCGTCGCGGTTGCCACTCGTCCGCTCCAACTCTTCAAGCAATGCTTTCGCCTGCTCGTTGTGGCCGTCTGCCAGCATGAGCTGGGCCGCAGCCGCGAACGCCTGTGCCATCATCTGTGGCTCGCCGGTCTCGCGGGCGGTCGCGCCCAGCTGTGCTGCGGCGGCGGCCTGGGCTCCCCCGCCACGCTTTCCCACGAGACCTAGTTGCACCGAGTGGATCTCAATAAGCGACGCGGCATCGCCGGCTGTCTGCGCCCGCTCTGCCAGCGGTAGTGCGTCGGCGAGCGCATCCTCTGAGCGACCGCCGGCAGCCAAGAAGGTCAATCTCATCGCCGCGACCACGAACGCTATCCCGGCGATGCCGCGCCGCTCACAGAGCTCGATACCTTCGCCAGAGAGCGCCAGCGCCGCCGCCGGTCCCTCATGCTCCCAGGTGGCGAAGGCGAGGTTGTTGTGCAGGATGGCGGCGTCGCGGCCCAGTCCCTGCTCGACGGCAAGCGCGAGCGCGCGGCGCATATCGGCCAAGCCCTGCTCATCCCCCAGAGAAGCACGGGCGGAGCTCCGCCTTCAGCCCAGTGAGTGAGGTGGTGCCGCTTGAGGGCGTTGAGACCGAGGAACAAGTGCGAGCCCTTCGCGACCCCGACTCCCGTCTTCAGTCCTGTAGCAACTGCCCTTTCACCGTTTCTCCCAGCCACGCCTGAAACTGGGCAGGCGTCCACCTCATATCGATGACCAGCAGGTGGTAAAGGCCAGGATCGATGAGCGCCCAGACGACGTCGCCGGCCATCTTGCGATCGACGCCCGTGCGCAACGCATTGCGAGCAGCGACGAAGCCGACAAAGCCTGCAGCGCCCCCTCGACGCTCCTTGCGCATAGCGTCCCAGAGTGCCCGTGCTTCGGGGTCGGCCGCGGCCGCACCTCGCATGGCTTCGTAGATCGGGGCGACCCGGCCGGAGATCTCGGCGATCATCGCGGCGTAGCCGTCGATCATCCGCCCCGGATCCGGCTCGTTGCGAACTGCAATCGCCCAGGAACGCTGAGGGAGCGGTATCGGCTCGTCATCGCCGACGATGGCGATGTCGTACGCGGCCTTGAGGATCGCCGCCTTCCCGCCCACCGACGCAAAGACCGTCGCCCGTCCGACGCCCGCGGCGGTCGCGATCTCGTCCATGGACGTCGCGACGTAACCCTGGGCGATGAAGAGGCGCGCCGCAGCTTCGATGATCGACACGCGGGTGGACTGCGCCTGCCGCTGCCGGAGGGTTGACTGATATGGCCGTTTGAAGCTGCTCTGCTGATTCACTGTACTATCAGTCTAACCGTTAGACTTATAGTGCGGCGAAAGTCCGCAGAAGGAGCGATCCAATGGCCGTACACGCCGCCTCCAACGAGATCGGTGGCATCTCAGCGCAATCGAGGCGCAGCCCGCGGACACAGGTACCGCCACGCTTCGCCGTCCATGCCTCGATGAAGCTGCGACGCTTCCTGCTCCGGGCTGCGGACCGGGTTCTGCCGTCCGAACTGGCGGTCCTCGAGCATTCGGCCGGGTTCTCCGTCGGGTACCTCCTTGCCGCCTTGGTCGAGCTCGGCGTCCCCGACGAGCTCGCTGCGGGGCCGAGAACCGCCGAGGAGCTGGCTCGCTCGCTGCACTGCAAGGCCGATGCCCTCCACCGCGCGCTCCGCATGGGTGCCGTGTACAACCTGGTGCGTCTCGATCGCCAGGGCCGCTTTCACGCCACGCGACTCACCAAGGCGCTGACGAGCGATGCCCCGTATGCGTCGGATCAGTGGTGCACGTTCATGGCATCGAAAGCACATCAGAACGCGTGGGGCGATCTCGCCGAGACGCTGCGCCACGGCGAGTCAGCGTTCCGCCGCCAGAACGGTCTGTCGTTCTTTGCCTGGTTTGACCAGCACCCAGGCGAGGGTCGGGCCTTCGCCGCGGGACTGTCCGGGCTCACGCTTTCAGAGGCGTCGGCGCCGTGCTCGCCGAGGTGTTGCGTCGCCGTCCCGAGTTGCGGGGCGTTCTCATCGAAGCGCCGCTCGTGCTGCCCGAGGCTGCCGGTTACCTGGACTCGCTCGGGCTCACCGGTCGCGTTGAGCTTCGGCAGGGAGACTTGTTCGGCGACCTTCGAGCGACCGCTGATGTCTACCTGCTCAAGTGGATCCTCCACGATTGGGATGACGCCACCTGTGTGCGGCTGCTGCGCAACGTCGCCGCAGCGATGCCGGCCGGCGCGAAGCTCGTTGTCATCGAAGGGATCCAGGAGCACAGCCGGGCGCATTCGCGGTTCTCGCCGATCGACCTGCAAATGCTGGTCGTCACCGAGGGCGGCAGGGAGCGATCCGTTGTTGAGATCCAGACCCTGATGAGCCAGGCAGGGCTCCGTCCGACGAGCGTGCGGCGGACGCCGGCCGACCTTGCATTGCTGGAGGCCGTGAAGGCGTAGCCCAATGTGGCGCTAGCGTCACTCAAGGCTTGCGTCCCCATAACGCTCGCATCGCCCAGACGTTCCCGTGCAGTGAGGCATTGCAGCATGGGTAACCGACATGGCTGATCGAGTCCCCTCCCACCGGAGGGATTAATCGAGGCCCGTGGCGCTCGAGGGTCAGCGCTCTCGCGCAGCCGACGCTGATCTCACTCGGCCGCTCTCGAGGGGGGTCGTATTAACGATGGACGAGGTTGTTCAGCGTTGTCGCCGTACCGGCGACGAGGTGATCAAATTGCACTTCCGCCAACGCGGACTCCGGCCTGCCGGAGTCGGCGTAACGGAGGGTGAGGCCGGGGCGACGGGCGCCGCGAGAGGCGGGGAATACAGCTCAGCTTGAGCAACCCGCGCAGTGGCCACGGCGGCGTCGATCTGCTGGCGCGAAATGATCGGCGCCCAGTCCGCGGTCGCGCAGGCGATGGGGGGCAAGGAGCGTGTGGTGCCGGGCACCCCGGCGAGGTCTTTCTGAAGGCAGCCGGCGTACCACTGGAACCGGCTGGTTTGTATTCAAAAAGCCGATGGTGGGCGCAATAGGGATCGAACCTATGACCTCTGCGATGTCAACGCAGCGCTCGTACCAACTGAGCTATGCGCCCCTGGCTCGCGATCGGCAAGCGTGAGCGCCGTCGATGATACCAGTGCCCCAAGCCCGCCTCCTGGGATCGGCGGCTTCAGACCCAGGCGACCGGCTGTGTCTTCTTGCCGGTCGCGTGCTGGGCGGCCTGGAGGTCAGCCATGGTCACCTCGACCCGGAGCACGCCTTCGCAGCTGTGGCAGATGAGGTTGAACGACTCAGGCCGGACGATCTGGCGGGCAATTGCCTGCCGGTGTCCGCAGCACTCACACGTGACGACAGCTCGCATCACTCCTCCGCCGGGCCGGCCAATCCGGTCCGCAAGGCTTCGGAGCTTCCCACCAGGCCCGCCGCCCTCCGCCCAATCCACGGCTCCGCGACACCGTCGTTGCAGATTTGCGATTACCCCTGGTCGGCGCTCCCCACGACCACCGGAACCGCGTCCGGCTCGAGCACTTGGAGACGCTCCCAGCCGAACCAGCGGACCGCCGCGGCAATGACGATCAGGATCGCTCCAAGCGCGGCGACCACACGAGCCACACCGATCAGGTCGGACACAACACCGGCAAGCAACAGCGGGATGGCCACCGCCGCATTGATGACCGTGAAGATGCCCCCGAAGATGCGTCCGCGACTCTCGGTGTCGGTGCGCTCCTGGAGCACGGTGAACCCGGGGATCAGCATCGCGCCGAGCGCGCAGCCGAAGAGCACCCCGACCACCACCGCAAGGGGCACCATCAACGCGGACAGTCCGTGCGTGCGGAACACGTCCGGCACGATGCCCATGATCAGCAGCGACAGCCCCGCCGCGCTGATGGCCGCGACCAGGGTCTTGGCGCGGGGGAAGTTCGGATGCTGACCGAGCAGTGCGGCGGTGGCGATAAGTCCGAACATCGCCGGGACGAGGACGATGTAGGTCTGGTCGTCGGACCGGTTGAGCACCTCCACCAGGTACACGGGTCCGAGCGCAAAGATCGTGAAGACGACGACGATGGCGAGTGCCAGCTGATACAGCCCGAGGCGCAGCGGCGGACTGTTGCGCAGGATGTCGATGCCGTCACGCAGCTCGCGAAGGATGTTCTGCGAAGGTCCGCTGTTGACCTTCTCGGCGCGCAGGCTGACGCTCACCTTCCAGACCGACAGCGCAGCTAACCCGAACAGCCCGGCGGCGATGTAGAAAGGCGCCTGGTTGCCGAAGAAGCCAATCGCGATCGTCGCGGCCGGGACGCCGAGCACCAGTGTGAGGATCACCGTGGTCATGAACAGCGATGTCGCCTCGGTGATCTGCTGCCGGCCCACCAACGAGGGGATGCTCGCCGCCTCCGCGGGCGCGAAGATCTGCCCGGCCGAGCTGAACAGCAACGTGATGACGATCAGCGGCCACGCCTGACCGCGCAGCGCGGGGATGAGCTGGGCGAGCGGGATCAGGAGGATCAGCCCGGCACGAACGACGTTGGTGCCGACCATGAGCACACGCTTGTCGTGGCGGTCCGCGTACACGCCTGCGGGCGCGCTGAGCAGGACGCTCGGCAGCGTGTAGGCGATCATCAGCACCGACTGCAATGACGCGCGCCTGGTGAGCGTGTACATGAAGACGAGCAGCGTGAACATGAGGAACTTGTCGGCGAGCTGCGACGCCAGCTGCGCCCCCCAGAGATAGCGGAAATCACGGCGCCGCAGCACCGCGGCAAAGCCCCGGCGCTGTTCCGGAGCTGCGGCGATCGCGGGGCGCGCAGCATGGAGCGGCGCGACCGCGCCGTCGTCGGCGGGCTCGCTGGCGGCGCTGGTGAACGGCTGTCTCATCGCGTGACGAGCCTCACCTCAGCGACTGCGCGAGCGAGGAGCTCCCACTCATCGAGGCGAAGCGTACCCGGCCGGCGCCCAGGATCGATACCCGCACGGGCCAGGGCGACACCGGCGCCGCTCAGGTCGCCGCCGAGCGCACGCGAGACGCCGTTGCGCAGGGTCTTGCGCCGCGACTGGAAGAGTGGCTTCGCAAGCGCGAGCACCGAGGCACGGATCGCGGGGTCGGCCTTCGCAGACGGCACGATCCTGATGATCGACGAGTGCACTGCGGGCGGCGGGTCGAAGGCGCTCGGCGGTACATCACGAATCCGCTCCACCTCGGCCAGCGAGCGGATGGCGACGGTCGCGAGGCTCCAATCCCCGGGGGCCGCCGCGAGCCTGGCAGCCACCTCGCGCTGGACGAGCACGACCGCGCGAGCCGGCGGTTCGTCAGCCTCGACGAGGCGCATCAGCACGAGGCCGGTGAGCTGGTAGGGCAGGTTGCCGGTCGCGAGCCACCCGGCGGTGAAGCCGAGCGCGGGTGGATCGACCACGCGCGCGTCCGCCTCGAGGACGGTGACGTTGGCGTTCCCGTGCTGGGTGATCCTGCTCCCCGCCACGCATGCGGAGTCGATATCGATCGCGACCACGCGACGGGCGCGAACCGCGAGCGCGCCGGTGAGCGTGCCGAGCCCGCAGCCGATCTCGAGCACCTCGCTCTCGGGGCCGGGGTCGAGCGCGTCGACGATGGCATCGAGCACGTCGCGGTCGACGAGAAAGTGCTGGCCGAGGCTCGTGTCCCGCCGGAGCCCGACGCGCCGGGCGACCGCCGTCAGCGTCCTGGGATCGGTGAGGTCGAGCGGGCGGGCGGCGCGATCTGCGCCGGAATCGTCAGCCATGCGCCGGCGCGGCTGTGGGCGTGCCGATGCCGAGGACGCGGTGTGCGGTCCGAGTGGTGGCGGCGCGCACCTCCTCCACCGGCACGCCGCGCAAGCGGGCAACCGCCGCCGCGGTGATCGCCACGCGCTCGGGCAGGTTCGGCTTGCCACGCTGCGGCGCAGGACTGAGAAACGGCGAATCAGTCTCGACCACGAAACCGTCGTCCGCCACGGTGCGTGCGGCGTCCTGGATGCTTTCGGAGCGGGGGAAGGTGACGATCCCGGAGAAGGAGGCGATGAACCCGATGCTGGCGCAGCGTCGCGCAAAGGCGGCGTCACCGCTGAAGCAGTGCATGATCCCGCGACTCCCGGGCACCTCGCTGACGGCCGCGAGCACCTCGTCGTGCGCGTCGCGATCGTGGATCAGCACCGGCTTGCCGGCGTCGCGGGCAAGCTCGAGCATCGCCCGAAAGGAGTGCTGCTGGATGTCGAGCGGCACCTCGTGATATCCGGGGCGGAAGAACAGGTCGAGGCCCACCTCCCCCACCGCGACCGCCTTGGGATGGTGGAGCAGCGCGGCGAGCGCGTCGAGCTGGCGGGGATCCGGCACGCGTGGCTCGTGAGGATGCCAGCCGCAGGTGAAATAGACCCCGGGGTGCTCCTCGGCGATCTGCCGGTTGCGGTCCGAATCGTCGAGGTTGAGCCCGACCGAGATGATCTCGTCGACCCCGGCTGCCGCCGCGCCTTCGAGTGCCGCTCCAAGCAGCCCGCGTTCCTCGAGGAGCACCAGGTGACAGTGGGTGTCGACGAGTGCCGGCAGGCCCTCGCTCACGGGCGCGCCCCGACCACCACCGTGCACTCGCCGCGTGGCGGCCGTACGCTGAACTCCTCGACCAGCGTCGCGGCGGTACCGCGATGCAGGGTCTCGTGCAGCTTGGTGAGCTCCCTCGCGACCACGATGGGACGATCGCCGAGGACCGGCGCCGCGAGGCGAAGCGTCTTGGTGAGCCGCATCGGCGACTCGAAGAAGGCGAAGGTGCGCTCCTCGCGCAACGCCTCCTCGAGGACACGAATGAGCTTGCCGGCCGTGCGCGGAAGAAAGCCGAGAAAGCAGAAGGCGCTGGCGGAGAAGCCGCTCGACGCGAGCGCGGCGGTGAGCGCCGAGGCGCCGGGGATCGGCGTGACTCGGTGGCCGCCGTCGAGGGCCGCACGAACCAGGATCGCTCCCGGGTCGCTGAGCGCCGGCGTGCCGGCATCGGTGCAGAGCGCGAGCGTCTCGCCGCGTTCCAGGCGCTCGATCAGTTGAGGCACGCGCCGGCGCTCGTCGAATGCCGGCAGCGAAAGCACCGGCTTGCGAACCCCGTGGGCGGTGAGCAGCGCCCTGGTGCGGCGCGAATCCTCGGCGATCACGGCGTCGCATTCCCCCAGCACCCGCAACGCGCGCAGGGTGATGTCCTCCAGGTTCCCGATCGGCGTCGCGACGACTGCCAGCGTCCCGGTCAGACCGCTCATCGGCCCCAGTCCCGCGGGTAGCGGAACTCCCGGTCGATGGTGCGGTTGCTCAGCTTCGCGATGACCGGCGGCCTCCGCTTGTACTGACTCCCGCGAACGCGCGTCACGATGCTGTCGACGTCCGTGGGATCGAACCCGAGGGCGATGACCTCGGCGCGGGTGCGGCGCTCGTCGACGAGCAGGTGGAGCACCTGGTCGACCACGGCGTAGCGCATACCCAGCTCGTCCTCGTCGGATTGTCCGGCCCACAGATCAGCGCTCGGCGCCTTGGTGAGCACCCTCTCAGGCAGGCCGACGGCGCGAGCCAGCGAGTAGACCTGTGTCTTGTACAGGTCACCGATCGGGTTGAGCGCACTCGCCATGTCCCCGAACAACGTGCCGTAGCCGAGCAGCAGCTCGGTCTTGTTCGACGTGCCGAGCACGAGCGCGCGCTCCGCCATCGAATGGTCGTAGAGAATCGACATCCGTTCGCGGGCCATCTTGTTGCCCCGGCGGGTGCGGTCGGCATCCGGGAAGCGCTCGAAGTAAGCGTCCACCTGGGGCGTGATATCGATGATCTTCGCGTTGATGCCGACACTGTCACATACCGCCAGGGCGTCCACCTGCGACTGCGGATCGCTGCTCCGGTACGGCATGAACACCGCGACCACGTTGCCGGTCCCGAGCGAGGACACGGCGAGCGCCGTCACCAGCGCGGAGTCGACGCCCCCGGAGAGCCCGACGATGACCCGCTCGAACCCCACCTTGCGCACGCCGTCGGCGATGAAGCCGCGGAGCAGCTCGATGACGAAAGGGGCGTCAACCGCGAGCGTGTCGGCGTCGGAGGCGATCGGTCTCGGCGTCGTTGACATCATTTCGTTCGTCGCGCAGGAGCGGGTAGGCAATCCGGGCGCGGCGGATCGCGCTGCGCTCCAAGCGGTGCACCAGCAGCGTTTCGTGGGCTCCACGGACTTCGGCGACCACCGCCCCGACCGGGTCGACCACCCGCGAGCCGCCCCAGAATCCGACCCCGTCCTCGAATCCGGACCGGTTGCAGTACAGGACATACGTGGTGAAGAGCTGCGCATAGGTGCGGGTCATCACGTCGTAGCTGCTCGCGGTGCCAACCGCTTCTCCCTGGAGCTGCCCGCGGCCGGGAGACGCCGACGGGCAGATGACCAGGTCGACACCCTGCCGGGCGAGCAGCGCGGCCGCCGATGGATGCCAGAGGTCCTCGCAGATGAGGATCCCGGCGCGCCAGGTGTGGCCGGTCCGTCCGCCGAGCGGGGCGTCGAAGGCACGGAAACGATCGCCGGCCGCGACGTAGCGCTGCTCGTCGAACAGCCCGTACGTCGGCAGGTACACCTTGCGGTGCACATGGGTGATCTCACCAGCGCTGAGGTGGAGGGACGCGTTGTAGAAGCGATGCTGATCGCTTTCGAGGATCAGCCCGGCGACGATGTCGATGCCCCCCTCGCGTGACGCCGCCCGGAGCGCGCCAACCTCCGGCGAGTCGACGGTCAGCGCGACCTCGGGGACCTGGTCCTTGAGGAAATAGCCGGTGATCGAGAGTTCGGGAAACACCACCAGCCCGGCTCCGGCCGCGGCGGCGCCCGCGACCGTCGTCAGGTGGGCGGCGAGATTCGCCGCGACATCGCCGAGCCGCGGGTAGAACTGCGCGAGGGCCACAGTTACGGAACCGGCCGGGTCGGGGGCAGGCTCAGCCTTCGGTGCGGGCGCATCCACCGCCGCGTCAGCCGCTCCATCGACGCCCGCGATCACGCCGGTTCGAGATCGTTCGAGGACCATTCACCTGATTCTCCCACGGTATCGGGCAATGTCCCCGCGTTCACGAATCCGTCGACCAGCGCCGGAACCCGGTCGAACGCCGTGACCGCCATCGGTGCGGGAGGCAGCGCGCGCAGAAAGCCGAGCCCGTACTGGCGGGTGCGCAGGCGCGGGTCGCACAGCACCACGGCCCCGCGATCCGACGCGCTCCGGATGAGGCGCCCGAATCCCTGCCGGAGGCGGATGATCGCCACTGGGAGGATGTACTCGCCGAACGGGTCACGCAACCGCTCCGAGCGGGCACGCACCAGCGGGTCGGTGGGCACCGGAAACGGGAGCTTGTCGATGACGACGCAGCGGAGCCGGTCGCCCGGGATGTCGACACCCTCCCAGAAGCTGCTCGTCGCCAGGAGCACGGTTCGTGGATCGGCAAGGAAGCTCTGCAGGATCTGCCGCCTGGTGCCGTCGAGGCCCTGCGCAAGGCTTGCGATCCCGCGCGCGTCGAGACGCTCCTGAAGGAGGGCCCAGACGCGCTTCAGGGGTCCGTAGCTCGTGAAGAGCACCAGCGTGTGGCCGTCGAGGCGGGCGGCGATCCCGTCGATCAATGCGGTCATCTGCAGGTCGTGCACCGGGTCGTCATACGCGGTCGCGTCCTCGGGCAGGATGCATACGGCCTGGCGGAGGTAGTCGAACGGCGACGGCAGGGTCAGTTCCTCGGCGGTCGCTCCGATGCCCACGCGGTGGCGGATGAAGTCGAAGCCTCCCGCCACGGACAGCGTCGCCGAGGTCAGCACGACCGACTCGGCGGGGTCGAACACCGTCTCGGCGAGCGGCCCCGAGACGTCGATCGGCGCCTCGTGCAACTCCGCCTGCTCACCGCGCATCTCGATCCAGGCGACCATGCCGTCACGCGGCCGCACGATGACGTGGTCGATCGCGGCGGCGAGACCCGCGAGCGCCACCGCGGCGTGCTCGAGCTCGTCGTCGGATCGGTCCGGCTGCGGCAGGAGCTCGGTCTGGAGCCCCTCGGACAATCCCGACGCGATCACGCCGGCAACACGCTGGAGGACGCCCGCAGCGTGGATCGCCGAGCGTTCGACAAAGCCGAAGCCGGGGTCGGCGCGGATCACTTCGGAGAGACCGACGCGCCCGTTCGCCGCGTGCTCCCCACCGAGCTTTGCGGACATGAAACCCTTGGCATCGCCGAACAGCCGCTGGCCCGCGTCCCGGCAGCGTTCGAGGTCCGCACCGAGCGGCGTCCCCTGCAGCGTCGGGAGCCGATCGAGAATCAGCCCAAGATCCGCCAGGCGCACGGCGACTCCGAGCTGCTCGGTGGCCACCGACTCGAGGTGATGCGCCTCGTCGATGACCAGGGCTTCGTATGATCCGAGCACCTGCCCCTGGCGCTCGGTGCCGGCAAGCAGGAGGGCGTGGTTCGTGACAACAATGGCGGCATCCGCCGCGCTGCGCCGGGCTCCCACCATGTGACAGCGGGCGTTGGCCCAGTTGGCGCACGCGGGGCCGAGACAATCGGTGACATCGGAGGCGATCCGGCGCCAGAGCTGTTCCTCGTCGCCCGCAAGCGCGATCTCTGAACGATCCCCGCTCGTCGTGGTCGCGAGCCACACGAGAATCTTCAGCTTGAACCTGATCGCGACGATGTCGATGTCGGATCCAGCGACGTCGGATCCCGCCAGAAACCGCCGCCACCGGCGCAGGCTGAGATAGTGGCCGCGCCCTTTGAGCACGGCGACCGATACGGGTCTGTCCACGAGTCCGGCGACTGCGGGCAGGTCTCGGTCGGCAAGCTGTTCCTGCAGATTGACGGTGTGGGTTGCGACCACCGCCCGTTTGCCGGTTCGCGCGGCCCAGAGCGCCAGGGGCGTCAGGTAGGCGAGCGACTTCCCCACCCCGGTTCCGGCCTCCACCATCAGGCGTCGCTTGCGCTCGAGCGTCTGGCCGACCGCCATCGCCATCTGGAGCTGCGCCTCGCGGTATTCGTACCCCTCACGGGTCGACAGCGGGCCGTCGGGTCCCAGCAGCGCCGCCGCCGCCTCCCCGACGTTGAGCCCGTCCAGCGACCCGGTCGCCCTTGGGGCCGGCTGCGGCGCCGGTGGTGTGCTCGGCGACGGGTGGTCGACAAGTGTGCCGGCGTCCACTCCCGGACGGAGCATCACGTCGTCGAGGAATGCCGTCAGCGGTCCGGGCGCCTGGGACGCCACCCGGCGCATCTCGGCCAGGGTCGCATCGGGAAGGCCGCGCGCGGCGCTGACGAGCACGCGAAACAGGTCGCCGGTCGCTCGCGCATCGCTGAGCGCGCGGTGCGGACGCTCATGGGCGATTCCGAGACGGCGGCTCAGGAGCGGCAGGCTGTGGCTCTCGTAGGTCGGCAGGAGGATCCGGGCGAGATCGAGCGTGTCGTAGATCAGCCGCGAACCGAACGATTCCGAGAGCAGCGCGCGCAGGAACAGCAGGTCGAAGGTGCCGCCATGGGCGATCAGCGCCGCGTCCCCGCAGAACCCGGCAAGGCGTGACGCGGCCTCGGCCGGGGGCGGCGCTCCCATCACGTCGTCGTCGGTGAGTCCGACCAGCCGCTGGATGGCCAGGGGAATCGGCATCTGCGGGTCGACGACCACCTGCAGCTCGTCGATCGGACGCAGCGCACGGTCGTAGCGCACGGCGCCGATCTCGAGGATCCGGTCGCTGCGCGGCGACAGCCCGGTGGTCTCGAGGTCGAAGGCGACCAGGTGATCGAGGTGCGATTGACCTTCGATCACGCGGCGGGAGAGCTCCCCCCGATGGTGAGCATGTCCGCTCCCACGGGCCGTCGCTCCTTGGGGAGCAGTGCGATCACGCGCTCCATCATGATCGCGGCGGCTTCCCGGCTGGAGAGTGGTCGTCCGTCGCTCCCCAGCGGTGGGAGCTGAAACGGCTCCCCGACTCGCAGCTCGACATCGGCGCGCCTCGGCATCCACGAGCCGCGCGGGATCACCCGCTCCGAGCCCCAGCTGGCGACAGGCACGACCGGCGCGCCGGAGCGGCGCGCGATGAACCCGGCTCCAGCCTGGACCTCGCCGATGAGTTGCCCATCCCACGACCTCGTCCCCTCCGGGTAGACGAGCAGGACGTGGCCTGCGCTCAGCACGCCGAGCGCCGTGCGCAGGCCCGCGCGATCCGCGGTGTGACGCACGACCGGGAACGCATGGTTCATGCGGAAGAGCCACCCGAGCAGCGGGTTGCGAAACAGTTCGCTCTTTGCCAGGTAGAAGACGTCGCGGCGCGGGATGAACACCCCGGTCAGCGCCGGCTCGACCGTGCCGACGTGATTGCCAACCACCAGCACGGCACCGCGCCGCGGCATCCGGTCCATGCCGTCGATGCGCATCCTCCGGCCGAGGATGACCCAGGCAAGGATGCGTACCCCGGAACGAAAGACCGCGTAGATCATCGTCGCGCCGCGGCCGCTGCAGCCCAGAGCTCGAGCGCCGCCTGCACCACCGCGTCGATGCCGAGCACACCTGTGTCGAGGACATGCGCGTCCGCAGCCGGACGCATCGGTGCGGCGCTTCGCGATGCGTCGATGCGGTCACGGGCACCCACCTCGCCGTGCAGGAGTGCGCCATCCGCGTCGCCACCGTTGCCGGTACCTCGAAGCTGGGACGCGCGCCGCTGCGCGCGCACCGCCTCCGACGCGTCGAGGTAGAGCTTGAGCTGCGCGCCCGGGAAGACCACCGTGCCGCAGTCGCGCCCGACAGCGATCGCCCCGGCACCCGCCAGCCTGCGCTGCGCGTCCAGGAGGGCCGCGCGCACTTCGGGGATGCTGCTCATCGCTGCCAGCAGCGGTGCGTTGGCGGGGTCGCGCAACGCGGGACCTGCCTCGGTGCCGTTGACATTCGCGGCTCGGTCCGCGTCCTCGTGGGTGGGATCGGTGTCGATGACGACGCTGGCACGGCGCGCGCAGTCGATGAGCGCGTCGCGGTCATTGGGATCGATCCCCGCTCGCGCGGCGGCGACCATGACGCCCCGGTAGAAGAGGCCGGTGTCCACGAGCGGGAGGCCGAGTGAGGTGGCAAGACGCCTTCCGAGGGTTGTCTTGCCGCTGCCGGCGGGACCGTCGATGGTGATGACCGGCGGTGTCAACGCGATCGCCGGGCGGCGGCCCTGGCCGGCGCGGCCATCCCCGCTGCGGCGCGGAGTGATGACAGCTCGGCGGGGCGCAAGGCTCGTGCCTCACCTTCTGGAAGCGCGCCGAGCTCGAGCGGCCCGATGCCGATCCGGACCAGATCCCGCACCTCGAACCCGATCGCGGCGAAGAGTCGGCGCACCTCGCGCTTGCGGCCTTCCGCCATCACCACCTCGACGACCGAGTCGGAGCCGGAGTGACGTGCGTTGAGAGCGCGAGCCGGGCCATCCTCGAGCTCGACCCCATCCATCAGGCGCTCCAGTTCGTCGCCCGAGATCGCGCGGTCCAGGCTGGCGAGGTACCGCTTGGTGACGCCGTGGCGCGGATGCGACACCGCGTGGGCGAGGTCGCCGTCGGTGGTGAGGACCAGGAGCCCGCGGCTGTCGGCGTCGAGCCGTCCGACCGGGACGAGCCCGGGCACCGGCTCGATCAGATCCATGACGGTGCGACGCTGATAGGGATCGCTGCGCGTGGTCACGACGCCGACCGGTTTGTTGAGGACGATCGTGACGGAAACTGCGCGCGCCGTGATTCGGTGGCCGTCGACGCTCACGCGATCGCTTGACGGGTCGACCACGGCGCCGAGCCGGCTGATCTCGCCGTTGACAGTCACCCGGCCGTCGGCGATGAGCGCATCCGCGCCGCGTCGCGAGGCGATCCCGCGACGCGCGAGAAACCGGTTCAGCCGCTCCGGCGGAGAGACGGTCACTCGAAGTTGGGGAGCACCACGCTCTCGGCCACCGGGGGCAGATCCTCGATCCGCTCGAGGCCCACCAGCTGAAGGAAGCGGAGCGTCGTGCCGAAGAGGCGAGGATGCCCTGGGGTCTCCTGGCGGGCGACCTCGGCGATGAGCCGCCGCTCGGTGAGGTGCTCGAGGACGGCTTCACAGTCCACGCCGCGGATCGACTCGATCACGGCCTTGGTCACCGGCTGGCGGTAGGCGATGATCGCGAGCGTCTCCATGGCAGCCCGGCTGAGGCGCGAGGGGCGCTCCGGGTGGAGCGCTCGCTGCACCGCCCACGCCATCTCGGGGCGGGTGACCAGTTGCATGGACTCGTCGGAGCGCTGGAGCATCAGTCCACGGCCACGGAGGTCCATGGCGAGCACGCCGGCCGAGCGAGCGACCGCCGTCGGGCTGCGCTCGAGGATCGCCGCCGCTTCGGCGACGGTCACCTCTCGGCCGAGGGCGAAGCACAGCGCTTCGAGTGCCGGGGCGAGGTCTTCCGGTTCGGCATCGGCCGTCCCTTCGGGCACCGCGGCGCGCCCGAAGACGTCGAGCACGAGCACGTCATCCACGGCCGGTCACCGTGATCGGGCCGAAGGCATCCCGCTGTTCGACCGTCGCCTCGCCGCGCTTGAGCATCTCGAGTAGGGCGAGAAAACAGGCAACTGCCTCGAGCCGGGTGCTCACCCCGGCGAAGACCTCTTCGAATTCGAGCGGTCCCAACGCAAGGCGATCTCGGAGGAGCCGGACCTTGTCCTCCACCGAGAAGGTGATCGCGACCGGCAGCGGCTCCGTGTCGCTGAGCCGCTCGAGCACCGCCCGGAACGCTGCGGCCAGACGTTCTGGGGCGATGCGCAGACGCTCCACCGGGATGACCTCGGTCGACACGAGTCCGAGGAAACTCCTGGCGCCGCCAGTCGCGGCGTCGGCGAGGAGCGCCTCGGCCGCGGCTTTGAAGAGCCGGTATTCGGCGAGCCGCCTGCCGGCATCGGTGGATTCATCGTCCTCGGGTTCGATGACCGTGGTGTCCTGGTCGGGCAGCACCGCCGCCGCCTTGAGCGCCACCAGCCGGGCGAGCAACGTCAGCGCGTCCGCAACGGCGCGAAGGTCGCCCTGGCGCTCGGGACTCTCCAGTGCGCTCCGCGCCTCCTCGACCACCGCGGTCACCGAGACCTCGGTCAGGTCCAGGTCGCCGCGGTTTGCGCGAGCGACGAGCTCCTCGAGGGTCCCGTGGAACCCGGGCGCGTCCACGGTGATCGAGGCGGCGCCCGCTTCCTCCCGCTGCATCGCTACATGGTACGGACGCCGGGGGTACCCCGATCGCCGCCCGCCCCCTCGTCCAGGAGTTCCGCGGCTCGAGCCAGGGCCGCCTCCGTCGTCCTGCCCGACATCAGCCGCGCGATCTCGGTGACCCGCTCCGCACCCGAGACCGTGGCTGCGGTCGCAACCGGTCCGCCCGGGCGGTCGAGCTTGGTGATGGTCAGATGGGAGGCGGCGCGGGCCGCGATCTCCGGCCGGTGCGTGATCGCGATCACCTGCCGGGTGCGGCCGATGCGCGCGAGGACGTCGCCAACCCGCGCGGCGGTCTCCCCGCCGATGCCGGTGTCCACCTCGTCGAGCACGAGCACTGGTGCGTCGTCCTCGCTCACCACCGCGCTCAGCGCCAGCGCAAGCCTCCCCAGCTCCCCGCCGGACGGCCCTTCGTCGAGCGGCATCGGCACTGAGTCTCGATTCGGCGCGAGCCGGAAGTCGACGTCGTCGATGCCGGAGGGCCCGCACCGAACCGGAGTTCCATCGCCGGTGTCCACCCCATCGACATCGAGGGCGCGCGTGAGCACCACCCGGAAGCGCGCGTATGGCAGTTCGAGCGACCGGAGCTCCGCGGTGACGGCTCGCTCCAGGCGGCGCGCTGCCGAGGTCCTGACCGCGCTCAGCGTGGCTGCCGCAGCGCCGGCCTCCGAACGCCGCTGCTCCGCGGCAGCCTCGAGGGTGCCCATGGCTCCGGCTTCGGCATCGACGCTGCTGACCAACGTCGTCGCGCGCTCGAGCTCCACGAGCGCCGACTCGAGCGATCCGTGACGCCGGACGACGCGCGCCAGCGTGTCGAGCCGCTCCTCGATGGCGGTCAGGCGCACTTCGTCGACGGTGATCTCGTCAGCGTGGCGTCGGGCATCCATCGCCAGTTCGCGCAGCCGGTCGACGAGCGAGTCGGCGTCCTCGAGCAAGGTGGCCAGCCCTGGGTCGACGGCGGCCAGGTCCGCGCCACTGCCGATCGCCGCTGCCAGCCGGTCGGCGCCGGATTGCTCGTCGCCCCCGCTCGCCTCTGCAAGGGCGAGAGCGCACCCCGCGATCCGGCTGGCGTACCGCAACCGGAGGCGCTCCGTCTGCAACTCGGCGTCCTCACCTGGACGGATCCCGATCGGGCCGAGGTCGTCGACCAGGTCACGCGCCCGCTGCAGCTCCGCGGCGCCGGTGTTCGCGGCCCGCCGTGCCGCGTCGACGGCGTCCGCCGCGGTCCGCCAGGCACGAACTGCGGTGGCGATGGCCGCCCGGGCGGCGGCGCACTCGGCGCCACCGAAGGCATCCAGCACCTCGCGCTGCCAGCTCCGGCGCAGCATGCGATGGCTCGTCCCCTGCGCGGTGACGTCGACGCACAGGTCGCCAAGTTCGCGCAGCACCGCCTGGGAGACGAGCGCTCCGTCAACTCTGCAGACCGCTCGCCCGGATGCAGGCACCTCACGCGAGAGGGTGATCAGGTCGTCATCAGGGATGCCGAGTTCGGCTCGGCGTGCTCGCAGCTGCGGACCCGGGTTGTCGAACACCGCCGCCACGCGGGCGGCCGGGGTTCCGGCGCGGACGGTCTCGGATTCCAGCCGGCCCCCGAGCGCGGCGCGCAGGGCATTCACGCACATCGATTTGCCGGAGCCGGTCTCACCGGTGAGCACGCTGAAGCCCTCCTCGAACGAGATGCGGGCGTCCTCGATGACCGCGAGGTTGCTGACCCGGAGCTCACGAAGTGCCACGTGTCCCTCCCTGCGCACTCGGCAGGTCGTCGTCGACCGGCTCGAACAACAGGTCCCTGTGGGGAATGCCGTACCGGAACTTCTGCCGGAGCCGCGAGTTGAAGGACGGCGAGTCGGCGAAGCGCACGACCTCGAGCTCCGGCCCCGGCCGAATCACGACACTGCCGCCGTCCGCCAGCCAGGCGACCGAGCGGCCGTCGGCCGCGACAAAGACGCGCCCACGCTCGACCGTCACCCGGACGTCGAGCTGCTCGGGGATGACCACCGGCCGGCTGATGACCGCATGCGCCGCCAGGGGGACGACCACGACCGCGCGAACCCGTGGGTCGACAGGGGGTCCGCCGGCGCTGAGCGCATAGGCTGTCGACCCGGTCGCGGTGGCGACCACCACCCCGTCGGCGTCGAACGCCCCGAGCAGGTCATCGTCGACGTCCACGCGGAGGCGGACCACGTTGACATCCCTCGCGCGGACGACGATCTCGTTGATCGCGAGCACTGGTTCGTCCGCGTCGTCGATCGAGATCTCGAGCAGCGCTCGGCGCTGGGTCGTGTAGTCGCCGGCGGCGAATCGACTGATCGCCCCTGGCAGCGCATCGATCTCGACGTCGTTGAGAAAGCCGAGGCGGCCGCGGTTCACACCCACCACCGGAATGCCCAGCGGGGCAGCCAGCCGTGCACCATAGAGGAAGGTTCCGTCCCCACCGAGGGTCACGAGCAGCGCGGTGCTCGCGCCGTGCTCGCGCATTGCACCTTCCGGATCCTCGAGCGCCGTCCACGCTTCGAAGCCGCAGGCGCGGGCGCGGGCGATCGCCGCCTGAGCGGCGACCTGCTCTCCCGGGTGGAGCAGGAATCCGATGCTCGCTTGATCGCTCATGGCTCGTTCGGACCCTGCACCGCCCTCGGCGCGAGCCGAGCCGCGACGAGAAACTCGAGGTTGCCCTTGGCGCCGCGAACCGGCGACGGCATTGGGGTGCGCGCAACCGCACCGTATGCGGATTCGAGCCACGACGCAAAGTCGCCGGCGGCGCGCTCCGCGAGGCCGGTATCGCGGACGATGCCGCCCTTGCCGATAGCGCTCCGTCCGAGCTCGAACTGCGGCTTGAAGAGGGCAATGAGGTCGGCGCCGGATGGGGCGATGAGGCCCACGACAGCCGCGATCACCAGGCGCAGCGAGATGAACGAGAGGTCGAGGGTGACGAGGTCGGGCGGCGGGCCGGGTAGCGATGTCAGCGATCGCAGGTTGGTTCGATCCATAACGCGTACACGAGGGTCCGTCGCGAGCCGGGGATCGAGCTGGCCGCGACCCACGTCGACTGCGTAGACCGATGACGCACCGCGGCTGAGGAGGACGTCGGTGAAGCCGCCGGTGGATGCGCCGGCGTCGAGGCACACCCGACCCTGGCACTCAACGCCGAACGTATCGAGCGCTGGAGCCAGCTTGAGGCCGCCTCTACTCGCCCATGGGTGATCGCGTCCCAGCATCCGGATCGGTGTGTCTGCTCCAATGCGCTGGTCCGCGCTCGTCGCCCGCGTTCCGTCCACCTCGACCAAGCCTGCGGCGACCAGCGCCTGTGCACGCTCGCGACTCGGCGCCAGCCCGCGCGCGACCAGCTCGAGATCAACGCGCCTCGCCTGGGAGACCGGTGTCATGGTTCCCATCTATACCACATCTGTGTGTATTCGCGCCGTCAGAATGGGACGTCGGCCGGATCGATGCGGGGGGGCGCAGGTCTGACCGGCGCTGCCGCGACCGGCGGGCCGGGCGCGTCAGATGAGGGCGCGCCGGCGGCTTCGAGCGGGCGCTCTGCGAGGGCACCGCTGCCGCTCACCACGAGTTGATTCACCCGTTGCTCGGTCCGGGCGAGCAGGTCTGCGCAGTGCTGTGCGAGCACGGCGCCTCGCTCGTAGGCGCCGATCGCCTCCTCGAGCGCGATGCTTCCACCTTCGAGCTTGGTGATGAGGGTATCGAGCTCGGCCAGAGCCGCCTCGTACGTGAGTGCCGTGATGCCGTCCTCCGCGGAGTTGGATGTCATGTCGTGCCCGAGGCCCCGTCGGAATCGTACATCCGTTCGTTCTGTGAGGGTGCAGCGGGGTCGATCGTGTCGACCGTGCTCTCCAGGCTGCCGTGGCGCAGCACGGTACGCAGTCGCGCACCGACCGGCATCACCGCCGCGTCGGTGAGCACCCGACCGTGTGCGTCGGAGGTGATCGAATACCCTCGTTCGAGTGTCCGCCTCGGCGAGAGCGCCGCCAGCCGAGCCGTCCGCGTGGCCAGCGCGGCCCGGCGTGCGACCGCCACCCGGACCGCCGCCTCCCGGAGGCGCTCCGACGATCGGTCGAGGCGAAGCCGCTCGATCTCGACACGCCGTGACGGATGCGCCAGCGCAAAGCGGGAGGTCTGCTGGTCGAGCGCCCGCCGTTTCAGCGATGCCTCCTGCATCAACGCCTGACGCAAGCGCAATGACGAGATGTGCACGCGATCGCGACGCACGCTGACCAGACCTGCGATGGCGACACCAAGGCGCGCGTGGCGCGCAGCCACGTCATCGCGGAGGACATCGACGCTCGGAGCGACCAGCTCAGCCGCCGCGGACGGCGTTGGCGCCCGCCGGTCTGCGGCAAGGTCAGCGACCGTCGTGTCGGTCTCGTGGCCGACGCCGGTCACGACCGGAAGACGCGTGGCTCTTATCGCGCGCGCCAGAGACTCGCTGTTGAAGGCGATCAGGTCCTCCAGAGATCCGCCGCCTCGAACCAGCAGGATCACGTCCGCGTCGCGCACCTGGTCGGCGCGCTGGAGCGCGCGGATCAATGTTTCCACCGCACCGTCACCCTGAACGGTTGCGGGCGACAGCACGACGCCGATGCATGGCGCTCGGCGGGCGATGACAGTGCACACGTCACGCAGCGCAGCGCCGCTGCGTGACGTGACCACCACCACCCGGCGGGGCAGCAAGGGCAGACGGCGCTTGCGCCGCTCATCGAACAGTCCTTCGGCGCTCAGCCGCTGCTTGAGCTGCTCGATGCCCAGCGCGAGCGCGCCCACCCCGCTCGGTTCGAGCCGGTCGACGTAGAGCTGATAGCGCCCCTGCTGTCCATACACCTGCACCGATCCGTGCGCGACCACCGTCATGCCGTTGTCGGGGCGAAAGCGGATCTGCAGCGCGTTGGTGCGAAAGCACACGCACGAGATCGCGGCGTGCGCGTCCTTGAGCGTGAAATATAGGTGGCCGGACACGTGCGCCTTGAGGTTGCTCACCTCGCCTTCCACGAGCACGTCCTCCAGCTCGGGCCGGGCGGCGAGTGCATCACGCACCAGCACGGTCAGATCGCTGACGGTGCAGGCAGTGGTCGTCACACCCGTTCCCGCGCCACGTGACCGAGCACCCCGTTCACGAACTGCGCAGCTTCATCGCCCGCGTAGGCGCGTGACAGCTCGATGGATTCGTCGATCACCACGGCGACCGGCGTTGTCTCCATGTACAGCAACTCGAACGTTCCCAGACGGAGCACCGCACGCTCGACCTTGCCGAGGTCGACGAGTGACCAGTGCTCCATCGCCGTGGCGAGCGCCGTGTCGATGGCATCGAGATGGTCGACGCAGCCGACGACGATGGTCCGTGCGAACGCGCGGACGTCGGCAGTGGCGCGGAGGTCCTCACCCTGATATCGCAGGGCGAAATCGGGGTCCTTCTCGGTGCCCTCGATCTCGAATAGCACGCGAAGCGCGAGCTCACGTCCGCGCCGCCGGCGCCCCGTGCCTGACACGGCCGGGGTCACGCGAAAGCGACCTCGCTGACGAAGACGTTGACCTCCTCGACGCGCAGGGCGAGCATGCGATCGATCGCATCGGCGACGCGGCGCTGCACCTCGGCTCCCACGACCGGGACGTTGCCGCCCGACTCCATCACGACGTACAGGCTCAGGTGCAGGGCATCGTCGCGCATCTCGACGCGCACGCCGCGATGGGCGTGCGATCGGCGCACGATGCGGTCGAATTGCTGGCCACCGGGGTGGTACATGGCGTGGATCCCCGAGACCTGCAGTGCCGCGAAAGCGGCGATGGACGCGACGACCTCGTTGGCGACTCGAGTCGTCCCGAGCTGGCGGCGCCCGTTCATGGTTGGGCGCAGCTGGAGTTGATCGGGCTGCTGGACGTCGGTCATGCGCGCTCCACATAGCGGCCGGTGCGCGTGTCGACCCGGATGAGGTCGCCCTGGTTGACGAACAGGGGCACGTCGACCGCGAGACCTGTCTCCACCACAGCAGGCTTGAAGGATGCGTTCGCGGTGTCTCCCTTGAACCCGGGCTCGCTCTCGGTCACCTCCAGCACGACCGACGTCGGCAGGTCGACACCAAGCACGCGATCATCGAATCGGAGCAGGAACAGCGTGTCGTTCTCTTTGAGGTAGTCGACGCCGCTACCGAGCTGCTCCGGGCTGATCGTGGTCTGCTCGAACGTGGTGTTGTCCATCACCACGTAATTCTCACCGTCCTTGTAGAGGAGCTGAGCCTCGGTGCGCTCGATGCGGACGCGGCCGAACTTCTCCTCCGGACGGAACGTCTCATCGGTGACCGCGCCGGTGGTCACGTTGCGCAACTTGGCGCGGACGACGGCGGTCCCGCGACCCTGCTTCATGTGCGAGAAGTCGATGACCTCGAAGAGGTCGCCGTCGCGCTCGACGGTCGCACCCGGGCGCAGGTCGGAGGCGGTGATCATGGAGTGCTCCCAGTGGTTGACGGGTCCTCGAGCAGCTTAGCCAGTCCCTCGACCGCGAGGACGTAGCCGTGCAACCCGAGTCCGGCGATCACGGCCACTGCGGCCTCCGCGGACAGCGAGACGCGCCGGAAGGATTCGCGCGCGAGGATGTTGGACAGGTGCACCTCGATCACCGGGCCTGCGAACGCGCGGAGAGCATCGGCGAGGACCACGCTCGTGTGGGTCAGGCCGCCGGGGTTGACGATGCATCCCGCGCTGCGGCCGCGCTCGGACTCGAGGATGTCCACCATCGCCCCCTCGTGGTTGGTCTGCTCGCAGCGGACGTCGAGCCCGAGCTCGGCGGCTCGCTCGCGCACGGCCGCGTCGATCTCGCTGAGGGTGACGGCGCCGTAGACATCGGGCTCACGCTCGCCGAGGCTGGCGAGGTTGGGCCCGTTGAGCACCAGGATCGCGGTCATCGCGCCAGGACCGCATCGAGCGCCGCGCGCACCTCGGCCTCGGCAACGTGCTGCCCGATCTGCGGACGCCCTCTGGCTTCCAGCAACACCCAGCCAAGGCGGTCGCCGACATGCTTCTTGTCGGCGCCCATGTAGCCGAGCACGCGCTCGGGGTCAAACACCGACGTCGTCGCGAGCCCGCACCGCTCGATCATCTCATCCTGCCAGCCGATCTCTGCTGCCGGGCACCCGAGGGTGCGGATGCTCAGCACGCCGGCGGCGCGCATCCCGACCGCCACCGCCTCGCCGTGGAGAAGGCCGCCGCCGAGGCCCGAAGCCGCCTCGAGCGCGTGGCCGACGGTGTGGCCGTAGTTGAGCACCGCTCGAGCGGCCCCCTCACGCTCGTCACGCGCGACGAAGCCGGATTTGGCGGCGCAGCAGGCGCGAATCACCTCGGTGAGCGCCTCCAAGTCCTTGTTCAAGAGGCGTCCGAGCTGCCCGTCGAGCGCTGCGGGCTGCGGCATCTCGACGATCATCGAGTACTTCACGATCTCCGCAAACGCGGAACGAAAGGAGCGGTCGTCCTGCGACGCCAGGACGTCGGGGTCGCAGATCACTGCGCGCGGCTGCCAGATCGCCCCGGCGAGATTCTTGCCCCGAGCGAGGTTGACGCCGGTCTTGCCGCCGATCGCGCTGTCCACCATGGCGAGGAGCGTGGTGGGGACGTTCACCCAGGCGATGCCGCGCAGGTAGGTGGCAGCGACGAACCCGGCCAGGTCCCCAACGGTGCCGCCGCCGAGCGCCACCACGCAGTCGTTGCGCTGCAGGCCCGCGGTCCCGAGGCAGTCGAGCAGGCGCCCGGCTTCCTCCCATGTCTTCAGCGCCTCACCGCCGGAGACCTGGAGCACGGTCGTGGCGATGCCGGCGCTGCGCAGGGAGGCGACGAGCCTGTCCGAGACCGGGTGCACCGCTCGATCCGCCAGCAGCGCCACGCGTGTTGCGGATCCGGGGATATGCAACGCGACGTCCTCGAGCGCTCCTGCGCGCACCTCGACGTGGTAGCTGCGTTCCGCCAGGTTGACGCGCACGGTGCCGTCGAGGGCGGCGATGACGCGTGACGCCACGGTGTCGGGCGAATCCTCCGCGCTGATGCGGACATGCGAGACCTGGTGGGCGCGAGCTCTGCTGCCACGGAGGCGTGGGATCCCGGCGGCCGCAGACCCGCCGAGCAGAGGACGGCCGGCTCCCGCGCCGAGTCGCTCGATCAGCACCTCGTCAGGAGCATCGAGCCAGACCACGGTGCAGAGCTCGGTCAGGAGGCGCCGGGCAGCCGCCTGGGTGATCAACCCGCCCCCGCAGGCGATGACCTGGGGGCCCGGGCGGCGGAGGGCGCCTTCGAGTGCGGTCAATTCGAGATCGCGGAAGAACGCCTCCCCTTCGGTCGCGATGACCGTCGCCGGCGATCGTCCCGAGGTGACGGCGATCTCGCTGTCCAGGTCGACGGCCTCCCATCCCAGGCGTTCGGCGACGAGTGGGGCGACGGTGCTCTTGCCGGATCCGGGCAGCCCCACCAGGGCGATCCGGCGAACGGCGCTCATCGCAACCGGCCGGCGGCACGGCGATGTGCGGCCAGCGCTCGCCGTGTCTCACCAACGTTGTCGCCGCCAAACTTCTCCATCGCGGCCGCTGCGAGGACCCACGCGAGCATCGCCTCGGCCACCACGGCGCCGGCTGGGACGACGCAGATATCACTGCGCTCGTAGTGCGCGTTGATCTCGGCGCCGGTGCGGATGTCGACGCTGCGCAGTGGATGGAGCAGCGTCGAGATCGGCTTGAAGTGGACGAGCGCCCAGACGGGCTCCCCATCGGTCACACCGCCGGCCAGGCCCCCCTGGCGGTTGGTCAGGTGGTGGAAGCCCCGCTCCGCGTCCCAGCGCGGCTCGTCGTGCACGTCGGATCCAGGGGATCGGGCGGCGAGCGCAGCGGCCCCGATCTCGACGCCCTTGACCGATGGGATGCTGCACATCGCCTGGGCAATCAGCCCGTCGAGCTTGCGATCCCAGTGCACGTAACTGCCAAGTCCGGCGGGAACATGCGAGGCGATCACGTACGCCGTTCCCCCGAGCGTGTTGCCGTTCTCGCGCGCCGCGTCGATCGCGGCGACCATTCGCGCCGAGGCCGCCTCATCAGCGCAGCGCACGGGTGAGCGCTCGACCGCGTCCCAGGGAACGTCGTCGTCCGGCACCGGAACGTCGACATCCCCGATCCGGATGACGCACGAGTGCACGTCGATGCCCAGCGCGCCGATCAGCGTCCTGGCGACCGCCCCCGCGGCGACCCTGGCGGCGGTCTCGCGGGCGCTGGCGCGTTCGAGCACATTGCGAGCGTCGTCGAATCCGTACTTCAGGACCCCGGCGAGGTCGGCGTGTCCGGGTCGGACACGCGTGACGCGTTTCGCCTTGAACCCGCGCGGTTCGACCTGCATCGGTCCCTGCCAGTTGTCCCAGTCGCGGTTCGCGATCACGAGCGTGATCGGTGATCCGAGGGTCTTGCCGCCGCGCACGCCGCTGACGATACGTGCCGCGTCCTGCTCGATCTGCTGGCGCTTCCCCCGTCCATGGCCGCCCTGGCGGCGGCGCAAATCGGGGTCGATGTCGCGTGCGGCAACGAGTGAAATCCCCGCAGGCATCCCCTCGACGATGACGGTGAGTTGCGGGCCGTGCGATTCGCCGGCGGTGAGAAACCGAAGCATCTGCAACCGATTGTATTGGTGGGGTGGCCGCATTCCCCATTCGCTGCGTCGCCGGCGGCTGCCCTCTGTCCGTGTCAGGTCCGGACTCGAGACCGAGACTGAGTGCCGTGAGAGACGCGCCGCAGACGCGCCAGCGGGGGCTCGACCACCTGCGCGTCGCCAGGCTCCTGGAGGCCAATGGTGACGTGATCGGTGCAATCTGCGCCTACCGCGAGGCCATGCGCGAGGGCCCCGCGAGCGCCGCGACTGAGGCCCTGCTCCGGATCGCCGACCTCGCCCGGCGCGTCTAAGCGATGAGCCGGGCCCGGCTCAGAGTCAGAGCCCCGCCGGGCGCGAGGGTGCGCCTGCTGATGGCGGTGTGTTCATGGTCGCGAGCAGCTCGTTGTAGAAGGCTTCGGCCTTGGGGATGCGGTGGAGCACTTCGACCCCGTCCCGCCCCGCCGACTCGATCTCGATGTCGCCGGCGCCGATCAGGCGGTCACCCAACGGCCGGTGGATCACGGTGTTCTGGATCCGGTCGAGCGGGATCGTCTCGGCAGTCCTGGACAGGATGCCGCCCTCCATGACGATCCGACGATCGGTCAGGTGGTAGGTGGCGAACCGCCAGCGGAGGATCCGCATGCCGGCCCAGAGCAAGGATCCGACCACGAGGATGAGCACGATCACCGTCTTGACGGTCGTGATCGACGCCGAGCCGATGGTCGATGGCAGCTTGGCGTTCAGGACGATCGCCACGACGATGACGACGATCGCTCCGAGAACGTGGCCGGCAAGCACCGACCAGTGCTGGCGGACCAGTGCGATGGACCGCTCTCCGGGCATCAGTTGCGTCGGCATTGCCTCACCTCATCGAAGCCCTGGAATCGTGCGGGTCATGGACCGAGGTACAGGATGAGCGCTGCGCCCGCACAGAGAAACGGACCATAGGGTATCGGGTCCTTGAGCCTGCGCACGCGCGTGACCAGAAGGACCAGCGCGGTCGCACCTCCGATGAACACCCCGGCGATGACGGCATAGACCGCGCCCAGGTGCGCCGACGTCGGTCCGGCGCCGGTCACGGCGCCCACCAGCCCGCCGAGCTTGGCGTCGCCGAGGCCGATGCTCCCTCTCGACACCAGGTTCTGCACGAAGAAGAACGCGGCAACGCCGACTGCGCCGATGATCGCGCTCGTGACCGTCAGCCCCGGAGACCAGGCGCTCAGCACCACTGCGGCAAGGACGCTCGGGTAGGTGATCACGTTCAGGATGAGCCGGTGCTTGAGGTCGAAGTCGACGACGTGGACGAAGATGGCAAGCCACATCAGGTGGATGACGAGCCCGGTGCCGAACTGCTCGTGGGCGGCGAACGCGCCGAATCCGATGGCGCCGAGTGCGGGCGAGAGCCAGCGTTCCAGCCAGGTCCAGCCATAACGCTCGCCCGCCCAGGGGCGCGCGGCCACGGGCTCCTCCCCTGCTGCCGCGGCCCTGCTCAGCTCCTCGGCGATGTCCCGCTCGTAGTCGAAGCGCTCCTGGCGTTCCTCGTCCTCGAGCCGTTCGAACCGCTCCAACCCGACGGTGAGCCAGCCGGAACCCAGACCGACGAGGCCACCGGCGATGGTGACGCCGGCGATGACCAGCGGCGGATTCACGCCTCGACAGCCTGGAGGAGCGCGTTGCGCACCGCGCCGGACGGCGCGATCCTGCCCGTCCAGATCTCGAAGCTCAGCAACCCCTGCTGCAGGAGCATCTCGAGTCCGTCGCTCGCGCGATGCCCGGTTTCGAGCGCCTCCGTCACGACGTCGATGGGTCGCGGGCGGTACCGGAGGTCGACGACGCTGCACGCGGGAGGCAGCGCTCGCGGGGTGAACGGAAGTGAGTCGAGGCCGACCGGTGTCGCGTTGACCACGATTGCCGAGTGCGCGCACGTGTTCGCGATGGCGCTGCGATCCCATGGCACGGTCGCGATGTCGCCCGAGCCGCGCAGGCGCTCGGCGAGGCTCTCGGCTGCGGCCTGGCGGCGCGCGGCGATGCGCAGGCGAAGCAGGGGCACTCGGGTGAGCGCGAGTGCCACGGCTGCGGCCGCACCGCCGGCGCCGAGCACCAGTGCCGTCGCGCCCTGACGCGGCCACATCGACGCGCGGCTGAGTGCAAGCTCGAAGCCATCCGCGTCGGTTGTGACGCCGACAAGCCGTCCGCCGCGAACCGTGATGGTGTTGACGACGCCGAGTGACTCGGCGTCACCCTCGAGACGGTCGCACCGCTCCGCCATGACCGCTTTGTAAGGAGTCGTGACATTGCAGCCCGTGTATTTCCCCTGGCGCAGTTCGTCGACGAACCCATCGATCTCCGCCGGTGCGAGGTCGCGGAGGACATAGGTGCCCTCGACCCCTGACGATTGCATGGCGGCCTGATGCATCACGGGGCTGGGCGAATGGGAGATACCGGCGCCGACGAGGCAGAGCCGGAGCGGTTGTGTGCTCACGAGGTTGCGCGCGTCGCGGCGATCCGGCGCGAGTCGAGCCAGCTCTGGAGAAGCACTGCGGCTGCCACCGAGTCGATCACCTCGCGGCGACGCTTGCGGCGCACGCCACTTTCGATGAGGGATCGCTCCGCGATCGTCGTGGTGAAGCGCTCGTCCCAGAGCTCGATCGCAATCGTGGTCCGGCGCGCGAGCTCAGCCGCGAATGCCCGAGCACCCTGTGCAGCATCCCCCTCGCTCCCGTCGAGAAGGCGGGGCAATCCGATCACGACTCGGTCCACCTGGCGATCTTGCATCTCGCGCTCGATGCGCGCCCACAACGTTCGAGATTCGTTGGGGACTGTCGCAACCGGCGACGCCAGCGTGCACGTCTCGTCAGAGATGGCGAGCCCGATCCGCACTGAGCCGACGTCGATACCGAGGACGCGGGTGCGACCGCTACCGCCCCCGGTCGCGGTCACGGCGACTTGGTGGAGATGACCACGAAGTTCTCGTCGATCTCGATCTGCGAGGCACGCAGCGGGAGATAGAAGAGCTTGAACGGCCATTCGGAGACGGTGACGCCCTGGACCTTCGCGATATTGCTTTGCACGATATGTTGTGCGTTCCCCGGGTTCCGCCCGGTCAGCTGCGCCTTCAGGGTGTTGAGATTGACTGTCGGCTGGCTGAAGTCGGTGGCCGAGCAGGCGAGGACGACCGTGCCGGTGTCGTTCGCCTGCGTCACGTCGCAGGGCGGCGTGTTGAGCCGGCCCGGCGCGAGCTCGTCCCCCGGTTTGACGAGCTTGTCGAGGTCCGCGATGACGTCATTGCGGACCGCAACCGGGTCGTAGATGGTCGCCCGGGCGGCAGCCGTGACCTGGATCGAACTCGCGGCGAACGGCGCATTGACCGCGGGGAGTTTCGGGGGGTTCGTCGAGTAGGAGATCAACTCCCCGTTGCCGCCGGGATCCTTGGCGAAGGTCTTGCCCGCAGCCCTCCCCTGAAGGTCGGTCTGGAGCTGGGACGCGAGCGCACTCTGGAGCTGGGTGATCTGAGCGTTCCAGTTCGCGACGTCCGCGGCACTTGCTGACGCGACCTGTTTGGGATCCGCGCCACCGGAGGCTGCGTTGCTGTTGGTGACGCTGATATGCGTTCCTGGGCACTGGATGGGGTCCGGGCATGGATCGCCGGGCCACAACGTGAGCGCTCCCGCGCCGACATTGCCTGACGCCGCAGCGGTTTGGTCGACATACGGCGCATTGGCGTTGTAAGGATTGCCGGCGCATGCACCAACCGGCGGTGGATTGACCGGGCCGATGCAGATCACCGTGGTCTTGGCAGGCACGTACGTGATCGACTGATCCGCGGTCTTCACGTACGAACCGACGTTGTTCGCGGGGAGTGCAAATTGGATATCGCTCGTGGCGTCGGTCGTGAACGTCAAGGTCACCTTGGCCGCGGTTGCCGGCAGCGTGGTGGTTCCCGTCGGAGTTGCCGTAAACGACTGATTGGCCGTGCTCGTGACCACCCCGGTGAGCACGTGATCAGGCTGGCTCGCGGTCGTCACATCAGGACTTCCCTGGATTGTCGAATTGACCGACAGCGGCGTCGCCGCGATGGTGATGGTGATCTTCGCCGACGGTGCCAGCGCCATGAACAGGACGATGCCGAGGACCGCGACCAGGGCACCCGCGACGTAGAGGAAACGGCGGCGGTCCCAGCCGCGCGAGGGACGCGCCGGTGGGAGCTGCGTGAGGACCCGGCGCGGTTCGAGCCGTGCGGTTGCCGGGGCATGCGCGGGCGGCGTGATTGACGGTGGCGCCGGAGGAGGCGCTGGCGGCGGCTCGAGAACGGCAGCGGCGGCGAGCCCGCTCGCCCCTGCTGTCACTCCTCGGACCACGCCGGTACCGCCGACGCGTGGGCCCGCCAGCTCGATGCCGCGCTCGAAGGCGGGAACCGAGCCGTAGACCTGGATGCCGCTCGCCCGCGCGAGCTGCTGGAGGCGTGGGTCCTCAGTGACGATCGAGGTCCGCCGGCCGGACTGATTGCTGAACTGAGCGAGAAGGCGGACGTTCAGGGGTGTCTGCAGCGCCCGGCTGGATCCTGGGACGACCAGCCCGACGTTCAGGTCCGGGGACGAGCGAACCCGGTCGATGAGATCAGCGATCTCATCGTCGGCCTTGGCAATGACAACAGCAGACATCGGCGCCTATACCTTCATCGTCTTCAAAACGCGGCGCATGAGCCCGCCGAGGGGCTCGTCCGTGTCATCTTCCAGCGTCACGGCGTGGCGCGCAAGCCCCATCGGGGTCACGTCCTGGCTGCCGACGAGCAGTCCGGTGGTGTCGTAGACGCCCGTGACGTCGCCCGGACCGAGCACCTTGACCGTCGGCGGACGCGTGAACGGCACCGTATCCGACCAATCGAGGATGCGCAGTTGCTCCGCGACCTCGGGCAGCGCGGCGCCGCCTCCCGCGAGGCAGATCGAGCCCGGGAGGGGGTCCGGTCCCGCAAGCTCCTCGAGGGTCAGGGCGACACCCTGCGCCAGGACCTCGGCTGTGGGCGTGAGTGCCCTGCGAGCCATCGCGCTCTGCTCGGCGGCGAGGTGCCCCTCCGAGTGCGCCACCTTGAAGCGCTCCGCCTCGTCGAGGTCCATCGAGAGGTCGGTGGCGAGGCGTTTTGTGAACGAACGCCCACCGAGGGCGAACATCCGGGTCGCCTCGATGCCGCCCCGGCGGACCACGGCGATGTCGGTCGTCCCGCCGCCGACGTCCACGAAGATCGCGCCCAGCTCGTTGGATTCCGCCGACGAGCAGCCGCGCGCCAGAGCGTAGGGCTCGGCGACCGTGGCGACGAGCTCGAGGTCGAGCTCCTGCGCGATCGCCTGTAATGCGCCGATATGGGTGAGCGGAGCGAACGTGTTGAACACCGTGATCTCGACGACGTGCCCCTGGAAATCCACCGGGTTGCTGACTGCGTATCCGTCGATGCGCACCGAGGTGATCGTGCTGTGGACCAGCTTGACGTTCACCTCCTGGACGCCGAGGTCGTGCGACATCTGACGAACTGCCTCGCGGAGCGCTCGCCGTTGCACCGCCTGAAGCGCCGTGGCGAGATCCGCCTGGGTGATGCGTGCCTGGGGCTGCGGCCTCGGCATGGTCATGGTCGTGCTGAAGCCGCGAACCTGCTCGCCGGCGATCCCGATGACCGCCTGGCCCGGGATCGTCTCGCACATGTCCTCGGCCTCGGTCAGCGCGCGGTCGCAGTTGTCGATGACCGCCTGGAGGTCGGCGACGGCGCCTGCCTGCATGTGGGTCTGCGCCTGACGGACCTTACCGACCCCGAGCACGATGCCCTTGTCGTTCTCGCGCTTCACGATCAGGGCCTTGACGAACTCGGTGCCGATGTCGAGCACCGTGTAGTGGCTCTGGAACTCCTCACGCCGCTTGAGCAGGGCGAACTTTCGCTTTCCCATCAGGCCGCGTGTCCCATCGACTCGGTGATGGTGTCGCGGAGCAGCGAGACGGCGGCGTCGCGCTTGGACGGATCGCCGACCTTGCCGCGACCGAGGTCGGGACGTCCTCCTCCCCTACCACCGGTGATCTGCGCGGCGCTGGTCACCAGGGTCCCGGCGTGGATGCCGGCTTCGAGCGCGCGCCCCCCGACTTTGACGACGAGCGTCGCAGGACCGAGCACGGCCGCGACGCCGTCACCGTGGAGCTGCTCGGCGAGGAGCCGATCGCCCGCCTGGGAAACGCCCTCAGCGTCGATGTCACCATCGAGGAGGAGGTGCGCGAAAGGCACGCCACCCGCATCCTCGACCACGGCCGCGTCCGTCGACACGGTTGACGGCGCCGCCTGGCGAGCCTGGGTGACGTCTCGGCTGAGCTTCCTGAGCTGTTCCTGGAGGGCCGTCACCCGTTCGGGGACCTCCTCCGGACGGGTCTTCAGCGCCCGTGCCGTGGTCTGCAGGGCTGCGCCCGTGCGCCGCCAGCGCTCCTCGGCGCTCTCGCCCGAGACCATCTCGATGCGCCGGATGCCCTGGCCGATGCTGCTCTCGGAGACGAGGATCGCCGCGCCCAGGTCGCCGCTCCGGGTGACGTGCGTGCCGCCGCACAGCTCACGAGACCAGCCCCCGAAGTCGACAACGCGTACGTCAGGCGTGTACGCCTCGTCGATCAGGGCGATCGCGCCACTCGCGCGCGCGGCGGCGAGCGGCATCAGCGCGACGGTGCGCTCGAGGTTGCGCCGGATTCCCTCGTTGACTCGATGTTCGATGTCGGCCAGCTCCTCTGGGGTGAGCGCTCTGGAAAACGAGAAGTCGAAGGTGGTGTGGTCCGGCCCCACGAACGATCCGCGCTGCACGACTCCCTCACCGAGGACCTCGCGCAATGCGCGATTGAGCAGGTGCGTTGCACTGTGATGGCGCGCGATCCGACCGCGCCGGACGGCATCGACCTGCACATGGAGCAGCTGTCCGGGACGGAGCTCACCGGCCTGCACGAGCACATCGTGCGCTCGCGTGTCGCTGCCCGCCACTGGCTGGGTGTCGCGGACGACGCCACTGCCGCCGGCCCAGGCCAGCGTCCCGGTGTCGCCGACCTGACCGCCCGCCTCGGCATAGAACGGCGACACGTCGAGCAGCACCGGGCCGCTTTCACCGGCGCCGAGCGCCGCGACTTCGTGGTCGAGCCCGATGCGCAGCACGGTGGCATCCGTCTCCAGGGAGTCGTAGCCGATGAAGCGCGTCGGCGGCAGGGCGTCAGCTCCCGCAAAGCCGACCCGGCGTGCTGACGCCTGGCCGCGCTCTCGCTGTTCCAGCATGGCCGACTCGAACCCTTCGAGGTCGACCGTTGCCCCTCGCTCCGCTGCCATCTCGACCGTTAACTCGATTGGGAGCCCGAAGGTGTCATAGAGCCGGAATGCGTCGGCGCCTTCGATGCGAACCGGGTTGCGTGCCAGCAGCGCTCCGAGCCGCTCGGTGCCCGCATCGAGGGTTCGTGCAAACGCCTCCTCCTCGGCGCCCAGGGTCTGCTCGATCAGCCCGCGAAATTCGACGAGCTCAGGGTAGGCCGGACCCATGATGCCCACCAGGTCGCCCGTGCCGGACGCCAGGCCGCCGCTGAGAGCGACGCGGCGGGCATGCACCGCAGCGCGCCGGATCAGCCTGCGAAGGACGTAGCCACGCCCCTCGTTGGCCGGCAGTACGCCCGCGGAAAGCAGGAACCCGGCCCCGCGCAGATGGTCCGCGAGCACGTAGAAGGACCGTTCGAGGCTTGGATCGGCGGCGCCGGCGCTCGCTCGAGCCCGGAAACCGTTGACGATCGGCGCGAAGTGGTCCGTTGCATACCCGGTCCGGTCGCCCTGGACGATGGCAACGACCCGGTCGAACCCCATTCCCGTGTCGACGGTGGGGTTGGGCAGCAGCGGGCGCGATCCGTCGGCCTGCTGGTCGAACTCCATGAAGACGAGGTTCCAGAACTCCTCGAAGCGGTCGCCGCCGCATTCGTCCTGGGGCGTGCAGTCGGTCCGGCCGCAGGAGCACGCGCCTCCCCAGTCAAAGTACAGCTCGCTGTCGTACCCGCACGGGCCGGTCGGACCGGCCGCCCACCAGTTCTCGGTCAGACGCGAGATCCGCTCCCTGGGCACGCCGATCTTCTCGACCCAGAGCCGCTCGGACTCGGTGTCGTCCGGGTAGATGCTCGGCCACAGGCGGCCGGGGTCGAGACCGAGCACGTCGGTGGAGAACTCCCACGCGTAATCGATCGCGGTCTCCTTGAAGTAGTGGCCGATCGACCAGTTGCCCAGCATCTCGAAAAACGTGTGATGTGTCGGGTCACCGACCGAGGCCATGTCGTCATATTTCAGGCCCGCGCCGCGAAAGCACTTCTGACACGACACCAGGTCGCGCGACGGCGGCGTGCGCTGACCGGTGATCCACGGCTTCAGCGGCACCATTCCGGCCACGGTGAAGAGAAGCGACGGATCGTCGTGGGGAATGAGCGGAAAGCTCGCGAGCCGGTAGTGCCCGCGCTCTTCGAAGAAGCGAAGAAATCGCTCCCGGATCTCAGAGCTGAGCACGTGCAAAAGGATTCGACAGCAAGTTGTCGAATTCTACACGGGCGCCTCGGCCCCGAACTCCTTGCGCAGGTGCTCGACTGCCGCGCGCTGCAATCGTGAGACGTGCATTTGCGAAATACCGAGTCGTTTCGCGACTTCCGTTTGCGGCAATTGCTCGACGAAGCGCATCGCAAGGATCTTGCGTTCGCGTGGCGTGAGATGTGCCATCACCTGCTCGAGGACGTCCTGCATCTCGACCCGCTCGAGGTTGTCATCAGCGAGCCCGATGCGGTCGCCGAGAGTGAGCGGCTCGTCGCCGCCCCCGACCGGACCGTCGAGCGAGACGGTGTGCTGCGCCGGGGCGACCTCCATGGCGGCAAGGACCTGGTCGGGCTCGAGCCCCACGCGGGCTCCGATCTCCGCGACCGACGGCGACCGCCCCAGTTCGTTCTGGAGTTGCTGGGTCGCCGCGTTCACCTTGGCGAGGTTCTCCTGGAGGCGGCGGGGAACGCGCACCGCCCAGGATCGATCGCGAAAATGACGCCGGATCTCACCGGCGATGGTGGGCGTCGCGAAGGTGCTGAACTCGTTCTCGAGGGACGGGTCGAAGCGCTCGATCGCCTGGATCAGCCCGAGAAACCCGACCTGCTCGACGTCTTCGAGGGGCTCGCCCCGATTGGCGAAACGACGCGCGATGTAGTGGACGAGATCGCTGTTGAGCTCGACGAGGCGTTCGCGGATGCGAGGGTCGCGGGTCTCGTGGAATTCCCGCAGCAGGCGCCGCATCTCGGCTCGCTCTGCCGTTTCCGCCGGCTTTGCAATGGTTCGCTCGCGGGTCGCCACACCGTCGCCGCGCCCCGGCGAGGGGGTCACGACGCCTTGTATTTGGTCAGCCGAACGCGCAGGCTCCCAGTTCGCTCGTCGACTCGGTAGGTGCTGTCGTCGACGAAGAGGCCCATGAGGCGGAGTGCCAGGTCCGTCGCGGCGACCAGCTCGCCCTCGTGCCCGAGTCCTGCCTGCTCCGCGCGTGCCCTGAGCTCCGCATCGCGATTCACCGTGCTCCGGACGGTGACCTCGAGGCCGGTATCGCTCATCTTGAAGACGATCCGGACCTGGCCCGCGATCGAGCCCGAGTGCTCGAGGCAGCGTATAGCGTTCTCACAGGCCTGCGCCACTGCGATCGTGAGGTCATCGATGGCATCCATGTCGAACCCGGCAAGCGATCCGAATGCTCCCGCTGCCCGTTTGGCGACCAGGACATGCTCGCGATCAGCGGGGAGACGGAGCTCGGAGACAGTTCCCATGGCGGTGTTTACGTACCCCACTGCGCGAGCCCCGAAACAGCCCCAGGGCCTGAGACCTCAGGCGCTCGACGGCTCAGAGGAGGAACCTGAGGGAGCAGCTGCCGCAGCGGCACGGCCTTCATCCACGGCTCCGGCGATCTCGGCCTCCCATTCGCGAGCCTCCGCCTCCTCGCGACGGCGAGCGCGGACGCGCCAGAAAAAAACAGCGCCGGTGATGGCGGCGCCTGTTGCCACCAGCCCTTTCTTACCGAACGGTACGCGCATTCCACGAGCCTCCCGAATTGCCGACTCGGTGATTATGGCCCTCGGCGGCGCGCCGGCGCGAGCACCGCGCCGGTCACCTCGAAGAGCACCACGCCCACCGCGTCGGCGACCGGATGGAGCGCGCCGAGCTGCGGGCCGCCCACCCGGGTGGCGATGGCCAGGAGCTCGCCGGCGACAAGGCCTGCCGCCGCCAGCAGCAGGGTGAGGAGAAACAATCCACGCCGGGGCATCACCAGCGCTGAGAGCGTGGTGCCGATGGCCACGAAGAGAACGGCGAGGCCGAGCCCCGGGCTCACGGCTTCGGCGTGGTCGGGAGGATCCCAATGCCCAGCTCGCGTAGCTGGGCGGGGTCGACGGGGGCGGGCGCGTCGGTCATCGGCTCCTGCCCCTGCTGGTTCTTCGGGAATGCGATCACGTCGCGGATGTTGTCGGTGCCGAGCCCTTCCATGACCATGCGGTCGATGCCGCCGGCCCAGCCGCCGTGGGGCGGCACCCCGTATTCGAACGCCTCGAGCAGGAAGCCGAACTTGCGTCGCGCCTCTTCGGCGTCGATGCCCAGCGCGGCGAGGACGCGTTGCTGGATTGCCGGGTCGGTGATCCGGATGCTGCCGCTGCCGATCTCGCGTCCGTTGACCACGAGGTCGTAGGCGCGCGAGCGCACCGCGAGGGGATCGGACTCGAGCAGGTCGAGATCGTCGGCGTGGATCATGGTGAACGGGTGGTGCGCCGCGCCGATATCGCCGGTTTCCTCGCTGCGCTCGAACATCGGAAACTCGGTGACCCAGAGCATGTCGATTCGCGTGTCGTCGTAGAGGGCCCGCGCGCGTCCGAGATGGTTGCGCACCGCGCCGAGCGCGGCGTTCACGACACCTGGGCGGTCGGCCACCATGAGCACGCAATCACCCGTCTCAGCGCCCGTTGCCGTGCCGATGGCATCGAGCTCCTCGGGAGCGAAGAACTTGGCGATGGCCCCATGCCACCCATCCGCGCGCTTCCAGAGATACGCGAGGCCGCGGGCTTTCGCGCCCCGCGCAACCTCGGTGAGGGGCCCTTCGATGTCGCTGCGGCTCAGATCGTCTCCGCCCTTGACGCAGATGCCCTTGACGATGCCGCCGGCGGCCACCGCCTCGGCGAAGACCCGGAATCCTGAGGTCCGGGCGACTGCCGTGAGGTCGCTCAGCAGCATCTCGAAGCGGGTATCCGGCTTGTCGACTCCGTAGGCGTCCATTGCTTGCCGCCAGGTCATCCGAGGGAAGGGAACGGTCAGACGGCCGCCGCGGAATTCGCATGCCTCCCAGGCGCTGGGGATCGCGTGCTCGAGAGCCGCGAAGATGTCGTCCTCGTCGACGAAGGACATCTCGATGTCGAGCTGCGTGAACTCCGGCTGGCGATCGGCACGCAGATCCTCGTCGCGCATGCAGTGCGCGAGCTGGAAATACCGGTCGAACCCGGCGACCATCGACAGCTGCTTGTACAGCTGCGGCGACTGCGGCAATGCGTAGAAGCTGCCGGGAAACAGCCGGCTCGGGACGAGGTAGTCCCGGGCACCCTCGGGCGTTGCCCGGATCATCATCGGCGTTTCGATCTCCAGGAAGCCGATCTCGCTCATCGCGCGGCGCAGCTCGGTGGAGAATTTCGCCCGAGCGCGCAGGTTCCGCTGCAGGCGCACGCGACGCAGGTCGAGGTAGCGATGGCGCAGGCGCAGCTGCTCATCAACGTCCGCGTCTTCGTTGACCGGGAAGGGCGGCGTCTTCGCGACCGCCAGCACGGTGCACTCGCTCGCGCGCAATTCCACCTCGCCGGTGTCGCGTTTCGGATTCACGTTCTCCGGGGCGCGCATGTTGAGCATGCCTTCGAAGCGCAGCACCCACTCGAGCCTCGCCTCCCTCGCCGCCCGGTGTGCCTCGGGCGCGTCGTTGGGATCGATGACCACCTGGAGGATCCCGGTGTGATCGCGAAGGTCAATGAAGATGAGCCCGCCGTGGTCGCGGCGCCGGTCGACCCAGCCGAAGGCCGTCGCCCGCGCTCCCGCGTCAGCGGCACGAGGCGTGCCGCAGTACGTACGGTCGGTGCTCACGAATCTCCCCCGAGGATGCGAGCGACGGTGGCGGCAAGCTCGGCAACGGGCACGGTCTGCTGGCTGCGGCTGTCGAGGTCGCGCACCACAGCGCTTGCCCCGGCCACTTCGTTCTCGCCAACGATGACAGCAACTCGAGCGCCGACCCGTCCCGCGCCGCGCAGTTTGCGGTCGAGCCTCCGGTCTGCGACATCGAGCACGGTACGGCCCGCGGCCTCGCGGAGGAGCCGTGCCATTGCCGCTGCCGCGCCGGCCTGATCGGGCTCGACGGAGCAGACGAGCACCTCTGCCGCCGGCTCGACTCCGGGAACTGTGCCCAGGGTGCGCGCGACCATGAGGATCCGCTCCACCCCGAGCGCGTACCCGGTCGCGGGCGTCTCCGGGAAGCCGAGCAGTTCGGCGAGCCCGTCGTAGCGTCCTCCCCCGCCGAGTGAGCTCTGCGCCCCCTGGAGGGTGTCGTGCCAGAACTCGAAGACGGTATCGCTGTAGTAGTCGAGGCCGCGCACCAGCCGGTCGTTGCGAATCGCGTCGATCCCCGCGGCCTCGAGGTCGCGCAGGACGGCCGTGAAGTGGTCCCGGCTGGCGCCGTCGAGGGAGTCCCACAGCAACGGTGCGCCCTCGACGAGCCCGGCGTCTCGTTTGCAGTCGAGGAGGCGCAGCGGGTTGGTGTGGAGGCGCCGCCGGCAGTCGTCGCAGAGTGTCGCCTCGAGCGGGGTGTAGTACTCGACCAGCGCGGTGCGATAGCGAGCGCGATCCTCGGGGCCTCCGAGCGAGTTGACCTGAAGACGGATACCGGTGATCCCGAGCGCTGCGAAGAAACGCCAGGCCACCTCGACGATTTCCGCATCGAGCGCCGGCGAACCCTCTCCGATGCACTCGATACCCACCTGCGTGAACTGGTGCTGCCGCCCTGCCTGGGGCCGCTCGGCTCGGAAGAACGGGCCCGCGTAGTGCACCCGAACCGGCCGGACCTCCTGGTCGAGGTGGGCGCCGAGCGAGGCGCGCAGTGCGCCGGCGGTGCCCTCCGGCCGCAGGGTCAAGGAGCGTCCGCCACGATCCTCGAAGGTGAACATCTGCTTCTCGACGATGTCCGTGTCCGTTCCCACGCCGCGGATGAACAGATCGGTCGCCTCGATGATCGGCGTCTCGATTGCCCGGTAGCCGAAGGACTCCGCGACCGTGCGATGGGCATCGAGCAGCCATCGACGGGCACCGAATTCGTCGGGCAGAATGTCGCGCGTTCCTTTTGGGGCTGCGATCTCAGGCATTGGCGTCCGAGTGTACGGGCTTGCGGCTGTGGCGCCCTGTCAGGGCCGGGGGTTAGCGGAACCATTCGGGAAACCGCCTGGCATTCACGGGGTCTGCAAAGGAGAGTGTCAGTGTGAAGTCAGGCGGGAGGTCATGCACTCTCCTGAGCGTGCGATCGCAGCCTTCGGCGAGCGCTGTCGGACCGGGTTTGCCTTCTCGCCCCAGAGATGAAATCGCCACCAGAATCGGCGCGCAGCGTCCGACGGCGACCAGAATGCTGCATCCCAACGCAGTGACCACGAGCGGCTCGGAGTCGCTTCCTTCGACTCCGAGCACGAGTGATCCGTTGGTCTCAGATTCGAGCAATTCGGAAGCGGCACGTTCAAGCAGGCGGATGCGTTCGAGCGGTTCCATGTGAGCAGGCTGCTCCGGGAATGCGACAGACGGCTGTCGCGAGCGGTGCGGGCTACGCGGTCGCGCGTCCAGCAGGCGTGTGGTGGCGCCGTCGGTGCTGCGAACATATGTCCACATACTACAGGAATGTGTAATGCCTCGGCGGGTGCCGATCCCCGGTCTGTGGAACTATTCAGACCGTGTCGCGGGCGACCGTGTGCACGTCGCGAACCGACTCGAGCCGCTCCAGGAGACGGCTCAATTGCGAGAGGTTCTGAATCTCGACGATCGTGCTGATCACCGCGGTCTTGTCGTCGTAGACCTGCACATCCGCGCCGCTGAGGTTGATCTTGGATTCGGCGATCACGGCGGCGATGTCACGCAGCAGCCCGGTGCGATCCCACGCCTCGATCTTGATGCTCACCGGGTACACCTGGCGGGCTCCGGTCTCCCACTCGACGTCGACGATGCGCTCGATGTCGGTGGCGTTGCGAACGTTCACGCAGTCGGCGCGGTGCACGGTGACCCCCTTGCCGCGGGTCACGTAGCCGCGGATCGTGTCGCCGGCAACCGGTTTGCAGCAGTGGGCCAGGGTGGTGAGCATGTCGACGTGTCCGTGAACGCGCACGGTTCCGGTCGGCGCCGGGGTGCTCGTGAGCGGGATGCCGAGAATGCGGTCGTCATCCGTCTGCTGCTCATCCGCACCGAATCTGAGCACGGCGCTGCGCGCGCTGATGTCGCCATACCCGATGGCGGCGACGAAGTCGTCGACGGTCGCGAGCTTGAATTCCTGCGCCAGCTCGAGGAGCTGGTCCTCCTTAACGCCGCTGAGTGACATCTGGCGGAGCCGCCGGAACTCCTTGTCCAGCATCTCGCGGCCCTTCTGGATGTTCTCGTCGCGACGCTCGCGCTTGAACCACTGACGGATCTTTTCGCGAGCGCTCGAAGTCTTGACGAAATTCAGCCAGTCGCGCGATGGCCCGTGCGGCGCCTTGGTGGTGAGCACTTCGACGATCTCGCCGTTCTCCAGGCGATGGTCGAGCGGCACCATCCGGCCGTTGACCTTGGCGCCGATGCAGCTGTGGCCGACGTCGGTATGGATGCGGTACGCGAAGTCGACGGGCGTCGATCCCTGCGGGAGGGATCGCACGTCGCCACGCGGCGTGAACACGAAGACCTCGTCCTGGAAGATGTCGACCTTGACGGTGTTGACGAAGGCCTCGGCGTCGAGCACCTCCTTCTGCCAGTCCATGAGCAGACGCAACCAGGTGAAGCGCTCGTCGATGCGCGCGCCATCCTGTCCGCCCTTGTAGCGCCAGTGCGCGGCCACGCCGTACTCCGATGTTTCGTGCATCTCCTGGGTGCGAATCTGCACCTCCATGGGCTCGCCGGTATGTGACAGCACCGTGGTGTGCAACGACTGATAGCCGTTGCCCTTGGGCATCGCGATGTAGTCCTTGAACCGGCCCGGCAACGGCTTCCACAGCGAGTGCACCACACCGAGCGCGCCGTAGCAATCCTTGATGGAGTCGACAAGCACGCGGATGGCGATGATGTCGTAGATCTCGCCGAATTCCTTCTGGCCGCGCAGCATCTTCTCGTGGATGCTGTAGGTGTGCTTGGTGCGGCCCGCGATCTCCGCCTGCATGCCCAGCGGCGCGAACTCCCGCCCGAGGATCTCGGTGACGTCGCGCACGAAGGCATCCCGCTGTTCGCGGCTGCTCGCCAGCCGCGCCTCGATGAGGTGGTAGTTGTCCGGGTCGAGTTGCACGAAGGCCAGATCCTCGAGCTCCCCCTTGATTTCCCAGATGCCGAGGCGGTGCGCGAGTGGCGCGTAGATGTCCAGGGTCTCGCGGCTGATGCGGAGTCGTCGCTCGGTCGTGTGCGCGCTGATCGTGCGCATGTTGTGCAGACGGTCGCCGAGCTTGATGAGCACGACACGCACGTCCTCGGCCATCGCCACCAGCATTTTGCGAATGTTCTCGGCCTGATGCTCCTCAGCGCTGCGCACGTGGATCTTGCCGAGCTTGGTCACCCCGTCGACGAGCTTCGCGACCTGGTCGCCGAACAGGTTCCGCACCTCCTCACGAGTCACCGCGGTGTCCTCGACGGTGTCGTGGAGGAGCGCAGCCATGAGGGTTTCAGGGTCGAGGCGCAGGTCGGCGAGGATGCCCGCCACCGCGAGCGGATGCTCGATATACGGCTCGCCGGTGAGCCTGGACTGTCCCGTGTGCGCGCGATCCGCAACATCGAAGGCGCGCTGAATCGCGGTGCGATCCTCTGCCGGGAGGTACTCGACGCGGGCCATGAGCTCGGTGATAGGCACGGCCTTTACGAGTGTAGAACGAGAACGAGTCGATCAAACACGATGTAACGAGAGTATGTCGAACAAGTGAATTCCAGCGACTGATTGCTACCGGCAATGGGACGCAAAGCTGTCTGGAAGGGGCGACCCGGTAAAGTGACGCCAATGACCCTGGAATCACGCGAGCCCCGAGTGGCAGAGAAAGAGGCAACCCTCGTCTCACCGCTCGGGGGAGCGCTGGTCGATCTGCTGATGACCCCAGACGAGCTTGCTGATCTCGGTGCGCGCACCGAGGAACTCATCTCGCTGCGGATTTCCGAGACCGCATCCGCGGATCTGGCGCTGCTCGGCAGCGGCGCCTACTCACCGCTCAGCGGTTTTCAGGGGAGAAGCGACTATCTGAGTGTCGTCGAGCACGCCCAGCTCAGCGATGGCACACCGTGGACGCTACCGATCACGCTTCCCGCGGGAGATCACGCTCGCAGCCTCCAGGAGGGAGCCGTCGTCGCCCTCCGCGACGAAGAGGGTCATCTGCTCGGCGCGCTCACCGTGACGGAGATCTACGATCGCGACCTCGAAGCCGAGGCGCGCGAGGTGTACAGAACCACGGACCAGGCCCACCCGGGCGTCGCAGCGCTGTTCGCGCAGGGGCCGACGGTGGTTGCCGGGCCGGTGCGCGTCGCAGCCCAGGCGCCGGGCACCGTGCCCTCGACGCCGGTCGAGACGCGCGCAACACTCGCTGATCGCGGATGGTCGACGGTGGTGGGATTCCAGACCCGCAACCCCGTGCATCGCGCGCACGAGTACCTCACGAAAGTCGCGCTCGAGCAAGTCGACGGATTGCTGCTCCATCCCCTCTCGGGGGTCACCAAGGGTGACGACGTCCCGTTCGAGGTCCGGATGCAGTGCTACCGCGTCCTGCTCGACGGCTACTACCCGCCGAACCGCGTCGTGCTCGGGATCTTCCCGGGAGCCATGCGCTACGCAGGGCCCCGCGAGGCCATCTATCACGGCCAGGTTCGCCGCAACTACGGCTGCTCGCACTTCATCATCGGCCGCGACGCGGCGGGTGTCGGCAACTACTACGGTACCTACGACGCGCAGACGCTGTTCGACGAGCTCGGCGGCGCCGAGCGCCTCGGCTTTGCCGCATACAAGTTCGAGCACTCCTTCTACTGCCGGGCATGCGAGAGCATGGCCAGCACCAAGACGTGCCCGCACGGCGCTGACGATCGCGTGATTCTCAGCGGCACGAAGGTGCGCGGGATGCTCACCCGTGGCGATCCGATCCCTCACGAGTTCACCAGGCCCGAGGTTGCGGAGATCCTCCGCGCCGCCTACGCCGTCGCGGCGCCCGTCGCCTGATGAGCGGTCTCACCATCTGGTTCACTGGATTGTCCGGTGCCGGCAAGTCGACCATCGGGCAGCGCGTCGCATCTGAGCTGCGCGAGCGTGGTTTGCGAGTGGAGGTCCTCGACGGCGACGAAGTGCGGCGGACGCTCAGCGCCGGCCTCGGTTTCACCAAAGAAGATCGCGACATCAACATCCGGCGCATCGGGTTTGTCGCCGAATTGCTCACCCGCAACGGCGTCGTCGCCATCACGGCGGCGATCTCGCCGTACAAGGACACGCGAGCGGAGGTGCGCGAGCGCATCGGCCGGTTCGTCGAGGTGTACGTCAGCTGCTCGATCGACGTGCTCTCCGAGCGCGACGTGAAGGGGCTGTACAAGCGAGCGCTTGCCGGAGAGATCGCCCACTTCACCGGCGTCTCGGACCCGTACGAAGCACCTGACGCCCCGGATGTGGTGGTCGACAGCGGCACCCAGACGATCGACGAGTCGGTCGCGGCCGTCCTCGCAGCCATCGAAGGCAGCGGCCTCCTCCCAGATCCGACGCCTCGCGGCTAACGCCGCGATGCGCACGCCGCAGTCGCGCCCCCGGCACCCGCGTCCGCGGATCACGCTCGACCAGCTGCACACGTTTCTCGCCGTCGCCGAGCGAGAGCACGTCACTGCGGCGGCCGAAGCCCTCGGCCTCTCGCAGGGATCGGTCAGCGGCGTCGTGCGGCGCCTCGAGACCACCCTCGGTCTCCCCCTGCTCCAGCGGGTCGGTCGGAATGTGCAGCTCACCGACGTCGGTCGCGCCCTGCGCCAGCTCGCCGTGCGCGTGCTCGAGGACGTCGGCCAGATCGAGGAGTTGCGCGCCGGCTATCTCGCGTTCGAGCGTGGCGAGTTGACGGTGGCGGCGGGACGCGTGATGGGCGCGCACCGTCTGTCGGGCTGGCTGGCCCCCTTCGTCGCCGACCACCCGGAGATCAACGTTCGTCTCGCGCTGGCGCCGATGCGATCCCTGGTCACGATGCTCATCGAGGGACGCGCCGACATCATCCTCGCCGGGTCGTCGGTGCGCGTTCCCGGCGTCGAGACGGTCGTGCTCGAGCACACGGAGCTGGTGACCGTGGTCGCCGCGCACCATCCGCTGGCATCGAGCAAGACCGCCGTGCGCGACCTCGTGACCCACCGGCACTTGGCGCACGAACACGGCAGCGCGACCGAGGCGCTCGCCGCGCACGCTCTCGGGAGTCACGTCGATCCGGAGAACACCCTCAAACTCGAGGAGGGCGCACTGCATGCCGCGCTGCTCGCCGGTCTTGGATTCGCCGCCATGCCTCGCTCCGTGATCGAACAGGACATCGTCGAAGGCCGCCTGGTTGTGATTCCGCTCCCGGGACGGAGCGTGTCGCAGTCGTTCGCCGCGGCACGGCGCAAGGACCTGCACACTCCGGCCGTCGAGGCGTTCTGGGCCCACCTCCGGCAGATCGCCGTCGACCAGGCCTGAGGGTCGCCTCAGTACGAGCGCGCGAGGAGCGCGTTGGAGTCCGCAGGCTTGCCACACGCGATGCAGGGCGCACCGGTAGCGGGGCGGTCCTCGCGAAGGACGCGAACCGTGAGCGCGTGCACCGCGCTCTTGACGGCGTTCTCGCATTCCTCGGTGTTGCACATCGGCGCGGTTGCGAACATCGGGCGCTCCGCGAATGCGGCGACCAGTTCGTCGAGAGTTGAGACGTCAACGCTGCGCTCCTCGAGGCGGGTGCGAGCACGCTCGAAGATCGCGCGCTGCGTCTCCTCGAGCAGGCTGGGGAGCCTGGCCGCCAACCCCTCGATCGGCACGGTCTCCTGGGTGCCGTCAACCCGGTGCACGAGAGTCACGTTGCCGCTCGCGAGATCCTTGGCGCCGACGACGATTCGCAACGGCACGCCACGGAGCTCCCAGTGCGCGTACTTCTCGCCGGGGCGCATGCCTTCGCGGCGGTCGACACGCAGGCGAACGCCCACGGGGCATTCGCGTTCAAGGCGCGCCGCCGCCTCCTCCACCACCGCCGCGCCGGCTTCGTCGTTGCTGCGCGTGATCGGGACCGCGACGACCTGAATCGGCGCGACCTTGGGAGGCAGGATCAGACCCATGTCGTCACCGTGCGCCATGATCACCGCGCCGACGGTTCTGGCCGACAGTCCCCACGATGTCTGGAATGGATGCTGGCGCTGGTTGTCGCGATCGCTGTAGGCGATGCCGTACGCGCGGGTGAAGTTCTGCCCGAGATGGTGCGACGTGCCCGATTGCAACGCCCATCCGTCGGACATCATCGCCTCGATGCTCACCGTGTAGCGAGCGCCGGGAAATTTCTCTGACTCGGTCTTGCGCCCCTTGATCACCGGGATTGCCAGCCAGTCCTCGGTGAGCTCGCGGTAACAGTCGAGCATCGTGGCGACCTCGTCCGCCGCCTCGCTGTCGAGCTGGTGAAAGGTGTGGCCCTCCTGCCAGAGGAACTCGGTGGTGCGCAGGAAGAGTCGCGTGCGGTGCTCCCAGCGGACGACGTTGCACCACTGGTTGATCTTCACCGGAAGATCTCGCCATGAGTGGATCCAGTCCGCGTACATCGAGCAGATGATCGTCTCGCTGGTGGGGCGCACCGCAAGGCGCTCCTCGAGGTCCTTGCCCCCACCGCGGGTCACCCACGCGACCTGCGGGTCGAACCCCTCGACGTGGTCGGCTTCCTTGGTCAGGTATGACTCCGGGATGAACAGCGGGAAGTACATGTTCTCGTGGCCGGTACGCTTGATCATGTCGTCGAGCGCGCGCTGGATGTTCTCCCACAAGGCGAAGCCGTAGGGTCTGATCACCATGCAGCCGCGCACCGGCGAGTAGTCGGCGAGCTCGGCCCGACGGACCACATCGGTGTACCAGCGATCGAAATCGGCGCTCTGCGCGGTGATCCGCTTTTCGTCGGCCATGGCCGAGCAGTCTACGTGAGGACGCCCTCGCGTTCGCTCAAACCGACCGGCAACGGCTTGCCTTCGGCGATCAGGCGCGCGTCTTCGTCAGCGATTTCGTGCAATTCGTCGAGCAGCGCGTTGACAAGATCGCCCTCGGGCAGCGTCGAGACCACCTTGCCGTTGCGGTACAGGATGCCTTTCTGGCGGCCCCCGGCGATGCCGATGTCGGCGTGCATGCCCTCACCGGGACCGTTGACGACGCAGCCCATGACCGAGACGGTGATGGTTCGCTTCACGCCCTCGAGCGCCTTGGAGACCTGCGCCACCATCGGCATCATGTCGATCTCGAGACGGCCGCAGGTCGGGCAGGCGACCAGGTTGGGGCCATCGCCCTTCTCCTGGAGATTGGCGAGGATCTGGCGCGCGACCCGCACCTCCTCCTCCGGCGAACCGACCAGGGAGACCCGGATGGTGTCGCCAAGGCCTTCGGCGAGGAGCAGGCCGATGCCGAGGGCGCTCTTGATGCTCCCCGTGTCCACTGGGCCCGCTTCGGTGAGCCCAAGGTGCAGCGGGTAGCGGTTGCCGAGGGCGACGAAGGCGCGATTGGCGGCGACATTGGTGAGGACGTCGCTCGCCTTGAGCGAGACCTTGATATCGCGGAAGTCGAGCTCCTCGAGCACCCGGATGTGGCTCAGTGCGGCGGCCACCATGTTCTGCGCCGTCTCCTCGATCGATCCGCCGCGGCCGCGCGTCAACTCCTTGCGCTGCGGGATGCTGCCGGCATTGACGCCGATGCGGATCGGAACGTTGCGTGCCTTCGCCTCGCGCGCGATGTCGGCGACCTTCGCGCTGTCGGTGATGTTGCCCGGATTGAGACGCAGGCACTGCACCCCGGCTTCGAGCGCAAGCAACGCGAGGGGTGCGTCGTAATGAATGTCGGCGACGACCGGGATCGGTGATTCACGAACGATCTCGTGCAGCGAAGCCGCAGCCTCACGCGTGTCGCAGGTGACCCGGATGATGTCGGCGCCTGCTTTGGCGGCGCGTTGAATCTGCGCAATCGTCGCCGCCGCATCCTCGGTCTGTGTCTTGGTCATGGTCTGTACCGCGATTGGTGCCGCCCCGCCGATGACGACATTCCCAACACGCACCGGGACCGTCGGCCTGCGCTCTTTGATCGGCGAGCCCCCGTCGGTCATAGCCTGCTCACGTCTCCGATGGTGACATACACGGCGAAGACGACGATCACGGCCAGACCGACCGCTGTGATGGCGGCCTCGACCTTCGGGTTGAGGCGCCGGCGGCGCACTGACTCGATGAGAATGAAGAGCAATTTGCCGCCGTCGAGGAACGGAATCGGGAGCATGTTCACGAAGCCGAGGTTGAGGCTGATGAACCCGATCCACCACACCAGGCCGTTCGGCCCGAGGAACCCGTTGTTGGTCGCGACAGCGGTTTCCTGGGCGATGCCGACCGGCCCGGTGAAGCCCTGGGGCCCGTTGATCCCGCCCTGGGGCGGATGCACGATCAGGCCGTAGATCCCGGTCACCTCGCCCCAGACGAACCCGGGGATGGCGCTGAACCCGCTGGCGATCGCGGCTGGCAAGGCCTCACCGTTGAAACCGGGGACGACACCCATGATCCAGGCGGCATGGATGGCGTTGTTGGCCGGATAGCCGTCCGTGATGCCGGACACGGTCACGTTCGTGAAGTACCTGGACGGCGAGCCGTTCTCGTTCTCGAGATAGCCGCTGATGGTGACCGCGGCGCCGCTGCCCAGCAGCGCCGCCGGGTCGCCGGTGCCGACCGGGGTGCCGTTGATCGCCGTGACGGCGAGGCCACCGGCAGGAAGCTTGCCGCCGGCCACGGTTGACTGATCGGCGACGATATTCGAGATCGTGAGCGTCGGCGTCAGGGTGGTTGTGTGGAAGCTGCCGTCAGACGCCTTGTAGACGATGTTCATCGTGCGGCCCTGGCTCTGCGTGGTGGCGTTGTGGAGGTCCGTGGTCACGTCGGCCAGGTTGTCCTGGCGGATCGTCGTAGCGTTGATCGAGATGATCGTGTCCCCCGCCCGGAGCCCGGCCGCGCCCGCGGCCGCGCGGGCCGCGTAGTTGTACGGGGTTGGCTGCATGTCGACGATCGCGAAGATCAGGCCCCCGAAGACGAAGTTGGCGATGATGCCCGCGGACACCGTCGCGAAGCGGCGCGGACGTGACGCGCGGTAGAAGTTGCGTTCCCCCGCATCACTTTCGCCGGTGAGTCCCAGCATCCCGGCCATGCGCACGAAGCCGCCGGCTGGGATCGCACGGATCGCGTACAGCGTCTCGCCGAGCGTACGAGAGTAGAGCTTGGGGCCGAACCCGATCGAGAATTCCTCGACCTTGATGCCCGACAGCTTGCCGACCGCGAAGTGCCCGAACTCGTGGATGGTGATCACCGAGACGAGCACGAGGATGAACGCGCCGGCATAGATCAGAAACTGGGTCATCGCGCCACGGTCGCTCCGACGGTATTGGTCCGGACGAACTCGCGTCCCCACGCGTCGGCGGCGAGCACCGCATCGAGCGACGACGCGCCGTGATCGTGGAACGCGGAAAGCGCCTCGCTCACCAGGGGCACAATCTCGTCGAACCTGCATTGCCCGGCGGTGAAAGCCGTCACGGCCTCCTCGTTCGCCGCGTTGAAGACGCACGGGGCGAGCCCCCCGCGTTCGCCGGCACTGCGCGCGAGCGCGACCGCGGGGAACCGGGCGCCGTCCACGGGCAGGAATTCGAGCGGTGAGACGTCACGAAGGTCGAGGTGCGGCCCGACCCCGGGGAGCCGCTCGCCGTCCGCGAGAGCGAGGGCGATCGGCACCCGCATATCGGGAACGCCCATCTGCGCGACCACCGCTCCATCCTGGAATTCGACCCAACTGTGCACGATGCTCGTCGGATGGATCGCCACGTCGATTGACGCGTAGGGGGCATCGAAGAGGAAGTGCGCCTCGATCACCTCGAGGCCCTTGTTCATCATCGTAGCGGAATCGATCGTCACCTTCGGCCCCATATTCCAGGTTGGATGCGCGAGGGCCTCGGCAGGGGTGATGGAGGCGAACGTGTCGAGCGGGCGGCGGAGGAAGGGGCCGCCGCTGGCGGTCAGCACCAGCCGCGAGACCGAGGCGGGATCCTCGCCGCGCAGGCACTGCCAGAGCGCGGAGTGCTCGCTGTCGATCGGGACGATGCGGGCGCCGGCGGTGGCAGCCCGAGCCTTGACGAGCTCACCCGCCATGACCAGGACTTCCTTGGTGGCGGTCGCGATCGTGGCGCCCGCGTCGATCGCCGCGAGGGTCGGGCGGATCGCCGCAGCTCCGGTGATCGCCACGCAGACCACGTCAGCCTCCATCGCGGCGATCTCGCAGGCTGCTTCCATACCGGCGGCGCAGCCCGCGGGGAGCGCCGCACCCGGCTCCGCGTGGACGAGGGCCGTGCGCGCGACGCCGAATCGGGCCGCGATCGCCGCAAGCGCTGCACCGTCGCTCCCCGCCACCGCGCCGACCAGCTCGAATCGGTTGGGAAACCGGGCGATGACGTCACATGCCTGGCTGCCGATCGAACCGGTCGCGCCCAGAAGGACGACGCGTCGGCGGGACGTGGGGAATGTCACTTGTGCGCAGATGCCTCGGTTCGCAGTACAGCAGAGCACACCACCGCTTTCACCGGGGTTACGGGAATGCGATCAGCTTCAAGTAGCAATATACGACCGGCGCAAGCAGGACAAGGCTGTCGGCCCTGTCGAGGAGGCCCCCGTGACCGGGGATGAGCGTTCCCGAGTCCTTGACGCCCGCCTCGCGCTTCATCGCTGACTCGACCAGGTCGCCACCCTGCGCCGCCACCGCCATGAGTGCGCCCAGACCGGCGCCGGCTGGCACGCTGATGCCGATCAGCCAGGGCCCTGCGAGCGCGCCGACCAGCAGCGAGGCCACCGCGCCGGCGATCGCCCCCTCCAGCGACTTGCGCGGCGAGATCGAGTGGAAGAACGGATGGCGGCCGATCGTGGAGCCGACGAAGTACGCGGCGCTGTCCCCGATCACCGCCCCGGCGAGGGCGAGCACCACGAGCCGGAACCCGAGGTGGTTGGCATCCTGGATGTGCCAGCGATAGATCGCCACCCAGAAGCCGAGGCAGAGCCCGACGTACGTGGCGCCGCCGACCGCCAGTGCCCAGCCGGCGAAGCTCTGATGGAGTCCCAGACCGGCCAGCAGACCGACCACGACCGCGGCGGCGAACGCCCAGTCCGCCGCCATGTCCGATGCGGGCAGAACGAACCTGATGCTGAGGAAGACGCTGAGCGGCAGGATCAACCAGACCGGTGGCGTGGGTCCCATCCGCCCCAGCAGCCCGCGCAGCTCCCAGGCCCCGATCAGCGCCCCCAGCCCGACCACGACGGCGACCGCCGCAGTGCCGATCCACAGGGCGGCGGCGATGACTGCCACCAGCACCACCCCCGACACCACCCTGAGGGCGAGGTTCATTCCGCCCGGTCGGCGTGCTGCACGTTGCCCGCGTGGGCGGGAACGCGCTCGATCGGCGCCGGGATGGCACCGAACTTCCGCTCGCGGCTGGAGAAGTCGGCGAGCGCGTCGTGGATCGCCGTCTCGCCGAAGTCCGGCCACAGGGTGTCAGTGACGTACAGCTCGGCGTACGCTGCCTGCCAGAGCAGGAAGTTGCTGATCCGGAGCTCTCCCGCGGTGCGGACGATCAGGTCCGGGTCCGGAAGGCCGCGCGTGTAGAGCGCGTCACTGATGGTCGGCTCGTCCAGGGCCGTCAAATCCTCGCCGGATCCGGCCAGCTCCCGGATCGCATCGACGATCTCACGTCTGCCTCCGTAGTTGATGGCGACGTTGAGGATTGCCGAGGTGTCGCCCGCAGTGAGGGCTTCGGCCTGGGCCACCTTCTCCTGCAGCGACTCGCTGAGCCGGGCTCGGTCGCCGAGCACGCGAATCTGCACGCCGTTCTCGTGCAACTCGCCAACCTCGCGGTCGATGGTCTCGCCGAAGAGCCGCATGAGCGCCATCACCTCGCCTCGAGGGCGCTGCCAGTTCTCCGTGCTGAACGCATAGAGCGTGAGGATGTGGACGTCTGCCTGGTGGCACGCCTCCATGACGGGACGGATCGCGCGGACGCCGGCGCGATGGCCGGCCACCCGCGGGAGGTGACGCTGTCTGGCCCAGCGCCCATTGCCATCCATGATGATGCCGACGTGCCGCGGAAGATCTGCCCTTGCGGGGAGCGGGATCGCGGCGGGATCGGGTGGGCGCTGCATTGTGGTGTCGAGGTCAGAACGCCCTGAAGGCATCGGCCGTTTCGGCGCGGGTCTCCGTCAGACCTCGAGGATCTCAGCCTCCTTCCTTTGGATGGCGTCGTCGATCCTGGCGATGAACTGGTCGGTGATCTTCTGGACGTCGATGAGCTTGGACGCGACCTCGTCCTTGCTCACGTGGCCATCCTTCTCGACGCGGCGGAGATGCTCGACCTCGTCGCGGCGGATGTTGCGCACGGCGACGCGCGCCTCCTCGGCTTTGCGGTGGATCACCTTGACGAGGTCCTTGCGGCGCTCCTCGGTGAGCTGCGGGATCGCGACGCGGATCACCTGGCCGTCATTGCTCGGGTTGAGCCCGAGGTCGCTTTTCTGAATCGCCTTCTCGATGGCGCCGAGCGAGGTCCGGTCGTACGGTTGGATGACCAGCATGCTGGCCTCCGGGACGCTGATCCCGGCGATGCTCTGGAGCGGCGTCGGGGCGCCGTAGTAATCGACGTGCAACCGTTCCAGCAGCGCCGGCGAGGCACGCCCGGTGCGCACCGTCATCAGCTCCCGATGCAGGGCCTCGACGCTCTTCTCCATGCGCTGGTGCGCGTCAGCGAGGCGCAGCGCAATCTGTTGTTCGGGATCGTCCGGCTGGTCGCGGTCGCTCACTCGGCGTCGCCTTCCGCATCGACACGGGTGCCGATCTGCTCACCGAGAATCACGCGCTCGATGTTTCCCTGGGTGAAGAGGTCGAATACGATGATCGGCATGCGGTTGTCCATGCAGAGCGTCACCGCGGTGCTGTCCATGATGGCGAGCCCGCGGTTGAGCACATCCAGGTATGTGAGGTTCGCCAGCCGCGTCGCGTCACTCACCTTGTTGGGGTCCGCGCTGTAGATGCCGTCGACCTTGGTCGCTTTCAGGAGTACATCGGCGCCGATCTCGACGGCGCGCAGCGCGGCGGTCGTGTCGGTGGTGAAGAACGGGTTCCCGGTCCCGGCGGCGAGAATCACGAGCCGGCCCTTTTCGAGGTGACGGATCGCCCGTCGCGGGATGAACGGCTCGGCAACCTGTGACATTGCGATCGCGCTCTGCAGCCGGCAGTCGATTCCGAACTGCTCAATGGCGTCGCGGAGCGCGAGTGCGTTGATAACTGTGGCGAGCATGCCCATGTAGTCGGCCGTGACCCGGTCGATGCCGTGCTGCGCCGCCTCGGTGCCGCGCACGATGTTGCCGCCGCCGACGACGATTGCCACCTGCACGCCGCGCTCGACGATGTGGGTCAGTTGCTCCGCGATGTGGCGGACCGCGCCGTATTCGATGCCGTATCCGGCCTCGCCGAGCAGCGCCTCGCCGCCGAGCTTGAGGATGACGCGGCCAAACACCGGCCTGCGGCCGTCGTCTGCGCGTCCCGTCACCGCGGCAAGTTCCACGTTTGAGGCTCCGAGGCTCACTCGGCTGCCGGCGCAGCCGCGCCGTTACTCTCGCTGCTCTCACCGCCCACGGAGAAGCGGGCGAAGCGGGCCACGGAGATGTTCTCGCCGAGCTTGGCGATCGCCTCGGTCACAAGGTCGCCGACCTTCTTCTTGTCGTCCTTGATCCACGGCTGCTCGAGCAGGCAGATCTGCGCGAAGAAGGCATCGAGCTTGCCGGTGAGGATCTTCTCGACGATGTTCTCCGGCTTGCCCTGCACCTGCTCGCGGTAGACGGCGCGTTCGCGCTCGACGATGTCGGCGGGCACGTCCTCGCGGCGCACGTACTGCGGGGCCATGCCGACGACCTGGAGTGCGAGCGTGTGTGCGAGATGCTTGAAGTCATCGGTCTTGGCGACGAAATCGGACTCGCAGTTGAGCTCGATGAGCGCTCCTTGCTTGGCGATGCCGCCGGCGTGGTGGATGTACGCCTCGACCAGGCCCTCATTCGTGCTGCGCCCTGCTTTCGCTGCTGCGCGGGAGAATCCCTTGGCCCGCAACCAATCCTCCGCCTTGTCCATATCGCCATCGCACTCGACCAGGGCGCGCTTGCAGTCCATCATCCCCGCGCCGGTCCGCTCTCGCAAGGCTTTGACCATTGCCGCCGTGACCTCGGCCATCAGCTCGCGGCCTCAGTATCGGACGCGCCCGCGCCGGCCACTGCGGGCTCGGGCGCTGCTGCTGCCGCTGCAGCCTGCTCCGCGGCAATCGCATCCGCGTGCGCAGCTGCTGCCGCTGCCTGTTCTGCGGCGACGATCGCCGCCGCCTCGGCGGCCACGGCCGCCTCGTGCTCGCGCTTCTCGGCTTCCTGACGCTCCTGCAACTCGCGCTCGCTGAACTGCTGCAGCCCCTCGGCGATCGCCTTGCCGATCTCGGTCACGATCAGGCGGCAGCTGCGCATGGCGTCGTCGTTGCCGGGGATCACGACCTGAATGTCGTCAGGGTCGCAGTTGGTGTCGACGATCGCCACGATCGGGATGTTCAGCTTGTTGGCCTCGGTGACCGCGATGCGCTCCTTCTTGCAGTCGATGACGAACACCGCTCCCGGGAGCCGCTTCATATCGGCCATGCCGGCGAAGTTGTTCTCCAGGCGCTCGAGGTCGTCCTTCGCGTCGTTGGCCTCCTTGCCGCTCATCCGCTCGAAGTCGCCCTTCGACTGCATCACGCGCAGTTCCGCGAGGCGGCGCAGGCGCCGCTGGATGACGGTGAAGTTGGTGAGCATCCCACCCATCCAGCGATGGGTGACATAGGCCTGGCCGGTGTTCCGGCAGACCTCCTCGATGACGTCCTGCGCCTGCTTCTTGGTGCCGACGAAGAGGACCTTCTGGCCGCTCCCGACGATGTCCCGCAGATACTCGCAGGCGACGTCGAGCTGCTTCTGGGTCTGCTCGAGGTCGATGATGTGGATGCCGTTGCGCGCCGTGAAGATGTACGGACGCATCCGGGGATTCCACCGGCTTGTCTGGTGGCCGAAGTGAACTCCGGCCTCCAGCAGCTGGCGCAGTGTTACTGCCGGCATGGGCGGTCGCTCCTGTTGGGGTGGTGTGGTGCCTCCGTCCGGGGTGAACCGCGGCGGCGACCCGGGGGCACCGGGCACCCGCCGGCCGCGTGAAACCGGACGTGTGAGATGACCGGAGTGTACCAGCCCCGCCCGACTCCTACACCGGTGCCCGCGGCGTCAGAGCACGTAGCGGCGGAGGTCCTGGTTGCGCACCAGGTCGCCGAGCCGGTCGCCCACGTAGGCGGCATCGATGACCACTGTCATACCGGCGAGCTCCTCGGCGCCGAACGAGACGTCCTCGAGCACCTTCTCCATGATGGTGAAGAGGCGGCGAGCGCCGAGGTTCTCGTCCTCCTCGTTGACGCGGTACGCCTGAGCGGCGAGCTCGCGAATCCCGTCATCGGTGAAGTCGAGCGTCACGTGCTCGGTGCCGAGCAGCGCCGCGTACTGCCGGGTCAAGGCGTTGCCCGGCTCGGTGAGGATGCGGACGAGGTCGTCCTCGCTGAGCGGCTTCAGCTCGACGCGGATCGGGAAGCGGCCCTGGAACTCCGGGATCAGATCGCTGGGCCGGGCCGCGGTGAAGGCGCCTGCGGCGATGAAGAGGACGTGGTCGGTGCGCACCGGTCCGTAGCGGGTGTGCACCGTCGAGCCCTCGAGGATCGGCAGCAGGTCGCGCTGCACCCCCTCGCCGCTGACATCCGGACCGCGGTCCGAAGCCGGGCCACAGATCTTGTCGACCTCATCGATGAACACGACACCCGTGTCCTCGACCAGGTGGATCGCATCGTCATAGACGCGGTCCATGTCGATGAGCCGGTCGGTCTCCTCGTCGATGAGCACGTCGCGAGCTTCGGCAACGGTCATCAGCTTCTTTCGCTTGCGCGGCGGGGCAAGCTGGGAGAAGAAGTCGGACAGCGAGACGCCGACCTCCTCGAGGCCGGTCCCTGTGAATCCCTCGAACGCGGGCTGGAAAGGCTCCTCGACCTCGATGTCGACGGTCGCGTCCTCCAGGGACCCGGCGGCGAGGCGGCTTGCCAGGCGGCGGCGCCGGGCACGCGCGCGTCGGGCCTCAGCAACCCCCTGCCCGGGGCTGGGTGCGGCCTCCTCCGGGCGCTGCCGCGCCGCACGCTGCCGCTCGTCGGCTTCATGGAGTGTCTCGACGAGGCGCGCGTCGGCGAGGACGCGGGCACGCGGCTCCGCCTCCTCGACGCGGTCCTCGTGCAGCTCGGTGATGGTCTGCTCGAGCAGATCGCGAAGGATCGACTCGACGTCGCGGCCGACGTACCCGACCTCGGTGAACTTGGTCGCCTCGACCTTGATGAAGGGCGACTCCGTCAGGCGGGCGACGCGCCTCGCGATCTCCGTCTTGCCGACCCCGGTCGGGCCGATCATCAGGATGTTCTTGGGCAGCACCTCGTTGCGCATGTCCTCGGGGAGCATCCGCCGCCGCACCCGATTGCGCAGCGCGATGGCGACCGATCGCTTCGCCTCGTGCTGGCCGATGATGTATTCGTCGAGCCGGCGCACCACCTCGGCGGGCCGCAGCGTCTCGATTGCGACCGCCTCGATCAGGTCGTGCGGCGTCTGGTC
>CABDZJ010000043.1_pt1 | contig 70398 bp, 67 predicted proteins | sample 3132161 | NCBI WGS metagenome assembly CABDZJ01 (sample SAMEA5534340, study PRJEB31848) | metagenome | biome: tundra; feature: field; material: soil | place: USA | collected 2013-05 | depth 0.45 m | reverse complement strand
GCCCCGGCCCCCGCCCCGCCATCTTCATCAACTCATCGCCGGTCAGCGGGTCGGTCATCGCAGACACCACTCCCCCGGCGTCAAGCCGGGCCATGCGCGCATCCAGCTCGTCGAGCTCCTCGAGGGTCGGGTACGCCGACGCCGTAGTGTCCGCTCGCGCCAGGTCGAGCATCCGGCCGCGGAGCGGTCCCGCATCACGTATCAGTTTGCGCACCGCCGCGTCCCCGAACGATTCGCGGTCGTACTGGATCGGGCGGAGGTGGAGGCGCACGAGCCGGCTCACATCGCTGATCTCGTCGTTGCTGAATCGCCAGCGCGTCAGGATCGCCTGGGCCATCTCGGCGCCGATCTGCGGGTGGTCGTAAAAGGTGTGGCGCCCGTCCGACACGACCACGTGGGTCGGGGGCTTGGCGATGTCGTGGAGGAGGGCGGCGGTCCGGGTCACCAGGTCCGGCGGCGCGGCGTCGACGGTCGCCACGGTGTGCCCGTAGACGTCGTGGGTGTGATAGCCGCCCTGTTCGATCCCGATGCCGGCCACGAGCTCGGGCAGCACGAGCTTGAGCAGCCCCGCCTCGAGGAGCACGGCGATCCCGGCGCTCGGATACGGTGCGACGAGCAACCGGCGGATCTCGTCGCTGACCCGCTCGACCGACAGGATCGAGGTCCTCGCGGCCTGGGCTCGCATCGCTTCGATGGTCCCCGGGGCGAGCGTGAAGCCGAGCCGGGCGACGAACCGCGCTGCCCGGTACATCCTCAGGGGATCCTCGGCGAAGGTCTCAGCGGGATCGAGTGGCGTGCGCAGCACACGCGCCTGCAGGTCGGCGATGCCCTTGCCCGTGATGTCGATGATCTCCCCGTCGAGCGTCTGGCAGAGGGCGTTGACGGTGAAATCGCGCCGCCACACGTCCTCGGCGAGGGTGCCCGGCCGGACGTCCGGGTTGCGGGATTCCGGGTCATAGCGCTCCGATCGGGCGCGCACTCCTTCGACGATCCAGGTCCCACCGCGAATCTGGGCGGTGCCGAAGCGTTCGAAGCGCTCGGGAGCGTACCAGCCGAACCGCGAGGCGACCGCTCCGAGCAGCGGCATCGGATCCATCCCGACCACGACCAGGTCGATGTCCTTGCCGTGCCCACCGCCGAGCAGACGGTCGCGGACGAAGCCACCGACGAGATACACCTCGGCGTCGAGTTCGCGAGCGGCCGCCGCGATGGCCTCGAGCACATCCTCGAGCCCCGGCGCATCCGGGCTGACCTCACGGACCGTGGCCGTCATGGGACGGCCGGCAGCCGTAGCCGGGGGCGCCCGCGGAGCAGGACCGCCGCGAGGATCGCGGCGAGCCCGGCGCAGATCGCGGCGCCCAGGAAGACCGCGTGCAGCTCGGTCACGATGGCTGCGGTGACGTCGCGTTCGTACGCGGGGCAGTTGAGCGGCGACTTCGGGCAGAGGACCTGAGGCGGCGGGAACGCCGACGCGGTGGTGTAGAAGACGTGCAGGCTCACGGCGGTGAGGATGGAGATGCCCACGAGCATCCCGATCATGCGCGCGACGACCACCAGTGCAGACGCCAGCCCATGGAGCTGGTCGCGCACCGAGGCGAGCATCGAGGCGTTGACCGGGGCGATGGCGAGACCGAAACCCAGGCCGCACGCGACGAGCACCGGATCGCTCGGGTGCAGCCACCCCGGTCCCAAGGGATCAGCGAGGGTCGTCGCGCTCCAGCGCGTCATCGCCAGGAATGCCGCCGCGGTGATCGCCATACCGACCCCGGCGATGAGCCGGTTGCCGAAGCGCTGCGACAGCCACCCGCCGGCGACCGCGCCCACCGGCACTCCGGCGAGCAGCCGGAGGAGGACGAGAGCCGCTCCAAGCTGCGAACTCGGGTCGACCGTGGCACGAGCAAGGACCGGGATGTCGAGCAGCGCCGCCATCAGCGCCGCTCCCACCGCGAGATTGGTGAGCAGCGCCCCGTAAGCGCCCGGCGACCGGAGCTCCGCGCCCGCGATGAGGGGATGCCGGGCGCGCCGCTCCCGCACCACGAAGCCCGCCGCCGAGACCGCGCCGAGCGGCAACAGCCAGAGCGCGGCCGGAGCGATCGCTCCCGTGGTCGGGTCCTGCGCGGAGAAGCTGATGATCACTGTCGAAAGCGCCAGGGCGAGCAGCACCGCCCCGGGCCAGTCCAGCGCGGCGGCAAGCACCGGGAGGCGCCTGACGGCGACGAGCGCCCGGGTGCCGGGATGTTCCCGCAGTTCCCAGACGATCAGCGCCGCCGCCGACCCGGCGGCGACCAGCGCGATGGGCGTCAGCCAGGTCATCCCGCCGAGCGCGCTGTAGGCCACCCCCGCCGTTTCGCTGTCCCGAAGCGCCCCCGGCGCGACGATCGAGAGGCAGCCGGCCACCAGGGCGACTGCGGCCAGCAGTACGGAGATGCGGTCGAGGCGCGGCCGGCGGATCGGGGCGGCAGCTGCAGCCCCGGCGGTCCGGCCGGCGGCGAACAGTCCGAAGGCAAGCGCGGCGGCGATCGGGAGGTTGAGCCAGAAGATCGCCTGCCAGGAAGCGACCGTCAGGATCAACCCGCCGTAGAGCGGCCCGAGCACGCTGCCCAGTTCCTGAACACCGCCGACGATGCCCAGAGGCAGGCTCCGCCGGTCCGCCGGCCAGAGATCGGCGACTAGTGCCAGGGTCACCGGGACGAGCCCCCCGCCGCCGAGACCCTGGAGCGCCCGGCCGGCGACCACCGAACCCAGGTCGGTCGCTGAGGCGGTCACCAGCGACCCTCCAGCGAACACCCCGAGGCACAGGATCAGGAGCGGCCTGCGTCCGTGGATGTCGGAGAGCCGCCCGAGCAGCGGCATGACCACGATGTAGCCGAGCAGGAACCCGCTGACGATCGGCGTCGCAGCCTGGAGCTGGTCGATCCCGATACCGACGTCGGCCATGATCGCGGGCAGTGCGAGCACGATCACGTACGTGTCCATCGCGGCGACAAGTACCGATGCCGTCGCGACGGCGAGGATCCAGCGCCGGCGCGCGGTCACCCGCTCGCGGGCGGCGGCGTCACTGACACGTTCTCGCCATAGTTGGTAAGAACGAGCGTGTAGGTGGTCTCGATGCTCTGGCTCGTGAACGGGCCCGTGAGCACGACGCGCCTGAGCTGACTCGAGCTTGTGTCGATACCGAAGGTTGCGCCGACACTCTTGGACGCATCTGCACTGGTGAGCAACGCAGCGACCGCGCTGCCCGGCAGCGAGCACTGGATCTCGTGCAGCGACTCGCCGTTGTAGCGATCGTCGCTCTGGACCTGAGGCGACTGGCATTTGAGCAGGAGCGATGAGAGGCCGGTATTGGGGTCGATCAGCGTCGCCGGGTCCGCGAAGCCGTAGTCAGCAGGATTCGCAGCTGTAAACCCGGAGCTGGTCGGCAGCTTCACCGAGAAGGTTCCCCCGACCGAGACGGCCGGCACGCTGAGCGCCAGGCCGAAGATCGAGACCCGGAGCGATCCCGACATGCTGGCGGGTCGCTTCATGTCCCCGCTGCCACCGGTGAGCTGGGCGCCCGATCCGGTCACGTTGACACTGGTGAGCACGAAATGGAACGACGACGTGCTGTCCAGCACCGACTTCGTGGTCTTCAGCAGCGACGTTGCGTCGAGCGACGGCCCACCGCACGCGCTGAGCAGCACCAAGGCTGTCAGGACCGGTGCGAGGCGGCGCAAGCCCGCGATGACGTTCCCTCCGAACGCGATCAGGTATCGCGGGCGAGTATAGGTGTGCCGATACACTGCGACGCGTGAGTGGAGATGCCGCCGCGCTGGCGGAGGTCGATGCGGCGCACTTCTTCGGCGTCGACATCCGGGTGGGAATCGTGCTGCGCTGTGAGCCGTTTCCGGAGGCTCGACGCCCCGCTTATCGCATGGTCATCGACTTCGGTCCCCTTGGCACCAGGCGATCGTCGGGCCGGCTCACCGACCACTACACCCCCGAGCAGCTCACCGGGACCACGGTGGTCGCAGTCGTCAATCTCCCGGCGCGACAGATCGGTCCGGTCCAAAGCGAGGTGCTGGTGCTCGGCGTCTACCAGGAGGGTTCCGATCGCGTTGTCCTTCTGCGTCCGGACCTGCCCTGCGCTCCCGGCGACCGGGTGGGCTGAGATGGCTTGCTCCGTGGTCGCGTGAATCCCGCGACCCTGGCCGGCGAGCCCGGTGCGCGCCGGGTCAGCCCGTTCCTCTTCCTGCTGGTCATCCTCACATTCTTCCTCGCGTTTGCCGGGGTGTCCTGCAACACGACGGCGACCAAGGCGGCGATCAACTCGATCGACGCATCCCAGGGGGTGGGCGCCGCCCAGGCGGCCCAGGTGAGCGCATGCATCAATGCGCTCGACGGGGTCGACATCCTGACGTTCAACGGCTGGCAACTCGCCTTCGGCAAAGACCCGATGATCGGGTCGGTGCCGCCGGCCTGCAACCAGGGCAACGCGGCGGGCACGGACACATCGTCGGCAAACATCGGGCCCCAGCTGCTTGCGGCGCTGGCGATGGTCTGCGTCGGGCTGGGTTTGCTCTTTGCGCTGGCCGGTGTGCTCGGCCTCCTGAGATCAAGGAGCCGGGCATTCGTGACCCTGATCTTCGGAGCCGGGGCGGGCGTGCTCTTGGTCCTCGATCACGCCCATGTTCACGACGTGCTCCTGGCAAAGATCTCGTCGAGCCAGGGCTCGAGCGTTCCCGGGCTCGATCCGGCGTCACTGTTCAACGTCGATCCGGGCCCAGGCCTGCTGGTCGCCCTGGTCATCCTCGGGCTGATCGTCCTCTACAACGCCTCGGCGCTCGTCCTCGGCGATGGCCCGGCCGCCACGTCGGCGCTCGTCCTCGGCGATGGCCCGGCCGCCACCTCGACGCCCATCCTCAGCGATGACCCGGCCGCCACCTCGATGCCCATCCTCAGCGATGACCCGGCCAACGCCTCGCCCTCCGAACCGCCGGAACCACCCCCGGACTCGGCGCCACTGCCCCCCTGACGCTCAGCTCAGCTCAAGTAGGACCGCCGCCGAGAAACGGGATTCCGTAGGACTCGGGCTCGGAGCCGACGGAAGTCGACCACACCTCGGCGATGGCATCAGCGCTCCATCCGCCGTCCCGGAACGCCACCGAGATCTCCTTCGGGTGTGCCCAGAGCGACAGCTTGTCGCCTCCGAGGCCGATGCACTGGCCGGTGACCCCGGCCGCCGCATCGGAGCTCAGGAAGACGAGCAACGGCGCCACGTCGTCGGCGGTGCCCATGCCCATCTGCTTGCGCACCGTCGCCGGGAGCGGCTCGCCCTTCTCCGCGGCCTCGACGAGCGGCGCCATGCCCGGAATCGTCGAGATCATCCTGGTGATCGCATTGGGGACGATCGCATTCACCGTGATGCTGTGCTTGGCGCACTCCATCGCCCAGGTGCGAGCGAAGGCGGCGATCCCGGCCTTCGCAGCCGCGTAATTCGTCTGCCCGAAGTTGCCGCGCTGCCCGGCGATCGAGGAGACCACCACGATCCGTCCGCCCGACCCCTGTTCGCGCATCCGGAGTACGGCCGCCCGGGCACACGTGAACGTGCCGCGGAGATGAGTCGCGATCACGGCGTCGAAGTCCTCGTCGCTCATGTTCCAGAGGACGCGATCCCGAAGGATGCCGGCGTTGGTGCACATGATGTCGAGGTGCCCGAACGCCTTGACGGCGCCGGCGACGAGCTGGTCGGCGGCGTCGGCGGATCCGACGGCGCAGACCTCGGCGACGACACGGCCGCCGGCAGCCGCGATCTCGTCCGCCGTGGCCTCGGCGACGTCGCCGTCGACGTCGTTGACGACGACCGCGCACCCTGCCTGGGCGAGCGCGACGGCGTACGCGCGGCCGATGCCGCGGCCGCTTCCGGTGACGACGGCGACCTTTCCTTCGAGATTCATGGCGCCGACTCTAGTGATCTTGCGCGAGGCTTCGCTCGGCGAAGTCGATTTCCACGTGCTCGCCCCGCGGCTGGTAGCCGGCCTGCTGGTAGATCGCGTTCGAGACAGGGTTGGCCGCATCTGTGAAGAGCATGGCGTGGTCGATGTCCGGCCGCCGAATCGCCTCGGCGGTCACCTCGTAGGTCAGCCGCCGCCCGTACCCGTGGTTGCGATGCTCGGGCGGCGTGTACACGGGGCCGATGCGAACGACTCCTGCGGCGTCCCGATATCCGACCATGCAGACCACCTCATCCTCGACGACCCAGACGTCGACGTGATTGCTCTGAACCATGTGGCCGGCGATCGCGAGCGCATTGGCCGGCGCGGGGTGGTCGATCTCGGCACTGAAGCGCTCGAGCCAGGCGGCGAGCATGGTCACCTCCTCAGCGCGCGCGTGGCGGCGAGCACCAAGCGGCACCGGCACCTCGACGAGTGAGACGAGTTCATTCAACAGGATCAGCCGGTCGTGAGCGATGGCGTCGCCCGTGGCGGACGTCCATGCTGCGGCGACGACGCGCGCCGAGTCAGCCGGACCGTTGACGCCGCCCAGGCGGGCCCCGTGCTCGGTCGAACGCTTGATGACGTCGATGACAAGGTCGCCCGCCGCCTCCGGCGGGAGCGATGACACGAGCAGGTGATATGGCGGGGTCCAGCTGGCAGCGCCGACGACGGCGTCCGAGTCCGCGACCCACCAGAAGCTCGGGGCCACGGGGTAGGTCTGGGGCGCCGAGCGCACCAGGTCGATGATGGTCAGCAGCACGTTGCGCGCGCAGGGATCAGCCTTGAGAAAGGCCTCCACCGCGGCCGCATAGTCCTCGACGTCGCCGGTGCTGTGCACGCGCATGACCGGCGATTGTGCAGGTATCAGAACGCCAGACGTCCGCCGGTTGCGACCTGCGCCACGACGTAGGCAACCCAGGGGACGATCGCCAGCATCAGCAACGCGCCGCGGGCGCGGCCGTTCCAGAGCAGCGTGAGCAGGAATGCGGCCGTCAGCACGGTGAGCGTTGCGCTGATCAGCCCCGCAGCCCCTGGGTGCCAGGTCGTGAAGACGACCCCGATCGAAGCCAGGACGCACGACTGAAAGGTTGCCGACCCCGCGACGTTGCCGAAGGCGAGCATGTCGTCGTTGGTGCGCACCCAGAGCACGCTGTTGAGCGTCTCGGGAAGCTCGGTTGCCACCGGGACGATCACCAGGGCGAGCACCAGCGCCGGGACCTGCAGCGCCGACGCCGTCTGGTCGAGCGCTGTGACAAAGAGCTGCGAACCGACGATGAGCAACGCGACAGCAATGGCGAGCTGCAGCGCCACCAGCATCGGGTGCGGCTTGTCCGGGCGCCAGCGCACGATGTGCAACGGCTCGGGACTCTCGCCCGCAGCCGCACTGCCGCGCAGCGTGGCGACGACGTACACCGCGTACGCGAGCAGCAACAGCGCGCCGACAGCGATGCGCGCGCCACCCGGCAGCACGCTCGAGACCACCGCGACCGTGAATGCTCCGAGGAAGACACCGAGGTCACGCCGCGCCTGCCGCCGGTCGATCACCAGCTTTCGCGCTCCGCCACGCAGCACCACCGCGATGCCGGTCGCGCCGGCCCCAAGGGTGAGGAGCAGGAATGGCGAACCCAGCACCGCGCCGGTCGCGACCGAGTCTGCGGCCGGCGAGTGAGTCGCGAGCGCGACGATGGGGACGACGGTTTCCGGCAACGACGTGCCCAGTGCGGCGAGCAGGCTGCCGGTTGCACCGGTGCCGAGATTGAGCAGGTAACCCGCCCACTCGATCGCGTTGGTGAACAGCTCCGACGCGACGACCACGAGAATCAGGCTCGCGACGAAGAGCAGCGCGGTGATCATCGGCGTCGCAGCAATCGGTCAACCGGTGTGTGCAACCACGCGGTCGCGAAGCCGAGCACGTGGCGGATCGTCACCGGTTGCACGCGGTGCACGGCGGCTTCACCGCCGGCAACGTCGACAGCGTCGCGCACCCGGTCCCGTATCCACGGAAACGCCGTGCGAGGCAAAGCGTCGGGGGCGGCCATCCGGAGCGCCCAGGCTTCGAGGCTGCGCCGCGGGGCACCGCCGATGACCTGGCCGAGGAAGAGGACGTCGCCGGCGGAGCGCAGTCCCCGCCATGAGTACACACCGACGATGCCGGCGATGCGCACCTGGTAGCCGGTCTCTTCCTCGGTCTCCCGCGTCGCCGTGACCGCGGGATCCTCACCGGGCTCGCAGTGACCGCCGGGAAGCTCCCACCCAGGAGGCCAGGGTCGAAACTGGAGGAGCACGCGCCCGCGCTCCACGATCGCAACCTGGGCGCCTTCGACGGTCCATTCGACGCCGTCGATGGTCACGACGCTCATGACAGGACGCTCATGACACGACGCTCATGACAGGACGCACAAGACACGACGCTCATGACAGAAGGTGGAACAGGTTCGGCAGACCGATGAAGATCGGATCCACGCCGGGCACGATCAGGTGGTCGAAGGTGAGCGTGGCCGTGCCGACGGTCATGGCCGCAACCAGATCGACGCGGCCGTGGGTCAACGGCGGTGGCAGCAGGGCGGCCAGTGCCGCGAGTGCGTAGAGCACGTAGCGGTAGTGCTCCACGTAGAGGAAGACGCGCGGCGCCGCACTGAACAGGAGACTGCGGATGACCGCGTAACCGTCCAGCCCGGGGATCGGGAGTGCGTTGAAGACGAAGAGCGCGATGTTCACGAGAAATCCCTGCAGCAGCACGCCGAGGATCACGCCCTGCACGGTGAATTGCGCGAGCGTGTCGAACCCGCTTACGTCGAGCCCGGAACCGAGCAGTTCCGCGCGCAACGCCCCGGCGAAGATCGCGGCCACCACCAGGTGCGCGAGCGGCCCGGCGGCCGCCACCGCCGCGCGCTGCCTGCCCTCGCGGAGGTGCAGTGGATCGAGCGGCACGGGACGTCCCCAGCCGACTCCCGCGACCAGGAGCGCAAAGCAGCCGAGCGGATCCAGATTGCGACGCGGATCGAGGGTCATGCGGCCGTCGCGGCGCGGCGTCGGGTCGCCGCAGCGCAACGCAATGGCAGCGTGGCTGAGCTCGTGGATCAGCGATCCGAACACGAAACCTGGCAGCGTGTAGAGGACGATCGCCAGGTAGGTACCGGGGCTTGTCACCCGGCGCCGGCTACTCGAGCTCGACCCGCGACGGCCGCCGCGAGCGCTCTGTTCCGCTTCGTGAGCGTCTCCGCCCGCCGGACGGTGACTCGGTGGATGGCGCGGGGTGCGACGTGTGGTGCTCGATCATCGCCGCCACTGCGAGCAGCAGTTCGCGCTGGGCGATGAGCAGGTGGCGCTGCGCCTCGGGAGGGACGATGTCGCTGAACGAGGTCCCGAGAATCTTCGAAGCCTCCTCGACGAGGCGTGAGGGGCAGACGTGACACGCTTCGGTCACGGCTTGCGATCCGAGAATGTGACCACCAGCATGCCCTCGTCGAGTCGCCCCTTGCTCACGCGCTTGCCGTTGAGCACCCGGGGCAGCGAGATCTCGCGTTTGTACGGCCCGACGCTGACGAAGAGCTCGCCCTCGCGGTGCTTGATGTCGACGTCCTCCTTGCCGACGAAGGGAAGGTGGAGCTGGAGCTCGTAGTTGTTGCCGACTTTGCGAATGCGCTGCGGCACCGAGTGATAGAAGATCTGCGACGGGTCGAGGTCGCCGTAGATCGACTCGCCCATCTCGGCAAGCGAGTCGAGGCCGACGATCTCGTGGTCGAACAGCTTGGTCTCGAGCGTCGGGATCGGGGAGAACGCCGTCTCCACCATCAGCGCATATCGCTGCTGAGCCTCGCGCCACGAGTCGAAATAGCGGTCGGTGACCTCGGGTGGCAGGACACGGTTGACCACAACAAGGTCGGTGAGATAGTCGTAGAGGCTCAGGTAGGTGAACGCCCGCTGCGCCTCCTTGACCACCATCTTCTCGAGGTTGAGGACGATCCGGGTGGTGCAGACTTTGGGATCGCCGAGGATCTTCTTCATGCCCTCGAGGTCGAGCAGGAGATCCTTGACGTTGCCGAAGATCTCGTCGCTCGGCAGCGGGATGCTGATGAACGGCTGCATCACTGGACGCGCGACCTTGTTCATCATGCGGTGAATCGGGAAGATGCGATCGAGGTACCACTTGGCGACGTCGGGAAACGCGAGCAGCTGCAGCGTCTCGCCGGTCGGCGCGCAATCGACGATGAGCACGTCGAACTTGCCTTCACGCTTGTGCTTCTTGATCCACATGAGGCTCGCGACCTCTTCCATACCTGGAGGGGACGCCATCTCCTCGGCGACGATGTCGTCGACGCCCTGCGACGCAAACAGCGACGTCAGGTAGATGTGGATACGGTCCCAGTGCTCCTCGAGCTCGTGGAGCGCATTGACCTCCTGCCCCCAAAGATTGGGCGCAAGCTCGGTCGGGTGGTCACCGATCTCCTGATCGATGCTGTCGCCGAGGCTGTGCGCGGCGTCGGTGCTGATGACCAGCGTCTTGTAGCCCAGGCTTGCGCATTTCACGGCGGTTGCCGCCGCAACGGTCGTCTTGCCGACGCCACCTTTGCCTGTGTAGAGGATCACTCGCACGCGCGTGTCTCGATGCTCACGGATTGATGCGCGTCACCACGAACGCCGCGATGAGGATGAGCACGATCATCAGCGCGGCCATGATCGCGACGCGACGGAGGTCGCGAGGCACATAGGGAACGCGATCGAACGGTATCGCCGCCTCCTCGCTGTCGAGCGGCTGGAACATAGCGGCCGCGCTCAACTGGCCGCGGAGCGGCCGCGGCTGGGCGGCGGGGTTGAGCCGCTGGACTCGGCGGCGTGACGAGCTGTCCACGCCAGCAGCGACCTCGTCGTCAGGCGCTTCATCGATTTGGTCCGACTCGACTTCGAGTTCGGTGCCCGGCAGGGGCAGGATGGTGTCGGGAAGCGCTCTGGGGACGGCCGGACGCGGGCTCGACGGCGCTTGTGCGGCTGCGGGGCGCGTGCTCGCGGGCGCCTGCGTCGCCGCCGGACGTGCGGCTGCAGCGGGTGCTGCCGTCGCCGGTGCTCCCGTGGCCGGTGCTCCCGGACGCCGCGTGGCAGCCCGCTGCTTCTGCTTCCGTGTCTTTTTCGCCATGAACTCATCGAAGCGTATCAGGGGCCAAGGGCCCGACCCGACCTCGAAAGGCCGTGGTGTCGTGCGGAGGTGTGAATCCAGGGCAGGCAGCGGGCCTCCGGATGAGAGGGGCCACGATCGGAGCCATGGCCTGAGCGGTGAGAGAGCCCGGCGCCCGCTGCCCGACGAGCCGGAGATGTAAGGGGTGCAGCCCTACATCTTGTGGCCTGGCCGGAACGCTAGCACATCATGCTGGGGCATTCAAGGAGGGAAAGTGGCCCTCCCGTGCCCGCACGGGCACTCGAGTTGCCGTGCCAGTGGCGTGGCGTCGCCAGCGGGCGTGGCGTCCGCTGCGGGCATCGGGGTCGGTGGGCATGGTTCCGTGCCGTGGATCAGTGCAGCTGTGCTCCGCGAAGCCTCGCGAAAAGCAAGCCACGCGAAAACCAAGCCACACGCGAGCAAACCGCGGGCACCGGACGGCGTGAGGAGAATGCCCGCCAGATCCCGGGGCCTCACACCGCCGTGATAGCGGGGGCGCGGGTCCAGGAGCGGTGAGTGGCGGAGGGTGGGATTGCGAGCACGCGTCCGCGCTCGACCTTGGCGAGCTGCCAGCCCCCCACATGGAGCATCCAGTGGTGGCGGTAGCAGAGCAGGATCAGGTTCGGCGACGGTGTCTGCCCGCCATACAGTCCCGGTTTGTCCCACCGGACAGTCGAGGTCAGGCCGCCGCGGATCGCGGCTCCGTTTCCCATGCCATCCAGCGCACCAGGACGGTGAGCGCGTACCCGTCCCGCACGGGGATGCAGACGTCGGGCTCGGTGGGGCAGACGAGATAGCTCGCGCCGGGCTTTGTGCGCACCCAGTGAGGGGGGACTGCCGTGACCGAATGCAGCAGGAACTGGCGGAGCTCAGTGTGCGCGGCGTTCAGGTATGGCGCGTTACGCCGCAGCCCGAGAGGCAGACAATATGCTGGTGGGCAGGTATGGACGACGGACAAGAACCCGGTCGCGATGGCTCGGGCTTGTATTGGCGGTCACCCTCGTCGGCGCCGCTGTGGCCACCGAGCTGCGCAAGCCGGCCGAGGAACGAACATGGCGCGGCAAGCTTGCCGGCTGGGTCCCGTATGACCTCCGCCTGCCGACCCTGGCTCGGGTTCACGAGCGTCTATGGAACCCAGCGGATCGCCGTGTGTTGGTTCCTACGGTCTTCGGGGTGGGCTGGACCGTCAACTTCGGACGCCTGCTCGAGCCATGGGTGGCGGAGCTCCCTCACCCGGAAACCACCTAAGAATCAACTCAACCGCGTCACGGTACTCGCGAGCGACGACGACGAATGGAGGAGCACCCGATGACAGACGTCGCGGTGATAGGTGTCGGCAACATCGGGAGCACCCTCGGGCGAACGTGGGCGGCGGCAGGCCACTCTCACGTATGGAGCGCGCAACCCTGAGAAGCCAGAGCTGGCTGCGCTGGCGGTGGCGACCGCGAGCCGCACGGCAACGATCGCGGACGCGATCCGCGGTGCCCGGGTGGTCTTGCTGGCCGTCCCGAGCGCGTCCATTGCAGAGTTGCTGCTGACGGATGGAGTGGCCGACCTTCTCAACCGCAAGGCGGTGATCGACGCCACCAACAATATCCGAACCCTGTCATGAACAGTGCCGAAGCGATTCTCGCAGCGTCGCCCGGAGCGCACTACTTCCGGGCTTTCAACACCCTCGGTTGGGAGGTGCTGGCAGAGCCCGTGGTGGTCGGCGTGTCCAGCGACATGTTCTTCTGTGGACCGGACGGCGAGGAACGCACCGTCGTCGAGGCACTCGTGGCTGACGTCGGTCTGCGACCGACCTGGGTTGGCGGTCCTGATGAGGTGAACACTATCGACGGCGTGCTCCGCATATGGCTCACCCTGGTCATGAAGCAACACCACTCCCGCCACATGGCGTTCAAGTTGCACGAAGACTGACAAGCACTTGGACACCCGTGACGTAGGCACCGGGTGGACACACCGCTCCAATTTGGCGCGTAACCTGCCGAAGCCGCTCATCCGACCTTTGCGAGCCGTGACGGCGCTCAGCTCACGGCGCTCCCGGCTCGGGGCGTCCGGGCAGGGGTTGTATTAACGAAGGACGAGGTTGCCGTTATTCGTGTGGCCTCAGTGCGTAAGGCCGTTCCGCGCTGACTAGGCGGCGAGCCCGTTGCTCACGTTCGAGAAGACGTTGTTGACCTGCTGGCCGACGACCTGAAGGATCACGATGACGACGATGGCGATTAGGACGAGGATCAACGCGTACTCCACCATCCCCTGACGCGTTCATCGTACATGGCAGACTGACGGCAGCTCTCGCACAGACGTAGAAAGATCCTTCGAACCCTGATGGCGGCGCAATCGTCGTCGACGTTCATGCCTATAGAACGCCTGGGTCGCCCGAGTAACGGCTCGGCTCCAAGATTGGCCCAGCCGCACCTCCGAGGTGGTCGCGTAGCCGGGCCTTGGCGGCCGCCAGGCGTGAGGCTATCGTGCTCTCTGCGACGCCGAGCGAAGCGGCGATCTCCCGGTTGCTGTACCCAGGACCGGGATAGCGGCCACGAATCCGATGATGAGCAGGATCACGCCGAGGATGATCACTTCTTCTCCCTCACTGCTGGTTCATTCGTCTTGACGGCGCGGGCCGTTCTCTTGAGGGCGCGGGCCGCGCCGCGGACCGAGTCCCCGGGCATCTTCACCAGCCTGTTCGACCTTGCCCACGAGACGCTGGGCCTTACCCTCCGCTTCGAGGTCCTTGTCCCCGGTGACCTTGCCGCTGAGCTCCTTGACCTTGCTGGCAACCTTGTCACTCTGTCCCCTCATCGTCAACCTCCGGTCTTGAATCCGCCCGTTCGCCCGCGACGTTTGCGGGCGACGAATCCAGTCTTAAGCGCCTGAGGAGGGCTGTCCAAAGGCTTTTGGCCTGAACCTCCGCCGACCTTCGCCCCATCCGCCGGTTGGTGAGCACTGACATCCGGCCCAACGGAGCGGAACGTGCAAGCCATGCCCCGAAGGTTTGGATCATAAGAGGCGGGATGCCATAAGCTCCTGCGGTTGTGACCTTCGCCTCTGATGCCTTCCCGGATGCCGTCGCAGAATGGGCCACAGTGCAGAAACCACCGCTCGCTGTAACTGGAGGCCATACATGACGACATTGAAAATTACCTCCCGTGATCGCCCCGGCATCCAGAAGATCGAGATACCAGCGCGCGACGCAGTCCTCATCGCCCCGGATGGCTCAGGAACGGTGGACATGGCTGCGACGGGCGCCAACGTGCTGGTTCGCTTCGGCAGCCCGGCCGCCGACGCGCGAGACTTCATCGTCGTCCCCGACGGAGACCACCGAAGGGTGAAGCTCGTCGCGCCGGCGTACGCACTGGCCTTTCACGATCGTCCGCTCGACGACAACTGAGACACCGCCTCGATGATCGCGTCGAGGACGGCCACCGTCGAACTCGTCGAGGAGACGCCGGAGCGCTGGCGCATCGAGCCGAGAAACGGCATGCGGGTGCCCGGCATCATCTACGTGTCACGCGCGCTGCTTCCGGATCTCGGCACTGACCGCTGCCTCGACCAGGTCGTCAATGTGGCGACGCTTCCGGGCATCGTGGAAGCGAGCTATGCGATGCCCGACGTCCACTGGGGATACGGTTTTCCCATAGGCGGGGTCGCCGCGACTGACGTCGCCGCCGGGGGAGTCATCTCCCCGGGTGGCGTGGGCTTCGACATTTCCTGCGGGGTCCGCCTCCTCGCCACCACGCTGCAACGTGTGGAGATCACCCGGGTCCTGCCCCGTCTGATGGATCGGCTGATGGGCGACGTCCCTCACGGCGCCGGTCCGGGGGGCGTCTGGCACGTCGACACCGTCAAGGAACTCGATGCCGTGCTCACGGGTGGCTCTGAGTACGCGGTCGAGCGCGGCTTCGGCGTACCGCGCGATCTCGACCGCTGCGAGGACCACGGTCGGCTCGAAGGCGCCGACCCCGAAGCCGTCAGTGTCCGCGCCAAAGAGCGCGGCAGAGTTCAGGTTGGCAGCCTGGGCTCGGGCAACCACTTCCTCGAGGTGCAGGCGGTCGACACGATCTATGACACCACTGCGGCCGCTGCGTTCGGCCTGACCCCGGGACAGGTGTGCGTGATGATCCATTGCGGCTCTCGTGGGCTCGGCCATCAGGTCTGCAGCGACCACGTTCGCTTCATGGGCCCGGCGATGCGCCGCTACGGGATCGCGGTTCCCGACGAGCAGCTCGCGTGTGTCCCGGTGCGGAGCCCGGAGGGGGAGGCGTACCTGGGCGCGATGGCGGCGGCGGCCAACTTCGGTAGGGCCAACCGCCAGTTGCTGAGTGTCGCGGTTCGCCGCGCCTTTCAGCGCATCGCCGGCTCGCCGGATATCCAGCTTCTCTACGACGTTTCCCACAACCTCGCGAAGCTGGAGCATCACGTGGTCGACGGCACGGAACGTGCGCTCTGTGTGCATCGCAAGGGAGCAACCCTCGCGCTCCCCCCCGGCCATCCCGCTCTGCCTCGGGATCTTGCCGCAACTGGTCAGCCGGTGCTGGTGCCGGGATCGATGGGCACCGCATCGTACGTGCTGCGCGGAGTCGCCCATGGAGGCGCGTTCAACTCGACATGCCACGGCGCCGGGCGCGCCATGAGCCGCCACGAAGCCCTCCGCCGCATCAGCGGACCGGCGCTTCGGCGCGAGCTGGAGACCGCCGGGGTCACCGTGCGCGCCGGCTCGCTGCGAGGGTTGGCGGAGGAGGCGCCCTTCGCTTACAAGGACATCGATGAAGTGGTGCTCACGTGCGAGCGCGCCGGCCTCGCGCAGCGGGTCGCGCGGCTGGTGCCCATCGGGGTGGTGAAGGGATAGCAGGCGCGACCCGCTACACGTCGACGAGGACGTGGCACGACCAGCCGCCGTCGTCCTCACCGAAATGCATGGCATGCCGAGTAATCGCCTTGGGCACCGGCCCGATGCTCGTGACGTCATCAAGTGGGGTGACAGCGAAGACGGCGCGGAATCCACCCGCGCGGTTCTCTCGCAGGGACGCTGCAATCGGGACCATCCCCTTCGCGTCAACCACATAGATCACCTCCTCGAGAACGGTGATCAGCAACTCAACATCGTCCATCGCGGGAATGTCGGTGATGACGGATTCGGAAGCGACCGCCGAGTGCATATCGATGAAGGATTCGACCAATCCAAGCGCTGCCTGCTCGATGCATTTGTTGCGCGAGGGACCCCAGGCTTCGATGATGAGGTCTGCGGTGTGCGGCAGCATGCGATGACCCGGCGTCCGCGCGTGCGGCGTCGCGGCGGCTCCCGCCTGGCGTAGCAGGAACACCCCGCCCTCACGGCCGAATTCGCCGAAGGGTGGGGTGAGCCCCGCGTCGATGGCGCGCAGCGTCGGCCGCCCCAGATGGGCGAAGACCAGTCGCCGCACTCCGAGCCGTCGCGCCTCTGCGGACACATCCAGTGCTGCCGCATGCCCGCCGGTACCCCGCGCAAAGCGGATTGGCGTCCTCCACCCCGCGGCGTCGGCGAATAGGAGGTCGACGCCGGCTGCCCAATCGGGAAACGTGAGGAACTCGGGCGCCCAGGCGGCACGACGACCACATCCCTCGATGAGGTATCCGCACGTCGGGTGTGAGGTGTGCACCACGGGATATGGCTCGACGCGTACGCCGTCCGTCACCAGCGTCCGCACCCCCGGTTCGACCCCTCGTGCCCGCCCACTGCGGCGGATGGCGGCTCGTAATTCGGCCCGCGCATCGGTGACCAGCCATGCTTCAAGAGGCGCATCCGGTTCGGCGCCGGGTCCGCCGTCGAACATCACGCGCGCATCACCGTATTCGAGCAGGAGACCGGCCGGGGCGTAGCGCGGTGAGTTCATCGCGCCCACGCCGAGCAGGGTCAGGCGCAGCTGTCGGGGCCGGGAACCGGTTGGCATAACTTCCGCAGGCCGTCAACGGAGATTGCGACGGGTAGCATCTCTTCATCGAGCGTAGGTCTTGCCTGTATGGCGCGGTAGGGCCGGTGGTCACAACTGTGCGGCCGTGGGGAGCGACGACGTTCTCCGCCCCGACCACGTGCGCAGTGAGGTCAGCTCCGGGACACGCTCACGCTTGCACTGCCGGCATCCGACTCATCAGGTACGCGACGCACTGGTTGAGCGTCGACATCTTGGTGTAGTCGCGCTCGGGAACCGAGACGCCCGTGGCGCGTTCGACTTCCACCATCATGGTCAGCAAGAACCCTGTTCTCGCCTGCCCGTATCAGGGTGGTTCCCCAAGGCGCTGGGCATCGTGCTGGTTGTGGCCAGCGTCTCCTACCTGGTCGACATGCTCGCGGCCTTCTTGATCCCCGGCCTTGACAAGCAGATTCACACCTTCACCAGCGTCGTGCCTGCAATCGCCGAGCCCTGGATGGTCGTCTACCTGCTCGTGATCGGCGTGAAGGCCGTAAAGCCCGCGAGACGCATCCTCGCCGCCCAAATGGCGAGTCAGCCGGCACGCGACACGCCGCGGGTGGCCCGGAAACGGTCACCGGCGTGCGGGGCCAGCCCGGTCGGGGTTCCCCGGCCGGGCTTCCTCCATTTCGCGAAGCGCCGAATTGCGTCGCTGTTTCAGGCGGAGGCTCCGCTCACTGCGCCGTGACCAGGGGGATGTATTAACGATTGACGAGGTTGTTGAGCTTGGTCGCCCCCTGGTGTGACGTTTAGCTCCCCAGGGTCTGGATCTGCGACTGGGTGAGGGCGACCGAGAAAATCATCAGTTCGTCCAGTTGGCCCACGAGAGCCGTGGTCCCGTCGACCCCATCACAAGTGCTCACACCGGCCTGCATCGGCGTTCTTTTCCAGATATCAGCGGTTGTTGCAGTCGTGGTGGTCGCTTGAAGTTGGCCGTCCACATACAGCGATGCCGTTGTTGTCTGTCTGGTGACAGCCACCCAGTGCCACGCTCCGTCGTTGACCACCGCCGTTGAACCCAGGTCCATGTAGTCTTGGCCGACCGTATTCTGAGCCTCGAAGTTGACCCGCCCGTTGGGCTGCATTCGGAACCCCCAAAAGCTGGTCCCGTCGGAGTTGCACTGTGCTCGCTTCTCCCATATGGCCTGTTCTTGGGTTGCCGCGGTCGCCTTGACAGCGAACGCGAACGTGAAGGCACCGAGACCAGGGTTGCCGCCAGCCGTGTTGAAGACGACTTGATCCGCCGCTCCGCCAAAACTGAACGCCTGGTCGGTTCCATACACACCCGGACCGAACGTGACTCCGACGAGTGTTCCGTTATCCATGCCCACGGAGTCATTGGCATTCCCCTCGGCTGGCCACCAATAAATCGGCGACAACGGCACGGGAGTGGGTGATGGAGTCGGCACGGGCGTTGCGGTCGGCGCAGGGGTTGCAGTGACCGTCGGCGCGGGCCTCGGGGTGACCCTCGGAGCGACGGTCGATCCACATGCTGCGAGGCCAAGAGCGGTGATCGCAGCGCCGATGATGGTTGTGCGTTTCATGTCTGCCCTACCCATTTAACGGGAACACGTCACAACAGTTACATCAGCGCAAATGCGTCAAACACCTCCCCAGGGTGATGGATCGACCTCAGCCGGAGCAACGGGGCGCGTATTTCCGCATCTCGGGATGCACCCGGATGCTTCTGCCACTCCCGTTTGAGCGTGACCTGCGGAGCGCACCTGGATGCTCGCCCCAATCTCCTCCAGCTCGGGGCTATCGAGGGGGTCGTATTACGGATTGACCGGTTGTCCAGCTTGGTGGCGCCAACGTCAGGTAGCGGGCGCTGCGTGAGGCAACGTCAGCACCATAGCTCTGAAGCTGTCGTGAGCCCGGGCACCGGGCCCGCTCGATCGATTACTTTTCGATGCCGTGGGCGAGCTGCCGCTCATAGGTGCCCGCGTCGTAGTAGCCGATCGAGTTCGCTACCAAGCCTGATGCACCCATGGTCCAAACCTCGATGCCGCTCACGCGGACAGGATTGCCAGTACCATCAGGACCCCTGTTCGTTCCGGTCAGCGTCCAAGCCCAGAAGACGGAGTCACCGGCTACGAACACGTGATCGACGCTCACGTGGAGATCCGGGAAGGCTTGCATGTAACTGGCCGCGGTCGCGGCGAGCTCCGCTCGGCCGGTCGACGGGATACCGCGGTTGATCGTCAGCGACGCGGTCTGCTCGTAGCAACTCGCGACCCCCTCCGGGTCTTGGCTGGACCACGCTTTCGAGGCACGCATGACGAGATCCCAGACTGCCCGCGAGGGCGATGTGATGCCCGGGCTGGAGGCGAGGTCCATGGGATCGAAGAGTAGCTCCGGAGCGCACAAGTCGTCAGCCCTGATCCGTCGACGCTTCGGCACTCAGGAATTCCCGGGCGAGGCTGCCCGGTTCCGGCGGCTGGGAAACTTGCGTGCAACCACTAAGCTACGGCTGCAATGTTCGTCGAGGTCAACGGCCTTCTCCTGAACACTGTTTCATTTGGGAGCGGTTCCAAGACCCTGCTCGCGCATGGCGGCTGGGTCGCCAGCTGGGAGCTCTGGCAGCAACCCATGGAGCTGCTCAGCGACCAGTGGCGTTGCGTCTCCTACGACCACCGAGGTGCGGGTCTCTCCGTGGTTCCGATCGAGCAAATCACCCTGCAGGGATGCGTTGACGACGTCATCGGCGTCATGGATGCGCTGCGTATCGAGCGTTGCATTGTTGCTGGTGAGTCATTGGGCGCCCCGATAGTCATCTCGGCACTGCTCCGTCATCCTGAGAGATTCGAAGGGCTGGTAATCGTCGACGGCGTGCCGCCATCCACCAAAGCCAAGCAAGCCGGTGAGGCGCCGCATCCCGAAGCGAATAAGGAGCGGCCCGACTACGACACCGTTGTAGCCGCTTTCGTGGACCGGTGCATACCCGAGCCGGAGAGCGAACACCTGCGTCGGTGGGGGAGGGAGATTCTGATGAGAGCTGGGGGTGAGGCTGCGTTCCGAATGACCGCGACGGCAATAACCGATCCGTTGCCCCCAGTTGACCTGAGCCGCATCAGTGTGCCCACGTTGGTGATGCACGGCTCGGCAGACGTCATCGTCCCGCCGGAGTTGGGCAGGCAGGTCGCGCATGAGATTCCCGATGCCAAGTTCGTATTGTTGGAAGGCGCCGGTCATGTGCCCACGATTACTCGACCGTTGGAGGTGGTCGAAGCGATTCGCGCTCGCTTCGGTCGCTGATAGCCGCGCACGCGGGTGGCTCTCGGGGTGGTATTAGCGATGGACGAGGTTGTCCACGTCGGTTCCGCCCCGTGACCCCAGTGCACCAGGTGGTGCGCGTTGGTGAACGCCACCGGGCGATCGCAGCCCGGCCACTCGCAACCACCGGCGCGCGCCCGCAAAGCCGCCCGGGCCGCCGGGCTGGGCAGGCGGAGCGCCCGGCCGACGTCGAGCACCGCCGAGCTGGGGCCGAGCAGGACACGCCGCACCCGGGCGTCACAGGCGAGGCGCTGCACGGTGGCGGCAGGGACCGGGCCGGCGAACTCGAGGTCGCCACCAGGGGCGCCGTCCAGGCCAATCACCGTCTCCACCGATGCGGTGAGCTGGAGGTGGGTGCTCGCCCCACCGGTGGTGGGCACGGCCCCGAGGTCGAGGGCGGTCTTGAGGGTCGCGGCGGCGACGGGGTCGAAAGAGCCACGCAGGGCCAGGAAGCCCCCCTCGCAGGGGATGAGCTCGCAGCGGTTGCGCTCGGCAGCCTGCACCTGCTCCTCGAGGACGGCGGCGGCGTCATCAGCGTGGCGGGCGTGGGTGCAGTCGTGACCGAAGCGGCCAACCGAGTGCTCCCGGGCGAGTTCCAGCAGCGAGCGCTCGTCGAAGCCGCGGGAGCTGCCCGGCGTCGCGGGGTAGACCGGATCAGACGGGGCACCGCCAGCCGGGTCATTGCCAGACGCGTCGTCAGCCCCGACATCGGCGGACGCAGCGGTATCGGCAGACGCGCCGCCGGCCTTGGCGCCAAGGGAGCGCGCGACCCCGGCCAGGAGCGAGAAGTGAGCGAAGCCGATCTCCCCCGCATCGAGCGCGGCGACGCTGCCCGGGAGCCGGCCCAGCGCAGCGCTGGATCGCCTCGAGGAGCATCGCCAGCGGGCGGCAACCGCCGCGGCATTACACATTTCTGTAGTAGGGAACATATGTTCGCAGCCGACCGCTCTCTGGACAAACCTGGCGCCGGCGTTCCGGCACATCGGCATTCGCACTCAGATACCAATTTCGCGTACTGCGGCTCAGCACGCCGGAGATTTCCTGGCGCACATCCCCGCCCACCCGAACCACCGCATCCACGATGACTCAGGAATCGCAGACCGAACAGCCGGCTAGGAAGGCCACCCGAGAGAAAGGCCGAACCCCGCAGCGAGCGCAGCAACCAGCTCTTCGCGACTCACCTGACGGCCGAGTAGCTCCCGGACGCCGACGCCACCCAGTGTCGGCGCCGCTTCGCCATGCAGATAGCCGGCCGCACGTGGTGGCTCGAGCAACACCGATCCGTGCTGGAGCAGCGCGCCCGCGCGTCTCGCCTGGGCACTGCCCACCAGCTTGCGGCCCCGGTCGTCGAGCAGCTCCTGAGCGGCCGGGCGGGCGAAGCAGTCAGCCACCGCGGCTCCTTCCCGGGCGTCCCGGCGCAGGTTGGCCGGCAGGGCGCGGGGCATCGTGTGCACGCCAAGCGTTGCCAGGCCGATTGCAATCGCCTCGTGGATTCGCGAACAGGATTCGAGGACCCTGCCACCGAAGACCGGGTCGGTCGACCTGCAGACCACCGCGTAGGTCACCTCCTGGTCGTGCAGCACCGCGCGCCCGCCGCTCGGTCGGCGCACGACGTCGACGCCATCACGGGCGCACGCTTCAAGGTCGACGTCGTCGAGCGGCTGCATGCGTCCGAGGCTCAGACATGCGGGACGGAACCCGTACAGCCGCACCACGCCCGGGATCGCTCCGCGCGCGCAGGCGTCGAGCAGCGCCAGATCGCGACGCATGTTCTCCTCGCCGGGCGCGGGCGCGTCGATGATCAGCTCAAGGCGCCGGCCGACGGTCGCGGCCGCACGCTCAGACATTGAAGCGCACGTGGATGACGTCACCGTCACGCATAACGTAGTCGCGACCTTCCAGCCGCTGCTTGCCGCGCTCGCGCAGCACTGCATACGACCCCGCGTCGAGCAGTTCCTCCGCGCCGGTCACCTCGGCGCGGATGAACCCGCGGGCAATATCGGTGTGGACGCTCGCGGCCGCGTCGAGCGCGGTCTCGCCCTCGCGAAGATTCCACGCGCGCACCTCGGTGTCGCCGGCCGTGAAGAACGTGATCAGGCGCAGGAGCCGGTATGCGCTGCGGGCGACGCGGTAGAGGCCGGGCTCCTCGAGCCCCAGGTCATGCAGGAATGTCGCCCGGTCGGCGGCGTCGAGCTCGGCGATGTCGTTTTCGATGCGCGCCGAGACGGCGATGGCATCGCCGCCCGCAAGCGCGGCTCGCTGCACGATCTCGTGCGGTACCGGCTCACCCGCCGCGGCTTCGGCAACGTTGACGACCACCATGAGCGGCTTACCGGTGAGCAGCCAGAACTCCCGCAACATCGACTGCTCCTCGAGAGTCAACGGCATCGTGCGGACCGGCTTTCCCTGATCGAGATGCTCCTGGACGCGGTGCAGGAGCGCGATCATCTCGGGCTCCTTCTCCTTCTGCAATCGCGCACTTTTCTCGGTGCGCTCGAGCCGCTTGGTGACCGTCTCGAGGTCGGCGAGCTGGAGCTCGAGCTCGAGCACGTCGATGTCCCGGACGGGATCGACCCCTCCCTCGACGTGGGTGACGTCGGGATCCTCGAATGCGCGCACCACCAACGCGGTGGCATCGGCTTCGCGGATGTGGCCGAGGAACCGATTGCCGAGTCCCTCGCCGCGGCTCGCGCCACGCACCAGCCCCGCGATGTCCGTGAAGGTGACCGTCGCCGGGATCACCTTGGGCGGCTCGAACAGCGCGGCGAGCCTGTCGAGACGCGAATCCGGGACAGGGACGACGCCGGTGTTCGGCTCGATGGTCGTGAACGGGTAGTTGCCGACCGCGGCGCCAGCCTGCGTCATCGCGTTGAAGAGCGTCGATTTCCCGGCGTTCGGCAGCCCGACGATGCCGACACTGAGGCTCAAATCCTTTCCAGTTCGAACGCGGCATGCAGTGCACGGACAGCCTCACGGACCCGCGGCCGGTCGATGATGCAGGTGACGTGGATCTCGCTTGTGGCGATCATCTGGATGTTGATGCCCGCGTCGGCGAGTGCCTGGAAGATCTTGGCGTAGATCCCCGGCGTTCCCCTCAGCCCGCTCCCGATGACAGTGACCTTGGCGACGCCCGCGGTGGCCGTGTACCCCTGCGCCTGAACCTTCCTGGCCACCGATCCCAGCATTCGCCGGGCCTTGGGCAGGTGTGACTCGGCGATGGTGAAGCTCAGGTCGGTGGTGCCGTCGTGACTGACGTTCTGCAGCACGATGTCAATGTCGATCCCGGCGTCACCGAAGGGACCGAAGATCGACGCCGCGATTCCCGGCTTGTCCGGGACGCGGAGGATCGTCACCTTGGCGACGTCGGTCTCGTGCGCGATGGCGCGCACCTTCTGGCGAATTTCCATCCTGTTCTGCTTCGCGATGATTGTCCCCGGTTCGTTGTCGAACGTGGATCGCACCCGAATCTCCATGGAGTACGCCTCACCGATCTCGACGGCGCGTGGATGCATGACCCGGCCCCCGGCGGAGGCGAGCTCGAGCATCTCGTCGTAATCGATCGATGCGATCACGCGCGCGTTGGGAACGATCCGCGGGTCAGCGGTGTGCACGCCGGGGACGTCGGTGAAGATCTCGCAGTGATCGGCGTGGATCGCCACGGCAAGGGCCACCGCCGTCGTGTCGGAGCCGCCCCGACCCAGGGTGGTGACATCCATGTCCTCGGTCGCCCCCTGGAATCCCGCAACGATCACGACGTTGCCACGCTCGAGCTCATCGAGGACTCGCTGCGGCACGATGTCGACGATGCGCGCGGTCCGGTGCGCCCGGCTGGTTCTGATGCCCGCTTGCGCGCCGCTGAGCGAGATGGCCGGCGTGCCCCCGGCGTGCAGCGCCATCGCGAGCAGCGGCGCGGTGATCGTCTCTCCGCTGCTCAGCAGCATGTCCATCTCGCGCGAGGGCGGGTCGGCCGTGACGCGATGGGCGAGCGCGATCAATTCATCGGTGGTGTCGCCCATGGCGCTCACCACCACCACGACCTCGCTCCCCGCGTCGACGGACTCGCGGATCCGCCGGGCCACGCGACGCAACTTCATCGGCGTCGCGACGCTCGATCCCCCGTACTTCTGCACCACCCGGGTCATGCCGACACGTCCACCCGAGTGCCGTAGTTGCGAGGTGGGAGGACCATCGTGCTCCCGGCCACGCCGGCGCGTGCAGCCGCAGTGGTCATCGCCCTGACGATCGGCTCGGGGTCCAGTGGCGTCAGGGCGATGACCGATGGTCCGGCGCCCGCCAGAGCGGCGCCGGATGCGCCGGCGTCGTTGGCTGCGGCGACGATCTGTCCTGCTCCCGGCATGAGCGCGAAGCGGGCGTCCTGGTGCCACCGATCCTGCATAGCCACACGCAGCGCCGCGTGGTCGCCGACCGCCAGCGCGCGCACGAGCAGCGCGCAGTGGCTCGCGTTGAAGATCGCGTCCGCGCGGCTGAAGGTGGTGGGAACGACCTGGCGGGCCTCGGTCGTGGTGAAGGGCTGGTCGGGAATGAAGAGCACCGCGCGCAGGTCATCGGACACCGCGAGCTGTACTGCGGGTGCCCCCGGCGCGCAGATGGCAAGACCACCGAGCAATGCCGCAGCGGCGTTGTCGCAATGGCCTTCGAGCGCGCCGACGCGCTCGAGGATGTCGTTCTCGTCCCACGGCGCCTGGTGCAGCGCCGTCGCCGCGAGGACCCCGGCCAGCGCGGCCGCTGCGCTCGAGCCCATGCCCCGGCCGATGGGGATGCGGTGCACACAGGTGAACTGCACGCCGGCAGCGTCCACACCCAACGCCGCGCACGCCTCGGCATAGGCGATCGTCACCAGGTTGCGCGCGGGATCGTTGAGCTCCGCGGCGGCCCCGGGACCCGGATCGATCGCCAGCGGGCCCGGTCGGTGCTCGGCTCGGATGTCGTTCTGCAGCTGGAGCGCAATCGCGAGGATGTCGAACCCCGGACCGAGGTTGGCCACGCTTGCCGGGACGGCGATGCGGACGCGCACGCCGGGTCAGACCTGGATCGCGCGCGCCAGGGCGCTCGCGTCCGCAGGGATCTCCAGGATTGGTGGGAGGGCAGCCTCGACGGCGCCGGGGTCCTTCAATCCGTTGCCGGTGAGCACGCAGACGGCGTGGGTGCCGGGAGCAACGGCCCCTTCGGCGATCGCGCGCTCGAGGACGGCCAGCGCCGCGGCCGACGCAGGCTCGCAGAAGATCCCCTCGAGGCTCGCGAGCCGGCGTTGCGCATCGAGGATCGCCTCGTCGTCGACCGACGCGATCAGTCCCTCCGACTGGTCGCGAGCGTCGATCGCCCCCTGCCACGACGCCGGGTTGCCGATCCGTATGGCCGTCGCGACCGTCTGCGGATCGTCGACCGGGCGCCCCAGGACGAGCGGCGCCGCGCCCGCCGCCTGGCCGCCGAACATGCGCGGGAGCCGGGTTGTGCGTCCGTCGCGATGCTCCTCGCGAAAGCCGCGCCAGTACGCGGTGATGTTGCCCGCGTTGCCCACCGGAAGTGCGAGCACGTCGGGAGCGTCGCCGAGCTCGTCGACGATCTCGAATGCAGCGGTCTTCTGGCCTTCGATGCGGTTCGGGTTCACGCTGTTGACGAGGGTGACCGGATGCCGCTCGCAGAGCTCGCGCACGATCCGGAGCGCGACATCGAATCCCCCGTTGATGCTCACCACCGCCGCACCGTGGACCCGCGCCTGCACAAGCTTTCCGGAGGCGATGTGGCCTCTCGGCACGACAACGACCGTACGCAGGCCGAAGCGCCCGCCATATGCGGCAGCCGACGCGCTGGTGTTCCCGGTGGAGGCGCAGATGATCGCCCGGCTGCCCTCGTGGAGCGCTGCCGCGACCGCCACCACCATGCCCCGGTCCTTGAACGAGCCGGTCGGATTCAGGCCTTCGAGCTTGAAGTGCAGCGAGGCGAGGCCGAGCGAAGGTCCGATGGTCATGGACGCGACGCATGGCGTGCCACCTTCGCCGAGGCTGATATGCGGCGCGTCCGCGGGGAGCGAAAGACGGTCGGCCCAGCGGGCGAGGACGCCCCCGGCGCGGCTGGTCATGCGGCGCGCCTACGCCTCGGCCCGGTCGAGGGCGCCGAGGATCTCATCCACATGCGTCAGCGTGTCCAGCGTCTCGAGCGCCCGGTCGTGGACGGCGCGCGGCGCGGTGCCGGTGAGGACGATCAGCTCGGAGCCGGGCGCGTCGACAGCTGCGTCGACGGGGATGCCACGGTCCTCGAGCGCCTGGAGCACAAGGGCTCGAGCGTCGGCTTCGGGCGAGAGGCGAACCCGGACGTATCCGGCGACCTCGACGTCTTCCTCGGTCAGCAACCTGGCCTCGACGGGCGCGGACACCGCGCGATCCGCCGGCGCCTTGCGCTCGCGCACCGCTGTGACGATGTCGCTCACCACCGCACTCGCGGTCGACGCGCCTCCGGCGCCGAGCCCCCGGAGCATGACTCTGCCCGCGAGGTCGCTCGAGATGATGACAGCGTTGTCAGCATCCTCCACGTCGTGGAGGAGGTGTCCGGTGGCGACGGCGGTCGGTCGCACCCGGAGATGGACGGCCGCGCCACCGGGCGCGCGCTCCGCGTGCGCGACCAGGCGGACCCGGTAGCCGAGCTGCGCGAGCGCTGCGACGTCGGCTCCGGCCACATGGCGAATCCCCACTCGGTCAACGGCTTCCGGCGCCACTCGTGACCCCAGGCCCAACCAGGCGAGGATCACCAGCTTGTGGACGGCGTCCCAGCCGTCGACGTCGAGTGATGGGTCGGCCTCGGCGAATCCACGACGCTGGGCGTCAGCCAGCGCAACCTCGAAGCTCACGCCCGCGGTGCGCATCTGGGTGAGGATGACGTTGGTCGTGCCGTTGATGACGCAGTCGAGCGTGGCGATGCGGTCGCCGAGCAGGCTGCCACGGAGCAACCCGATGACCGGCAGTCCAGCGCCGACACTGGCTTCGAAGTACAGGCGCGCGCTGTGCTCGGCGGCGATGGCGGTGAGGCGCGGGCCCGACTCGGCCATCACGGCCTTGTTCGCCGTCACCACGGTCTTGCCGGCACGCAGCGACGACTCGATGAGCGCTGTAGCGGGATCGGTCCCTCCGATCGCCTCGACGATGATCCCAATGGCCGGATCGGCCACCACCGCACCGGGGTCGGCGACGAGCCGGGCGTTCTTGAGGTCGACCTCTCGCGGCCGCGACAGGTCGCGCACGGCGACCGCACGCAACACCGGAGTCGCACCGGCCCGCTCACCGAGCAATTCCCACCCGTCGATGAGTCGCCTGGCGACAGCGGTCCCGACCGTTCCAAGCCCGAGCAGACCAACACCCACCGATTCCATTGCCGGGACAGTCTATTGGGGGCTAGATGATATGGCGTCTCCAGGCCAGCAGCACCGCGGCGGCGCGATCCTTGCATCCGAGCTTCTCGAGGATGTTGCTCACGTGGGTCTTGACGGTGTTCTCGCTGAGGAAGAGCAGCACCGCGATCTCCGCGTTGTTCTTGCCGTCGGCCATCAGGCGCAGCACATCGCGTTCCCGCCGGGTGATCGACGGCATGTGCTCGGCCGCGGCGCTGACCAGCTGCGGATCGAGCAACGACTCTCCGGCGGCGACCGCCCTGATCGCGCCGGCCAGCTCCTCGCGGGTCGCATCCTTGAGGAGGTACCCGAGTGCGCCGGCCTTGAGCGACGGGAAGATGTAGTCCTCGTTGCGGTACGTGGTGAGGACGATCACCCGAGCCTCGGGGTCACGCGCTCGGATCTTTCTGAGCGCCTCGATGCCGTCCATGATCGGCATCTGGACGTCGAGGAGAATCACGTCGGGGTGAGTCCGGCGCGCCAACTCCACCGCCTCGACACCGTCGCTTGCCCTGCCGACCACCTTGATGTCCGGCTCGAGCTCGAGCATCGTGCAAAGGCCGTCCCGAACCACGGGATGGTCGTCAGCCACGAGCACGCTGATCATGCGCTGACCGCTTCAGCCACGGCTTCGGTGAACGGAAGCCTGGTGGTGATCGTCGTGCCCTGACCCGGAGCGCTCACCACCGTGAGCGAGCCCCCGGCACTGCGCGCCCGTTCGGCCATGCCGTCGAGGCCGAAACAGTCTTCGCGAGGCGCACTTGCGGATGGGTCGAAGCCGACGCCGTCGTCGTGGACCGAGAACACCAACTCCTGCGCATGGGCGCGCAGCTCGACGTCGAGGTGCGCGGGCTTGCCATGACGCGCCGCGTTGGACAGCGCCTCCTGACCGATCCGGAGGAGTGCGACTTCGGCGGTGGGTGACAGCGGTGGATGCATCGGCACCGAGCGCGCCCGGAAGCGCGCCGGGATGCCGGTGCGCTCCTCCCAGGTTTCGACCTCGTGGCCAATCGCCGCGACGAGCCCGGTCGCGGACAGCGGAGCGGGGCGCAAATTCCACACCGACCGGCGTGCCTCCTGGAGTGCGCCCCGGGCGAGTTCACGGGCCTTCTCCACCGAGGACTTCGCCCGCCCTTCCGATCCGCGATTGAGCAGTGTGTCTGCGGCTTCCAGCTCCAGCACGATGCCGGTCAACTGCTGGGCGAGCGTGTCGTGGATCTCCCGCGCGAGCCGGGTGCGCTCCTCGAGCACCGCATGGTCGGTGAGCGCCTGCACCGGCAGGTACATCCGGCGGGAGAGCAGCGTTGTGGCGATGAACGCCAGGCCGACCAGCAGGATCAGCACCGGCAGCACCGTCACCGGGAACAGACGGTGAACGCTGTCGTTGATGCCGAGGGTGAGTGCGGTGAGGCTGGGCTCGAGTGCGCTCAGCGGCACCGGGTTGGCGATGATCCAGTGGCCGCTGTAGACCGGTGCGGTGAAGACGTCCGTGCTCTGCTTGTCGAGCATCGCGGTGAGCGGCGCGGCGGGTAGGTTGCCGGTGGCCTCCATGCGCCGCAGCGAATTCATGAACCGTGTCTGTGCCACGCTGAACGGTAAGCCCGCGGTGGCGTTCGGGAAGTCGGTCACGGATTGGGGTGAGGCGTAGACCACCGCGCCCGTCGCGCTGATGATCAGCGGGTCGACGGTGCTCGATGCCGAGCCGAAGGCAGGCTGGATGAGCTTCGTCAGCGAGACATCCACCCCCACGAGAATGTTGGACGGTCCCTGGTACCAGGCGCTGACACCGACCTCCGCGTCCTCGATCAGTGGGTAGGGATCGGTCCAGAACGGTCCGTTGGGGCTGACCGCTGGGATATCCGGCTGCGCCCACACGTTCGGCTGGGTGGCGGCTGCCTGCCCGCCTTCCGACGTCGCCAGCATGGGGACCCGACTGCGCAGTTCGGGGTGGGACGCGTCATAGCCGTCAGCCGCGAGCGCTACGGCCCCACCCGGGACCGGCGGGTAGACGCGAAGCTCTCCCGTCTTCGGGTCCTCGAACCAGACGTTGTTGATCGCCGTGTTGTCCTTGAGTACCAGCGTCACCCCCTGGACGACCTGGAGGGAGGCGCTCGCGGCGGCGAACTTCGGGTCTGGAGCGACGGAGCCAGGCGGCTCCACGTAATTGCTCAGCTGCTGTTCCGCCTTGGGCGGCGGCTGCGGTTGAGTCAGGGCCTTGCCGAGTGCGCTGGTCAGGCCCTCCTGCACGTCGGTGTTGATGGCGCCCATCGTGCGGTCGAGCTCCAGGGCACGGCTGTCGAGCGCCGCGTCGTTCAGCGCCTGCTGGCGCTGGAGGATCGCCGTCTCGGTCGCATTGGCCGTGCTCTTGGCGATCGTGTCGAGCTCCAGGACCGCGAGCACTGCGAAGGCGACCAGCGGCAGCAGGGCGACACCCACCATGCCCAGGAGGAGGCGATTGCGAAAACGCCGTCTTGGGTCTCGCCTGCGTGGACGCCTCCCGCGGCCGATCCTCATGGCATGTCTCCAAACCCCGTCGTTGCCGCGAATATCCCCATCAGCCCTTGGACCACTCCGTCTCCACTATACGGGCGGGGCACAATGCACGCTCGTGTTTGAAGCGGGCTCCCGACCCACTCCTTCGAGCCACACCGGGTGGCGTCTGGCGTTGCCGCTCGCCGCTGCGCTGGCGCTGCTGCTCTCGGCGTGCACGCCGTCGCCCGCGGCGAAGACGCCGACCAGCGCCCCCAACGGCACGGTGGCCCAGGGAGGGACGGTGACCGTCGGGGTCTGGCAGGCGCCCACGACGCTGCTCGACGCGGGGATCGTCGGCAACCTCCCGTTCGCCGACGTTATCGCAGCGCCGGTCGAGGAGGGCCTGCTCTGGTACCGCGCCACGGCCGCGACCGCGACCACCACGTCCGAGGCGGACTACTGGAGCCCCGATCTCGCGACCGCCGTGCCGACCGTGGCGGACGGCGGCGTCCAGACGAGTGGATGCGCGGCCACGGGGGCGGCAATGTGCGTGACCTGGCACCTCAGACAGGGCGTGAAGTGGGATGATGGCAGCGACCTGACGGCGCACGACGTCTGCGACACCTTCGAGTTCCACTGGCTCGCGTACGGCGCGGCCGGCAAGCCCAGCCCAACGCCCCTGGCGTCGACGACCGGCTGGAACCAGGTCACCAAATGCACCGAGCTCGACAGGTATACCGCGGTCGTCGACTTCAAGACCCAGTACGGGCCCTATCTCGCTCTCGGCAGCGGCGTCGACGGCATCCTGCCGGCGGCGGTGCTCGACCCGCTCCTGGCGTCTGGCGGGAATCTCGACACCGCAGCGACGACTTTCGATCTCACCAAGGGGTCCGGCAACCCCGGAGCATTCAAAGGCACCGCATCGCTTTCCACGGTCCTCGACGGCACCGGGCCCTTCGTGATGGCCAGCGACAGCAAGGGATCGCAGGTCGTGCTCGTGCGCAACCCCGATTACTGGAACCAGACCGGCCTCGCCCATATCGACAAGATCGTGTTGCGGATCGAGCCCGACCTCGCAACCGAGGAGAAGGACGTGCGCTCCGGCGCCGTCCAGGTCGGCCTGAACCTCGGGCTGGCGGCGCTTCCCGCGCTCAACGCGGCGGTGCGTGCTCACAGCGCGCCGTTCACCGTCGACCCGATCGCTGGCTCGGGGTCCGAGGTGCTCATGTTCAACCTCTGCGCGGCGGACGGCGGCCTGTGCGACAACCCGGCGGCTCAGGAGAACGAGGACACGGCGAACGCCACCATTCGCAAGGCGATCCTCCTCGGCGTCGACCGGCAGGCAATCGTCAAGGCAGTCGCGCCTGGGATCACGTCGGTGCCGCCCGACTCGTGGATGAACCTGGGGGCGAGCTACCTCAACGGAGCGGGCGTCGCGACGACAACCTTCGACCCCACCACCGCGAATTCGATGCTCGACGCCGCCGGTGACGTGCGCAACGCCAAATGCGGGACGGCCCCCGACGGTCAGGATTTTCGCGCCGCCAAGGATGGGACCTGCATCGTCATCAACGTCGGCACCACCAGCGACGACGCGGTCCGGGTCGCCGTCGAGTCGATGATCCGCAGTGATCTGGCCAAGATCGGCATCAACGTGCCGGCATCCTTCAAGCCGAACGTTCCGGCGTCGCGATTCTTTGCGGCATTCGCCGACGCCGGGCCCCTCGCCACGCACAGCTTCGACACCGCGATCTACACGGTGGGGATCGGTCTTCCCGGCGAACCCGATACGTACTCCTCGATCTGGCACGGCGATTGCGGCGGGGCCTGCCCGAGTGCGGACGCCGTTCCGTCCAGCGCCGATCTTGGAGTGGGCATGAATTTCAGCGGGCTCAGTGACTCCGAGCTCGACAAGGACCTCGACCTCGGGCGCAGCAGCGCGGACCTCTCGGCGCGCGCACACGCCTACACACTCGCCGATCAGCGCCTGGCCGCACTGCTGCCCGCGATCCCGCTCTACCAGCAGGTGATCGTCAACACGTACTCATCGAGTCTGTACGGCATCGCACAGAACGACCAGATCGCCGATTTCGACACCGCCGCCTGGTACTGCGCAGGCGGAAACTGCGCCGGTTAGCCGAAACGTTCGGCAGCACGGCGGCCCGTATACTCCGCCCTCGTGCGTCATCTCAGTGAGCGAGCACTCGATGCGGCGTCCGCTGCGGGCGCCGCCTACGCCGATTGCAGAGTCATCAATCGAACCGTGCAACGGCTCACGGTCAAGAACGGCGTGGTCGCGTCCGTCGAGCTGTTCGAGGATGAGGGCATCGGCGTCCGCGTGATCGCGGGCGGTGCCTGGGGATTCGCCGGCATCGACGATCTCGCCGCCGTGAGCGTGGAGGAAGCCGCTCGCCATGCGGTGCGCATCGCCAAGGCGTCATCCCGTGTCAATCGCACGCCCGTCAGGCTGGCACCCGCCCCGGCGCTCGTGGGCGAATACCGCACCCCAGTGGTGCGCGACCCTTTCGCGGTCTCCCTCGACGACAAGGTCGGACTGCTGATGCGGACCGACGAAGCCATGGCGCACCTGGCGCAGGTCAGGGTCCGGGAGTGCTCGCTCGAGTTCGTCCGCGAGGTGCGCCATTTCGCGAGCAGCGAGGGAGCGGTGCTCGACCAGACGATCATCGAGTCCGGCGGTGGCCTCGACGCGACAGCGACCAGCGACGACGAGGTGCAGACGCGGAGCTTCCCGAACAGCTTCGGGCGGCACCAGGTCTGCGCCGGCTGGGAGGCGATCGAAGCATTCGATCTTCCTGGGAACGCCGGCCGGATCGCCGAGGAGGCGGTGGAGCTGTTGACCGCAGCCGAGTGCCCGGCCGGGACCATGACCGTGATCCTCGACGCAACCCAGGCAGCCATGCAGGTCCACGAGTCGTGCGGTCATCCCACCGAGCTCGATCGGGTGCTCGGCCATGAGGCGGCCTACGCCGGAACGTCGTTTCTCACGCCCGACCTGCTCGGATCCTTCCGCTACGGCAGCGAGCATGTGACCATGACGGCCGACTCAACGCGGGCGCCCGGGCTCGGCACCTTCGGCTGGGACGATGAGGGTGTGGCGGCGCAGAAGTCCGTGCTCGTCGACCAGGGCATCTTCAGCGGGTATCTCTCGTCGCGCGAGACCGCCGCCACGATCGGTCAGGTCAGCAATGGCGCGATGCGCGCCGACGGGTGGTCGCGGCTGCCGATCATCCGCATGACCAACGTCAACCTCGAGCCCGGAACCTCGAGCCTCGAGGAGATGATCGCCACCACCGAGCACGGCGTCTACCTCGAGACCAACCGCTCGTGGAGCATCGACGACCGGCGCCTCAATTTTCAGTTCGGCACCCAGAACGGGTGGGAGATCACGGACGGCAAGCGCACCCGGCTGGTGCGCAACCCGATCTACAGCGGGCAGACGCCGGTGTTCTGGGGGTCGTGCGACGCGGTGGCGGGTCCGGCCGAGTGGCAGATGTTCGGCGTGGTCAACTGCGGCAAGGGTCAGCCGTCGCAATCGATGCATGTCGGCCACGGCGCGGCTCCATGCCGCTTCCGCAATGTTCGCGTCGAGCCGGCCCGATGAGCGCTGACGAGGAGTTGATCTCGGCAGCGGACCAGGCGCTGGCATCGCTCGCGCACGGCCAGGCAGAGGTCGTCATCGCCGATGTGCGCAGTGAGCTGACGCGGTTCGCGAGCAATGAGATCCATCAGAGCGTCGCCGAGCGCTACCGGCACATCAGAGTGCGGCTCATCGACGGCGGGCGTACCGGGGTCGGCGAGGTGCGCGGACACGGCGATGCCGCTGTCGCACTCGCGTTCGCGGCTGCTGAGGAGAGCAGGCGCGTGGCCACCAAGGCGGACGTTTCACCCCTCCCGAGCACTTCCGATGGGGACGTCGACCGCCCGGTAGCATTCTCCGAGGCGACCGACGCCGCGACACCGCAACAGCGCGCGGAACTCGTCTCGATGATCACCGACGCCGCCGGCGCCAAGAGTATCAACGCCTATGGCGCGCTGAGCACCGCAACGACCACGACTGCGATCGTCACCAGCGAAGGCGTCCGCAAATCGGCGACATCGACCCAGGCGAGCCTGGTGTCGGTGGCTCGTGGCGATGACGGCGGCGGCTATGCGTCGCGACACTCCGCCGACATCGCCGCGCTCGACGTCGCCGGCCTCGCTGCAGAGGTCGTCGACACCTGCGTGCGCAACCAGGGTGCGACAGCGATCGGTCCGGACGACTACGAGGTGATCCTCTCGCCATACGCGGTGACCGACCTCCTGGAACACCTTGCGTGGAGCGGATTCAGCGCCCTCGCCGTGCAGGAGCACCGGAGTTTCATGCGCATCGGCGAGCAGCTCATGAGCGACTCGATCACCATCCGTGACGATGCGCAGACCCCGGAGATCTTTCCCTTTCCATTCGACGACGAGGGCGTGTCGACGCGGCCGGTGACGCTGATCGACCGCGGCGTCTGCGCTGCCGTGGTGTACGACACGCCCACCGCGCGGCTCGACGGTGTCGCATCGACCGGACACTCGCTGCCGCAGCCGAACACGTGGGGACCGCTCCCGCGCCATATCGCCATGGACGCGGGCGACACGCCATGGCAGGAGATGGTCGCGTCGGTTTCGAGAGGCCTGTACATCACGAGGTTCTGGTACGTGCGCGACGTACACCCGTTGCGCACCGTGATCACCGGCATGACCAGGGAGGGAACCTTCCTCATCGAGAACGGGAGCATCACGCGTCCGGTCAAGGACCTGCGTTTCACGCAGAGCATCGTCGAAGCGCTCGCCGGCGTGATGCAGGTGAGCCGCGAGCGGCGACTCGAGCTCGGTGAAGGGGAATCGGGGGTTCTGTCACCCTGGTTGCATCTTCGACGTTTCAGCTTCACGTCCTAGTTGCATCGGGGAAGCCCTGTCATGACACGTTCGCCGTTGATCGGGATCACGCTTCGGGTGCTGCACGAGAAAGGACTGCCCGCTGATCTCGCCCGCAACCGTGCGTACTTCGACGCGCTGGAGGGTGCCGGCGGGACTCCCCTGGGGATCAGCTCCTCCCTGTCCGAGTCCCGGTTGCGCGATCTTTTCGATCTCTGCGACGGTCTCTGCCTGCCGGGCGGGCCAGACGTCGAGCCGACGCTGTACGGGGAGGAAACGCGCGCGGATTGCGCGGTCGAGATCGATGGCGATCTCGATCGTGCGGAGATGCTGCTCGCGAAATGGGCGCTCGACGTTGACAAGCCGGTGCTGGCCATCTGCCGCGGGGCGCAGGTGCTCAATGTCGCGCTCGGCGGCACCCTGTGGCAGGACGTCGGCACGCAGGGCGCGACCGAGCACAACCATGCGCAGGACGGTTCTCGTCAGGACCTCACGCACAACATCGACGTCCTCGCCGACTCACGCCTGCGCACCATTGCTGGCTCACGGCACGTCGACGTCAACAGCATGCACCACCAGGCACTGCGCGACATCGGGCGTGACCTCGTGGTCACGGCACGGGCGCACGACGGGCTCGTCGAGGCTGTGGAGCACCCCGGGCGGCGCTTCGTCGTGGGGCTGCAGTGCCATCCGGAGGAGCTCTACCTCGAACGCGACTGGGCGCGCCGTCTCTTCGCCGACTTCGTCGCCGCCGCGCGTGCGTGAAGGCTGAGCGGGCAGCAGACCGGTTGCACCGCCGGCTCTGGGTCGGCGCCATCACCCTGCTTGCGGCGATGGTGGCCGTGCGCAATGTCGTCGACCTCTCCGGGTCGCCACCCGGACTGTATGTCGACGAAGCGTCAATCGGCTACAACGCCTGGACCATCGCCCACTTCGGTGTGGACGAGCACGGCATCCACTTTCCGCTTTTCTTCCAGGCATTCGGCGAGTACAAGAATCCCATCTACGTCTACGCGGTGGCCGCGCTGGTCCGGTTCCTCCCCTTGACGGTTGCCGTGGAGCGGTTTCCAGCCGCGCTGTTCGGTGGTGCTGTGGTCGGTTTCCTCACGGCGGCGGCATGGCGATTGACCGGCTCGCGAGTCATCACCATCGGCACGCTCGCGCTGGTGGGGTTCACACCATGGCTCGTCATCGAGAGCCGCGTGGGTTTCGAGACGATCTCGATGGTTGCGCTGCTCTCCGCGGCACTCTGGTGCCTGTCCAGCCGAACCCCGACGCCTCGCCAGTTCGGGATCGCCGGCGTCCTGCTCGCGTTTGCCATCTACGGGTACACGACCGCCCGGCTCGAGATCATCCTGATCGCGATCGTGATCGCCATCGCGTGGGGGCTGGCGAAGGCCGCCGGTTGGTGGCGTGCGCTCATTCCCGTTGCCGCCGGCTACGCCGTCCTCGGCGCCTACTCGCTGCTCAACCCCGGCGCCCTCACCGGGCGCTTCGCGGCCATCAGCATCTGGGCCGACGGCGCGCCGCTGAGCGTCGTGGTCGACCGGTTTCTCGCGAACTACCTCTCGTATTTCAGCCCGAGCTTTCTCTTCATCCAGGGAGATGCGAACCCGCGTCAGAACACCGAGATCGGCGGCATGCTGCTCTGGGTGACGGCGCCGCTGCTGATCGCTGGGGTGCTTGTCTGCTGGCGGCGGCGGCACGAGCCCTTGGTGCGATTCCTGGTCGCTGCGATCCTGCTGGCGCCGATCGCCGCAGCACTCACCAACAACGGGACTCCACACGCGCTGCGCTCGTCGGGGATGTTCCCGTTCCTCGTGGTGCTCGCCGTGCTCGGCGCGGACGGTATCAGGGGGGCTCTCGCCGGACGCTCCGGAGCCGGCCGCGCCGTCGCCGTCGGGATCGCCGTGGCCCTGGCGGCGCAGGCGGTTCTCTATACCGTCGATCTGTATGCCGCCTATCCCAACCGTGCGGCACCGTTCTTCGACACCGGAGAGGTCGCGGCGATCACCACGGCGCGCGAGCTGGCCGGCTCGCACCGGATCTACCTGTCGGACACCCTTGATCAGCCGTATATCGAAGTGTTCTTCGCGTCCCTCCCGCCACCGCCACCGGAGCCGCAGACCGACGACGCAACCCCGGGACTGGCGGCGCTGGGGATGCAGGTGATCTCGGTGGCGGTCATCGGCTCCGAGCATCCCGCCGCCGGCGACGTGCTCGTTCTGAGCGAGTACGACCCCGGGCCGCCGAGCGGCTGGACGCTCGCGGCGGTCGAGCGCGGACCTGCGAATCTCGTTGACGCTTCGGCGCCGCGACCGGTCATCGAGAGCGTGTATCGCTTCGGCGGCTGACGGGCCTCCCGCTGCTAAGGTTGGCGGCCCAACCAAAGCACGCGTCCCGAACAAATCACAGGTGGAGCCATGACTGACGTCGTGATCGTCGAAGCGGTGCGAACCCCGATGGGCCGCGGCAACCAGCGCAACGGTGATCTTCGTGACGTGCACCCGGTCATGCTCGCCGCGCACGTGCTCCGCGAGGTGACCACTCGCGCGGCGGTCGATCCGGCGATGGTCGATGACGTCATCTTCGGCTGCGTGATGCAGACCGGGGAGCAGGCCGTGAACATCGGTCGCCAGGCGGTCCTTGCCGCCGGCTTTCCGATCGAGGTTCCGGCGACCACCGTCGACCGCCAGTGCGGCTCGTCGCAGCAGGCGATCCACTTCGCCGCCAACCTGATCCAGGCTGGTGTGTGCGACATCACGATCGCCGCCGGGGTCGAGAGCATGAGCCGGGTCCCCATTGGCACGACGGTGTTCCAGGGGCCGGGAACGCCCTTTCCGCCCCAGTTGCTCGAGGCCTACAACCTGGTGCCCCAGGGTCTCTCGGCCGAGATAATCGCGGAGATGTGGCATATCACCCGCGAGCAGGCGGATGCGTTCGCGGCCCGCTCGCAGCGTCGCGCCGGCGATGCTCAGGCGAACGGCAGGTTCGACCGCGAGATTGCTCCCGTGGTGGTCGGAGCCAACGGGGACGGCCGCGTGATCAGCCAGGACCAGGGCATCCGGCCGGACACGACCGCCGAATCGCTGGCGACTCTGCAGCCGGCATTCAAGCCGGACGGGATCCTCCATGCCGGCAACAGCTCGCAGATCACCGACGGTGCGGCAGCGGTGCTCCTGATGTCACTGGAACGCGCAACCGCACTCGGGATCACGCCACGAGCCCGGATCGCAGCGCAGACCGTGGTCGGCGTCGACCCGGTGACCATGCTGACCGGACCGATTCCCGCGACAACGAGGCTCCTGGAGCGCTCCGGTCTGCAGATCGACGACATCGATCTCTTCGAGGTCAACGAGGCCTTCGCCCCCGTGGTCCTGGCATGGGAGCAGGAGCACCATCCGGATATGGACCGGGTGAACGTCAACGGCGGGGCGATCGCGCTCGGCCACCCGCTCGGCGCCAGCGGCGCGCGGCTCATGACGACGCTGCTCCACGAGCTGGAGCGGCGCGACGGCCGCTATGGTCTTCAGACCATGTGCTGCGGCGGAGGGCTCGGCACCGGGACGCTGATCGACCGCTCGGTCTGATCGACACCGCCCCGCGTGGCAACGGTGTGGCGGCGATGCGCCACCCGGTGACGGGTTGGTCACACCCGATCGGGATCGCCGAAATGCCCGTGCTATATTCGCCCGGATCCCGATATGAGCCCAGCGACGAGTACCGCCATGAAAAAAGTCCTGATCATCGAGGACTACTACGCGCTCGCCGACATCGAATCTCTGCTCTGCACGATGGAGGGCTACGAGGTGAAGGTGGCGAAGAGCGGCGACGAGGGCCTTGCGACCTTCGTTGATTTTCAGCCGGACCTCGTGCTCCTCGATCTGATGCTGCCCGGCGACCTGTCCGGGACGCAGGTCCTCGAACGGATCCGCTCCGATCACGGCAGCGATCCAAAGGTGCTCGTCGTGAGTGCGCTGGTGAATGCCTCGACCGCACCGAAGCTCGAGGCGTACGGCAACGTCCAGACCCTCGCGAAGCCGTTCAAGATCAAGGAACTCGCGTCGCGCATCCAGTCGATGCTCGCCCCGTAAGGAGTTCTACACTCGGGGGGCGATGCGAGCAGAACCACCGCCGCCACCTCGCGGCCGGCCCGAGCCGCAGCGCCAGTCGGCGCCACCTCGACCACGCGGGCGCCGTTGTCCGTACCTCGAGCAGATCATCAAGGAGAGCGCCGGTCCGTTCGGCCTCCTGACCCGCTACAAGGCCGACTGCCACGTCGACCGCCAGACGCACAAATTCACCGGCCGGCACCCCGTGCCGCCCTGCGTCTCCGAGCCCGAGTCGTGCGCGCTCTATCAGAGCGAGCACGGCGACGAGGACGACCGGATCCGCCGCTACACGGAGTAGGGGCGGCGGCTTAGGTCAATCGCATGCTGGCGTCGGACGCGACGCGAAGGCGCGGCGGTCGCGAGGGTTTGCGAGCCAGGGAAGTCCGCTGGACTGGGCGAATCAGCAGCAGCGAGAGTGCGACAGCCAGAAGCACGAAAAGTTCGAGATGGCGGTATACCATCGGAAGCTGCAGCTGAGCGAGCCCGGCAAGGCTGACGGCAAGCGCTTCCCCAAGCGCCAGCAACGGCCGGTGGCGCGCGATCAGCACGACGGGCAGAGCCACCAGCATGAGGTCCTCGGCGTTGACGTGCGGCGAGCACAGCACCGACAGAACGATCCCAAGAGCAACCGCGACGACGGGGCGGTCTCGGAGCACATTTCGACGCCAGAACAACAGCGCGGTCGCAAGCAGGCCGAACCCGGCTCCGGCGACGAATCCAGACACCCCGCTGCCGGTGAGGGCAGAGACGAGCGATGGGAGCCCGACGCTGTTATCGGCCTGTGCCGGGTAGCTCAGGGCGATGAGTTGCCCCAACGCAACAATCGATTGCGGGCCCGCGACGATGACGCTCATACCGAACCATCCGGCCGCGCCGAGGAGAAGACCTCCGAGGTAGCGCCATGACCGAGCCGCAGCCAAGGCGGGAAAGACCAGCCAGACGACCTGTGGCTTGAGGATGAGGGTGGCCAGGAGGACGCCTGCCCATCCATGGTGCCGGCGCTCTGCAAGCAACACGGATCCCAGGAGCGCGACCAACATCAGGGCATCCCACTGTATGAGTGCGGAAACTGCGGGGACCGAAAAGACCGCCGAGCCCGCGATCAGGACCTTCAGCAGTGGCGAAGTCTCGGGCGAAAAGAGGCGAATCGCCACGAGGAGGGCTCCGCACATGAGCAGCACCGCGGCGACCACTTCGATCTCGCTTCCGGTCCTCAGACTCACACGGGCGAGGGGGCTCAGCAGAACAGCGCCGGCAGCGAGGTTCGTGAACGGATCGATGAACCCTGTCGCCTGGGGGATCTTGAGAAGCTCGGCTTCGACACGCTGCTGCGCCGCCGGGTCATAGAGCTGCTGCGGGTCGGCAAGGACGAGATGGGCTCCTGCTGCAAACGCAATGGCGTCGCTATTCCCCGGATCGGTGGCTTCACGATGGGCCTCGGCGACGAGGCCTGAGCCCAGCACGGCGAGAACCGACAAGAGCGCGATCCAGAGAGTCACATGGCGAAGCCGGTCACGTCCCATGGTGGGATCGTAGTCACGGGGCGCTCAGTTCTCTGGGCGTTTCCAGAAGGTCACCGCCGGGCCGTGATAGCCGGCTGCAACCGGCAGCCCGATCGGCATTCTCTGCTGGCGTGGTTTTGCAACGATTACCGACACGACCAAGGCGGCAACACCGAGCAACGCGAGAGCCTGCACATGGCCTTGCGTATGCAAGAGCGGGCCCTCCACCAGATATGCCGCATCGAGCAGCAAGGCACCCGCGACGGCCGTCGGGACGCTGCGCCGGCCAATATCGATCAGGACCGCACCGATGAGCACGAGGTCGGCGCTGAAGAAGTGGGGTGAGAACAGGAGCGACAGCGTGATGCCGACATCGAGTGTCAGCATCGGATCGAGATGGAGCCGGTCGCGCCACGGCCACAGTCCGAGAACCGCAGCGATTCCCAGCCCAGCAATAACGAATCCCCATCCGGGGCCGGCGATGGCCGCTGCGATGCCCGGAAGGCCATCGGTGAATTGCACCTGCGACTGATTCTGGCCGAGCGAGTCGGTGATGTGGGTGAGAGTTTCAACGCTGACGACCGCAAACGAGGTCAGCAACCACGCCCCAGCGCCGAGGGCGAAACCGCGGAGAGCCGGCCATGCGCGTGCGGTGGCAAGCGCTAGCGGCACCAACCAGACGTCCTGAGGCTTGATCAGGAGAAAAGACAACGCAAGCCCGGCCGCGAACCCGTGATCGGCTCGCGTGAGGAGGTACGCCCCGAGGAGCGTAGCCAACATCAGGCCATCCCACTGTGCGAATGCGAGTGTCTCGAGCCCGGGCAATGGGAGTACGAGGGCAAGGACGATCACGGGGATCGGAAGCATTGTCGATCGAGAACCGGTCAGCAACCGTCGAGCCATGATCACGGCCGCCACGAGAGCAACTGCTTCGAGCAGGACGCTCAGCAACGTGTAGATGGGCAACGTCAACCCTGCCACGGGCTGAACCACCCACGCAACGAGCGGGGGATTGCTGAACGGCTCGACACCATTACCCTGCAACTGGCCGCCGAGGAGCGTCATCTGGGCGAGGCGCTGGGGCTCGAGGCAATACACGCAGCCGTGAGCACCAACGATGCGCCCCGCCGATTGGAAGACGACGGCATCGGTCGCGCGGAGCGCCTGCGCCCCGCGGATTGCCTGAGTGATCGCAAGTCCGGTCGTCACGGCCGCCAACAGTGCCACCACTCCACGCAGGCTTCGCCGGAGGGCGCGGCTCACTGCGAGGGGTTCGAACCCCTGCCCGCGCTGCGCTGTGGAGCCTTGGCGCGGTACGTGACCGATGCCTGGGCGTGACCCGGAGGGGCAGTCTGTCTTGTCACCGAGCCAGCGTACTGCCGGTTTCCTGGGATTACGGCGTCGTCACCGAAAAGTCGGGCGTCGCAGCCCCTCCCTGACCCTGCCTTGACCAGCTCACGATGTTCTTGTCGCTGCGTCTCCGATCGAATGTGCCCGGCGACGCTTGGTGATCAGCTCACCCGTGCTGAGGACGGTTCCGGCGCACCCGGAGCATCCTCCTCGACGGAGGACCCTCCGTACACGGCGAAGTAGCGGGCCTCCGGGTGATGCATCACGATGGCGCCGGTGGACTGCTCCGGGACGAACTGGTAGCCCTCAGTGAGCGTGACTCCGATCTCGGCAGCGGGGACGATCCGCATCAGGATCTCGTGGTCCTCGAGGTCCGGGCAGGACGGGTAGCCCCACGAGTAGCGGCGTCCCTGGCCCTCGCCGAGGCGCAGCTCGCGGCGGATGCGATGGTGCACGTACTCAGCGGTTGCCTCCGCCATCTGCGTGGCGAAGCCGTGGATGCGGAGCATGTCGTCGTACGAGCCGTCGACCTGGAGACGGTTCGACAGCTCCGACGCGTCGGGCCCGGTGGTCACCACCTGGAGCGCGATGACGTCGCGCTCGCCGTCTGCCGCATCCTCCGCGGGACGGATGTAGTCCGCGAGGCAGAGGCGATGCTGCTCGGACTGACGCGGGAACGTGAATCGCCCCAGCTCCGCATCGATGTCACCCGGGTCGTAGACGATCACGGTGTTGCCGTCGGTGAGCGCGGGCCAGTAGCCGTAGACAGCCTCGAGCTGGAGCCAGCCCTCGTTCACCGCCTCCTCCATCGAGCGCTGGAGACGCGGCTCGAGCTCGCTGCGAAGCAGCTCGTCCCACCGCTCGGGATCGCGAACTCCCTTGAACTGCCAGCTCATCTTGTAGAGCGAGTTGCGGTCGATGAACGGATAGACGTCCCAGATGGGAATGTCGCGGAGCACGCGCGCTCCCCAGAAGGGAACCGCGGGGATCGGCGCGTCGCGCCGGACCGCGCTCCGGGCGGGCATGACGGCGGCGCCGGCCGCCGCGGCGTTGCGCCGCTCGAGCTTCTCGTGCTCGCGGACACGGTGCGCGCGCGCCTCCTCGTGCACGCGGGCCAGCAGCGCGTCGTGCCGGTCCGGGTCGAGGAGCTGGTCGACGGTCTCCAGTCCCTCGAATGCGTCCTTGCAGTAGAAGACACCGGGCTCGTAGACGCGCTGCTCGTCGAGGTACAGGATCCGCCTGCCGAACCCGCGGTTGATTGCCGCGCCACCGATGATCAACGGATAGTTCAGGCCGCGCTCGTCGAGCTCCTTGACGCACGCGGGCATCTGTTTGCTGGTGCTCACGAGGAGCGCCGAGAGGCCGATCGCGTCGGCATCGACCTCGAGCGCCTTGTCGATGATGGTGTTGAGCGGCACCTGCTTGCCAAGGTCGAACACCGTGTACCCGTTGTTGCTGAGGATGGTGTTGACGAGGTTCTTGCCGATGTCGTGCACGTCGCCGTACACCGTCGCGAGCACCACCTTGCCCTTGGTGTAGCCCTCGCGCTTCTCGAGGTACTGCTCGAGGTGCGCGACCGCGCGCTTCATCACCTCGGCGCTCTGGAGCACGAAGGGGAGGATCAGCTCGCCGGAGCCGAACCGGTCGCCGACGTCCTTCATCGCCGGCAGGAGCACGGTATTCAGGACGGTGACCGCATCCAGCTCACCGAGTGCCAGGTCGATCTGCTCCTCGATGCCGTCCTTGCGCCGATGCAGGATCTGCGCGTGGATGCGCTCGACCGTGGACATCCCCTCATACGGATCGGCGGTTTCGGGGAGACCGGCGCCGCCCGCAGACGCGCCGTCATCGAAGTGCGCGATGAACCGCGTGAGCGCGTCAGGCGCGCTGTTGAACACCAGTTCCTCGGCGAGGCGCCGAGCCTGCGGATCGATCTCTCCGTACGGCACGACGTGCGTGGGATTGATGATCGCGGCGTCGAGTCCCGCCTCGACACAGTGGTGCAGGAAGACGCTGTTGAGCACCGGCCGGGTATCCGGTGCAAGGCCGAACGAGACGTTGGAGACGCCGAGCACGGTGAGCACTCCGGGCAGCTCGCGTTTGATGGCGCGGATGCCCTCGATTGTTTCGTGCGCTGAATCGATCCATTCAGCCTCGCCGGTCGCAAGCGTGAAGGTGAGGGCGTCGAAGATCAGCTGGTCGGGAGCGAGACCGAACTCATCGCGGGCGAGGTCGTGGATGCGGCGGGCGATCTCGACCTTGCGTTCGGCCGTGCGCGCCATGCCCTGCTCGTCGATGGTCAAGGCGATGACGCAGGCTCCATGGTCGCGCACCGATGGCAGCACCGCGTCGCAGCGCACGCGTCCGTTCTCCAGGTTGACGCTGTTGACAATGCCCCGACCCGGGTAGGCCTCGAGCGCCGCCTTGATGACGTCGGCGTCGGTGCTGTCAATGACCAGCGGCGCGTCGATGCTCATCTGCAGCGTCTTGACGACCGTTTGCATCTGCGCCGCCTCGTCGCTGCGCTCGGTGACCGCGACGCACAGGTCGAGCGCATGCGCGCCACCTTCGACCTGCGTTCTCGCGATGCCGAGGATGCCGTCGTAGTCATCCGCCAGGAGGAGGCGCTTGATCGCGCGTGATCCCTGCGCGTTGACGCGCTCGCCGATGAGCAGTGGCGCCGGCTGCTGGCGCAGCTCGATGGCGTGCATGCTGCTCGCCAGGCGCGGCTCGACGTCCGGTGTCGGGTGGGCTCGTGACGCCGCGGCGACGTGGGTCACCAGCTCGCGGATGTGCTCGGGAGTCGATCCGCAGCACCCACCGACGACGCTGACGCCGTAGTCGCTGACAAAGCTCGCAAGCTCAGTCGCCATCGGGACGGGTTCGAGCGGGTAGTGCGCCCGGCCCTCGACGTTGATCGGGAGGCCGGCATTGGGGATGCACGCGACCGGCAGCGCCGTGTGCGAGGTGATGTATCGGATCGGCTCGCGCATGTGCTCGGGACCGGTCGAGCAGTTGAAGCCGATGACGTCGACATGCAGCGACTCGAGAATGGCGAGCACCGCGGCGGCGTCGGTGCCGAGCAGCATCCGCCCGGTGACGTCGAGCGATACCGTCGTCATGATCGCCACCGGACGACCCGCCGTCGCGGCCGCTGCGCGGGCGCCGAAGACCGCGGCCTTGGTCTCCAGGATGTCCTGCTGCGTTTCGATGATCAGGACGTCGACGCCGCCCTCGATGAGGGAGGTGGCCTGCTCGTGGTACACCGGCACGAGATCGGCAAACCCGAGACGGCTCATCGATGGGTCGCTCGATGCGGGCAGGAACCCGGTGGGGCCCATGCTCCCGGCAACGAAGCGCGGCCGTCCATCGGTGGCATATTCGTCGGCGATCCGCCGGGCGAGCCGGGCCGCCGAGACGTTGAGGTCCGTGGTCACGTCGCCCTGGCCCCACTCCTCGAGGCGCGGACGAGTTGCCTGAAAGGTGCAGGTCTCGATGACGTCGCACCCGGCGTCGAGGAAACTCCGGTGCACGCGCTCGACGAGCTGGGGTGCGTGGATGGCGAGCCCATCCATCCACCCTTCGAGCCGGGCGCCGCCGAAATCGTCGGCGACCGGGTTTTCCGACTGCAGGCTGGTGCCCATGGCGCCGTCGAAAACCAGCACGCGCTCGCGCAGCGCTTCGAGGAATGGAGATCGATCCGAGGCCGCCATCGAGATCACGTTATCAGGGAACGGCTCCGTGATACGCTCGCCAACCGCCCGATCAGCTTCGAGGAGACCCTGTTTGGCACGACGCCCACCCCGTCCTGGTAGTACCCGCCGGCGCGGACCCGTCCGCCGGCGGGACGTCACCGACGGCACCGCGAAGGTCGAGGTCAAGGAAGAGACCATCGAGATGGACGCTACGGTTGTCGAGCCGCTGCCCAACGCGATGTTCAAGGTGCGCTTGCAGACCGGCCAGGATGTCCTCGCCTACACATCGGGAAAGATGCGCAAGTTCTACATCCGCATCCTGATCGGCGACCGGGTGCGGGTCGAGCTGAGCCCGTACGACCTCTCGCGCGGGCGCATCACCTTCCGCTACAAGTAGCCGGCGGAGACCGGCTGTGACGGCGATCTACGTCATCGCCGCGCTGGTGGTGCTGCTGTTCCTGGTCGGCGCCTACCGGATGATGGGCGCAAGCGCGACTGTCGAGGAAGACCCGCGAGCGGTGCTCGTTGCGGTGCTCGCCACCGCCACGGAGGCGGCGAACGCTCTCGACGGGACGCCAGGGTCAGGAGACGAGGCGAGCTCCCCGCACGCGATCAGGCGCCGCCTGGATGGGTGCACGCAGGCGCTCGAACGGATCGCCGCGATGGCGGTCGACGCAAGCCTCCACGAGGCGCGTTCCGCCCTCGAGGGTGCGGTCGACGAGCTCAGCTGGTCAGCGCGTCTCGCTGACGCACCGTCCTACGCAGCGGATGACGCGTTGCGCGACGCGGGAACGCTGCTCCGGAGTCGCGGTTCGGCGCACCTGGAGCGTGCCCGTTCGCAGCTCGACGGTTAGCCCGCGGTCCTGAAGTAGTCGACGGTCGACCGCGCGCCGTCATCGAATCCGATCGTCGCGGTCCAGCCGAGGCGCTGCAAGGCCGCTGAGGTATCGAGACACGAGCGTCGCTGCTCCCCCGGTTTGGCCGGGCCGTGCTCGGCGCTCGCGGTGACCCCTGCGGCCGCTGCGAGCATCGCGTACACCGTGTTGACGTCGGTCTCGACGCCGGTGCCGATGTTGTAGACACCGACCGGGCCATCGACCGCGGCGAGGTTGGCGCGCACGACGTCGTGAACGTGCACATAGTCGCGACGCTGGGTGCCGTCGCCATTGATCACCACTGGCTCTCCGTGCACCAGCCGGGTGGCGAAGATGGCGACCACACCCGCCTCACCGTGAGGATCCTGGCGAGGTCCGTACACGTTGGCGTATCGGAGCGCCACGAACTCGAGTCCCGCCTGACGGCTGAACGTCCCGCCGTATGCCTCCGCGCAGAGTTTCGCGGTCCCGTATGGCGATGCAGGCAGGCACGGGTGATCCTCGGGGGTCGGGATCACCTCGGTGTCGCCGTAGATCGCCCCGCCGCTCGATGCGAAGACGACGCGGCGCGCGCCCGCGTCCACCGCCGCGCGAAGGACATTGACGGTGCCGACGACGTTGACGTCGGCATCGTGGAGCGGGTCGCGAACCGACTCCCGGACGTCGATCTGCGCGGCCGCATGGAACACGACTTCCGGGTCCGCTTCGGCTACTGCGGCAGCGAGGTCCGGCGACGTGATGTCGAGTGCGACGAAGGTCGCCGCGGGGTTGACCTGTGCACGGCTGCCGCGGGAGAGGTCGTCGATCACGGTCACCGTGTGGCCGGCGTCGATGAGCGAATCGGTGATGTGCGAGCCGATGAATCCGGCGCCGCCGGTGACGAGCGCTCTCACCCCTGGGGGACGACCCGATGCGCATTCGGCACGCGCACGTGGGTGAGCACGAAGATCACGAACCCGACGACGATCAGGCTCGCGTAGCTGATGCTGCGATCCAGGAGGGTGATCGACACGGCCGACGAGTTGCTGACACCACCGACAGTGATCAGCACGCCGATCATGCCGGCCTCCACGAGCCCGAGTCCGCCCGGGAGGAAGGGGACCGTGGTGAGCAATGCCGCCACCAGCGCGATGAGCAGGAACTGCGACGGTCCGAGGTGCACGCCGGCGAGGTGCAGCGAGAAGACCACGAGGCCGAGACGTGCTCCTTCCGCGGCCCACACCATCACGGTGAGGCCGAGCAGGGTTGGAAAACGAGCGAATGAGTGCACGGTACCGAGGCGAAGGCTCTCGTATCGCTGGAAGACGGCTTCCGGGAGAAGACGGAGGATGCGCTGGCCACGGCCCGCGCGCATGACGAGGATGACGCCGACACCCGCGAGGCAGACGAGGACTCCAATGACGACGTACGGGATGAGGATGCCCGGCGCTTTGGTGCGAAACACCACCGCACCCGCCGCAAGCAGCAGCGCCATGAGCACGATGAGGTCGATGAGCCGCTCGGCGATGATCGTGCCGAGCGCCTTGCTGACCGGGATGTCGAGCTTCTGCTTCGCCAGGTACCCGCGGTAGATGTCGCCCATCTTCGCGGGCACGACGCAGTTGACGAAGAACGACGTGATCATGATGCCGACCATCGATCCCGACGGCCGATCCTCGCCGGCGTTGGCGAGGAGCACGTGCCATCGGATCGATCGCACCACGAAGGACGCGTAGTAAACCGCAAGCGCCCCTAGATAGAGGAATGGGTTCGCATGGCGGATGTTGTCCCAGGCCGCACCCCAGTTGATCTGAGCGCGCCACAGGCCGACGCCGACGATGACGACGGCGATGCCGAGAGACGCGATCGTTTTGGGGGTGAGGAGGCGGCTCGTCAGTGACGGGGGAGCGTCATTGACTTCGGTCTCGCCACGCACCAGCGTGGTGGTCACGTCGCGGACGGTACCACGAGGTTCCCAGCGGCCCAGGGCTGTCGACAGATGCGCGACAGGTCCGAGATCAGACTGAATCCGGGGGACGTCGCATCCGCGACAGCAGCGGACGCCGGGTCGGCACCGTGCCGCCTCCGGCGATCGTGCGCTCGCGCTCGGCAAGGACGCGGGCGAGTTGGTCGAGCTCCGCGTGCTCGTCGCGTTCGCTCGCCGGCCTGCTGTCCCACTGGCGGATCTGGTAGACGCCCTTGAGCGCCGCGTAGGGGACGGCGATGGTGCGGAGCTCGGCGCCACCGGGCTCGACGATGTGCCAGACGCCGCCGTACCGGCCGAGATGGGCGTCGGCACGAATCGACGCGCGCAACACGGGCCCGTCGATGAAATGGAATGCCGCCCGATCCCAGGTCGCGACCTCGGCTTCGGGGGGAGCCGGTTCCGGATCGCCGACGAGAATCTGGCGGATCGCGCTCACCGGGAAGAGTGCTCGCTCGCTGTTCTGGTTGATCGATCGCAACTCCGCGTCGAGGATCGCGAGATCAAACGTGATCTCGGGCGCCTCGGCGAGCACGACCTCACCGTCGATGAAATTGATGACGACGACGGGCACCTGAAAAGTGTCACATTTCGGTCACAAGTCTCACCGAAAGCGGCCGTAGCATCGACGCGGAGGTGACTTGCTGATCAGACGCGCGCTCTTGATGTTGATCGCCGGCGCGTCGCTGTTCTTGATCCTCCTGGGGCCACTCGACGTGCCGGCAGCCGCGGCGGATTCATCGCGTCATGGCGACCTGTCGGCATCGCGCGACGGCTCGGACCGGCCCATTGACCACGACGAGCACTGCCCCCAGGGCTGGTCGGATGGCCCCGGCGATGACGACCACTGCTGCACACCGTCGCCGACCCCAACACCGACACCCACGCCCACGCCAACACCAACACCAACACCAACACCGACAGCGACGCCAACGCCGGCGCCATCCGCGGCGCCTGCTCGCACCCCGACATCGACGCCGCGACCACGCCGCGCCGCGGTCGTGCCCTCTCGTTCGGAGGGCACAACCGCGACGACACCCAGCCCATCGCCCCGGCGGGTGACCACTCCACCGCCGGCCCTCGCGCTCCGGCCGCCGGTGCTCGCACCGCCGACGCTCACCATACCGGCGGTCAGTCCGGTCAGCCCCGGTGGCCCCGTCCGAGGCGCGATGTACGTGATCGCGATCTCGACATTCCTCGTCGCCGCGGCGATCGCCGTCGCGTCCCTCGTGCTGGTTCGCCGGTCCGGCTGAGCCGAGCCGATGCGAGGGGTGCGTTGGTTGAGCGGCATCTGGCGGGGTGCATCGTTCTCTCTGAAATTCGCGGCAGTGATCCTGGTCGCCGGCATGGCCACCGCCGCAGTGCCGCTGATGCTCGCCGAGGCGAGCGCGCGCGCCGAGGCTGAGAGCAGCGCCACCGATCGGGTGTCGATCGTAGCCAGCCTGATCGACGGGCAGCGCTCGTCATTGGCGACCTTCATCGCGGGGGTTGGTCGCCAGCTCGCCGCCGACCACGACGTCGACTCTCCGACTGCGGTGCACGCCACGCTTGCCCAGGACGGCTCGGTGATCGGCACCGGCGACCTGCTCGGAGTCGTGCAGCCGGGCGGCACTGTCATCGCGGTGCAGGGGGCCACGCCGATTGCGATCGCCCTCGCGAACAGCGTGGCCGGCGCCGCGAGCGCAGGTGCCGCCACCGCGGCGTCGCCCGACGGTCGCGCGTGGCTCGTCGCCGTCTCACCCGTCCCCGGAAGCACGGCAACCGCATTCGTGGCCCGACCCCTTGACCCGACGCTCATCAATGCGCTCGCGCACAACATCGGGACGAGCGCGGATCCGGTGGGTATCCTGCTGATTCGCGACGGCCGGACGCGCACGGCGGCGAGCAGCCAGGCATCGCTGACACGAGAACTCACCCCCGCGATTGCCACTCCCCGAGCCGCGATCGTGTCGCTGGATTCGCAGCAGTTCGCCGTCGCATCGACCTCGGTCGGCGCCGGATTCACACTGGCGGTGGCGACGCCCTTCTCCGGGCCAACCGTGGGCTGGCAGTCGGTGCTGCTGCTGTTGGGAGTGATCCTCGTCGCGATGCTGTTCATCGTGGTCGTCGTGCAGATCGATCTGCGCCGCCCGCTGCAACGCCTGGACAGTGCCGTCGTGGCGCTCGAGGGCGGCGATTTCGACCGCCCCGTCGACACGGCTTCGGTGGATGAGATCGGACGTCTCGGCGCCAGCTTCGAGGCGATGCGCACGCAGGTGCGCTCCACCATGCGCACCACCGCGACGCGCGCCACGGTTGCGATGGAGCTCAGCCTCGCGCAGCCGCTCGACGCGGCGCTCGCCAATGTCTGCGCCGCGCTGCGCGGATCACTGGAGGTTGATCTCGCGATGATCGTCGTGAACGGGTCGGAGATGAGCGATGCGTTCGCGGTCGCCGACGGCCGCCGTGACGTCACCTTCGACGGCTTTCTTGAAGGCAACGGGCCGCTCGGGGAGGGGTATCGCTATCGCGGACTCGGGGCCATCATCCTGGGCGCCACGGCCGCTGCCCCGGAGGCGAGGCTCGACGTTCGTGAGTTCTGTGTCGCGCCACTCCGTCTTGGCAAGCACGTGCATGGCGTCCTCGCGGTCGCCGGTCAGGCGGGTGCGTTCACGGCCGGCGACACCGACCTTGTCGCTTCCACGGCGGAGCAGATCTCGCTGGCTCTGGAGCGGTACCGGTTTCTCGCCATGGTGCAGCGCCAGGCGAGCGTCGATGACCTGACCGGCCTCTACAACCATCGGTTTCTGATCGACTCGCTCGGTCAGCAGGCTGCCCTCGCCGAGCGTCTGGGAGCACCGCTCGCGATCCTCATGCTCGACATCGACCACTTCAAGGCGCTCAACGACAGTCACGGTCACCATGCCGGCGACCTGGCACTGTCGACCTTCGCCTCAACGGTGCTCAGCAATGTCCGCCGTGCGGACCTGACCGCACGCTACGGCGGGGAGGAGTTCGTGGTGTTGATGCCGAATACCTCCGCCCACGAGGCTTTCACGGTCGCCGAGAAGATCCGCCTCGCGGTCGCGACGACGGACGTTGAGCTTCCGGATCGCCCTGCCGCGCGACTCACCGTGAGTGTCGGCGTGGCGGCGTACCCGGAGGACACGGAGCGCGCGAGCGAACTGTTCGACCTTGCCGACGATGCGCTGTATGAGGCCAAGCGGTCAGGGCGGGATCGGACGTGCATGGCACGCGAGCTGCAAGCACCGCGGGCGCACGCCGGACCGTCGATGGGTCAGCATGCAGCGGTGACCCAGGGCGAGAGCAATGCCGGCGCAGGACACCGTCGACCTCCGCAGTGACACGCTGACCGTTCCCGACGCGGGGATGCGCGCTGCGATGGCGCACGCCGAGGTCGGTGACGATGTCTGGGGTGAGGACCCGACGGTGCGACGTCTCGAGGACGAGATGGCGCGACTGCTCGGCAAGCAGGCGGCGGTGTTCGTGCCCAGCGGGACCATGGGCAATCTTGCGTGCGTGGCTGCGCAGACCCGCCCGGGCGACGAGGTCATCGCCGACGCCCAGGCGCACGTTGTCGTGTACGAGGTCGGCGGCGCGGCGATCGTCGCGGGTGTCCAGCTCCGCGTCCTCGAGATGGAGAACGGCATCCCTGATGCCGGCGCCATCGCGGCAGCGGTGCGTGAGCCGGATGTCCATCAGCCGGTGACCACGCTCCTCTGCATCGAGAACACGCACAACCGACGCGGTGGCGCCGCCATCGACGCGGCTCAGGTGCATGAGGCGGCGCATGCGGCACACGCCCGCGGGCTCCGAGTGCACTGCGACGGCGCACGGTTGTTCAACGCCGCGGTGGCACTCGGCGTCGCGCCCGCCGATCTGGTGACCCAGTGCGACACCGTCACGGTCTGCATCAGCAAAGGACTCGGCGCACCGGTCGGATCGGTGGTCGCCGGGGACCCGGAGACGATCGTCTCGGTCCGGCGATGGCGCAAACGGCTCGGTGGGGGCATGCGCCAGGCGGGCGTCATCGCTGCTGCGGGGCTGTACGGGCTCGAGCACAATTTCGATCGGCTCGCCGACGACCATGCCAATGCGAAGGTGATCGCCGACGCGATCGCCGGGTGTCCGGGAGCGACGCTCCGCCGGCCGGCGGTTGCGACCAACATCGTCATGTTCGACACCGAGGCGTCCGCCGCGGAACTCGCCGCCGGGATGCGCGAGCACGACGTGCTGGTGAGCGCCATGGGCCCGCGCACGCTCCGGTGCGTCACCCATCTGGGCGTGGATGCCGCCGGCGTCAGTCGCGCCGCGGCGGTGATCGCTCGTGTCCTTTCCGACTGAAGCGACGCGCTTCGCCTTCCGACTCGACGCGTCGCTTCAGTGACACGAAGAAGGCCCCCGGCACCGGCCGGAGGCCTTCTGAGCTACGAAAGGTTGAAAGCTGGGGTGGCTTGCCTCAGCTCGGTGTCGTCGTCGCCGGTGCCGCTGCGGGCGGTGCTGCGACGGGCTTGCGAACCACGCGGCGCCGGGTCACCGGCTTGCGTGCGGTGGTCTTGCGTGCGGCCGCCGGCTCACGGGCCGTGGTCTTGCGCGCCGTGGTCTTCCGTGCGGCGGGCTTGCGTGCCGTCGTCTTCCGGGCAGTGGTCTTGCGCGCGGTGGTCTTGCGCGCCGCCGGCTTCCGAGCCGTGGTCTTGCGCGCCGCCGCCTTACGGGCCGTGGTCTTGCGCGCGGTGGTCTTGCGCGCCGCCGGCTTACGGGCCGTGGTCTTGCGCGCCGTGGTCTTGCGTGCCGTGGTCTTGCGTGCCGTGGTCTTCTTGGCGCCGGCGCGCTTTGCAGTCGCCCGCTTGGCGGTTGCCCGCTTCGCAGTTGCCCGCTTCGCAGTTGCCCGCTTCGCAGTTGCCCGCTTCGCAGTTGCCCGTTTCGCGGTGCCGCGTTTTGCGGTTGCGCGTTTCGCAGTCGTGCGCTTGGTACCGCGGACTGCGGTGCTCGCGCGCTTGGCTGCGCCACGCAGGCTCCCTTCGAGCCGCGCGACTGTCTTCTCGAGGCCCGCAAGTCGCTTTTCCAGCTCGCCGACGGGCAACGCCTTCACGAGGTTCTGCACCGCCTTCACGAGACCGCCACCAGTGGCGGGTGCGCGACGGCGAGCTGTCGTCCCTGCGCGCCTCACGGTGCGTTTGACGGCCTTCTCGACGCCGCCTCTCCTACGTCTGGTCCTGGCCATATCCTATGGGCCTCCTTGTTGTTTGTGACAGGGGATGTCCAAAACCTCCTATCGTTCGGGGCATAGCATGCTGGTTGTGATCGGGATTGTCAATGATTGTGCAGCGTGTTGCTGCCATGGCAGGCAACTACACGTCGCGTCGGCGCGCTAATCCGGGGTGCCCGCACCGACCTAAACCACTGCCCAGTTGCGTATAGTGCGGCCTGCGCATGTCCGGGACCAATGAGCGCTCCGCCCTGAGCATTGCTCAGCGGCAGTTCGACGCCACCGCCGACGCCATCGGGCTGGATGATTCCGTGCGAGCCGTGCTGCGCGAGGTCAAACGCGAGCTGGTGGTGCACTTCCCGGTCGAGATGGACGACGGCTCCTTCCGAGTCTTCACCGGGTTTCGCGTGCAGCACAACATCGCCCGCGGACCTGCGAAAGGGGGCCTTCGCTATCACCCGTCGATGACGCTGGACGATGCGCGAGCCCTGGCGATGTACATGACGTGGAAGACCGCGGTCGCCGACGTCCCGTTCGGCGGCGCCAAAGGTGGCGTGATCTGCGACCCGCACGAGCTCAACCTCACCGAGCTGGAGCGGCTGACCAGACGGTTCACCACGGAGATCTCGCTCATCGTCGGTCCGGATCGCGACATTCCCGCGCCCGACCTCGGCACCGGTCCGCAGGTGATGGCATGGATCATGGACACGCTGTCCATGCATGCGGGGTTTTCCGTACCGGCGTCGGTGACCGGCAAGCCGCAATCGATTGGTGGTTCCGAAGGTCGGTTCACCGGCCCCGGACGCGGGCTCACCATGGTCACGATCCTCGCGATGCGTGACGCGGGAATGGACCCCTCCGGTGCGCGGGTCGCAATCCAGGGATTTGGCAAGGTCGGTGGTGTGTGCGCCGAACTGCTCTCGGCTGAGGGCATGACCGTTGTCGCCGTGTCCGACAGCACGTGCGGTCTCTACCGCGCCGAGGGACTCGACCTCACCGCGCTGCGCCACCTCAAGGAGGAGGGCGGACACTTTGCGGACTACGGCGGTGCCGAACAGATCGACCGCGAGGATCTCCTGACACTCGACGTGGACGTGCTCGTCCCGGCCGCCTTCGAGGCGCAGATCAGCGAGCGCAACGCGGACCGTGTGCGCGCGAAGGTGATCGCCGAGGGTGCGAACGCTCCGCTGACCACCGAGGCCGACGCTATGCTCGAGGCCAAGGGGGTGCTCATCCTCCCGGACATCCTCGCCAACGCCGGCGGCGTTGTCGTCTCCTATTTCGAGTGGGTGCAGGACATCCAGGCGTATTTCTGGGGCTCAGGGGAGGTGAACTCCCGCCTTCGCGAGGTCATGACGCGCAGCTATCAGCAGGTCAGGGCCGAGGCGCAGACACACGGGGTCACGCTGCGCGATGCGGCGTTCCGCATCGCCGTGACCAAGGTCGCCGAGGCGACGCGCGTTCGAGGGATCTATCCATAGTCCTGCCCGAGCAATGAGCCTCCCGGGGCGGCCACAGGCACCACCAGATATGGTGGGTCCTCCGACAGGCGGCCACAAGATGGTGCGATCCCAAGGCCGGACACCAGCAGCACTCCTGTAGAATCTCCAGATGGAGTTCGAGTTGGGCAGAGGCAAACGGGCCCGGCGGGCATACGGGTTCGACGAGGTTGCCCTGGTCCCCGGCCGCGTGACGGTCAATCCGGCTGAAATCGACGTCTCATTCGCAGTCAACGGGACCACCCTGGAGATCCCATTCCTCGCCGCCGCCATGGACGGCGTCGTCGACACTCGCTTCGCCGCGGAGATGGGTCACCTCGGCGGCCTGGCGGTCCTCAACCTCGACGGCGTGCAGACCCGGTATGAGGACCCGGCCGAGGTCCTGTCAGCCATCGCCGAATCGCCCGTCGACCAGATCAACACGCTCCTCCAGAAGATCTACACGGCTCCGGTGCAGGACGGGCTCATCGGCCAGCGGATCGAGGAGATCACCCGCGCGGGCGTGGCATGCGCCGTCTCGACGGTGCCCGCACACGCGGAGCGCCGGGCTCCGATCGTCCAGGAAGCCGGCGCCCACATGCTCGTGGTGCAGGGCACCGTGCTCACCGCCCGGCACGTCAGCAAGTCGTACAAGCACCTCTCATTTTCGGAGTTGACCCACTCCGTCGACATCCCGGTGGTTGCCGGCAACTGCGTCGACTACGCCACCGCTCTCGAGTTGATGGATACCGGCATCAAGGGACTGCTCGTCGGGGTCGGCCCGGGCGCGGCGTGCACCACACGCGCGGTGCTCGGCGTCGGGGTGCCTCAGGTCACCGCAACCAGCGACTGCGCCGCAGCGCGTGACGACCACTTCCGGCGGAGTGGCGAGCGAGTCGCGATCATCACCGATGGCGGGATGCGTCTCGGCGGCGACGTTGCCAAGGCGTTTGCGAGCGGCGCCGACGCGGTGATGATCGGATCGATCTTCGCGTCGGCGGCGGAGGCCGCAGGTCACGGCAACCACTGGGGTATGGCGACACCCGATCCCAATCTGCCCCGCGGGACCCGAATCCGCACCGGCATCAAGGGCACACTGCGCGAGATCCTCTTCGGACCGGCGCACGTCGACGACGGCAGCATGAACCTGGTCGGAGCGTTGAAGGCGGCGATGGGCGTCTGCGGCGCGCGGACGATCGCCGAGTTCCAGGAGACCGAGATGGTGATCGCGCCGTCGATCAAGACCGAGGGCAAGGTGCAGCAGCGCGAACAGCGTGTCGGGATGGGGGTCTGAGGAGCGGTGGGAGGACAGTGATGACCGTCGCGACTGACGCAGGTGCGGTGGCGCGCACGCCTGCGTCAGTCGCCCAGGACACCATCCTCGTCCTCGACTTCGGGAGCCAGTACAGCCAGTTGATCGCGCGCCGCGTGCGCGAAGCCAAGGTGTACTGCGAACTCGTCCCCGGCACCATCAGCGCCGAGGAGGTTCGCCTGCGGGATCCGCGCGGCATCATCTTCAGCGGTGGACCGGCCTCGGTGTTCGAGTCAGGCGCGCCGCACCCCGACCCCAAGCTCTACGACCTCGACATCCCGATTCTCGGCATCTGCTACGGGATGGACCTGCTCGCGGTGGACCTCGGCGGCGTCGTGGCTCCAGCGGAGCGACGCGAGTATGGACACGCATCGGTGACCGTGGATGAGCCCGCCGGACTCTTCGCGAAGCTGCCGGCGGAGCTCGCCGTGTGGATGTCGCACGGCGACGTCGTCACCGAGCTACCCACCGGCTTCCGGCCGATCGCGCACTCGCTCAACTCGACGTGCGCCGCCTTCGTCGGCCCGCGCCGTCGCTACGGGATCCAGTTCCATCCCGAGGTGGCGCACACGCCCCTGGGACGCGACATCCTGCGCAACTTCCTGCTCGACGTCTGTGGCTGCGCAGGGACCTGGCAAGCGGCGTCGTTCATCGACATGACCATCAACGCGCTCCGTCAGCAGATCGGCGATGGCAAGGTCATCTGCGCACTCAGTGGTGGCGTCGACTCGGCGGTCGCCGCCACACTCGTGCATCGTGCCGTCGGCGATCAGCTGACCTGCGTCTTCGTCGACAACGGTCTGCTCCGCCGTGGCGAGGGCGACCGGGTCGTCGACGTGATGACCACGCAGCGCCATATCCGGTTGGTCCATGTCGACGCGACCGACCAGTTCCTCGATGCGCTCGCCGGAGTCGTCGACCCGGAGGAGAAGCGACGCCGGATCGGCGCGACCTTCATCCGCGTCTTCGAGGAGCAGGCGACGCGCCTCGGCGAGATCGACTTTCTCGCCCAGGGAACGCTCTACCCCGACGTCATCGAGTCGACGTCGCACGACACCCACAACGCGACCAAGATCAAGACCCATCACAACGTCGGCGGCCTGCCGGAGAACCTCCGCTTCGAGCTGGTCGAGCCGTTGCGCTACCTCTTCAAGGACGAGGTCCGCAATGTCGGGCTCGCGCTCGGGCTCCCCGACGACATGGTGTTCCGCCAGCCGTTTCCGGGGCCCGGACTCGCCATTCGCATCATCGGAGAGGTGACCCGCGAACGCCTCGAGACGCTCCGCGCCGCCGACTGGGTCGTCATCGACGAGATCAAGCGCAGCGGGCTGTACCGAAAGGTCTGGCAGTCGTTCGCGATCCTGACTCCGATCTCGTCGGTGGGCGTCATGGGCGATTTCCGCACCTACGGCAACGTCGTCGCGGTCCGCATCGTCGAGAGCGAGGACGGCATGACCGCCGACTGGGCGAGAGTTCCGTACGACGTCCTCGGCTTGATCAGCCGGCGGATCGTCAACGAGGTGTCCGGGGTCAACCGTGTCGTGTACGACATCTCGAGCAAACCGCCGTCGACGATCGAATGGGAATAGAGCGGGTACTCATCGTCGGATCCGGGGGACGCGAGCACGCGCTGGCCTGGGCATGCCGGCGCAGTTCGCGTGATGTGGCGATCATGGTGGCCCCGGGCAATGCCGGCACCGCTGCCCTTGCGGAGAATGTGCCAGCCGATGTGACCGACGCTACGGGCGTCGCCCGGATCGCTTCGGAGCGTGCGGTCGACCTGGTCATCATCGGACCCGACGCGGCTGCGGCCGCGGGCGTGGCCGACGCGTGCCAGGAACAAGGCATTCCGGTTTTCGGACCGACGGCAGCGGCAGCGCGCATCGAGTCGTCCAAAACCTTCGCGAAGCAGGTCATGGACACGGCGGGCATCCCCACGGCTCGCTGGCTTGCGGGTGGTGCAGATGATCGCAGCCGTCTCAGCGCGTTCATCGCCGAGCTCGAGGGAGCCTGCGTGGTCAAGGCCGACGGGCTCGCGCTCGGCAAGGGGGTGGTGGTGTGCGCCACAGTCGACGCGGCGGAGCGGGCGCTCGACGAGTGTCTCGGCGAGTTGCGCTTCGGCGATGCGGGACGCCATGTGGTCGTCGAGGAGCTGCTCACCGGCCCGGAGGTGAGCGTGTTCGGTCTCAGCGACGGACGCAATGTGCGCACGCTCGTCCCCGCACGAGACTACAAGCGCATCTTTGACGGCGACCGCGGTGCCAACACCGGCGGCATGGGCGCGATGGCGCCACCGCCTGATGCTGCCTCGCGCGCGTTTCTCGAGAACGTTTCGCGCACCGTGCTCAAACCGTGCATCGACGAGCTCCGCGAACAGGGGAATCCCTTCGTCGGCTGCCTCTACGCGGGTCTCATGCTGACCCCGCGCGGGATGCGCGTGCTCGAGTTCAATGCTCGCTTTGGTGATCCGGAAACGCAGGTCGTCCTCCCGCTGCTCGATGAGCCACTGCTGGAGGTGCTCATGGCTTGTGCGCGGGGCGAGGTTGGCGATGGGGTCGCGCCCGCAGCGGATGGAGCGGCAGTCGGTGTGGTCGCAGCGGCTGCCGGGTATCCCGGCGATGTGCGCCGCGGCGACGAGATCACCGGGCTCGAGGAGCTCGACGACGACGTGCTCTGTTTTCAGGCTGGAACCGCGCTGGACGGCGATGGCCGGCTGCGCACCGCCGGGGGGCGCGTGCTCTGCATCACCGCGACGGGCGCAGACGTCGAGGCCGCGCGAGCGCGCGCGTATGGCAATCTTGCGCGCGTGCATTTCGACGGTCTGCAGGCTCGCACTGACATCGGACAACCGGTCAGCGCAGGCGTGCCGTCATGACCGACCCGGTGCGCGTCGGCATCGTGGTGGGGAGCGAGTCCGATCTGCCGGTGATGAACACGTGCGGCGAGGTCCTCGACGTCTACGGGATCGGCTGGGAGATCGGTGTCATGTCGGCGCACCGGGCCGGTGATGTGGTGCGCGCGTATGCGCTGGCTGCGCCCGAGCGCGGACTCCGCGTGCTCATCGCCGGCGCCGGCGCCGCCGCTCACCTCCCCGGGGTGCTTGCCTCACTGACGACTCTGCCGGTCATCGGTGTGCCACTTGCAGCGACGCCACTCGCGGGCTTCGACTCGCTGCTCTCGATCGTGCAGATGCCTCCCGGCATCCCCGTTGCCACAGTCGCGGTGGGTCCGATGGGCGCGCGCAATGCCGGTCACCTCGCGGCCGAGATCATCGGGCTTTTCGACTCCGAGGTTGCCGCGCGTATCAAGGAGGAGCGCGCGCGCATGCGCTCGAAGGTGCAGCTGCCCGAGGGGTTCACCTTCGAGTAGCCGATCGCCCGGATGAGCCGGCTCATGAGACGAGGTTCGACTTGTCGACGGCCGACCGTCCTGGCTCTGGCTAGAATGGCCCGGCATGCCCCGCCTTGAGTTGGTGGAGACGTCACTCCGCCATGGGCAGCAGTCGCTCATGGTCAGCAGGCTGCGCCTCCGCCACGCTCTGCCGGTCGCCGAGACCCTCGATCACTGCGGCTTTGCCGCTCTCGACGTCTTCGGTGGCTCGACCTTCGAGGCTTCGCTCCGCTTCCTTGCTGAGGATCCCTTCGAACGGCTGCGCGCCATCCGCGCCGCCGCGCCGATCACCCCCTTGCTGGCGGTCATCGCGGGTCAGTCGCTGGTCGGACACCGACAGGTCCCCGACGATCTCGTCGACGCATTCATCGAGACGTCGGCTGCGGCTGGGGTCGACATCTTCCGCTGCTACGACCCGCTGAACGACGTCAGGAACCTCGAGCGCTGCGCGACCGCGATCGCCGGGACCGGGAAGCAGGCAGAAGGCGTGATCGTCTACAACGAGGTGCCCGGACGCGGCCTCGACGGACTCGGCGACGTCGCTCGCAGGCTCGTCGACGCCGGCTACCCGACGATCTGCCTGCACGATCCCCTCGGCGTCCTCGGTGCCGCCGCCGCCGCGAGGGCGGTCACGGTGATCCGCGAGGCGGCGGGCGTGCCTGTCGCGGTCTCGATCTCGGCGCAGACGGGGATGGCGGCGCTCGCGTGCCACTCGGCGGCCGGCGCCGGGGCGTACCGCGCCGACTGCGCGCTGTCACCACTTGCAGGCGGTGCCTCGATGCCGGGTGCAGAGGCGCTGGTCGCCGGCTTCGCGGGGACCGAGGTGGATTGCGGGCTCGACCTCGAGCGGATCGCCGCGGCCGCACTCGTCCTCGAGCGCGAGCTCGTCCACTACGCCGACGTCATCGACCCGCTTGCCGCCCGTCTCGACACGTCAGCCCTGCGCGGGCTGCTCCCCCCTTCGGCCATGGGGCACGCCATGGCCGAGCTCCGCGAGCGCAACGCGCTCGGCCAGCTCGCCGAGGTCGAGGCCGACGTCGTCCAGGTCCGGGCCGAACTCGGGTATCCGCCACTGATCACGCCGCTCACCGAGATCATGGCGACGCAGGCCGTCTACAACGTCGTGGAAGGCGACCGCTACGCAACCATCAGCCAGGAGATCAAGGACTACTGCCTCGGCCTCTATGGCGAGCCCCCCGAACCGGTTGATCGCGAGGTGCGGCGGCTGGTCAACGGCCGCGAGGAGCCGATCACCTGCCGCCCGGCGGATCTGCTCGAACCGGCGATGGAAGTCACCCGGCGCGAGCTGGTCCGCGAGGGATATCCGTCGCCGGATCCGTCCGCGATGGCCACCTACGCGCTCTTTCCCAATGCATACCTCAACCTCGTGCGCGGTGATGCCGTCGCCGAGCGGCTCGGCGATGAGCCGGCCCTCGAGCCGGCCGGCGCCTTCGAACCAATCCCGCTCCCGGACGCCGACGACGTCGAGCCGCAGGGCGACGAGCCGGTGCCGCTGCCGGTTCGTGAGCTCACCGTCGAGGTCGATGGACAGAGCTACGCCGTGCGCATCATCGGTGCCGTCGAGTCCGGTGGCGCCGCGGTTGCCGCCCCGGCCGCGCCGGCGGCGCCCACGGTCCGCGAGGGGACCGTGGTCTCACCGATGCAGGGCCTCCTGCTCAAGGTCAACGTTAAGGTCGGCGACCACGTCGCGCTCGGTGACGTGGTGTGCGTGCTCGAGGCGATGAAGATGCAGAACGACATCACCGCGACGCGCGCTGGGACCGTCACCGAGGTTTACGTGACCGAGGGTGTGGTGGTCAGCCCGCGTGCGCCGCTGATCCAGATCGGCGCGTGACCACGAGCTGATTGCCGATCATGTTCGACAAAGTCCTGGTGGCAAACCGCGGCGAGATCGCGCTTCGGATCATCCGCGGATGCCGCGACCTCGGGATTCGAACCGTCGCCGTGCACAGCGACGTTGACCGGACCGCCGCCTTCGTGCTGCTCGCCGACGAGGCTGTCGAGATCGGTCCTGCCCCGGCGTCGCAGTCGTACCTTGTCATCGATCGCATCATCGACGCGGCGCGCTCGACAGGCGCCCAGGCGATCCATCCCGGCTATGGGTTTCTCAGCGAGAACCAGCAGCTCGCGCGCGCATGTGCGGACAGCGGCATCGTCTTTGTGGGCCCGCCGCCCGACGCCATGGTGGCGATGGGCGAGAAGGTGCCCGCTCGCGAGCGGATGCGCCGTTCGGGCGTTCCGGTGGTGCCGGGCACGGATGCGCTGGGCGACATCGAGGAAACCGTTGCCGCGGCGACGCGCATCGGGTACCCCGTCCTCCTCAAGGCGAGCGCCGGTGGCGGCGGAATCGGCATGCGTGTCGCCCGTGACGAGGACGAGCTGCGCGCGTCGTTCGACACCGCGAGAAGCACGGCACAGCGCGCATTCGGCAATGACACGATCTTCCTCGAGCGGTATCTCGAAGAGCCGCGTCACATCGAGATCCAGGTGCTTGCGGATACGCACGGCAACGTCATCCATCTCGGTGAGCGTGAGTGCTCGGTGCAGCGCCGCCACCAGAAGATCGTCGAGGAGGCACCGTCGCCGGCAATCGACGCCGCCACACGGGCGCAGATGGGAGAGGCCGCGGTCACCGCCGCACAAGCTGTGGGATACGTCAACGCCGGGACGGTCGAGTTCATCTACCGCGATGGCGAGTTCTACTTCCTGGAGATGAACACCCGGTTGCAGGTCGAGCACCCGGTGACGGAACTCGTCTATGGCATCGACCTCGTCGCGGAGCAGCTGCGCATCGCAGCGGGCGAAACCCTGTCGGTGACCCAGGACCAGGTGGTTCCGCGCGGCCACGCCGTCGAGTGCCGGATCAACGCGGAGAATTACGCCCGCGGCTTCCTTCCCTCACCGGGACAGGTCACGGGATATCACGAGCCATCAGGTCCGGGGGTGCGGGTCGACAGCTCACTGGTGAACCCCGGCCTCGTCTCTCCCAACTACGACCCGATGATTGCCAAGCTCATCACCTATGCGCCGACTCGTGACATGGCGCTCGACCGCATGCGCCGTGCGCTGCTCGAGTACGTCATCACCGGCATCCACACCAACATCGCGTATCACCTTGCCGTGATCGCCGATCCGGACTTTCGCGCCGGGCGATACAGCACCGCGTTCATCGAGCAGCATCCCGAGCTGGTTGCGGCTGCGGACGAATGGGCGAAACGCCAGGAGCCGCTACGCCGCGTGGTACGCGATCCTGCGCGCGCTGCGGCGATCGCCGCAGCGGTCGCCGTTTCCGGGTAACCGGCGTGGAGCCGCGCTACGGGCGGCTGTATGCGAGCGCGGTGCTGCGACCACTTGCCGAGCAGGTGGTCGACGCACTCGGCGTGCAGCCGGGGGCGACGGTGTGCGACCTGATCTGCGATGGCGGGACTCTCGGGATCGCGATGGGAGGGGCGGTCGGGAACCGAGGAAAGGTGACGCTCGTCGACGTCGACGCGGGCCTGGTGCAGGCCGCGATGCGCGACGTGGCCGCCACCGGATGCGCTGTCTCCACGCTGGTCGCGACGCAGGCCGCAGTCCCATTACCGCGGGCGTCGTGCGACCGGGTCGCCTCGCTGTGCACGCATGGGTTCTGGGAAGGCGCCTCGCTGTTCGACGTCGCCGAGCGGGCAACGCGCCGCGACGGGTGCGCCGCGATTGTCACGTGGAACGCGCTGCGTTTACCACTCCACGAGGTCGCGCTCGACGACGCGCTGCAGGAGGTCTGCGGTATCAGGGCTCGATTCCTGCAGCGCTGTCTGGCGAGCCTTGACAGCGTGCCCGCATCGGGGTGGCAGGAGGTGACTCTGCACGACGTCGTCCGCTTCGACGGCATCGGCGCCTATTGGGGGGCGATGGTCGGCGCCCGCCCGCTCGCACTCGAGCTCGCCGGCGAACCCGAGGCAGCGCTGGCTGCGGTACGCGCCGCGTGTTCGCGCTCCCTGGAATCGTGTACAGCCGCAGACGGCACCCTGCTCATTCCCGTGAGCGCGACCCTGTACCTGTCACGCTCGCGACCCGGTGCTTAGGAGCTCGCGCCGACCTTGGTCGAGAAGCTCGACGCGAGGGTCTGGCCCTCGAAATCCGCGAGCGTGCTCGCGATGTTGAGGATCAACGTTCCGGATGGCGCATTGGCGATCGTGACCGTTGCGGTCCGCGTATCGGGGTTGTAGACGGCGGTCGACGGCAGCGTCGATCCTGACTCGGTGAGCACCGAGATCGCTGCGGCGACAGTGCTCGGATTGAGGTCGCTGTCGAAGCTCACCTTGAGGGTGGTGACACCGCCCGACGTGGACGGGCTCACCTGAACCACGTGTGGACCGGCCGACTCGTCGCGGAGTGGTGAGGGCACCACGGACGTCACGACGTACCCGGTGTCACCCGCTGCCAGCATGACGGTCTCGAGGGCGACCCGAGCCGTCGTGTGCCCCGCGTTCGGATCGACGATCAGCTCGATGTTGGCCCCGACGCCCTGCGGCACCAGGTAGGTGCTGATCACGTATGCGCGGCTCAGGTCCGGCGGGGTGATCGCGGCTGCGTTGACGCCGGCGGCGCTCAGGGCTTCGAGGGCGACGAAGTCCGGCTGGCCGCCATGCCCGACCTGTGCCTGGACGAATCGCTGCAGCGTCTGGTTCGCACCAGGAGGGATCTGCGGGCCGCTGACGTTCGGGTTCGCGCCCGGGACGGTCGCCTGCTCGATGGCGGCTCCGCCCGCGCTGTTCGAAATGAATGCGACCTGATCGCCACCGGCAGACAGGGTCAGCTGAGTCGCATTCGAGGGCGATTCGATCGCCAGCGGGGTGCCACTCGGCAGCTGCGCGACCACGAGTTCGGCGATGCCGCTCGAGTCGGTGCTGATGTAGGCCGCTTCGTTGCCCTTCCCGTCGAGAACGACATCGCTCGGGCTGGCTGTCGAGTCGGGCATCGGAAGCACGGCGGGCGCATTCTGACCGACCGTCTCCGTGAGCAGCCGGGCAGGGTGCAGCGACTCATCGATCCACGCAACCGTGGCGCCGTCGCCGCTGAAGGACACGTCGCCTGCGGCGCCCTTGAGCACCTGCTCAGTCCCCCGGAGGACGTCGAGCAGGGAACCATCAGTGCCACTTGACGGCGCGATATAGGCGTAGGAGCCACCGGCCGCGAGCGCGGTGATCGTTCCCGACCCTGCGGGGACCGTGTACAGCAGCGCCGCCGCTTTCGAGACATCGACCGAGTTGATCGTCGTGCCGTCGGTGTAGACGATTCGATCGCTGCTCGCCCAGGTGAGCGCAGTGACCGGCGTCGGCGAATCGATGAGGGTGACGCGCTGCCTTCCGTCATCGCTCCTCTCGGTGATGATCCGCGAGCCGCTATTGCCGTCATCGATCGCGAGTGCCAGGTATCTGCCTCCGTTGGGCGAGAAGGCCGCGGCGCTCGGCGACGAACCGAACGACGAGGGCGTGCCGGAGCTCGGATATTCGACCAAGCCACCCGGGACGTCAGGCGCCTGGCTGCTCCCACCTTCCGGGGTGGACGTCGGGTTCGCCGATGGGGTTGAAGGGGCGCCCGCGACCGTTGGCGATGGAGACGCCGTCGCCGATTGCGGCAACAGGCCAACGGTGCTGAACAACGCACCGTACGGGGCGTAGAGCAGCGAGCCCCCGGTCCCGTTCGAACCCAGAGCGATGGGATTGAGCGATGGGGGAGCCACCGGCCCCGGCGGCGGCGTCGGAGCCGTCCCGAAAGCGATTTTGATATCCGCCGCGGCGGATGCTCCCGAGAGTGCTTTGATCGCCGTCTGGGCGATGGTGACGATGTATGGGGTGTTCGCCGAGAGGTGATAGGCGGGCGAGATGACGAGGTCGTTGTTCTTCCAGGAGAACGACACCTTGATCGCAGGCTGGATGTGGACGCCGGCCTCCACCGCCTGCTCGTTCATCGGCTGGTTGAAGGCCACGGTGATCACCTGATTCGGGCTGACCGAGTGCTGTGCGCTGAGCTGCGAGAAGGCCGTGACCGTGCGATCGACGGTGTGGTTCGACACGAATGTGAGGACCGTCGCGGTGATCAGCGCCGCCCCGACCAGCGTCCCGCCCCAGGCGAAATGCGCCGGTCCAAGACGCCACCAACGGCGTACGCCTCGAGCCCCTCGGCCGCTCGCGGCCTCGGCGACCAGCTGGGCACGCAGGCGGTTCTGGAAGCGTGGGTCCGGTTCCACGGCCGGACGCGCCGCGCGAACTCGTTGGGCAGTCTCGAGCAGCTCGGGCTCGTCGTGGAACAGGTCCTCGAGCTCGGGATCGAACCATCCGCCCATCCAGGACATCAGCGCTGCTCCTCGACCGCGACGACGATGCCGAGGCGCAGACGGACCCCGATCATCCCGCGGTGGATGAGCAGCTTGACGGCTCCTTCGCTCTTGCCGAGGATCTCCCCGATCTGGGCGAGCTTGAGGTCCTCACCGAGTTTCAGGGTCATCGCCGCCCTCTGCTGGGGTGGCAGATCGTCGATCGCAGCCCAGACGCGCGCGGCCTCGGCACTGTCCACAACCCGGTCGTCAACAGGGCGCGAGGGATCCGCGACAGCGATGGCGCTGTCGAGGCTCGAGGTCGGTTTACGGCTGCGGTAATGATCATTGATGGCGTTGACGCTGATCTGATAGAGCCAGGCGCTGAATGGGTGCCCTGACGGTTTGTATCGCCCGATTGCGCGGAGTGCCTTGAAAAAGACCTCTGAGGTGACGTCTTCCGCTGCCTCCTGGTCTCGCAGTCGGCTGAAAACGAACCGGTAGATCTGCCCGAAGTAGTGGTCGTACAGTTCCCCAAAGGCGTCGGCGTCCTGTTTGGCACGCTCGACAAGCTGGTCCTCATACGCCCGAGGTAGCGTCATCTCGGGATCACCGGGCGCACTCGATCAGTCAACGCCGGCCGAGTTGGTCCGGTTACGTGCGCTGGATTGATTTCGTCCTGCTCCCCGCGTGCTGGACCCCGGCGGGTCTTCGCCCCTTCCCCAGTGGCCCGTGATTGCAGCTCACGGCGGATCTCGACCGCGAGCCCGGGCAGGTCAGTGATTATCGCCGTCACTCGCCCGTCTGCAAGGTAGGCGCGAAGACGCTGAGGCCCGTCCACGGTCCACACCATCATGGGAAACCCGCGTGCCTGCGCCTCGGCGAGGAGACCGGTCCCCGGGGGACGCCGGCTCCGGTGGCGGAGCGGCGCCAGCCATTGGTGAACGGCGAGGAGGTCAGCGCCACACCGTTCGGCGAGGTCGAACGGCAGCCCCTCGTACCGTTGGGTGCGGCTCCTGAGCCTGCCGGGACCGAGCAGTAGCCCGCACCGCGCGCCGGGATCGAGGCGTTTGATCTCGCTGATCACCGGCTCCTCGAAAGACGTGTACAGGACGTGCTCGCGCCCGAAGCGTCTCGAGGCTGCTTCGATGACCTCCGCCTCGAAACCGGGTTCCTTGACCTCGATGTCGAGCGCGATCCTGCCGGCGCACTGATCGAGGACCGTCTCGAACAGCGGCGGCTCGTGGCGGCTCAGACGCACGAGCTGCGCGTACGTCAGCAGCGAGAGCGGGACGCCTCTGCGGGATGCGTTGTGATGGACCACGAGCACGCCGTCCGCCGTGCGGCGCACGTCGAGCTCGACAGCGTCCGCTCCCAGGGCGATCGCCGCCTCGAAGGCGGCAGGCGTGTTCTCCGGCGCATCGCGTGACGCGCCGCGATGCGCGATCACGAGGGGAAAGGAGGTGCCGTCGGTCACCCCGATAGAATGAACGTACGTGATCCCCCGGTACGCCCCGCAGCAGATCGCGAAGATCTTCAGTGACGCATCGCGATTGCAACGTTGGCTGGATGTCGAGTTGCTCGCGTGCGAGGGTTGGGCGGAGATCGGCCGGATCCCGGTCGAGGCACTCTCCACGCTTCAGGGCGCGACCATCGACGCCGAACGCATCGCGGAGCTCGAGGCCGAACAGGGGCACGACATGGCCGCTTTCGTAGCGGCCGTGCAGGAGACGGTGGGCGACGCGGGTCGGTACTTCCACCTGGGGTTGACGTCGTCTGACGTCGTCGATACAGCGCTCGCCACGCAGCTTCGCGATGCCGCCCGGGTGATCGACTCGGATCTGGATTCCCTGATCGGAGCGCTGATCGAACAGGCCGAGCGCCACCGTCTGACGGTGATGATGGGCCGGACCCACGGCGTGCACGCCGAGCCGCTGACACTGGGCATCAAGCTGGCCAACTTCGTCGATGAGGCACGCCGTGCCAGGTCGCGTCTCGCCGCCGCGACGGCCGAGATCGCGGTCGGTCAGATCACCGGAGCGGTCGGCACCCATGCGAGCGTTCCCCCAGAGGTCGAGGAGCACGTGTGCGCGGGACTCGGGCTCACCACGGCACCGGTCGCGACGCAGGTGCTCGCGCGCGACCGGCACGCATCGTTCATCACAGCGCTCGCGCTGCTCGGCGCTGTCCTGGAGCGGCTGGCGACGACGATACGGCTCCTTCAGATCACCGAGGTCGACGAGGTCGAGGAGCCGTTCGGGCAGCGGCAGAAGGGCTCCTCTGCGATGCCCCACAAGCGCAACCCGGTGTTGTGCGAACGGATCTGCGGCCTCGCACGCGTGCTTCGCGGCTATGCGATGACCGCAATGGAGGACGTCGCGCTCTGGCACGAGCGCGATATCTCGCACTCCTCGGCAGAGCGGGTCATCCTGCCCGACGCGTGCGCGCTCAGCGCCTACATCATCCGCCTCTCCACGCGGATCGTTGAGGGGCTTCGCGTGAAGTCCGAGAACATGGCGGCGAACATCGAGTTGCACGGCGGCATCGTCTTCTCGCAGCAAGTGCTCACGGCGCTCATCGTCGAGGCGGAGTGGCCCCGTGAGCGCGCCTACCGGGCTGTGCAGATGCTGGCGGCGCGGGCGCGCGACGACGAGGGCTCATTTCGCGACCTTGTGGCCCTCGACCCCGATATCGCCGGCGCACTCTCGGAGTCGACGATTGCACACTGTTTCGACGTCGAGCCGTACCTCGCCCACATCGATGAGACGTACCGGCGTCTCGGTCTGTCGACGACAACCCAGCGAACCGTTATGGACGCCGCTGCGCCCGCGCTCGCGATTGACGCCGGCCTTGCCGGCGGGAGGATGAGTTGATGCAAGTGATGAGTGCTGCCGAAGTCGGCGACCTGAACCTATTCCGCCGGGGCAAGGTGCGCGACACATTTCAACTGTCCGATGGGACGCTTCTGATGATCGCGACCGACCGATTGAGCGTCTTTGACGTCGTGCTGCCCACACCGATTCCCGGCAAGGGCACGGTGCTCACGCAGATGTCGCGGTGGTGGTTCGCGCAGACCGCCGCCATCATGCCGAATCACCTGCTCCCCGACGAGGAGGAGGCGATTCCCGAGGCAGCGCGAGACGACTGGCTGCCGCGCTCGATGCACGTCGCGCGTGCCCAGCGTATCGATGTCGAGTGTGTCGTCCGCGGATTCATCAGCGGCTCGGGGTGGAAGGAATATCGCGACAAGGGGACGCTCGCGGGCGAGGGCCTGCAGCCGGGCCTGCGCGACTCCTCACGCCTGCCCTCTCCGCGATTCACGCCCGCGATCAAGAAGGATGACGGCCACGACGTCAACATCTCGCGCCAGGAGCTGCGCGCGCTTGTCGGTCAATCGCTTGCGGACGCGCTCGAGTCCGCGTCGCTGCGGCTCTTCGACTACGCAACGGCGCGCTGTGAAGGTGTGGGCATCTACCTCGCCGACACCAAGTTCGAGTTCGGTTTCATCAACGGGAAGCTCACGCTCATCGACGAGATCTTCACCCCCGACTCCTCTCGTTTCTGGGAGATATCCCAATGGCGCGAGGGCGAACCAGCTGTCTCGTTCGACAAGCAGTTCGTTCGCGACTATGTCGAGACCCTCGGCTGGGACAAGACCGATCCCGGTCCCGCACTTCCTGACGAGGTGGTCCGCGGGACGACCCAGCGCTACATCGAAGCCGCCCGGCGAATCTGCGGCATCGAGATCACGGGGATCAGCGCCGAATGACCTTCTCGGTCGAGGTGGTCGTCGCGCTGAAGCCTGTGGTCAACGATCCTCAAGGCCTCGTGGTGCGCGACGGCCTGTATCGGCTTGGATTCTCCGGGGTGCGCTCCGTGCGCGTCGGCAAGCATCTGGAGCTCGAGGTCGAGGGCGATGATGAGGAAGCGGTGCGGGCTCAGGTCGAGGCCATGTGCGAGCAGTTGCTGCGCAATACCGTGATCGAGGATTCACGCATCGCGTCCGTTCGCGTGCTGTCCGACGCCGCTGCATGAACAGGGCGCTGCG
>CABDZJ010000039.1_pt1 | contig 73698 bp, 74 predicted proteins | sample 3132161 | NCBI WGS metagenome assembly CABDZJ01 (sample SAMEA5534340, study PRJEB31848) | metagenome | biome: tundra; feature: field; material: soil | place: USA | collected 2013-05 | depth 0.45 m | reverse complement strand
GTGGAGCGGGAAGGGGAGCTTGGCGATGCGCCGGCTCCACAAGCGGCCAAGAGTAAGGCCAGGGGCAAGGTGGCAATCAACCCATGACGGTGGTTGTGGCTTCGGGGTTGCATCTCACCTGGACTAACCCCACCCTTGCTCACCGGAGGTTTCGTCAAGGTCGCCACAGCAGGTACCTCCTATCGCAGGCTTCCTGATCGCAGTTTTCGCCTTGTCCATCACTGCGAACAGGGCCAGAGGCCACCTCTTGTACCGACAAAGGTCCTGCGATCTGTGGGGAGGGGCAACGAGCGTAATCGTGAACGGGAGCACCGCCCGAAGCGGTTCAGGTCTTACAAGAGACGACAAACGAAACGCCCCGGAATCGACGCCCCCCGGAGCAGGATTACAACCCTGGGCAGAAAGTCGGCCTGCCCGGATTCACCATCGTGGGCCTCGGTTCAGGCAGGACATTTGGCCCAGCGGGATCCGGGTCCGTGGCCTCTAGGCACTGGACGGCTCAGGCTCGACACTGTAGAGCAAACCCTGTGTCGGCTTTATGGAATGAACCAAGCACAAACAATTCAGCGATCGATAGAGCGCGCGCTCGGTAGCCTGGAGCCTATCGGACTGACGCCATGTCTCTGATTCGCCTGATGCGCTCCCATCTGCAGCCATACCGGCGGCAGGTCGCGGCCGTCGTCGTTCTCATTACGTTCCAGACCATCCTCAGCCTCTATCTGCCCAACCTCACGGCCGACATCATCAATAACGGCGTCTCCAAGGGAGACATCCCCTACATCTGGCGAATCGGCGGCGTGATGCTCGGCGTCACCGTGATCCAGGGCATCATCGCGATCATCGCGGTGTACTGGGCGTCGCGGACGTCGATGGGAGTGGGTCGAGATCTTCGCCGGTCGATCTTCGCTCGCGTCCTGCACCTCTCATCGCGCGAGATGAACACGTTCGGAACACCGTCGCTGATCACGCGCAACACCAACGACGTCCAGCAGATCCAACTCTTCCTGCAAATGGCGCTGACCGTCATCGTCGGCGCGCCGATCATGATGATCGGCGGCATCATCATGGCGCTTCGGGAGGACGTGAGCCTGTCGCTGCTCCTGGTCGTGGTGGTCCCGCTCATGGCCGCGCTGATCCTGGCGATGCTCTATGTCGCGGTCCCACTGTTCCAGAGGATGCAGGTCAAGATCGACCGCATCAACCAGGTGCTGCGCGAACAGATCACCGGCGTTCGCGTCATCCGCGCATTCGTGCGCTCCGACTCCGAGGAGCACCGGTTTGCGACGGCGAACGCCGATCTCACCGCCACCGCGCTGCGTGTCAACAGGATCTTTGTGCTCGCGATGCCGGCGCTCATGGGTGTCATGAACCTCTCGAGCGTCGCGGTGCTCTGGTTCGGCGGTCACCTGGTCGACAGCGGGAGCATGCCGATCGGGAATCTCACCGCCTTCCTGGCGTACATCCTGCAGATCCTGTTGTCGGTGCTGATGGCCGTGATGATGGTGATCCTCGTCCCCCGCGCAGAGGCGAGCGCCGAGCGCATCGAGGAAGTTATCCGCCTGCAATCGTCGATCGCGGATCCGGCTCACGCTACGGCGCCGGCACACCGCAAGGGGATCGTTGAGTTTCGCGACGTGACCTTCGGGTACCCCCGAGGCGAGCAACCGGTGCTCCGCGAGCTGTCCTTCACGCTGCAGCCGGGCGAGACCACCGCCATCATCGGCGGCACCGGCGCTGGCAAAACCACGCTGCTCCAACTCCTCCCACGATTCTTCGACGCCAGTACGGGCGCTGTCCTCATCGATGGTGTCGACGTCCGAGAACGCACGCTTGAGAGTCTGTGGGCGGACATCGGTCTGGTTCCACAGCAGGCCTACTTGTTCAGCGGAACGGTGGCCACCAACCTCCGCTTTGCCGCCGGGAAGGCCACCGACGAAGAGCTCTGGAGCGCCCTCGATGTGGCTCAGGCCCGCGAGTTCGTCGCCTCGATGCCCGGAGGGCTCGATGCTCCGATCGACCAGGGCGGGACCAACGTGTCCGGCGGCCAGCGCCAGCGCCTGGCAATCGCGCGCGCGCTCCTCAAGCGGCCGCTCATCTATCTCTTCGACGACTGCTTCTCGGCGCTCGACGCCACCACGGACGCGCGGCTCCGCGCGGCGATGCTCGACCGGACACGTGGCAACACCGTGGTCATCGTCGCGCAGCGGGTGAGCACGATTCTCCAGGCCGACCGGATCATCGTCCTCGACGGCGGGCGGATCGTCGGCCTGGGCACCCACCAGGAGCTGCTGGCTTCGTGCTCCGCGTATCAGGAGATCGTCGAGTCGCAGCTCGGCGACGCAGCCGCATGATGGCGCACGGCCCGATGGGTGGACGCCCGGGCGGACCGTTCCGGGGGCTGGCCGGCCCGCCGCAGACCACGAGGCATCCAGGTCAGACGCTCCGTCAACTGGTGGGCCGTCTCCGTCCCGAGGTCCCGCGTATCACCCTGGCGGCAGTGCTCGCGTCGACGGGCATCGCCTTCACGGTGATCGCGCCACGGATCATCGGCAACGCGACCGACGTCATCTTCAACGGCGTCGTCGGCAAGACGCTGCCGGCGGGGATGAGCAAGGCGCAAGTGATTGCTGGGCTCCGCCTCCAGGGCCGGGGACAGCTGAGCCAGCTCCTCTCCGGGATGAACGTGACCCCGGGGAAGGGCATCGACTTCTCTCAGCTCGGCGTGATCCTCGGCGTCGTCGCATTGCTCTATCTCCTCGGCGCCGCCTTCAGCTGGATGCAGGGCTATCTCATGGCAGGCGTTGCCCAACGCACGGTGTTCGCTATGCGCAGTGACGTCGAGGCGAAGCTTCGGCGCCTGCCCCTCCAATACTTCGATAGCCATCCACACGGTGACCTGTTGAGCCGGGTCACCAACGACATCGACAATGTGACCACAACACTCCAGCAGGGGCTCAGTCAGCTGCTCACCTCGGTGCTCACGGTCGTTGGTGTCCTGGCCATGATGGTCTGGATCAGCCCGCTGCTGGCACTCATATCGCTCGTCACCGTGCCCCTCTCCATCGGGGTGACGCTGGTTATCGCTCGCCGCGCCCAGAAGCAGTTCGCCGCGCAGTGGGAATGGACCGGCACCGTCAACGCCCACGTCGAGCAGACCCACACGGGCCATGCCCTGGTTCAGGTCTACGGTCGAACGGACAGCACGATCGACGACTTCGACAGCAAGAACCAGAAGCTCTATGAGGCGAGCTTTCGAGCTCAATTCCTCTCCGGCACGATGCAACCGGCGATGCAGCTGCTGGCGAACCTCAACTACGTGGCCATCGCAGTCATCGGCGGCTACCGGGTGGTGTCCGGCACGATGACCCTCGGCGACATCCAGGCGTTCATTCAGTACTCGCGCCAGTTCACGATGCCGATCACGCAGATCGCCAGCCAGATGAATCTTCTCCAGTCGGGGCTTGCGTCGGCTGAACGCGTCTTCGAGTTCCTCGCGGCCGACGAGGAGGAACCCGACGTTGCTGAGACGCAGCCCGCCTCGCCACCGGCCGGACACGTAACTCTCGCGCACGTGGCCTTCCGCTATGTGGCGGAAAAGCCGCTCATCCAGGACTTCAACCTCGACGTGCGACCAGGCGAGACGGTTGCGATCGTGGGGCCGACCGGTGCCGGCAAGACGACCATCGTCAATCTGCTGATGCGCTTTTACCAGATCAACTCAGGACACATCATCGTCGACGGCGTCGATATCAGCCTGCTACCCCGTGAGCGCCTGCGCAGCATGTTCGGCATGGTGTTGCAGGACACGTGGTTGTTTGCGGGCAGCATCCGCGACAACATCGCCTACGGCAAGGAGGGCGCCACCATCGGGGACGTGGTCGCCGCAGCTAAGGCAGCTTACGTCGACCAGTTCGTGCGGACCCTCCCGGATGGCTATGACACCGTCCTGGATGAGGATGCGTCGAACATCTCCGCAGGGCAGCAGCAGCTGATCACCATCGCCCGGGCATTTCTCGCCAGGCCGGCGATTCTCATCCTGGACGAAGCAACGAGCAACGTCGACACCCGAACCGAGGTGTTGATCCAGGAGGCGATGGCGCGCCTCCGATCCGGCCGGACGAGCTTCGTCATCGCCCACCGCCTGTCGACAATCCGCAATGCCGACTCGATCGTGGTCATGGATGCCGGTCGGATTGTCGAGGTCGGCAGTCACACCGACCTGCTGGCGCGCCGCGGCTTCTACTACAACCTGTACTCGAGTCAGTTCTCCTCGACGCCCGCAGCCGACGCCGCCGTCGTGCTTCCCATCTAGTTCTCGTTCACACAGCCGCGAGTGGCTGGAGTCCTGGCATCCAGGTCACGACGGCATGTGCGCTCCACCGATGGTCAAGAGCACGGCACTCTCGTCGACGCCCGTCACGTGATGCGGCGTGCCAGCCGCAACGGTCAGCAGGCGGCCGGGCATCAACGCGACCACGCGGTCGGCCACCTTGAATTCCACGTGGCCGTGGACTCCCTGCACGGTGATTGCCCATTCAGCGTGGTGCTCGTGCATCTGCCCCCCGGCTTTGAAGGCGATCAGCACCACGCGCACGCCAGGTTGCTTGGCGATCGTCTTGGCGGCGTGGTCTGCCGCTTGGTACGAGTCACTGGCCCGAAGGGCCGCTAGTTCTGTGGCCAGGTCGACCTCGACCAGCGAATCAGCGACATGGTGAGCCTGCGCTCTTGGTGTCTCGCTACTGTCCGTTCCCACGGTGAAGTCTCCTGTGTTGAGCTCGCGGCCTCTTGTCGTCAAACATTCGAGAAGAGGGGAACATTGGCGCCGCTGGCGATGCTGAAGGGGCTGTCGAGCAAGGTGACGATCATCGCCGCAACCTGAGCAGCGGTCACCCCCGCGCTGAGCGACGGATTGGCTCGGCGGAGCATGTCGGTGTCCACGGCGCCGGGACTCAGAGAGACAGCCGTTACGCCGCACGACTTGCCCTCGACGGCGATCGCCTCCGTCAGCCCGATCACGCCGTATTTCGTCGTGTTGTACGCGGCAAGGCCGGGAAACTTCTCGGTCGCGTATACGCCTGACAGTGAAGCGATGTTGACGATGCGTCCCCCGTCGGCGTTCCGCATCATCGTGAAAGCGGCGCGGCAACAGTTGAAGACGCCGGTGAGGTTGACGCTCATCGTGTACTCCCACGACGCGAGGCTGATCTCATCGAAGGGCTCGCGCTCCAACGTGGCGGCAGCGCATACCAGGGCCGCGGGAGGTCCGATGTCGTTGGCGATGCTGAATAACTCGTTGACCGCCCCCGCGTCGCTGACATCGGTGGGCACGGCGGTTGCCTGACCGCCGGAGTCGCGAATCGATGCCACGGTTGCGTCGAGGCCGGCGACCCCTCTGGCGGCAACGATCGCGTGCGCACCTTCGCGTGCGATCGCTTCGGCGGTCGCTCGTCCGATCCCGCGGCTCGCGCCGGTGATGACGGCGACCCGACCTGCGAGCCAGTGTTCGCGCTCAGCCACGTGCAGCCACAGCCCCCGGACGGCGCATGCCGTGGTAGACGCGCTCGTGTGCGTCGAGCACCGATTCGATGTCGAGGTGCGCCTCGGCGTGTCTCCGGCACGCGCTGCGCTCGATGTCGTCGATGCGGCCGAGCGCCGCAGCCGCGGCGGCAATATCGCCTGGAGCCACAAGGAACCCGGTGACGCCGTCGAGTACGACATCCTCGAGTCCACCGCGCCGGAACGCGACCACCGGGGTCGCGCACGCCTGCGCTTCGGCGGCAACCAAACCGAACGGCTCGTCCCAGCCCACAGGACAGAGCACTGCCGCCGCACCGGCGATGACGCCCCAGAGCACGGGCCTGGCAACCGCCTGGTGGACGGTGACCCCGGGCTGGCCGCCTGCGCTCTTCACCTCCCGTTCAGCGTAGCCGTCGTCGTAGGCGTCTCCGTACAGGTCGATCGACATTCCGGCGCGGCGGGCAACCGCGATCGCCTCGGCAGCACCCTTCTCGGGGCTGAAGCGGCCCGCGAATACAACGCCGGATCCTGGCGTGGCAGACCACGTGATTCTCGCGGTGGGGACGCCTACTGGCAGCACGAGGTCGATGTTGACGAGCCCTTGCCACGCCTGCGCTTGCGCCCTCGAGACCGTGGCAATCACCGGTGGATTGATCGCTTGTGATGCGTCGTGAAGCGCGCGCACCACAGACGCCTCGGGAGGAAGGTGCATGGTGTGGATCACGGGTGCGTCAACCCCGACCGCACCCCGAATCGCAGGCGCGTCGAATGCGTGACTGTGGACGACATCGTAGGAGCGCTCACCGACTGCGCCGAAGACGCGAGCGTAAGCGGCCTCGAACACCGAATCGTCGACGGGCGGGATCGCGCCGGCATGGTAGAGGAATTCCTGCAACGTTGACGCCTCAACTCCCACATCGACACAGCGGATGTCGTCGATCTCCGATCCCGACGCGGCGAAGACATCGACCTCGTGGCCGCGCCGAGCCAGTCCCGCAGCGAGGTCTGCCAGAAATGCCTGGGCCCCGCCGCACTGGGGCTCGCGAATCGGCGACACAAGCGACGCGATCAGCGCCAGCCTCAATTGCGGTTCTTCTTCTTGAATGCGAGGTCGCGGGGTGGATTGACGCCGAGCACGTCGTACTCGACGCGCGCCGTGCTGCGAGCTCGGACCTCGGCTGCGGCGTGCGGGTAGAAGATCTCGGTCATCTCGATCGCTTCCGCGGTGTCTCGGAACTCCATCCACATCTGGCCCGGAAAACTCAGATGCGTGAATCCGTGAGCGCTCAGCCAGTCGAGGTGATTCGGCCAGACGACCGCCATCACCCCTCCGGGCGCGCACACCCGCTCCATCTCGACCAGGCCGGTATCTCCGCCGTGGGCGGTATCGCGATCGAGCGCCGCGCAGGTCACCACGAGGTCGGCCGAAGCGTCAGGTGCCGGCAGCGCGTCGAAGAAGCCGTCGACGATGTCGACTCCTCCCACCGCCCGGCGGGAGAGCGCGGCGGTGAGCAGCTCGCGCATCGGCCGCGCCGGCTCCACCGCCACCAGTCGCGCACACCGCGTCACCAGATGGGTGGTGAGACGACCGCTGCCGGCTCCCACCTCGACCACTCGATCGACGCATGGGAGCCACTCGAGGACCGCGGGATGAATGCGCTCGGCCGCGACCAGACGGTCATACAGGTCGGGTTCGAGCCGGTAGAGCAGCTCGAAGGCAAGCGATCGGTCGATGCGCGGAGCAGGAGTCCCGCCGGGGAGGAATCGTGCTCTCTCGGCGGACGAAAAGACGCGCAGGTCCTCGGTGTTGTAGCGTCGCGTCAGCTCAGTGTTTCGGCTCGTCGTTCCCATCTGAGTCACTCGCCGCGGCTGCATTCCGCCCAGTTCTTCTCTGTTTCCCACAATCGGACGCTATGCAGCACGCCGCTCGGGATGTGCGGCCGGAGCCGTTCGAAGAACACGATCGCAAGGGTTTCCACTGTGGGAATCCGGCCCTCGAGCCAGGGAACGTCTGTGTTGAGATTGTGGTGATCGACGTGCTGGATCACCTCGGTCTTGATGAGATCGGCGAGTTGCTTGAGGTCGACGACGTAGCCCGATGCGCCGTCCATCTCGCCGGTGACGATCACCTCGATCTGATATCGGTGGCCGTGCAGGTTGACGCACTTGCCGTAGCGGGCACGGTTCTCCTCCGCGGAGAGCTTCGGATCGCACAGCTGGTGCGCAGCATCGAAGGACTCACGCCGGCAGACGCGCAGGACGGGACTCGCGGAGCTCATCGCCACGTCAAGATTGGCAGGTCGGCCCGGGGCAGGGAAGCGCTGGATGGTCGGCTCAGCGCGCGGCGATGGTCAGCGAGGCACGATATAGCGGCGGTTGCTGCAATTGGGGCGTTCGCCTGGATCTACTGCCATTCGCGTGGCAACCCACTTCACGAAGGGCGAGAGTGCTCCCGGTGACGACCACACGCTTCGCCGCTAGGGACTGACCAGCGTCACCTGGACAACGGTCGCGCTCTCGACGAGATTGCCCCCTGCGGATCTGATTGTGAATGTGAGGTTGTACCAGCCGGCTGGCAGATCGAGCGGGAGGACGATGCCGCTGACTGGGTCGCCAGGCGTTCGGTCGGTGACGGCTATCGGTGACGCGGCGAGAGCACGTGCATGGGAGCCGCCCGCCTTCAATATGGCGACGCTCGCATAGGGGCCCGACAGGACCGCGCTCAGCTTGATGGGGACCCCGTTGCATCGGATGTCATGCCGGCGCTCGCGGCGATCCAGTGCAAGGTGGCGCCGACGGGCGGCGCGGCCCGATCAGGCGATGTCCTGCCGCCGATGCTCCAGGCCGGCAGTTTCAGCAGATTGGTGGCCCGTGAAATCGCCGCCTTCCTTGCCCACGGGTAAGCGTTTCGTCCCAGCGGTAAAGCGTAAACTCGGCTCGGAAGGACTACCAATCTCGAAGGGGGGGCAGCCGTGAATCCAGGACGTGTGCTGCGACCTCGACGCTATGCGATTGCGGGAGCCATCGCTCTGGCTGCGCTTGGGGCGCAGATGACAGTCGCATTCGCTGCCCCCGAGATGTGGATGATCGTCCCATCGCCCAACCCAGCCGCGACGGTCGCCACCCTCGCGTCGGTTTCGTGTCCTGACTCCACGTCGTGCTTCGCCGTCGGTGATAGGTTCGCCCACGGCAAGGATCGCCCGCTCGTGGAGCGCTGGGATGGCACTGCCTGGTCAGTGGTGGCGGCGCCCGATCTTGCGGTGATGGGTTCACTTGGCGCGGTGTCCTGCGTGAGTTCCCGATCCTGCATGGCTGTGGGCGACAGCTTCGCGCCGACCGGTGGGCTCGCACGCACCCTCATCGCCCACTGGGACGGCGGATCCTGGTCGCGGATCGCGAGTCCGACGCCCGGACAAGGCGCGATGCTCGCGGGTGTGTCGTGTGTCGATACTTCGAACTGCGCCGCCGTCGGCGAGTTGACCTCCGCATCTGGGATCCAACGCACGCTCGTCGAACGATGGAATGGCAGTACGTGGTCAGTCATTGCCAGTCCCAATCCATCCGGCGTCGGGAGTTCGCTCAGCAGCGTGTCGTGCTCGACCGCCTCAGCATGTTTTGCGGTCGGTGAGCATGAGCCATCGCAGCAGACTGGGCGAACCCTGGTTGAGGAGTGGAATGGGACGTCGTGGACCGTCGTGCCCAGCCCCAACGTGTCTTCGTCGTCGGTGAGCAAGCTCGGCGGTGTCGTGTGCACCGCACCGAACGCCTGTGCCGCGGTGGGCTCATACCTTGGCGCGCAGGGCTCAACAACCCTCGCCGAGACGTGGAGTGGTACCTCGTGGCGCGTGGTGCCGAGCGCCAACGTTGCGGGGAACGGCAGTCTGTTCAGCGTGTCGTGTGCGAGCGCGAATGACTGCGTCGCTGTCGGCGTGCACGCTCGCAGTACCGGCGTGAACGCCACCCTCATCGAGCAATGGCAGGGGACCAGGTGGACGACGGTCAGCCATCCGAATCCGACACCCTCGAAGGGTGCCAGCCTGGTTGGGGTCGATTGCCGAGTCCGAGCGACTTGTGTCGCCGTGGGGGACAATGCGCCAACGGCCTCGACCGAGTCCACACTGGTTGAGCAACGACAGTAACCTGACCCCTTGCCCCTACTTTTGAATCGTGAATCGATTGGACTCGGGTCCGTGTTCCGGTGCCACGTGAAACTCGACGCGATAGAGGACCGTGTCGTGGCTGATCGGTCCCGCATGAGCCGCCCGTTTGCGGAGCGACTCTCGATCAGGTTCACCCGCTCGACGCACGTCTGCCGTGCTGATCGCGTAGAAGGGGATCAGGTCGATCGAGTCGACTTGAATGCGGGCGCCGCGGACCGCATATACGCCGCCGACCCGCAATTGTGGCCGCTGCCAAAGGCGAAACGAGACGGTGATCTCGCCTGCGATCACTTTGTCGCGTAGCTCGCGGCTGAACTCCATCGTCTCTCGTTCTATACCATCGTCATCGCACGGGGGCCGGACATCGGACCACGTCGAATGGCTCGACGGCCCCTCGTTCCTCGTCGAGCGTTGGCCCGTCGACCGCCCGAGGCCCCCAATGGCATCGCGATCATCGGCCTCGGGGACGAGCCAGACCGTCAGCCCACGTAGTCCGCCATCACGTCCCGAGCGAACTCCTCCGCGCGGTCCTGCCCCTCGCTGGGCCACCCGCACACGAGGTAACTGACTCCCGCTTCCGCCATCGCTTCGATGTTCGCCCGAACAACAGCATCGGGCTCTGAAAGCGAGAGCGATGACGCTCTGCGAATCGACGCCGGGTCCCTGCCGACCTGTTCAGCGAGCCCGTCGAGGCGCGCAGACAGTCCACGAAGCTCCTCGGGACTGCCGTAGCCATGCCAGACGTCGGCGTAGCGTGCAGCGATCGGCAGAGTACGCCGCAACCCCGTGCCGCCGATCCAGATGGGAGGGTGAGGCCGCTGAACGGGGACGGGCCGGGCGCGCGCCTCGGCGAGCCCGAAATGATGCCCGTCGTACGAGACCACCTCACCGGTCGTGAGGCGAATGACGATCTCGAGAGTGTCCTCCAAACGATCAAAGCGTTCGCCGATCGGCGGAAACTCGATGCCGAGCTGGCGGTGCTCCGCCTCGTACCATGCGGCGCCGAGAGCGAGATCCAAGCGCCCGTGACTCGCATGGTCCACCGTGATGGCTTCGACAGCCAGTACCGAGGGGTGCCGATACGTCACACCGGTAACGAGCAGCCCGAGCCGAATCGTCGTGGTTGCGGTGGCCAGCGCGGCAAGTGTTGTCATACCTTCAAAGCACTCACCGGGGCCTTCGCCATACGTCGGGACGAAGTGGTCGAACCCCCACGCTCCGTCAAAACCCAATGCCTCCCCGAATCGCACGCGATCGACGATCTCGTCAAACGCCAGCCGCTGCTGTGCGACGTCGATCCCGAAGCGCATGGCGGTGATCCTACCAGCACATCCTGCGTTCACCCGACACGCGAACACTCGCATCGCCGCGTTCCACGTGGAGCGTCGGTCCAGGTGCGCACGGATCTGACCGAATCACGACAAGAGGAAGACCGAGCATGATCCCAAGCGGACGCGGAGGGGCCTCGGAGTTCGCCGAGGAGGCTCGCACGCCTGATTGGGGGAGCGGACATCACGCTGTTGACGGAGGCCCGCGGTGCCTCAAACGCGACCGCCAAACGGGACCTCGGATGGACGCTGCGCTACTCCAGCTGGCGACAGAGCTTCGTGGCTGCCTACGCGTCAGGTACCCCGACTGACCGACTCACTTTTGATCAACCGACGAGATCCGGATACACGCCGAGCTGACCACGTGTTCAGCCAGCCAAGGGGATCGCAGCGGTCGAATGACGCGTTTCGGATTTGACGACATCGATGAGGTGCCTCCGTCGCGGCCGAGCGCTCCGGCCCGAGTCGCCCGTGACGGCGATGTGGCGAGCATGCATCAAGACGCCGATGATTACGGGCGTCACGTTCTCACGGCGGCCCGCCACCGCAAATTCATGTCATTCGGCACTGGTCTCGTCGATCGGGCCGCGGACAGACTTGAGGGACACGTAGACCGCCCCTTTCGCGAGGCTTATCAATGCGAACCGAGTACAGCGCAAACCCAGGCGAGTCCCCTGTGCTCAGCGACGCTTCGCTCGACGAGGGGATGACCTTTCTCGAGATTCTTGCGGCACAACGTGCGACGCGAAGCGTCGTCGATAGTGAGCGTTTCGGTCATGGGAGCGAGACCTGGTGTGAGCAGCCGTACCGTGACATCCTCCCGCAGGGTGACCTCGGCGCTGGTGAGCCAACGGACTCGGAAACGCTTGGAGACGCGAGTGACGGCGAGGGAAAGCATCAGAAGCGGCCACGCATCGTCGGTCAGGGCATGATCGAATACGCGCTGGTCGTGGTGCTCATTGCGATCGTCGTCATCGTGCTGCTCGGCACCGTGGGTCATCAGGCGCAGGACGTCTTCTCGAACGTGAGCCGCGGGCTGGCCACGTAGCCCTCGGGAGGGCCGATGCCGCACAATCGGAGGAGTGAGCGACGTGACCGAATATCGCCCCGCCGCCGACCGCTACGCTTCGATGACGTACCGCCGCAGTGGCCGCAGCGGCCTCTTGCTGCCCGCGATATCCCTGGGCCTCTGGCAGAACTTCGGCGACGACAGACCGCTCGAAGGACAGCGTGCCATCCTGCGCCGTGCGTTCGACCTGGGCATCACGCATTTCGACCTTGCGAACAATTACGGCCCGCCGTATGGCAGCGCCGAGTCCAATTTCGGCCGCATCCTGCGCACGGATTTTCGTGGTCTCCGCGATGAGCTGGTGATCTCAACCAAGGCGGGGTGGGACATGTGGCCGGGTCCGTATGGCGACCTCGGATCGCGCAAGTACCTGCTCGCAAGTCTCGACCAGAGTCTGCGGCGCCTGGGAGTGGACTACGTCGACATCTTCTACCACCACCACTTCGATCCGAGCACGCCGCTGGACGAGTCCCTGGGCGCCCTGCACAGCGCGGTCCAGCAGGGCAAGGCCCTCTACGTTGGGATCTCCTCGTATTCGGACAAGCGCACTGCAGACGCAGTCGCCATCCTGCGCCGGTTAGGCACCCCGCTGCTCATCCATCAGCCGTCATATTCGATGCTCAACCGCTGGATCGAGCACGGCCTGCTCGATGTTCTCGGCGCCGAGGGCGTTGGGTGCATCGCGTTCTCGCCGCTGGCCCAGGGACTGCTCACCGACCGCTACCTGCACGGCATCCCGGAAGACTCGCGCGCCCGTCGCAACGGCTCCCTCACCCCGGACATGGTGAGCGGGGCCAACCTGGCACACGTCCAGGCGCTGCACGCGATCGCCGTGCGCCGAGGGCAAAGCCTCGCGCAGATGGCGCTGGCCTGGGCACTCCGCGACCCGCGGGTGACGTCGGTGCTCGCCGGGGCGAGCAGCCTCGCCCAACTCGAACAGAACGTTGCGTCGCTGGATCACCTCGGGTTCTCCGATGAGGAGTTGAACGAGATTGACCAGCACGCTGTCGAGAGCGGGATCGATCTGTGGCGGGCGCCGGCCACCGCCTGAGGATCCCTTGATCGGATGCCGGCGGGGCTATCGGCGGGCGAGAGCAGTCGGTGGCTCAGTCACATCCGGGGACTCACGTGTGCTCGGCAAGAGTCTTGTCGTTCAGACTTGGCGGTGAGCTTGTCGAGTAGGCCCCGGAGGCGGTGCACGCCTTCGTGGTGCAACTCACCGCGAGGAGATCACTTGCCGTCGCCGTGGCCGGGTTGGGAGTCGCTTTCACACTCCACGCTGTCCCGTTCCACTTCTCTGCGAGGGTCACCTCGACCCCCGCGCCATTGATGTTGTCTCCCACTGCGTTACACCCCTTGACGGTCGCGCACGAAATTGCCTGTAGCGCAGCACCCTGGGATCCGGCGATGCCAGGGGTCGCCACGACCGACCACGTGCTTCCGTTCCAGCGCTCGACCAGGGCCACCTGCAGGATCGAGGTGTTGATGTCGGAGCCGACGGCCATGCAACTGGTCGCGCTCGAGCACGCGACGCCGAAGAGTTCGCTGAGGTGCGTTGTCGGGTTGAGGGTCGTTTGGATTGACCAGGCGGTCCCGCTCCATCGCTCAGCAAGCGTGACCTCGGTGTTGGAGCTGTTGAACCAGTTCCCAACCGCGGTACAGGCCGGTCCCGAACTGCAAGCCACGGACAGCAGCGACGCCCCCCTGTTTGCTGGTGGGTTCGGAGTCGTGACGATCGACCAGGCGATCCCGTTCCAGCTCTCCGCCAGGGTGAAGGGATGGCCGGACGGCGTCTTGGTGTACGACCCGACAGCGATGCAGGAGGTCGAGACGCTACACGCCACACCGACCAGGGTGCTGTTGCTGGTGCCGGCAGGATCTGGCGTTGGCTGGACCGACCAGGTCGTTCCGTTCCATCGCTCGTCCAGCGTGCTCTTGACGTTGGCGGCGTTGAAGGAGTCGCCGACGGCGGTACAGGCGGTCGCACTGGTGCACGCCACAGCTGCGAGGGAGCTGATAACGGAGCCCAGTGGGCTCGGGGTCGAGAGGATTGACCAAGCGCTGCCGTTCCATTGCTCCGCCAGGGTGGTCACGGCGTTCGAAGTGCTGATCGAGTACCCCACCGCCACGCAGGCCGTGGGGGCGGTGCACGACACGCCGGCGAGAAAGGTGTTGCGTGCTCCGACCGGGTTGGGGGTCGCCTGCAACGCCCAGCCTGACGGAGCAGCTGCTGCGATGGCGTTCCCAGAGAGCAGCATCATGAGGACTGCTGCGGCTGGAAGCATCCCGATCCTTCGTACCATCTCTTGCTCTCCGTGCCGAATCCCTTCGCTTGCGTGGCGTCGACGATACTCGCCCCGTCGGGGCGCCGCAAGACACCAGCGCCGATCGCTGGTGGCTCGTAACCAGTCAGGGCGGAGGACTCTGGCACACTGGCCCTCATGGCCGAAAGTCTGACGATCACCGACAACCGCACCGGCAAGACCTATGAGGTCGCGATCGAGGACGGCGCCGTGCGCGCCACTTCGTTCGAGCAACTCTCCCTAACCGCAGACGACCACGGTCTGCTCGTCTACGACCCGGCGTTCATGAACACGGCATCCTGCAGGAGCGCGATCACCTACATCGACGGCGACAAGGGAATCCTGCTCCACCGCGGGTATCCGATCGAGCAGCTTGCTGAGCACAGCACGTATCTCGAGACGGCGTACCTGCTCGTCCACGGCGAGCTGCCGACCCCTCAGCAGGCTGCGGAGTGGAAGCAGGAGATCACGCACCATACGTTGGTCCACGAGAACATCAAGAAGTTCATCGACGGTTTCCATCACGACGCGCATCCGATGGGCATCCTGATCTCGACGGTCGGCGGGCTCTCGACGTTCTACCCGCAGGCAACGGATATTCACGACGAGGAGCAGCGGCGCATCTCCATCTACCGCCTCATCGCGAAGATGCCGACGCTGGCCGCCCTCGCCTACCGGCACTCGCTCGGCCTGCCCTACAACTACCCGGACAACGAACTCTCGTTTGCCGGCAACTTCCTGAACATGATGTTCAAGATGGTCGAGCTCAAGTACGAGCCCGTGCCCGAGATCGAGCACGCGCTCGACGTGCTGTTCATCCTCCATGCCGATCACGAGCAGAACTGCTCGACCAACGCGATGCGCGCGGTCGGCTCGTCGCATCCCGATCCGTACTCGGCGACGGCCGCGGCGATCGCGGCGCTCTACGGCCCGCTCCACGGTGGTGCGAACGAGGCGGTGATCCGCATGATCGAACGGATCAGGTCGGTGGACCGCGTGCCGGAGTTCATCGACGGTGTGAAGGCCGGGAAGGAGCGGCTGATGGGCTTCGGCCACCGGATCTACAAGAACTACGATCCGCGCGCGAAAGTGATCAAGAAGATGGCGGACCAGGTGGTGGACGTCACCGGCTCCTCGCCGCTGCTCGACGTTGCCCGCGAGCTGGAAAAGATCGCGCTCGAGGATGATTACTTCGTCTCGCGCAGGCTCTACCCCAACGTGGACTTCTACAGCGGCTTCATCTACCAGGCACTGGGAATCCCGGTCGAGATGTTCCCGGTGCTCTTCGCAATGAGCCGCACCGCCGGGTGGTTGTCGCAATGGGAGGAGTCGCTGCTCGACAAGGAGCAGAAGATCGCCCGTCCACGACAGATCTACGTCGGTGAGCAACGCCGCGATTACGTCCCGCTCGGGCAGCGAACCTCAGCGATAGATCAACACGCCGGCTAACGCGCCGAGCAGCACCACGACGATATTGGGGACGCGGCGTGTCAACACCAGCACGAAGGCGACCGACGCGATGACAGCCGTGCCCGCGTCAAACCCGCTGCCCTGCAGGACCTGGGCAAGCACGAGGGGGGAGACGCCGATCACCGCCAGTCCGATACCGCGGACGAAACCCTCGACGCCCGGAAGTGATCCAAACCGCCGGTACAGCGCGTCGATGGGCAGCACGAGCATGGGCGGAATCGTGGAAGCGCAGAGCGCGACGACTGCCCCGAGCGGTCCGGCCACGATATATCCGAGGCTCACGATCCAAAGACCATTCGGGCCCGGAGTCATCTGACCGACAACAAGGGCCCCGGCGAACTGCGGATCTGTCGCCCAACCCTGTCCGATCAAGTCCGCATGCAGGCTCGGCAGTGACGCGATGCCGTTGTTGGAGATCACCTGCGCCTTGAAGATGAACAGGAAGAGAAGAACGAACTGAACACCCATCAGGCAGTCCGCGCCCGGACGATGGAGCAGATGGCGAAGATCGCGGCCGACGGCAACAGCACGGCGAGTACCGGTGGGCTGGCGGCGGCAAACACGATCGCGTCTGTCGCGATCAGCACCAGGGCGAGCACGAGCATGCCGAGCCCCTTCTCGCGACTGGCGGCGAGCAGCGGGCGGGCGTTGAAGATGACATTGGCGATAGCCAGGCCAAGCACTGCCGCAACAACCCCATGGAGCGCCGCCTGTGTCAGGGGATACTCGTCAAGCCGGAGGTACACGATGGTGAGCGCAACGGTGATGAGTCCACCCGGCACGAGCAGGCCGAAGAGTGCTGCCGCAGCGCCAGCCGCCCGTGAGAAGCGATATCCCATCAGGGCGGAGAGGGCGACGAGACTCATGCCCGGTCCGATCTGGCACACAGCCCAGGCTTCGGCGAACTCGAGCGGCGACATCCAACCGCCGCGCTCCACAAACGCCCTGTAGACATTGAGCCGAGTACCCTGACCGCCACCGAAGCTGGCGGTGCCGATGCGCAGCCAGAGGAGCAGTTGACGCCGGACCGGCGGGGGCGGGAGTACGACATCGCCCGCAGGTGTCACCCTTCCACCGTTGGTCGTCCGGGTCATGCAGCACCGGCGAGGCAGGTAGGTCCGCGGAGCCAGGGGGCACCGGGGTCGGTGAGCATCGGATCGATATCATGTCGGCGTGTCGCCACGGCGCATCGACGCAGTCCCGTCTCGTGCCCAGGTGTGACGAGATGAAGGTTGCTGTCCTTGACGACTACCAGGGAGTTGCGCACTCCATGGCCGACTGGGGCGTCCTTGGCGACGATGTGCGCGTCGAGTTCCTTTCGGAGCACCTTGATGGCGCAGATCTCATCGAACGAATCTCCGAATGCGAGATCGTGGTGGCGATGCGAGAGCGAACCGCATTCCCAGCCGGCGTGCTCCAGCAGCTTCCCAGGTTGCGGTTGCTGGTCACCACCGGCATGAGGAATGCGTCGATCGATCTCGGCGCCGCGAAAGACCTTGGAATAGTCGTGTCTGGCGCGGAGGGGTTGACGTGGTCGACAGCCGAGCTGACCTGGGGGTTGATCATCGCTTCGGCCCGACACCTGGTTGTCGAAGCGGCGTCGATGCGAGCTGGCGGGTGGCAGCGCACAGTCGGAGGCGATCTCGCCGGCCGGACGCTCGGTCTCGTGGGGCTGGGACACCTCGGGGCGCGGGTCGCGACCTACGGACTCGCATTCGATATGCGTGTGATCGCATGGAGTCCGAACCTCACCGTCGAGCGAGCCGCTGAACAGGGCGTTGCCTACCGTCCGAAGGACGCGTTCTTCGCTGAAGCGGATGTGATCTCGATCCACATGGTGCTCGGACACCGAACCCGGGCGTTGATCACCGAGGCGGATCTGCGACGGATGAAGCCGACCAGCTACCTGATCAACACATCGCGCGGTCCGCTGGTCGATGAGGCGGCCCTGATCCGTGCGCTTCGCGAAGGTTGGATCGCGGGTGCGGCGCTCGACGTTTACGACACCGAGCCACTCCCGGCCGACCACGAACTTCGCCGGCTCGAGAATGCTCTCCTGACCCCGCACATTGGCTACGTGACACGAGACACGTACACGCATTTCTTTGCGGGCGTCCTCGAGGATATTCAAGCGTTCCTCGCCGGCGCTCCCATCCGCCAACTCCTGTAGCGACAGCCAAGCCGTTCCATGCCGGGCGAGCGGCCGAGAGCGGACTGCTCGCGGCGTCGATGGCGCACCGCGGCTTCACCGCCGCGAACAACATCCTCGAGTCACCACGTGGGTTCTTCAGCGCGGCGGGAGGGGGATTCGAGGCCTCAGCGTTCACTCCGGGCGCACCCTGGACGTTCGACGCGCCGGGTGTCTCCATCAAGCGGCATCCCTCAGGATCTCTCACCCATCCGGCGATGTTCGCGCTGATGGAACTCCTCAAGGCGAACGACATCCAGGCGGCCGACATCGAGGAGGTCTCGGTGGGGACCAACCGGCACATGCCGAATGCCCTGATCCATCACGACCCGCACGACCACCTCGCCGCGAAATTCAGCATGGAGTTCTGCATGGCCATCCTCTGCATCGAGCGCAGAGCCGGTCTGGCCGAATTCACCGACGGCGTGGTCATGCGAGGCGACGTCCGGGACATGATGCGGCGCGTGAGCTTGGTGGTCGACCCCGAAGCCGAGGGAGCCGGGTACAACAACATGACGAGCATCGTGCGAATCCGTCTGCGCGACGGGACGCGGTACGAGAATCGCGCCGCGTTCGGGAAGGGGAGCCCTCAGAACCCCATGTCCGAAGCCGAAGTTCGTGAGAAGTTCATGGAGGGCATTGAGTCCGGAGGCATCGCAGCGGAGGCGGGAGCGCACGCTGCGGATCTCATCCTGAATATCGAGGACCAGCACGGGCTCAGCGAGGTGATCAGCCTGCTCACCAACGCTCAGGGCTGAGTGCCTGGGTCACGTCAGACGCGGTCGCGCCGCTCTTGATGAGGCTGGTCACGGCCTCCTCGGCGCGCTCCGCTGCTTCGCACTGAGCGATCACCGTCTCGACACTCTCCAGGGGAACGACGCACACGCCGCTGTCGTCCGCTGCGATCAGATCGCCGGGGCGCACCTGCACGCCGCAGATGGACACCGTGCCGTTGATCTCCACCGCTTCGAGGCGATGGCGCCCGGTGATCGGCGTCCGGCCGCGACTCCACACGTGCGGGCCTGTGGCACGAATCGACGCGATGTCGCGCACGCCGCCGTCGACGATGCACCCTGCGATGCCAAGCCGGACGGCCCAGAGGGCTGAGAGGTTGCCCATCACCGACGTCCCGGCGGCACCCCCGCAGTCGAACACGGCGACGTCGCCGGCCTCACCGACTCCGTAGAGGTCGCGGTCGGCCAGGAGTGGCCGGCTGTCACGAGCGTAGTGGGCACCCGGGGTGCCACCCCGGCCCGCATATCGGATCGTGACAGCCGGGCCGCAGATGCGCTGGCCTGGGGCGAGTGGCATCAGCACATGCGCGGGGATTGCCGACCCCACGCCGAGCGAGTCCATCGCATCCGAGACTGTCGACGTGAGGTCGGTGATTCGCTCGAAGCGAGCGATGACATCGGCGTGCGGCCGTGCGATCTGCACGGCGCGAATGCGACTTTCGTCGATCAGACCCAGCAACCGGCCGCGCACCGCACTCAGCTCAGCTTCGCTTGCCATTCGCGCTCCACGCATGCACATCAGGTGCGCCACGATCGGGCGCACACGCGGACATCAGGGACCCGAGCTCGCGGATGTCTCGGGCCGACGGCACTGCCATGACTTCGTCGAGCAGGCGCTGCACCGCTTCGTCGCCGTAGTCACGGGCTGCGTCGTCGCGGAATTTCGCGATGACATCGTCGCGGGTGAGCGGGTGCGAGCCGCTACCGCGAGGTGCCTCCACGGTGATGCGTCGCTCGCGCCCGTCGGCGGTCGACACCTCGACTCGCGCGGTGAGCTGGGGTCCAGCGGCTGCAGTGCGCACAGCGAACTTTGCGACCCAGGCGTCGAATGATCCAGCGTCCTCGGTGAGCCGCCGCTGGGCCTCGGGACTGAAGGTGTCGACGTTCACCCGTCCGTCGACGAGCGCAGCAAGCGCGCAGAATCGAAGACTGAACTTGGCGTTCTCGGATCCGAGCACCGTCTTGTCGGCGATCGCTTCCGCGAGTGGGTGGACCTCGACGTGTAGCATTCGCACGTCGCCCGCGTGACGGAGATCCAGTGATCTCCGGAGCTCGAGCGCCGCGTCAATGGTGGAGTGGGTGAGGAAGCACGATGGATACGGCTTGATTGCGACTCGGGCGGCGGCCCCGGCGCAGTCGTCACCCCAGGGAACGGAGGCGGGTGCGTCGCGTCCCAGCCAGAGTGCGAACACTCCCCGGTCACCGAAGGCGGCGCCGCGCGGAGCACTCAACCCGCCGGCTGCGAACAGTGCAGACCGAACACCGATCTCAGCCGCGCGCGCTGCCTGCAGTGACTTGCCATCGCTGCCGAACGCAACGCCGAGCCCCGCGGCCTGGAGGGCGGCAAGCTCGACCGCGTCCGCGGTCGCCTCGGTATCGTGCGTCAGCAGCCAGCCGCACGCCGCGGCGGCGCTGAGCGCTCCGAGGATGGCGGTCGAATGAGCTCCCGCCGCGTTGAGGGCGCGACCGCAGTCCGCGGCGAAATCCACGAATCGGATGCCGATGTCGTACGCGTCAAGAAGTTCTCGACCACTGCGCCTGTAGTCACGACCGAGTGCGAGCAGCCCCGGAAGCAGGGCCGTAGCCGTGTGGCAGAGTGATCGCTCGTGCGTGTCATCGAAGTCGAGCGTGTGCATCCGGATGCCGTGCAGCCATGCCGCATCCCACGCTGTGTGCGACGCCTCGAACACGGTCTCAGCGGAACGCGACGCATGTGATGAGCGACCGGCCAGTGCCACCCCGACGCCGTCGAGCATGAGGTCGAGGAGGCGCGCGATGTCATCCTCAGCACCGGCGCGGGCGAAGACGCCGATCTGGTCGACCAGCGCCGTGTGACGGCCGTCGCGAGTCGAGGCGTCCTTGGAGCCCGGTGTCGCCACATCAGCCTGTGCCATCTGCGCCTCCGCGATTGCTCGAGATTTACTCTGGGTGTGTGCCGTTGGCAGCACGCCGCTCGCCCGCCAGCAGCGCTCGCGCAGCCCGCCGGATGTGCTTGCGCACCGCACGAGCCGCCGCGGGGATGTCGCCGGCGATGACGTTGTTGAGAATCTCCGCGTGCTCATCTACGGCGTCCGCACGATTGTTGCTTCTCGCGTTGATCTCGCGGTAGAGCAGTGAGCGATCCCACAGCGTGTTGATCATCTGCAGCAGCACCGGCGAGTCGGCCGGCGTGTACAGCATGAAATGAAACTGGCGGTTGATTTCGCTCCACGCCAGCGCCTGCCCTTCCAGGGGCATCTGTGCCATGCGCCGGTTCAACTCCGCTGCCTTCTGAAGTTGGCTCGGCTCAAAGTGCGGGCCCGCAAGCCGCAGCGCCATGTCCTCGAGGAGCTCCCGAATCCTGTTGATCTCGGTGATCTGGGGGAGCGACAGCTTGGCGACGAATGCCCCTCGGCGGGGGAGGATCTCCACGAGACCCTCTGCCTCCAACTGCCGCAGACTCTCTCTGACCGGAATGATGCTGACACCGAGACGTTCCGCCAGCACCTGCTGATCGAGGCGCGTCCCAACGTCGAAGGTCCCGTCGAGGATCCATGCGCGAATCTCGTTGCTGACGTAGTCGCTCGCGGTCGCCGGCGGCCGGCGCTCGTGCTTGCGAGATCTACTATCGAGCACCGGCCGTGTTGCACTCGATGCAGCCGACTTAGCAGGCATGGTCGCTCACGTTGTCGTCACCTCCGTCCCCGAAGCCCTCTCAGCTGACACTGACGCCCAATCATACGGGACAGAGATCGGATGCTCCAGACTCATATGACTCCATCAGCCGCGAGCTGCTCCAGTTCGGCATCGCTGATGTCCAGCCAGTCCGCATAGATCTCGCGGGTGTGCTCCCCGAGGCGAGGTCCTGCATGACGGATACTGCCTGGGGTTCGCGAGAATTTCGGGACGACGTTCTGCATGCGTACCGACCCCAGGTCGGGATCATCGACAGCGATGATGCTTTCGCGCTCTCGGAAGTGCGGGTCCTCGAACACGCCTCGGACGTCGTAGATCGGGGCCACTGCCGCGCCGGCATCGTTCAGGGTCGCGAGCACCTCGCTGGTCGCGTGCCGGCTGATCCAGTCGTCGAATACCTGGTCGATGCTCGCGGAGTTCTCGGTCCGTGCCTGATTGTTCACATAGCGAACATCACTGATGAGCTCGGGTCGCCCGATCGCCCGCGCCGGTCGAGGGCCATGAAATACCGAGTGATCAGCGCGCGAATCTGCTCCTCGGGCTCGAGTTCCCGGGCGCCGGCCGGCATCGTCTACTTGGTGACGAGCAGCATCTTGTACCACCGGTCCCCGAAGATTGCGATCACATCAAGCTGGTCCGCGTAATACAGGATCTTGCCCTCCAGTGACGTCGGGAATCGCGCCGCCGTCGGGCTGTGGGTCAGGATGATCTCGCAGACTTCGGGCGGCAGCCCATGGGTCAGTGCCGCATGCGCGCCGAGAAAACCGTGAGGGTAACGGCGTCCCGCATCGGTGTAGCCCGCCGATGCACCGTTCGGCTCGTACTCGACGAGCTTGGAGACGTCCTGCAACAGCCCGGCTGCGATGAGCACGTCGCGATTCACCGTCACACCATGAAACCGCTCGAACACGTCGGCGGCGGCAAGTGCGAGCGCGAGCACGGCGTGGCAGTGGCGCACATGCGACGCGGGGATCTCGGGGGATGTCGGAACGTCGTCGATGGACTCGAACGGCGACTCTGCCCAGAGTTCTTCCCAGATCGCGACGACGCCGTCGCGAAGCTGCTCATCGACGATCGCCGAAATCTCGGGAAAGAGGGCGACCACATCGAGCGGCTGCTTCATCGCGGCGTGTCCGCATCGTGAGCAATCGCCACCGTGCCGTCCGTGACGAGTTCGTCGATGGTCGCGGCATCATAGCCGAGCTCGAGCAGCACCTCTCGCGAGTGCTCGCCGAGGAGCGCGGCGCCGGTTGTCGAGTTCCCGCCGAGTGCGGGTACCGGTCCCGCCACGTGGCGGAATCGACCGTAGCGCTCGTGTTCAACCTCGGCAATCAAGCCGCGCTCTGCGACCGTGGGAGTGGCCAATGCCTGCTCGACCGTGTTCAGCGGTGCGCAGGGCACACCTCGCGCCGCCAGGCGCTCCACGGAGTCGGCTGTCGTCAGTGCTGCGAAATCCTCGGCGATCAGCGCGAGCACCTCGGTGCGATGGGCGAGGCGTCCGGCATTGGTGGCGTAGGCTGGATCCAGGAGGCGGCCGTCGCCAAGAGCAAGGGTGAGCTGCGTCCAGTTGCGGTCGTGGCCGGCGAACACCGAGATCCAACCGTCACTGGTTGCAAAGTTCTGTGCCGGCACCATCGATTGATGGGCGGAATGCGCGGTACGCTCCAGATGAGCGTTGCTGTTGAGCGTCCATCCCGCGAGATACGTGAGCATCGAAATCTGAGTGTCGAACAGGCCCAGGTCGATGTGCCGTCCCCGCCCGGTTCGCTCGCGCTCGAAGAGCGCAGCGCAGATCGCCAGTGCGGCGGTGAGGCCGCCGCTGTGGTCGACGTATGAGACGCCGGCTTTTGCGGGTGGGCCGTCGGGCTCGCCGGTCAGGCTCATGGCTCCGGCCAGTGCCTGGACCGTGTAGTCGTACCCGGGCCTCGCAGCGAGGCTCCCCGTCTCTCCGAAGCCGGTGAGCGAGCAGGTGATCAGACGCGGGTTGATCCGAATCAACGCATCGTGGTCGAGACCGAGCTTTGCCATGACCCCCGGCTTGAAGTTGTCGAGGACGACGTCCGCAGAGCGCGCCAGATCGAGCATGAGCGCACGTCCCCGGTCACTCGACATGCGCACGGCAAGGGAGCGCTTGCCCCAGTTCAGCGAGAGAAAGTAGACCGACTCGCCGTTCTGGAAGTGCGGCCCCGTGCGGCGTGCGTCATCGATCCGATCGGGATCCTCGACCTTGATGACGTCGGCGCCGAGGTCGGCCAGGATGGTTGCCGCGTAAGGACCGGCGATGAAGTGACCCAGGTCGAGCACGCGGACTCTGCCCAGGGCACCGCCTCGCTCGGCCGCGAGACGTCCGGGACTTGTCGACGCGTCGGGTCGAGTCACTTCGTGGATCACCTTATACGAGATGGTCGGACGTTACCCCTGTGGCACAGATGGTTCGCGTCACATTGAGGCCAGCGTAGACCCAGTAGATCTCGAGCAGCTCGTCGTCGGCGTTGACGAAGCGATGTGGCACCTGAGCCGGGACCCAGGTCGCGTCCCCCGCGGTGGCCGCCATCTCGCTGCCCTCGATGGTGACGATCGCGGTGCCGGCCAGCACGAGCACCGTCTCCTCGACGTTGTGGGTGTGGAGCGCGACCTATTCGATTGCGACCCACGTGTACGGACGCGACGGGGTGATCGGAAAACTGGAGCCCACTCCCCACGTGGAGGGGCATGAGGTGATGCTCCTCTGGGATGTCATCTCCGCGTCGCAGGAGCTGTCCCACGCGATCGCTTCGAGCCTGAGTCACATGGCGGTGCACAACCCGATCCCAGAGTGGCACGGCCTCATCAGCGGTGTGGCGTTCCCCTTTGCTCCTGCAGAGATCGACCGCGGACCGGTGTACGAGTTTCACCTCAACCACGTGCTCATTCCAGAGTCGCCGACGGCCCTGTTCCCCATCGACATGGTGACGGTGTAGGCATGCGCAGGAGTCTCGGCGAGCTCGCGAAGCTCATCAGGTCGAAGAACGCCGGACCCTTCTGGCTCACCTTCGATGTCATGTTCGACGACTCCGATGTCTACCGCGAGGTGCGCGACCAGAACGTGCTCAGCATCGAGCGCCTGGCCGCCTGCTACAGGCAGGATCCGGCGGTGGTCCGGGTGTTCGCCCACGACGCGGCACTGGCGATCAAGGTGAGCTTCCCACGTCCTGCCAGCTCCGGGTCCGCGCTCGACACTGATGTCTTCGGCGGTCAGCAGTACGCGCCGTTGATGGACTTCACCGTGGAGTTGCCTGACTAAGGGGTGATCGCGGGGACTGAGCGACCCAGAATCAGCGAGACTTCGCGGGCGGCCTCGATCAAGTCGGGGAGCCACGATTCGAGGCGATCGAGCGTGCAGCGTTCGGCGGGGCCGGCGATCGTCAGCGCCGCGGCGATGTGCTGATCGGCGGCAACGATCGGCGCCGAGACAGCGTCGATACCCTGGACGCGGCTCGATTGCGCCAGCGCATATCCCTGCGCGGCGATCACCAGCAACCTCTCCGCCAGAGCAGGGCGGGTGGGGAGCGAGTCATCCAGCTTTCGCAGTTGCGAAAGGTGGCGCCAGTACGAGCGCAGCTCGGGTTCCGCGGCATACGCGAGAAGGAGCTCCCCGGTCACTCCGCTGTGCAGCGGCGCCAGCTGGCCGATCTGGGCAACCCAGCGGATCTCGTGCGGCCCCTCGACCGCCTCGATGCACACTCGATCGAAACCGGAGCGCACGTTGAGGGTGATGGTTTCGCTGGTCAGGTCGCGCAGCCGGATCATGTATGGATACACCACACCGCGGAGATCGGCCCGCGAGTTCATCTGGCGAAAGAGCGTGAGCATCCGCCAGCTCAGCGCGTATCGCTGGGTGTCGGGGTGCTGGTCGACCAGCTGCTTGCGGCACAACGCGGTGAGGATGCGATGGATTGCACTCCCGCTCGCGTTGGTCTCACGGGCGAGTTCGGTCACGCTCAGCGATCCGGCGTCCGCCTGGGCGAGGAGGAGCAGGATCTCCGCGGCACGCTCAACCGCGAGCGCGGATGCGTTGCTCCGCTCGGGCGCAAGCACCGCTTCGGCGGTCGCTCCGGTAGGCGTCATGACACCGGGCTCATCGCGGTGACACCCTCCAACCATTCACGACACGCGCCGAGGAACGCTGACGCCTGGAGTCCGTCCATGACACGGTGGTCGAGGCTGAGGCTGAGATACATCATCGGGCGTATCTCTGCCTTTCCGTCGACTGCCACGGGGCGGTCGACGACCGATCCCATCGTCACCACAGCCGATTGTCCGGGAGCGATCACCGAGTAGCTCAACAGCGTGCCCAGCGCCCCTGAGTTGTTGACGGTGAACGTGCCACCAGACACGTCGGACGCGACGAGTTGCCGGGCTCGCGCCCGGGTGGTGAGGTCGCTCAGCGCAACGGCGAGCTCGGCAACAGAGAGCTGATCGGCGTGCTTGATGACCGGGACGACGACGCCCTCCGGCAGGCCCACGGCAATGCCGATGTTGATTGCCCGGTGCACGATGATGCGATCATCCGCGAACGTCGCGTTGACCTCGGGAGACTTGCGAAGCGCCTGCGCAGCTGCAGCGACCATGTACGCGAGGAACGAGAGGGAGGCACCGTGCTGGCGGCGCACTGAGCCGCGATGGGCAGCCAGACTGGCGGCGACGCCGCTCATGTCCACCTCCTGCACCTGCCACGCATGAGGAATCGTTGCCTTCGACACTGCCATTCTTTCGGCGATGAGGCGACGTGACGGCGTCAGCAGCACGACCTCATCCCCATCCAGCGATGGCCGTGGGGATGATGCGGTTGGCGCAGGGGGTGTCGGACGCTCGAGACCTGTGGACGCCGGCGTTGGCGCTGTGGCTGCAACCGCTTCCGGCGTGGCGCGTTGGTCTGGAACGTCGCCCTGGGGCATTGCTGCCACCGGCGCCTCGACGGCCACCGCTGATCCGGTCTCGACGCCGGCACTGCTCTCCACTTCCATCACCGCGATGTCCGCGCCGACGGGGACGACGGCACCTTCGGGAGCCAGTATCTCGGTGAGCACGCCCGTCACCGGCGCCGGCACCTCCGCATCGACCTTGTCGGTGTTGATCTCGACCATCGCGTCGAACTCCGCGACGCGATCTCCCGCGCTGACGAGCCAGCGTGAGATCGTGCCTTCAGTGACCGATTCACCGAGTTGTGGCATGGTGACCGTGTAGCGGCTCATCGCCGGTCCTCCTTGACGGTTTCGGCGCGCTGCTGTTCCGTGCGAGCGGGCAGGACGTCGTACACGTTCTGAAAGATGAAGTCGGCTTCTGGCCGAGGAAGGCCCGCCACCGACCGCTGTACAGCGTCCAACTCGGCGCGGATCCCGACCTTCAGTTGGGTCACCGCCCCGGGCGAGAGCAGGCCCTGGGCCAGGACATACCGTTCCACCCGGGTGGTCGGGTCGTCGGCCAGCGCCGCGCTGACTTCTTCCTGTTCCCGGTAGTCGTTCGGGTTATCCGAGGTGTTGTGGAACCCCACCCGATATGTCCGGCACTCGATGAGCGTCGGCCCTCCGCCATCGAGAGCACGGCGCACGGCATCGTCGGAGGCCGCATACACCGCAAAGAGATCGTTGCCGTCCACGGCGATGCCCGGCATCCCATATCCGATTGCCCGCGATGCCAGGCTCTGCGCCGCCGTCTGCTTGTGAAAGGGGGTGGAGATTGCGTACTGGTTGTTGATGACAACCACCACGAGTGGGACATGCATCACGCCGGCCAGGTTCAGCGACTCGTGGAAATCGCCTTCGGATGACGCGCCGTCACCGCAGTAGACCATCACCGCGGCCCGCTCCTTGCGGAGTTTCATAGCCCAGGCCAGCCCCGCCGCGTGCGGAAGTTGCGCCGCGATGGCCTGCTGCCGCGGCAACAGCTTGACGCCTTCCGGAATCCCCGCTGAGTCCAGGCGGCCCATGTAACCCGCGAAGAAGTTGACTAGTGGCAGGCCATGCCGGATCATCGCCGGCTGCTCGCGCGAAGCCGGCACGAGCCAGTCCCGCCGTGGATCGAGCGCCAGCGCGGAACCGACCACCGCGGCCTCCTGTCCCTGCACCGGTGCGTAGAGCCCGACTCGCTTGAGGCGCTGCAGCTTGATCGCGAGGTCGTCGATGGCCTGGGACTGCAGCATCAGCCGATACGCCTCGAGGACCTGCTCCCGGCTCATCGGCGCATCACCGCTGGCTACGCCGTCCGCGCCGAGGCGCGCGTCACGCGTCACGGTCGAATCGACAGCCCCGGCCTCGATGGGTTGTTGTGTCATCAGCCTTCCACCGCCTTTCGCGCGGCGCTGACGATGCGCGGCACGGTGGGAAGGAATGCATCCTCCAGCGCGCCAGGCGGATACGGGACGTCCCGGCCCCCGACGCGGATGACGGGCGAATCCAGCGACAGGAACGCCTCCTCGTGAAGCGTCGCCGAGATCTCGGCGCCGAAGCCACCCGTCAGCGGCGCCTCGTGCACCACAACCGCGCGTCCGGTACTCGTGACGGCCTGGACCAGCCCGGCCACGTCCAGCGGGACCAGGGTTCGAAGGTCGAGCACGCTCGCCGAGATGCCCGCGCTCTGGAGTTCCGACGCCGCAGCGAGGCAGAGGTGCACCGCTGCGCTCCATGCGATGAGCGTGACGTCCGAGCCCTGGCGGACGATCCGAGCCCGCCCAAACGGCAGCGGATCATCGCGGACCGTCACCGGTCCTCGCACGGTGCGATAGAGGCGCTGCGGTTCGACGAAGAGCACCGGGTCTGGGTCCCGGATCGCCATGCTCAGCATGTTCCTGGCGTCGTCTGGGAATGCCGGGCACACGATCTTGATGCCCGGCGTCTGGGTGAACTGGGACTCCACCGCGTCGGCGTGGAACTCGGGCGTCCGAACGCCCCCGCCGTCGGGCGCGCGGATGGTCACCGGCATGGGGTATCGCCCGCGCGAGCGCGAGCGGAACCGCGCGAGTTGCGGACCGATCTGGTGGAACGCTTGATAGGTAAAACCCAGAAACTGAATCTCGGGCACCGGGATCATGCCCCCGATAGCAAGCCCGACCGACGCCCCGACGATGGCGCCCTCCGCCAACGGGGTGTCGAAGACGCGATCACCGCCGAAGTGCTGCTGCAACCCCTGTGTGACCCGGAACACCCCGCCAAGCGTGCCCACGTCCATACCGAATACGAGGACCCGTTCATCGCGAGCCATCTCGGCAAAGAGGGCCGCGCGAATCGCCTCCAGAATCGACATATCCTCGGCTGCGGCGACAGTCTGCGGCTCCTGCATCGAGGTTCGAGCTCATCTCCGGTGGCGTCAAATCCTGGAATGGCATTCTAGTCTACGAGTGGGCCGGGGCTTGAACCGAGCGAGATTGCACCAGCCTTTGGCGACTGCTACCATGCTCGCAAGGGACGGTGATGGTGGGCTAAGGGGGATCATGTATCGAGGAAGGGGACTCGGTCGGCGACGCACGTCTGGGGCGCTCGCCACTGCCGCATTTGGGATCGCGACAATCGCTGCGACCTGCGGTACAAGCGTGCTGGACACCCGAGCGGCGGCGGGCTTCACGGCCCCGACCTGGAACCTCCAGATCGGTCAGCCGGGCAGCGCCTTCGTCTATCCGTGGGGCATGGCCTGGGATCCTGTCAGCGGCACGATTCTGACCAGCGACTACAACAACTACCAGGTCAAGCGTTTCGGCCCGGGTGGCCGTTTCGTTGGGAGCTACAGCTCGAAGACGGCGCTCGGAGGCAACCAGCCGTACGGCGTCGCTGTGGACCCGGTCACCGACAATTTCGTTGTCGACGACCTCCAGGGCTATCTCCGCTATGACTCGGCGGGCAATCTCCTCGACACGGTGAGCACCTTCGCCGAGCACGCCTTCTATGCGCCGTTCATCGCGATCAGCCCGACCACTGAAACCGTCTACGTCGTCCAGTCCACCGGTCTGGACACTTCCGGGGCCAACGTGGTGCTGATGTTTGACAAGAACGACAACTTCATCGGTGAATTCGGGACCAACGGCAAGAGTTGCAGTGGCGGACAGTTCGGCCTCGTCCGAGGAATCGACGTCGACAGCTCCGGCAATGTCTATGTCAATGACGTCAGCAACCACTGCGTCCAGGTGTTCGGCTCGTCGGGATCATTCGAACGTTCATTCAGCACCAATGCGCATCTCAGCAGCAACACGCGTGGGCTGTCAGTTGATCGAGCCAACAACGTCGTGTATGTCGCTGACTCCGCCAACCAGTACGTTGGCGTGTACTCCACGTCGGGAACCTTTGATGGGACCATCGGTACTCCCGGAAGCGACTGCGGGGGAGGCGGGCAGATTGACGGGCCACGTGACATGGCGATCGGGCCCGATGGCACGGTGTACGTCAGCGACTACACGTGCTTCACGATAGACGCGTACAACCCTCTCTTCGCTCACACCAACAAAGGCGGCTTCCTGGAGCAGATCCCGAACCCGCCCGTTGCGCCACCTGCGGGTGGGATGAACCAGGCTGTCGGAGTCGCCGTGTCGCCGATCGACGGCACCGTTTACGTGAGCGACACCTTCAACCAGCGGATCCAGGAGTTTGCGGGGCTCAACAGCAGTACACCTGGCGCCTTCGTACAGATGTGGGGGAGCCGGCAACCGGTGCTGAACGCGTATTGCGCCATGGACTACCCTCGCGGCGTCGCGGTTGACCCGGTCAACGGCAACCTGTGGGTCAATGACACGCGCTCCGCATTCATCAAGGCGTACACGCCGACGGGCAATGGCAACGGTCCACTGGGCTGCGCCAGCCCGTCCACCGGCTCCGTCAGTTCCTACGCGGTCTTCGGCGGGCAGGTCCAGACCGGCACCTGTGTCAAGTGCTCGCCGGGAAAGTTCTTCTACTCCCGAGGCATCTTCGTCGGCGGACCGTCCGATCTCGTGTACGTGCCCGACAGTTCGAATGGTCGTCTGCAGGTTCTGACGCAGTCAGGGACTGAGGTGCCCGGGTTCCCCGTGGCATGCGGAACCACCGTGGGCAACCCGGCCGGCTACAACGGCTGCGACGGGGTGACGGTCGACGCCAGCGGCAATATCTACGCCACGTCAATCAACCAGAACAGGGTTGACGTGTTCAGTCCTGCTGGGGTCCTGGTGAGGACCATCGGCTCGGGCACGCTCGGCCAGCCGTTCGATGACGCCCTGTCGCCCGACGGCAGCATCCTCTATGTGACCGACGTCAAGAACAACCGGGTGAGTGAATTCAATCCGAGCAATGGAAACTTCCTCGGAAGCTGGGGGTCGAAGGGCACCACGCATGGTCACTTTGAGCAGCCCATGGGTATCGCGGTGGACCCCTCCGGCAACATCTACGTCAACGACTTCGGGAACGACAGGATCGAGGTCTTCACACCGGCGCACTGAGATCGAATGCAGCGATTCAGAGCCGGCTGAGCGAATCCTGCTCAGCCGGCTCGCCAATGAGATGCTGCCAACGCCGGGCGATGAGCCGCCATTGACCCGGGCCAGCGCCGATTGCTGATTCGGATCAGCGAACCAGGCGCTCGACCGCTTGACCGTCGCGTGCACACCGGAGTAGCGTCGACCTTCTTAACAGTCGTCGGCTCCTCAGCGGGGGTTGAGCATGCATCGTAGGCAAACGACAAGAGGTCGCCTGGCGGCTCTGTGCGCCGTCGGTGTCGCGGCCGCGTCGGCGGTGTTCGGCATGGCGCCGGCCACGGCCCTCGCAGGAGGACCAGCGCGGACGCTGACCGGCACGCTGCGCGATGGCGCGACGTATCTCATCCAGGTCCCCGCCAACTGGAATGGCACCCTCGTGCTCTACAGCCACGGCTACGTCACGCCCGGGAGTCCTAATCCGGCAACCGACGTCGGCGACCCGCTCACCGGGCAGTGGCTCCTGACCAATGGCTATGCCCTGGCAGGGTCGTCGTACGCCACCACAGGCTGGGCACTCCAGCAGGCTATTCCCGACCAGCTCTCGACCCTGAACACGTTTGACCGGCGCGTCGGGACGCCGACTCGGACGATCGCGTGGGGGCACTCGCTCGGCGGGATGATCACCGCAGCGCTGCTTCAGGTTGCTCCCAACCGCTTCACGGCTGCACTGCCGATGTGTGGCGTGCTCGCCGGGGGCGTGGGCACCTGGAATGAGGCACTTGATTCTGCGCTCGCGGTGCAACAGCTCCTCGGACCGACGTCCGGGCTTCAGGTGGTCAATATCACCGCCCCGACCACCAACCTGGGGATTGCGGAAGCCTTGTTTGCCGCCGCCCAGGCGACCCCGCAAGGACGAGCGCGTATCGCGCTCGCAAGCGCGCTCGGCGACATCCCGGGTTGGTTCGACCCGGCGAGCCCCGAACCGGCGCCGACCGACTACGTGACCCAGGAGGCGAATCAATTCCTCTGGGAAACCCAGGTTGACGGACCCTTCGCCTTCGCGCTCAGGGCCGAGTTGGAGGCGCGAGCCGGCGGTAACGTCTCCTGGACGACCGGGGTCAATTTCAGCGCGCAGTTCGCCCTGTCCTCCGACAACGCCGAGGTTCAGGCGCTGTACGCGGATGCCGGACTCAGCGTGAGCGCCGATCTCGCAACCCTCCAGGCATCGGCGCCGATCAGCGCTACTCCCGCCGCCGTCAAGTACCTGACCAAGTACATCGTCTACAACGGGGACCTCGACCGCCCGGTCCTGACCCTCCACACGACCGGCGACGGCCTCGTGGTCAACCAGGACGAGCAGGCGTATCGCAATGTCGCCAAGGACGTCCCGGATGCCAGGATGCTCCGTGAGAGCTTCGTCAGCCGGGCGGGCCATTGCACGTTCACGCCGGCGGAAACGATCGCTGCCTTCGAGACCCTGATCCATCGGGTGAACACCGGCAAGTGGGGCGACAGCGCCGCAGCCGACGATCTCGAGGCCGCTGCAATAGCGCTCGGTCCGACCTACAACGTCGTTCCCGCGGCGTTCGTGGCGTTCACGCCGACCCGCTTCCTGCGGCCGTACGATCTCGGCAAGGACTGAACAGGCGCGGATTCAACCGGGGTCCGATTTCACGCTGCTCGCGACAGCGCACTGGTTGAACACTGTGTTCAACCAGTGCAGACCTAGTGAATGTCTAGAGCGGGTATGTAATACGGCGCTGTCCCAGCCGTACCGACGCTCCAGCAAGAGGTGGTCGGCGCGGGCGAGTCGATGCGGAACGTACTGATGCCCGCGGTGCGGCCGCCCCAGTACTCGCTCCCGGGCCCAGCGCTCTGGCCGTATGTTGCACCGTCGGCGTCCAACCAACCATTGCCCGGCGCAATGGGTCGCACCCAGCCCATGCTCCTCGAGCCGGGTGGGGCAAGGATTGCGCACCTGTGCGCAAACGGCCGGGCGGTTGTTCGCAGAAGCGGCGGTCGCAACAAGGGGCTTGACGGAACCCCCTTGACACGGCGATCATTGCGCCTTCGGAACGAACCGGCAGCCTGTTGAGTGGAGAACTGGTGCCCGGATTCAACTCACCCTTGGCGTCGCGGGTCTGGCAGAGCGCGTTCGCTCAGCACAGTGGCCGTCTCCACGCGACGTGCCCGGCGCCGATCCCCGATGTCGATGTCGTCTCAGCCATTGCCCAGTCGCGCACATAGAGAGGTAAGCCAAGCATGCGATCGAGAGTCTGGATGCTCGTGGCCGGCGTGGTCGTGGCAGGGGTGGCGGTCGGGTTCTTCGTGACCCAGTTCCTCAACCCGACCCCGTCGCCGATTGCGGCGACCTCAACGTCCGCGACGATCCAGGGTCGCCCAGTGGTGAATATCACCCTCACCACCGTCGGGGCGATCGGTACCGGGCCTCACCCGAACTGGGTCGCATACCTTCCCACCACCTACATCAACGTGCCGGCGGGTGCGGTGGTCCACATGACGATCGACCAGCAGGACAGCGCATCCGGCCTGCGGAACCCGTACTTCGGATTGGTCCGCGGGACGGTCGACAATGCGATGACCGTCAACGGCCACCTGTTCAAGGCGATCGACCCGACGACCCCGGCACACACCTTCACCGTCCCGGACCTGGGAGTGAGCGTCCCGCTCGAGGGGGTCGCTGACAACGCGCCGGCCAACGCCCAGAACGTCGTTGAGTTCAGTTTCGTGGTGCCGAACCAGAAGGGGCTGTTCCGGTGGCAGTGCTTCGTCCCGTGCGGTGCCGGAACCCTCTACGGAAACGGCGGTCCCATGCAGACGCTCGGCTACATGGCCGGCGAGCTTCAGGTGGGCTGAACGATGAGAAACCGATCCACCGCAATCCGGGTCGTCGTCATCGTTTGGGTGATCGCAGCGGTCGGCGGCGATGTCGCACTCGCCTTCGGCCCGATTCCGCCGGGACAGGCATCGGACCTGGCCTCGAGCGAAAGCCTGACCATCCTGCTGCTCGCGGAGATCGCGTGGCCGGTCTTCTCAGGGGTGCTCGCCGCGCTGTTCTTCACCCTCGTCGTCAACCGGCTTGCGCCGCCCACTGCGGAAGTGAGCGCCGAAGCCCTGCGGGGCAACACACGCGTGCAGACGACCTGGATCGTGACAACGCTCGTGATCGTGCTCAGCCTGGCTGTCTACGGGACGGTGGCACTTGCGATCGATCAGCCGGGAGCCGGCATCTCCACCGACTCGGCTGCCTTGCCGCAACCAACCTCGACGGACCAACCGCTCGAGGTACAGGTCATCGCCCAGCAATGGTGGTTCACCTATCGCTACCCGACTTATGGCGGCGTCGAGACCTCGCAACTGATCCTGCCGGTGAACCAGAAGATCGAGTTCCATATCACGTCGCTCGACGTCATTCATTCTTTCTGGTTCTTTGCGCTCGGCGTGAAGGCAGACGCGGTGCCGCTCAACGACAACGTCGTCACGGCGACGCCAACCGCGACCGGGACGTATCGCGTCCAGTGCTCAGAGCTGTGCGGGCTCTGGCACGGCAACATGTCCGATGACACCGCGATGGTCGTGAGCTCATCAGACTTTGCGACCTGGATTCAGCAGCAGCAGGCGCTCGACGCCCCGATCATGGCCTATCTGCCGCCCTACAGCCATACGTACACACCGCCGCCGACGGTCTATGGGGCATGACTGTGACCGTCTCGCAAGCACACAAGGGGAGCTGATGTGGACGCTGTAACCACCGCGCGGCCGCCGATGTCGACACGCCCGACGCTGGCCCGCCGTCTCAACGAGTGGGGGCTGCTGCTGGCAGTCATCGGTGCGGTGATCGGCTTCATCCTTGGCTATTTCATCGGCAATCTCGCGATCGCCAACTCCTTCAATGAGGAGAACTCACTGGGCTCCGATCCAGGAATCCTGCTCGGCTACGCGCTGAGCGCGCTTGGTTTCCTGGCCGGCATGGGCTTCCTCAACTATCCGATCGGACGGCTGCTGGGCGCGAAGCGGCCGTCCGAGGAGGACAACGCCCACATGCACGGCGAAGGTGGTGGCCTGAGCCGCTACTTCCGCATGACCACCGATCACAAGGTGATCGGCATGCAATACCTCGTGATGATTCTCGCCTTCCTGTTTATCGGCGGGCTGGGGGCGATGTTCATCCGTACCGAGCTGCTCACGCCCACCCCGTCGGTTGCCAACGCGCAGTCCTATCTGACGCTGGTTGGCTTGCACAGCACCCTGATGATCTTCATGGCGTCGGCCGCGATCATCGGCCCCTTCGGCAACTACTTCGTGCCGATCATGATCGGCACTCGCAACATGGCATTCCCGCGCCTCGAGGCGCTGACGTTCTGGCTCCTGCCGCCGGCCGGGCTGATCCTGCTCTCGACGGTGTTCCTGGGCGGCTTCACCACCGGCTGGACGGGCTACGCGCCGCTCGCCGACCAGAACGTGCTCGGCATGGACTCGTACCTCATGGGCTTCGCGCTGATCGGCCTCTCCATCGGTCTGTCAGGGCTGAACATGATCGCGACGATCATGACCAAGCGCGCCCCCGGGATGCCTCTGAGCCGGATGCCGATCTTCGTGTGGTCGGTGCTCGTGACGTCGTTCCTTGGTGCCCTGGCATCGCCGGCGCTGATCGCCGCGGTGCTGATGGAGATCTTCAGCCGTACCTATCAAACGACGTTCTTCGTTCCTGCGGGCGGCGGTTCCCCTTACTTGTGGGAGAACCTTTTCTGGTTCTTCGGCCACCCCGAGGTGTACATCTTTGTTATCCCGGCGTTCGGCCTGGTCATGGAAATGCTCCCGGTATTCACGCGGAAACCGCTCTGGGGGTATCGCGTTGGAGTAGGCGGCATGGTCGGCGTTGGTCTGCTGAGCTTCGTGGTCTGGCAGCACCATCTGTTCGTGAGCGGCCTCGCGCCGTCGCTGCGGCCCTTCTACATGTTCTCCACCGAGATGATCTCGGTGCCGACCGGCATCATCTATCTCGTGTCGCTGGGAACGCTCTGGCGTGCTCACACACGGTTCAGCGCCCCGATGCTGTTCATCTTCGGGTTCTTCTTCAACTTCCTGATCGGCGGGTTCACGGGCGTGTTCCTCTCTGACGTTCCGAGCGACTTCTCGCTCCACGCCAGTTACTTCGTGCAGGCGCACTTCCATTACACGATCATGGGAGGGGAGGTATTCGCGCTGATGGCGGCGATCGTCTACTACCTCCCGAAGATGACCGGTCGCACCATGGACATCAAGCTCCTACGGTTCCAGTTCTGGGCGGTCTTCCTCACCTTCAACGGCACGTTCATCTCGCTGATCGCCGTGGGGATTCTCGGGATGCCGCGCCGGGTTATCAGCTACGCGGCGTACCTGCAGCCGCTCAACGACAGTGCGTCGATCTTCGCCCTCGCGCTGGGCTTGTCGATGGCACTCTTCCTCGGGATCCTCATCTGGGAGGTCGTCATCAAGCAGCGAGTTGCGGCCGCCAACCCGTGGGAGTCTCTCGGGGTCGAATGGCAGGTGCCAACGCCGGTGCCCACGTTCAACTTCGATCGGGTGCCAACTTCGTGGTCGCTACCGTATGACTACGACACCGGCAAGCCCGCCGCGGAATTCGAACCCGCTGTACCCGCACTGAGTGGAGCCTGAGCATGAGTGACGTCAGTCCCACCGGACTCACCGCCATCGACGACGTGGAAGGCGGAGGGCGAACGCTCGTCTTCAGCTCCCGGCTCGTCATGGCTGCGAACACGACCCTCCAGTTGAGCCTCCTGTTCGCGTTCCTCTATCTGCGGGCGAACAACTTCGGGGGCATGTGGCACCCGAGCGGCGTCGGCACGCCTCCTCAGGTGCTCGCGCTCATCTCGCTCGCGTTTCCGGTGATTGGCGTTATCGTGCTGTGGGGGGCGTGGAGCGCGGTGAGCAAGTCGGGAGGATCGAGTTCCCTCAACGGTCTGCTCGGGCTGGCTCTGGTGGCGGCCGTCCTCACTGGAGCAGTGCGCATCCTGCTCATGTACCAGTTCAACTGGACGCTCGATGCGGCCGGGACGTATGCGGACATCGCGACCCTGTGGTATGCAGTTCTGCTGGCAGAGTTCATCGGCGTCGGGCTGTGGATGCTCAGCCTCGTCATGGGGCACCTGCGCGGCACAGATCGGCTGAGCCCATCGCACGCGCGAGCCATCTTGGAGCAGTGGACGTACATCACCGGCGCGTCCATCGCGGTGTACCTGCTGGTCCAGTACGTCACGTAGGCCGGCATGTTCTGGCCTCCGCTCCTCGACTGGAGCTTCGAACCAGTACCGATCGTAGGCTGCGCGACAGCAGCCTACCTGTACTGGCGTGGGCGTCGGTCAGCGTCGGCGGCGTTGGGTCGGGGAGCAGGGTGGGACAACGGCGACACGGCGTTCACGTTGGGGATCGCCGCGCTGCTGCTGTCACTGGTGTCGCCCCTTTCGTCCTTCGACACCACCCTGCAGTGGGATCACATGGTGCAGCACGTCCTCCTGCTGCTCGTGGCGCCGCCGCTCATCCTGCTTGCGGATCCATTCCGCACCGCCTGGGCGGGGTACCTCGCCGCTCAGGGGCGGCCGATCGACGTGGAGGGGACATGGCCCGCCAGTGTCATGCGCGTCCTGCATTCGGGTTCGAAAGCCGCGGCCGTGGTCGTGATCACCTTCAGCGTCGACCTGCTGGTGTGGCATCTGCCGCCCATCTACAACGCAACCCTTCGGATTGCGTCAGTGCACGATCTCGAACACCTCACGTTCCTGGTGGTCGGCCTGTTGTTCTGGGATCAGGTGATCAGCCCGATCCAGGCAACCGGCCGGCTGACGTTGCTCGGCCGCGCAGTCGTGGTGCTCATCGGGATGTTCGTGAGCTGGGGTCTCGCCATCGTCATCGGCTACGCCACCCATCCGCTCTACGCATACCCGGCCCCCACCGGCGGCCTCAGCCTGCTCGCTGACCAGGAGATCGCCGCGGGCGTGATGTGGGTTCCCGGAGGGACACCATTTCTGATTGCACTGCTCTACCTGGGAATCAGGTGGTTCGAGGTGGACGATCGCTCGGCAGCGACGGCGGCGGTGGTGCGGCCGTGACGAGCAGGCGGCGCCTGGTGCTCTTATGCATCGTTGCGTTCGGCGTTGCGGGTTGCGGAGCGAGCCCTCCGGCGTCGCCGCCACCTCTGCAGGTCACCGCCTCCGGCGGTCCCACGCTGACCGGAAAGGATGTCCACATCACCTCATTCCGCGGCCATCCCGTCGTCATGATCTTCTGGGCCTCGTGGTGCGGCCCTTGCCACGATGAGCAGCCGTCGCTGAACGCCGCGTACGGGAAGTGGTCTGCTCGCGATGTCGCGTTCTTGGGCGTCGATCTGCGCGACACCACACGTCCTGCACTGGCCTTTCAATCGCAATACAAGGTGCCCTATCCCAGCATCGCCGACGTCAACGCGACCCTCGCGGTCGAGTACCGTATCCCTTCGGCACCGGCACTGGTCTTTCTCAACACGCAGGGCAAGGTCGCCGATGTCGTCCTGGGAGCACTCGGGACCATGAGCGTGACCGATTTCAATGGGGAGATCGCGACGCTCCTGGGCAAGTCACCGGCAGCGAGCGCGTAGGAGCGGACATGCAGACCAGCGCAGACATTGTCCTGAGCCCACCAGACGCCCTTGGCGCGTCGGGTGGTGCCGACAGAGTCGCGCGCGCCACGTCAAGCCACCTGCGCGCAACCGCTCGCGACTACATCAGCCTCGCCAAGCCGCGAATCATCGTCCTGCTGCTCATCACAGAGATCGCGACCATGGTCATCGCGGCCCGTGGCATCCCCTCGCCTGCGCTGCTGTTCTGGGCAGCGCTTGGCGGCGCGCTAGCATCGGGGGGATCGGGGGCGATCAACTGCTGGTACGACCGTGACATCGACCGGGTCATGGCGCGCACGTGCAGCCGGCCGCTGCCTTCAGGGCGCATCCTGCCCTGGCAGGCGCTCACGTTCGGCGTCTCGCTCATCGGGGCATCTGTGGTGGTGTTCAGCGTCGCGGTGAACACGCTGGCGGCGGCACTCGCCCTGGCAGGCGGCCTCTTCTACGTCCTCATCTACACCATGCTGCTCAAGCGCAGGACGCCACTCAACATCGTGATCGGCGGCGCCGCCGGCGCGTTTCCGCCGCTGGTTGGATGGGCCGCTGTCCAGGGCAACATCGGCTGGCCGGCCTTCGTGCTGTTTGCGCTGGTCTTCCTCTGGACGCCGCCGCACTTCTGGTCACTGGCGCTGCTGCTGCGCCGCGACTACAGGAACGCGAGCGTGCCGATGCTCCCCGGGATCATCGGCACAGCCAGGACCCATCGCAGGATTCTGCTGTACCTCGTCGCGTTGATCGGGGCGAGCCTCCTCCCCGGGCTCATGCTCGGGATCGGCTACACGGTTGGCGCTGCAGCGCTTGGCGGCTGCTATCTGGCCCTGGCGTTGTGGGCTCGAGCCAAGGCGACATCACACGCAGCTGCACTCCTGTTCCACTACTCGCTGGCGTATCTCGCTCTCATTTTCGTGGTGGGTGCGGTGACCGCCGTGGTGATCGGGTAGGCGGGACGTTCCATTGGCCGCGACGATGCTGAGCGCCGAGAGCGCCGGTAACCGGATCGTCCGCAGCCCCGGCCGTTGATGATCGCGTTCAGCGTTTGGCGAGCGTCTGTCGCAGCCGGCGCTGCATTCGCCAGGCGCTCCGCACGACCGGGAACCCCGGAAGCGCACGGAGTCGCGCGAGCTGGCGAATGGCCTCGGCACGCTCGCGCTCTGCCTCGGCGAACTGGCGCGACCTCGCTGCAACGACCTGCCACGACAGTCGCAACTTTCCCGCCAGCACGGCGGGCTCGGCTGTTGCCGACGATCGGCGCAGCACGAAACCGAATTCGAACCCCTCGGGTTCGTCGGCGACGAACATCGCGTCGAGCAGATCCCATCGCATCCCCATTTCGAGAACCGTGTACTCGAGTACCGGCAGGACCTCATCCTCCGACCAGCAGTGAACATGGATGGATCGCTGCCGGTGCAGGTCGAACTCTTCGCGCTGCTGCTCTGGCGTCCATGTCGGATCCCAGACATCCGTCTTGCGCAGGTAATCCTCGATGTGCTCGTCGCTGACAACCGTGACCCGATCACGGTGATCCGCGATGAGATGCGCCAACGGTGTTGGTGATCTCTTCCGATCGAATGTGTATCGGCGATCTGGAAGGAACACGAGGAAGACGGCACCTGGTTTCAAGACCCGGTGGATCTCCGCGATCTGGGTGAGCGGGTCGGCGAGATGTTCGAGCAGGTGGCTTGCGATCACGAAGTCCTGACTCGCGTCCGCAAGTGATGCGAGTCCATCGACGTCGAGGTTGGCCACGATGTCGGGCCGGGTGAAGGTCGCGCCGGCCTCGACATTGGTGAAGAGCGCCACGTTCTCCTCAGGCTGCCATCGGTCCACGTACCGCACCGAGACACCAGGGAAGAGGATCGGCATCGGATGATGGCCCGGGCCCAGCTCGACTCCTGAACCATTGAGAAATCGCGTGAGCAACGCACGTGGTGTTGGGCTCACGTCGGGGGTGCTGGTCATCGCCGTCGCCCAATCATGAGGCCGGCGCGCGGGATCGCGATCGTAGCCGTGAGCTGCGCGACGGCCAGCCCGGCTCGCGGTGAACCGGACCTGGCCGCGATGTCGCTGTCAGTGGCCGAGAGCGGCCGACGCTTGCGTATCCATCGTTGCCTCGATCGTCGAGACGTTCGAGCTGCTCGGATTCTGCAGGAACTGCAGCAGGTCAGCCCACATCTTCGGCTCCCAGCTTCCCTGGAGGTCGTCGAGGCTGAAGACGAAGCTGCTTGCGTTGACCAGCGCGGTCGCGTCCGCCTGGGAGACCGGATCCGGGTAGGTACTCGGCTTGACCTGGTTGTTCGGGGTTGCGAAGCCGCCGAGATGCGCCCAGATGGTGCCCCCCTCGGGACCGGCCAGGTATTTGATGAGCGCGATTGCTTGCGGCGACGACTTCAGCATCATCGCGACGTCACCGGCTCCCTGGATGGCTGAGTTGTTGGCGCTATCAGCTGCCGGTGCCGGGAACGGGAAGAAGTCGAAGCAGGGGGTCTTTGATGCATCGGCGGTGCAGGCTGCTCCGCCCGCGCCGGTGGTTCCCGGCGAGTAGTTGGCGGAGTTACCGGTGATCTCGCTGACGACGAAGTCGCCTTCGAACACCATCGCCGCCTGAGGTTGGGCCGGCGGCTTCGGAAACACCTTGTCCACGCAGGTCGGGTAAGCGTTGGAGAGCGCGCCCTGGAGTCCGCCGAGGAGGTACGACGGCTGGCTGAAGAGCTGGCCGAGCGTCGTGAATGCCGTGGTCACCGTCGGGTCCGTCCACTTGAGGGCATGGGTCGCGAGCTTGCCGTATGCAGCCGCACCGGCGGTCTTGAGATAGACGTTCTGCCACATGTCGGCGACCGGCCAGCCGACGTCGGTGCACAGCGAGAAGGGTGTGGTGCCCGCGGCCTTCAGCTGCGCTGCGTCGGTGAGCAGCTGCTCCCACGTGGTCGGTGGCGACGAGATGCCGGCGGCGGTGAACAGTGCCGGGTTGTACCAGATGGTGTTCTTGTTCGCGCCCTTGAACCAGACCCCATATTGCTTGCCGTTGTAGCTCGCGAGCGTGTTCCACGCTGCACCGAAGTTCGATGTCAGGCCACCGAGGACGCTGGTGAGATCCTTGATGGATCCAGCTTTCGCCAGGCTGTCGAGCGTTCCCGGATCGGGGACGAGTGCGACGTCCGGCGGTGAACCGCCCGATACCGCGGCGGTCAGGGCCGTGTCCATGTTGTTGCCCTTGCCCTGGTAGTTCACTGTGATACCGGTTTCCGACTCGAATGGCGCCAGCGCCGCCTGGAAGTCCTTCTGCTCCTGCGCGGTCCACTCCGCCCAGAGGGTCACGGCCCCACCGATCTTCGCGCTCGATGATCCGGAACTCGATGGTGAGTTCGACGTGGACGTCGAACCGCATGCTGTCGCGATTCCCAGGACTCCGGCCGTCACCACCGCCAGTTTGCCCAGCGTGCTGACCTGCGTCATAAAGGTTCTCCTCAGAGGTTCAGAGCCGTCCCCGGCCCCCGCCGATCGGTGCGTAATGCACCTGTGTACTCCACCTGTACTCGAAACGCAACACCATCAGATCGGTTTTCATCCCAATGGGTGATCCGTGGTTGCGGTCGCGGGTCTGTGGACGTAGCATCACCGGCACTGTGATGAGGGCCTGACGTGGCGGTTGCCGTTCCGACCTCCGACCCCGCGCCCTCCGCGCCAGCAGGCGAGATCCTCCCGACAGCGAGCAAGCCCGCCGGCGGCGGCGGATTCCGCAGTCACCTCGGATCGCTGCTGTTCCTCCTCCCGGGGGCTGTCTGGCTGCTCTTGATCGTCGTGTATCCGCTGATCGCCACGGTGGTGCGCAGCCTGTTCGATGCCAGCGGCCAGAACTTCATCGGTCTCGGCAACTACAAGTCCGTCTTCTCGACGACGGACATCATCGTCTCCCTGAAGAACAACGTCGTGTGGGTGGTGCTGTTCCCGTTCCTGGTCACGTTCTTCGGCCTCGTGTTCGCGGTGCTGACCGAGCGTATCCGGTGGTCGACCGCGTTCAAGACGATCGTCTTCATGCCTCTCGTCTTCAGTGCGACCGCAGCAGGCCTGACCTGGGCATCGATCTTCTTCATCGATCCGCACACCGGCATGGTCAACGCGACCGTCCAAGGCGCCGCCAACGCCATCAATCCCCCCGGTCTGTATCCGATCGATGTGTCGGCGGGCCAGTCCGTCTCGGCGCTCGCTGCCACCAACGTCCAGGTTGGCCCAGATGGCACCCTGGAGAGCAAGACGAGCGTCAGCGCCGGGGGGACGATCGAACTCGGCCTCATCGGCATCAGCCCGACAACGCTGCAGCAAGACGGCGCGGTCGCTGCCGGGGTCCCCACCACGTCAGCAGGAGCCATCACTGGCGTCGTGTGGCGCGACTTCTCTCCGACCCATCCAACCCAGCGAGGCCAGGTCTTCCCGGACGAGGACGGGGTCGCGGGCATGCACGTCGCGCTCCTGGGGTCCGGTGGATCCTCCACGGCGACGACGACGACGGCTGCCAACGGGACCTTCACGTTTGCCAACGTCGGCTCGGGCGATTTCCGGGTGCAGATTACCGCAGCTAACTTTCGCGCCGGCTTCAACGGGATCTTCTTCCTCGGCACCCAGTCACTGACGCCGACGAGCACCTTGAGTCCGACGATGCAGGCGATCTTGAGCCTGCCGATCGTCGACATCGCCATGATCATCGCCTACCTCTGGATCTGGGCTGGGTTTGCGATGGTGGTCATCGGTGCCGGGCTCGCAGCGTTGAATCGGGAGGTCCTCGAGGCTGCTCAGATCGACGGCGCAAGCGAGTGGCAGACGCTGCGCAGAGTGACCGTCCCGATGCTGCGACCTGTGCTCGTGGTCGTGTTCGTGACGATGCTCATCAACGTCCTCAAGATCTTCGACATCATCCTGAACATGGCCGCGCCCTCATCCCAGGCCGGCGCCGCCACCCTCGCGGTGGACATCTACAACGACTTCTCGAGTCCGACCGGAGAGGGGCTTGCTGCAGCCCTCGCCGTGGTGCTGTTCGTTCTCGTCGTCCCCGCCATGCTGTTCAACCTCAAGAGGATCCGCGGATGAGTGTCCAGGCTGCGTCGTTGCCGGTCACCGCGCCGGCGGAAAAGCAGCGGCGATCGCGACTGCGCCCATCGCGAATCGTCATCAACGTCGTGCTCGCCGCGATCGCGATCTTCTGGCTGGTGCCGTCGGTGGGGATCTTCATCATCTCGCTACGGCCCAACAGCGCATTCGAACAGTCCGGCTGGTGGACGGTATTCACGGCGCCCGCACAACTCACCTTCAGCAATTACCAATATCTCTTCTCCGCGGGATTCAAGCCAGGAGGTGTCCTCGATTCCCTGACGACCTCGATCGCCATCACCGTCCCGGTGACCATCCTGGTCACGCTCATCTCCAGCCTCACCGCATACTCACTCGTCTTCGGGAGATGGCGCGGGCGGACGCTGGTGTTCCTGGTCATCGTCGCGCTGCTCGTCCTGCCGTTGCAGATGGCATTGATCCCGGTAGCCAGCCTCTACAAGATCTTCGACAACGCGACCGGCCTCCAGTTGTTCGGTTCGGTGATCGGTACGATCGTCTTTCACGTCGCCTTCGGCCTGCCGTTCGGCATCTTCCTGATGCGCAATTTCTATTCGGGCATCCCGCATGACCTGCTCGAGGCGGGACGGATCGACGGGGCGGGGGAGTGGACGCTCTTCCGCAGAGTCGTGATGCCGATTGGTATTCCCGCACTGGCGTCCCTCGCCATCTTCCAGTTCATCTGGGTCTGGAACGACCTGCTGGTTGCCCTCATCTTCCTGTCGGGCAACCCCCACGGGACTCTGACGCTGTTCCTCTACGGGCAGACTCGTGCTCTCGCCAACAACTATTACGTCATCTCGTCGGGTGCGATGATCTCGATCGTCATTCCACTGATCGTGTTCTTTGCCTTCCAGCGATATTTCGTCCGTGGCGTGCTCGCCGGGGCGGTCAAATGAGGAGCGTGTCATGGCCGGCGTAGTCCTTGATGAGCTGACCAAGCGTTACGACGGCGGCGCGCTCGCGGTCGACAAGCTGAACCTCGACATCGGTGATGGTGAGTTCGTATGCCTGGTCGGGCCGTCGGGATGTGGCAAGACCACCGCGCTACGCATGATCGCCGGGCTCGAGGAGATCACCAGCGGCCAGGTACGGATCGGGGATCGCGTGGTCAACAACCTGCCGCCACGCGATCGCGACATCGCCATGGTCTTCCAGAGCTACGCGCTCTATCCGCACATGAGCGTGCGCGACAACATGGCCTTCGGGTTGCAGTTGCGCAAGACCCCGAAGGCTGACATCGACAAGGCGGTGATCGAAGCAGCGCGCATCCTCGACCTCGAGCGTTTCCTCGACCGTAAGCCAGGGCAGTTGTCGGGCGGACAGCGCCAGCGCGTCGCGCTCGGGCGCGCGATCGTGCGCGATCCGGCCGTGTTCCTGATGGACGAGCCGCTGTCGAACCTGGATGCGAAGTTGCGTGTCCAGACGCGCGCGGAGATTGCGCGCATGCACACACGCCTCCAGGCCACGATGATCTATGTCACCCACGACCAGGTTGAGGCGATGACCATGGGGGACCGGATCGCGGTCATCAGCGAGGGCGTGCTCCAGCAGGCGGGAAGTCCCCAGGAACTCTACGAACTCCCCCAGAACCGCTTCGTGGCGGGCTTCATCGGCTCGCCGTCGATGAACTTCATCGATCTCAAGGTCTCGCAGGACTCTGGTGCCGTCCGCCTCAGTGGCGAAGGCGCTGAGATGCGGCCGGACGATACCCAGTCCGCACTGCTGCGCGACCTCGGTCTTGACCTGGTGTCCGTCGGATTCCGGCCAGAGCACCTCGACGTCGCTCCCCTCAGCGGCCCGGGTCTCAAGGTCACCGTGGTCGTCGATGTTGTCGAGTTCCTCGGGAACGACGAGCTCATCCATGGCTCCAGCGCCGGCCGGGACGTGGTGGCGATCATCAACGCCGACAACACCCTCAAGGTGGGCGAGTCGGTCACGCTGTCGACAACGCCGCGACGCCTCCACCTGTTCAACCCTTCGACCGGGCTCCGGGTCGCCAAGGATGGCGCGCCGGCCGGTGGCGGGGTGGGGGCGCCCAGCTCGACAGCCTAGGAGCGCTCTCCAGATCTGGATTGTGCTACAATCTGCGACAGGACCAATCCTCCTGGAGCAATCGATATGGCACGAACAGTCTGGCTCACGCTGCGAGCCCTCGACGGTCTGGAGACCGGCCGGCCATGCCGCGCGTGCGGCGCGCCGATCGCCCAACAGGATGCGTTCGGCACCAGCGAAGGCGTCTGCCACCGCTGCCGCGAGCGGGCGGACGCGAACGCGAACGCATAGCCTCGCGCTCTCGGACGTTCCCCAGGCGACTCGGCGATGCGGATGACCGCCATCCGCCGCCAGACGACCTCTCGAGTTGAGACGCTTGAGGACGAACTCGAGCGCCGCGTGCTCGAAGGGCGCTTCAAGCCGGGGGAGCATCTCGGCGAGATCGCGCTCGCAGAGGAGTTCGATGTCGGGCGGAATACCCTGCGTGCCGCGTTCGACGGTCTGGCCGGGCGGGGCCTGCTGGTCAAGTCACGGAACCGCGGCGTCTTCGTTCGCGCGCTCACTGCCCACGACCTCGCCGAGATCTATGAACTGCGGACCGCCCTCGAAGTACAGGCGTCGCGCATGCTCGCCGCGCGCAGGGTTGTCCCTGCCGGCGCCCGGACCGCACTCGCGCAGCACCACCGCCTCAGCGCTAACTCCTCACGGCGCATCGTCGTGGAGGCTGATCTCGCCTTCCATCGCGCGCTCGTCATCGGGACCGGGAACGCGCGACTGACGCGCGCACACAAGAACCTCGAGGTCGAAATCCTCTTGTGTCTCGCACAGCTGGTGCAGGGGTATGCGACGGTCAGCCAGCTCGCCGATGAGCACGGTGCGCTGCTCGAAGCCATCGAAAAGGGTGAGCCGTCGACGGCGGAGAGCGTCACCCGTCACCACCTGGAGAACGCCACGTCGTGGCTGATCGAACACGCGACCACGCGCGACGACGGTCTTTACGCGCTCGCCCGGCCGGCTCCGATCGTGTCGAGTGACCTCGGGTAGACCTCGTCGATCAGCGGGCTTGACAGGACGAAGTCGGCGGTCGCCCGGTTGCAGGCCATCGGGATGTTGTGCACGACCGCAATGCGGAGCAGTGCCTTCACGTCGACGTCGTGGGGATGCGGCTCAAGGGGATCCCAGAAGAAGATGATCACGTCGATCCGCCCTTCAGCGATCGCTGCGCCGACCTGTTGATCTCCGCCGAGCGGACCGGTCAGGAAGCGATGAACGGGCAGCCCCAACTCGTTGGCGACCATCGACCCGGTGGTGCCGGTGCCAAGGAGATCGTGGCGCGCAAGAGTGTCGCGGTTGAAGCGTGCCCACTCGAGCATGTCGGCTTTCTTGTTGTCGTGTGCGATCAGCACGATCTGCTTTCGTTTTGGGCCTGAACGTGGCATGGTTCGCCTCCCGCTGAGCTGCTGCGAGTTCCTCAGAAATTGTGTCACAATCTGCCGGGGGCCCAGCAGCCGCAGCCTTCGATCCTGTCCGTTCGCGGCGTGCGAGATCCGGGCACGGGCGCATCTCGTGGGTTGGCTCCGCGCCGCGCTGACGTGCGGCCCTGCCAGACTCACGGGGTGATCGAGGCGGCGTCATAGCGACGACCAGCGGCGCAGCGCGCACCGTCACGCCGGCTCGAGGCAGCCGCGGCGACGGCTACAAGTGGATCGCGCTCTCCAACACCACGGTCGGCGTCCTGCTGGCAACCATCGATGCCTCGATCATGCTGATCGCGATGCCGGACATCTTCCGTGGCATCGGACTCAACCCGCTCGATCCGGCGAACAGCTTCTACCTGCTCTGGATGATCCTCGGGTTCCTGATCGTGAGCAGCGTGCTCGTGGTTGGGCTGGGCCGCCTCGGTGACATCGTCGGTCGGGTGCGCATCTACAACCTCGGCTTCGTCATCTATACCGGCGCGTCGTTGCTGCTGACCATCGACTGGATGACGGGGCCGGCGGGCGCGATCTGGCTGATGGTCTTCCGTGTCGTGCAGGGCATCGGCGCCGCGTGCCTCATCGGCAACTCTGCCGCGATTCTCACCGATGCCTTCCCGGTGAATCAGCGCGGCCTGGCACTCGGCATCAACAACATCGCGGGCATCAGTGGGGTCTTCATCGGGCTCGTGCTCGGCGGCCTGCTCGCGCCGATCAACTGGCGGTTGGTGTTTCTCGTCTCCGTGCCCTTCGGTCTATTCGGCACCGTCTGGGCGTACCTCAAGCTGCAGGAGCGCGGGGTCCGGCGGCGCGTCCCGATCGACTGGCTCGGCAACCTCACGTTCGCGATCGGCTTGATTCTCGTGATGATCGGCATCACCTATGGAATCGAGCCATACAAGACCGATCCGATGGGGTGGACGAGCCCCTTCGTGCTCTCGACGCTGGCCCTCGGGACAGCGTTCCTGACAGCCTTTGCGCTGATCGAGGGTCGGGTCGAAAACCCGATGTTCCGTCTCGGCCTCTTCCGCATCCGCGCTTTCACCTTCGGGACACTCTCGAGCTTTCTTGCCGCCGTCGGGCGCGGCGGGCTGATGTTCATGCTGATCATCTGGCTGCAGGGGATCTGGTTACCCGAGCACGGTTACAGCTTCACGTCGACACCGCTGTGGGCGGGCATCTACATGATCCCGCTGACCGTCGGATTCCTCCTCGCAGGTCCCGCATCCGGCTTCCTGTCCGACCGCTTCGGCTCGCGACCCTTCGCGACCGGGGGGATGATCGGCGCGGCCGCGAGCTTCGCGTTCCTGCAGCTGCTGCCGATCGACTTTCCCTACCAGCTGTTCGCGCTGATCCTCTTCCTCAACGGTCTCTCGATGGGGGCGTTCGCGTCGCCCAACCGCGCGGGCGTCATGAACAGCCTGCCACCAGGTGACCGCGGCGCCGGCGGCGGCATGAACGCGACGTTCCAGAGCTCGGCCCAGGTGCTCTCGATCGGCATCTTCTTCACACTGATGATCACCGGCCTGGCGGCGACACTCTCGACGACCATGACCGCGGGCCTTGAAGCCCACGGGGTCTCGCCATCGGTGGCGGAGCATGTCGGCCACCTGCCTCCCGTCTCGATCCTGTTTGCGGCCTTCCTCGGGTACAACCCCATCCAATCCCTCGTGGGGACGCACGTCCTCTCCCAGCTGTCGGCAGTCAATGCGTCCACGCTGACCGGTCGGCAGTTCTTTCCGGAGTTGATCTCAGGACCGTTCGCCGCCGGGCTGCACCAGGCATTCACGTTCTCCCTGGTGGTGTGCCTGATTGCGGCTGCTGCGTCGTGGTCACGTGGGAAACGTATCGGCACCGCGCAGACGGCGATCGCCCCCGAGCCACCGGAGCTCTGACGCGCCGGCTAGCGCAAGTTGAGCGCTGGTCCCGTCACGGCGAAGGGCACGTGGCCCACCGCGGCGAACAGCACGAAGAGCGCGAGCGCCGCGCCGAGCAACGACACGTCGCGGTAGAAGCTCTGTTCGTGGGTCCGGCGCGCGGCAGGGTCGGTCTGGCTCCAGAAGGGGTGGAAGAGCACCGCGGCCGGCACGAGAAACACTGCGATCATCAAGGAGCCGATGTCAGCCCAGATGCCCGCGACGATGGAGACCGAGGCAAGCAGCAGAAAGACGCCGGCCGGCCATCCGGCCAGGACGGGGATCGGAAGCTTCTTGCCCGATCCCTCGACGTAGCGAGGATGGTTCTTGATGTGTCCCCGTGCCGCGGACACGAAGAGTGCCACGAAGAGAATGCGGCCGAGCAGCAGGATGACTCCGCCGAGCGTGCTCACCGGGCGCGGCTGGACGCGCACCGGTGCGTCAATTCGCGACCCGGAGCAGGATGCGACCACGCCCGTGACCCGTTTCCGAGGCAAGGTGCGCTTGCGCGGCCCCGTCGAGCGGAAAGACCTGGCCGATCTCCGGTCTCAGGTCGCCCGACGCAACGAGCTTTGCCAGCTCCTCGAGAACGGGGTGGGTGTCCGTGGGATGGGTGACAGCTGTGGTGCGAACGCCCTTTGCGGCGGCCGTCTCGGTGTCGGGCATGCCGGCGACGACGACCAGGATGCCTCCCGGCTTGAGTGCGCCCCAGGAGTGCGCTGTGACCTCACCGCCGACGGTGTCGAGCACGACATCCACATCGCGGACGGCGTCTTCGACGTTGACGCTCGTGTAGTCGATCACCTCATCGGCGCCGAGCGACTTGACGAAGGCGACGTTGGCAGTTGAAGCAGTCGCGATCACGTACGCACCCTTCCAGTGGCCGAGCTGGACGGCGATGGAGCCGACGCCGCCGGCCCCACCCTGGACCAGCAGGCGCTGCCCGGCCTCGAGATTGGCCATGTCGAAGAGCGCAGCCCACGCGGTCTCGCCACCGACATGCAGCGGGGCCGCCTGCTCGAAGCTCACACCTTCCGGAATGCGCGCGATCGTTGCGGTCGGCGCGACGGCGAACTCCGCATAGGTGCTGACGCCCCGACCGAAGACTCGGTCTCCGACGGCGAAGGCTGTCACCGCCTCACCGAGGGCCTCGACCGTGCCCGCCACATCGAGCCCGGGAGTATAGGGGAGCGTCACCGGCATGTACTGCTTCAGATATCCGGCACGCAGCTTCCAGTCGATGGGGTTCACGCCCGCGTCGTGGACCCGGATGAGCACCTCGTCCGCCTTGGGGGCGGGACGATCGACCACATCGACAACGAGAACCGAGGGAGGCCCGTACTCATGCAACCGGACTGCGCGCATCGAAGTCTCTGCCGCCATCAGCGTCTACCTCCGGGCCCGAGGTCACGGGCAGGCTAGTAATTCAATAGTAACAATAGATTCTAGCACGCAGGGCTGCGTGGACCCTCATCGACCGCGTCGCGCGAACGTCCGCGGAATACCCCGCGGCCGGCGACTTACAACACCTTGGAGAGGAAGGATCTCGTCCGTTCGTGCTGGGGGTTCGCGAGCACCTCGCGGGGAGTCCCCGCCTCGACGATGACGCCACCGTCCATGAAGACGAGCGAGTCGCCGACCTCGCGCGCGAAGCCCATCTCGTGGGTCACGACGACCATGGTCATGCCGTCCTGGGCGAGGCCACGCATGACGTCGAGGACCTCTCCGACCAGCTCGGGGTCGAGCGCCGATGTCGGCTCATCGAAGAGCATCAGCTTCGGCTGCATCGCCAGGGCACGCGCGATGGCCACGCGCTGCTGCTGACCGCCCGAAAGATGGTTGGGATACACGTCCACCTTGTCCGCCAGCCCGACCCGGTCGAGGAGCGCGCGCCCGCGTTCTTCGACCACTTTCTGGGTCTCGCCCTTGACGCGCATCGGGGCTTCCATGATGTTCTCCAGGGCGGTCATGTGCGGGAACAGGTTGAATCGCTGGAAGACCATCCCGATCTCCGCGCGCTTGCGGCAGACCTCACGGTCCGGCAACTCGTAGATCTTCCCGCCGCGCTCCCGGTAACCGACGAGCTGACCGTCCACCGACAACCGTCCCGCATCGATCTTCTCGAGGTGATTGATGCAGCGCAGGAACGTGCTCTTGCCGGACCCCGACGGTCCGACGATGCACAGCACCTCGCGGGGCGCGACGGTGAGATGGATACCGCGAAGCACCTCGAGACGGCCGTAGCACTTGTAGACAGACTCGGCAAGAACCATCGGGGAAGCCATCAGATGTGGCCTGCAAGGTGAGTCGTGTCGATGGGCAGCGGTTCGAACGGCCCGGTCGGCGGCGGGTCATGGAAGTGGAAGAGCAGTCTCCGGAACCGCTGGAGCGGTGTGGGTGGAAGCTGACGCGAGGCGCCGCGAGCGAAATAGCGCTCCAGGTAGAACTGGCCGAAGGTGAGCACGGAAGTCATCGCGAGGTACCAGATGCTCGCCACGGTGACGAGCTCGATGATGTCGTAGTTGAAGTTCGAGATCTCCTTCTGGATGAAGAACAGCTCGCCCACGGTCGCTATGTACGCGAGCGACGACGTCTTGAGCATGGAGATTGTTTCGTTGCCGGTCGGCGGGATGATCACGCGCATTGCCTGAGGCAGGACGATCCGGCGCATCACGAGCACGCGAGCCATACCGAGCGCTTGGGCGGCTTCGGTCTGGCCCGTGTCCACGGAGATGATGCCGGCGCGGACGATCTCCGCCATGTACGCGGCCTCGTTGAGGCCCAGGCCCAGGATTGCCGCGAGGAACGGCGTGATGATCTTGTTGGTCTGGCCCACCCACACCAGATGGGTGAACGGTATGCCGAAATGGAGAAACGGCAGAATCGAGCCGATCTGAAACCAGAAGAAGATCTGTACCAGCACCGGGGTTCCCCGGAAGAACCAGATGTAGAACCAGCTCACCGACGACACCACCGGGTTCACCGAGAGGCGCATGACCGCGAGGATGACGCCGAGGACGACCCCGATCACCATCGCGATCACGGTCAGCTCCAGCGTGACGAGGACGCCCTGGAGGATTTCCGGATAGAACTGGAACTGGCCGACGACGCTCCATTGCAAACCCGGCGCCGTGGCGAACGTATAGATGACCGCCGCCGCAAACGCGAGCACGACGACGGCTGCCACCCATCGCCACGGATGACGCACCGGGATCGCCTTGATCGCGTCCGGGCGGCGCGCGGCAGGGATCGTCGGGTCGCTGATGGTGTGCTGCCCGGTGGTCATTGGTGCGGGACGTCCCGGTCAGCGCCGGTAGTCGTCTCGGACCGGATCAGTACGACGGCACGCAGGTCTGACCCACCGCGTTGTTGTCGTTGACGCCGACAGCCGAACTCGTGATCGCGCCGTCCTTCACGCCCCACTGGGCGAGGATGCCGGTGTAGAAGTTGTTGCTGATCAGATATTTGAGGGCGTCCTCGACGGCCTGATCAAGCCCGAGCGACTTGACGATCGCGACGCCATACGGATAGACGCTGCACGCCGTTCCGCCGATCTTGAGCTTGCCGCTCTCCAGCTTGACCTGATAGTCGGCAACCGGCTGGTCGGCCCAGCCGAAGTCAGCGCGTCCGGAGAGCAAGGCAGCGTTTGCCTCGGTCTGCGTGTCGAAGGGTTCGACCTTGATGTCCTGCTTGCCGGCGGAGGTGCAGTGGTCGGTGTCGCCGGATATCTTGGCTCCCCCCGGCTGCATGCCCATGTAGCCCCACGCGTCCGCCTCTTCGGTCGTACCGGCCTCGACCGCGACCGAATGACCGCACATGTCCGCAGCGGTTGAGATCGTCGCGCCGCCGACCTTGACGAGCCACGCCTCGCCGGCCTGGTAGTAGGTGATGAAGTCGATGCCCTTGGCCTCGCGGGTCGTGGTGGGCGAGTAGCTCGAGAAGCTCATCTGATACTTGGACGGGCTCTCGAGCAGCGCGGGGATGATGTCCGAGAAGGTGACGTTGTTGATCGTGCAGGCCAGCCCCAGCACTTTGCAGACGTCCTTGGCGACGTCGACGTCCCAGCCGACGATGTTGCCGTTGAGGTCGACGAACTCGTTCGGAGCGTACGACGCGTCGGTGGCGATCTGAATTGGCGCCGCGGCCCTGATGGCCGACGGCACCTCGGCCGCGATTGACGCCTGGGTCGTGGGCGAGGGTGGGCCAGAGCTCGCGGGCGTGGAGCCGCCACTCGACCCGCCGCAGGCGGCCAGGACGGCGGCCGGGACGACGAGTGCGATTCCAGCGCGACGCGATGATGTGACCGTGCGACCCATGTGTGACCCCCAAAGCCCGAGAACTGAATAGGTGGGCGCCATTGTGGACTTTCGCCGCCGCCATGTCCACAGACGCCAGGACCAAAAAGCATCTCGGGTGGTCGATGACCGCCTATTGCCGCAGATGGGAGCTTTTGTTGCGCCGTGAGCGGGTCGCGCGGCAAATACCGGGGTCAAACCGCCGTACATGCCATGCCCACCTCGCACTTGGCTGTGCTTGACCCTTCCCATGGCCGAATGCAAGCATGATGCCGCCGTCGTTTGCCTTTCCTTCCGGGAGGATTTCCATGACGCAGCCGGTCGCGTTGACTATCAACGGAAGGCGGAGGGAGGATCACGTCGAGCCTCGACTCCTCCTCGTGCACTATCTGCGCGAGGTGGCCGGACTGACGGGCACCCATATCGCGTGCGACACAAGTCAGTGCGGGGCCTGCACCGTGCTGATCGACGGCGAGGCGGTGAAGTCGTGCAGCGTCTTCGCTGTCCAGGCGGCGGGCAGGGAGGTGACCACCATCGAGGGGCTCGCCGCGGACGGCATCCTGCACCCGGTCCAGCAGGCGTTCTGGAACGAGCACGGCCTCCAATGTGGTTTCTGCACCCCGGGCTTCATCATGGCGGCCGCCTATCTGCTCAAGCAGAACCCGTCGCCGACTGACGACGAGATCGTGCGTGGGCTCGAAGGCAACCTCTGCCGCTGCACCGGCTACGAGAACATCAAGAAGGCCGTGCGCTCCGCGTCGGAGGCGATGAGCGGGAAGGCCGACGGCGTGTCCGGTGAGCTAGTCGGATCCGCCGCAGTTCCGGTGGAGGGCTGACGATGGCTGTCACGTCCATGATCGGCGCTCGCATCCAGCGCCGTGAGGATCCGAAGCTCATCACCGGGCACGGGAACTTCATCGACGACGTGAGTCTGGTGAACATGGCGCACATGTCGGTGGTGCGCAGCCCGCACGCGCATGCGCGCATCCGCTCGATTGATACGTCACGCGCCCTGGCCTCGAAGGGAGTCGTCGCGGTGCTCACCGCTGCCGACTTCAAAGGTGTCATCCTCGGGCCGCTCCCGGTGACCAACTCCTTTGTCGCGGACAAGAAGCAGGTGCCCGAGCAGTTCCCCATCGCCGCCGAAGAGGCGGTCTATGCCGGCGAACCGGTCGCCGTCGTCATCGCCGACGACCGCTACCTCGCCGATGACGCCGCCCAGCTCGTCAGCGTCGATTACGAGCCGCTCCCGGCGGTGATGGACCTCGAGAAAGCCATGGAGCCGGGGAGCCCACTGGTCAAGAGTGACCGCCCGGACAACATCGGCTGGGACGCGGCCTTCCCCGCAGGGGACATCGACGCTGCCTTCGCCGAGGCTGACTTCGTCCTGAAGGAGCGAATCGGGCAGCAGCGGGTGTTCCCGACCGCGATGGAGACGCGCGGGTGCGTCGCCGACTACGTGCCCTACGACAACCGATGCACGCTCTGGACGTCCACGCAGGTGCCCCACTTCATCCGGCTGTTCGTCGGCGGCGCGCTCGGTGTCCCCGAGTCGCAATTCCGGGTCGTCAGCCACGATGTTGGTGGCGGCTTCGGCGCCAAGCTGCGTCCGTACCCGGAGGAATATCTCGCGACCGCGGCGTCAAAGATCACCGAGCGACCGGTCAAGTGGATCGAGGATCGCACCGAGAGCCTGCAGGCGACAACGCACGGACGCGGGCAGATCTTCGACGTCGAAGTGGCGGCGAAGCGTGACGGGACGTTGCTCGGTCTCAAGTTCACGCAGCTGCTCGACATCGGCGCGTATCACGGTGTGTTCAGTGCGTTCCAGGTGGTCGCGTGCCTGCTCGGCGGCGGCTGCTACGAATGGAAGGCGATCAACGCGCGGAGCATCGGGATCTTCACGAACCGGATGTCGACAGACCCGTATCGCGGCGCCGGTCGCCCCGAGGCGACCCACCTTGTCGAGCGCGTTGTCGACCTGGTCGCTCGCGAGATCGGGATGGATCCGGCCGAGGTGCGGCGGAAGAACTTCATCACAGCATTCCCCCACACCAACAACTTCGGACTCGTGTACGACTCCGGGGAGTACGAGAAGTCGCTTGACCGCGCCATGGCCAACATCGACTATCCAGCGTTGCGCAAGCGCCAGGAGGAGCTGCGCGCACAGGGGCGGTACACGGGGATCGGGTTCAGCACCTACGTCGAGATCTGCGGCCTCGGCCCAAGCTCGGCAACGGCGCCTGCCGCGGGCATCGCGCTCGTCGAGTCGTCCATGGTGCGCGTGCATCCCGCCGGGTCGGTCACGGTGTCCGTCGGCACCCACGCCCACGGTCAGAGTCACGAGACGACGTTCGCGCAGATCGTCGCCGATACGCTCGGCGTCCCCTACGACTCCGTCGAGATCCGTCACGGCGACACGGGCGACACACCGTTCGGCTACGGCACCTACGGTTCGCGGAGCCTGGCGGTCGGCGGCATGGCGATCATGGCGTCGTGCCATAAGGTCGTCGAGAAGGCGAAGAAGCTCGCCGCCCACGCGTTCGAGGCATCCGAGGAGGACATCGTCGTCGACCATGGACGCTACTTCGTCCGGGGCAACCCCGGCGAGGCGAAAGCGTTGGCAGAGCTTGCATTTGCCTCATACGGCGCCGGTCTGCCCGAGGGCATGGAGCACGGGCTCGAGGCGGTGTCGTATTTCGACCCGCCGAACTTCGTGTGGCCGTTCGGCTGCCACATCTGCGCGGTCGAGGTCGACCCCGAGACCGGTGCGGTCAGCATCGACCGCTACGTCGCCGTCGACGACTGCGGCAACGTGATCAACCCGATGGTCGTGGATGGCCAGCTGCACGGCGGGATCGCGCAGGGCATCTCGCAGGCGCTGTTCGAGGAGGTCCAGTACGACGACGCGACGGGGCAGATGCTCACCGGCACCATGCTCGACTACCTCATCCCGACGATGGCGGAGATGCCCCACTTCGAGTTGGATCGCACGGTGACACCGAGCCCGACCAACGAGCTGGGCGTCAAGGGCATCGGCGAAGCGGGAACGATTGCATCGAGCATCGCGGTGATCAATGCGATCACCGATGCACTGGCACCGTTCGGTATCAAACACGTGGAGATGCCGGCCCGTCCGGATCGCCTCTGGTCGATGATCAAGGAGGCACGTGCATGATCACCGCGGCATTCGAGTACGCGCGACCGGGCTCGGTGGACGAGGCGCAGTCACTGCTGACAAAGTACGGCGCTGACGCGAAGGTCATCGCCGGTGGCCAGAGCCTCATCCCGCTCATGCGCCTCCGGCTCAGCCAGCCGACGGCACTCATCGACATCCAGGGGATCCCTGGACTGAAGGAGGTGCGCCGCGACGACGGATTCGTCGAGATCGGTGCGCTCGTGCGCCACGTCGACATCCAGCGCAATGCGACGCTCCGCGAGACGCTTCCGCTCCTCGTCGAGATGGCCAATGACGTCGGGGACAGCCAGGTCCGCAACCTCGGGACCATCGGCGGGGTGATCGCCCACGGCGATGCCGCAGGCGACTACAACAGCCTCGCGCTGATGCTCGATGCCGAGATTGTCACCAACAAGCGTCGCCATCAGGCGCGCGACTTCTTCCGCGACATCTTCACCACCGCGCTCGAACACGATGAGGTCGTCACAGCCGTTCGCTTCCCGGTGTCGACCGGGAGATTCGCCTACACGAAGTTCCGCCGGCGGCTGTACGACTGGGCCATCGCCGGTGTCGCGGTGCAGGAGTCGGGATCCTCATGGCGGGTCGGCTACGTGAACCTGGCGAGGACCCCGCGCCGAGGGGCAGCAGTCGAGCGCGCGCTCGCGGGCGGAGCTTCGGCCGCGGATGCCGCCGCCCAAAGCGGATCGGACATCGACCCGACGGGCGACGTCCGGGCGACCGCCGAGTACAAGCGCCATCTTGCCGAGGTGCTGACCGCTCGGACCCTGCAGCAGGCGACAATGGCCGCTTGAAGCGGATCAGTCACTGGATCGGTGGCCAGGTAGTCGAAGGGACCTCGGGCAAACAGGGTCCCGTCTTCAACCCGGCCACCGGCCGCCAAACCGGCGCCGTCGACCTCGCCTCCGCGGCCGAGGTCGACGCCGCCGTCGAGACCGCGGCGGGAGCCTTTCGGGAGTGGCGGGCGGCTTCGCTGTCGCAGCGCACGACCGTGCTCTTCGCATTCCGCGATCTGCTCGACAAGCACCGCGACGACCTCGCTGCGCTCATCACGTCGGAGCACGGGAAGGTCATCTCCGACGCCAGGGGCGAGGTGGCGAGGGGCATCGAGAACGTCGAGTTCGCATGCGGCGTTCCCCACCTGCTCAAGGGAGGCTTCTCCGAGCAGCCGTCGCGCGGAGTCGATGTGTTCTCGATCCGGCAGCCGCTCGGCGTCGTGGCGGGGATCACGCCGTTCAACTTCCCCGCAATGGTGCCGATGTGGATGTTCGCCAACGCGATCGCGTGCGGGAACACGTTCATCCTCAAGCCGAGCGAGAAGGATCCGTCGCCGTCGCTCTTCTTCGCCGATCTGTGGCATCGGGCCGGACTCCCCGATGGAGTCTTCTCGGTGGTGCAGGGCGCGCGCGAGGCGGTGGATCGTCTGCTCGATCACCCCGAGGTCGCAGCGCTTTCATTCGTCGGCTCGACCCCGGTCGCCCGCCACATCTACGAGACGGGCACGCGCAACGGCAAGCGCGTGCAGGCACTGGGCGGTGCGAAGAACCATATGGTGGTCCTGCCCGACGCAGACCTGGAAGCGGCAGCCGACGCGGCGGTGTCGGCCGGTTACGGCTCCGCGGGAGAGCGCTGCATGGCGATCTCCACAGTTGTCGCCGTCGGTGACATCGGCCAGCGGCTGGTCGACGCGATAGCGGCTCGCATTCCCAACGTCAAGGTTGGCGCCGGCGACGACCCGGCATCGGAGATGGGTCCACTGGTCACCCGTGAGCATCGCGACAAGGTCGCGACGTACCTCGAGGAGCAGTCGCTCGGCGGAGCCAGGCTGGTGGTCGACGGCCGGGGCAACACGCCGGACGGCGACGGGTTCTTCCTCGGGCCGTCGCTGGTGGATCGCGTACAGCCCGGCTCGAAGGTGTACGACGACGAGATCTTCGGGCCGGTGCTCTCCGTGGTGCGTGTGGACACCTGCGATGAGGCGATCCGGTTGGTTAATGAGAATCAGTACGGAAACGGCGTGGCCATCTTCACGCGTGATGGGGGTGCGGCGCGCAAGTTCCAGTTCGAGGTGCAGGTCGGGATGGTCGGGATCAACGTTCCCATCCCGGTGCCGGTCGCGTACTACAGCTTCGGCGGCTGGAAGGCGTCGCTCTTCGGCGACACCCATATGTACGGACCGGACGGCATCCACTTCTACACGCGCACCAAGGTCGTGACCTCACGCTGGCCGGAGCCAGGCCCCGGACGGGTCGATCTCGCGTTTCCCAGCAACGCCTGAGCGGATTTGGAGCCCCCTGCTAGGCTTCCGGCGATGACTGAGTGGACGGGAGTGCGGGACAAGCGTGTTCTGATCACCGGCGCCACGCGCGGGATCGGTCTGGCTGCAGCCCAGGCCCTCGCGCGTCGCGGCGCCCGGCTCGCCATCGTTGCCCGCGACGACTCGCGGGCCGCGGCGGCCGTGAAGAGCATCGAAGGGGAGGGGGGAGGCCAGGTGGATGTGCTTCACGCCGACCTGACCTCGCAGGCCTCGGTGCGCACCCTGGCGAAAGAGGCGCTGGAGCGTTACGCGCGTATCGATGTGCTGGTCAACAACGCCGGTGCCATATTCGCCAACCGCGAGCTGACCATCGACGGCATCGAGCGCACCTGGGCACTCAACCACCTCGCGCCATTTCTGCTCACCGACCTGCTGCTCGACCGGATCAAGGCGTCGGCGCCCGCTCGGATCATCACGACGTCCTCCGACGCCCACAAGGGGAAGCTCATCCCCTTCGACGACCTGAATGCGGAGCGCTCCTGGAAGGGCCGGGGCTTCACGCGATATGGCGAGACCAAGCTCGCCAACATCATGTTCACTCGAGAGCTGGCGCGCCGCCTCGAGGGCACCGGGGTCACGGTGTACTGCTTCCACCCGGGGCTCGTCGCGACGGGGTTCAACCGCAACAACGGCGCCCTCATGAGCGCCGCGATGACCGTGATCGCGCCCTTCGCACGCAGCCCCCGCAAAGCCGCGCAGACGTTGGTGTGGCTGGCCGACTCCCCCGACGTCTCGAAGCAGAGTGGTGGCTACTACGAAGACCGCGCACTCGCCGTCTCGAGCCGCCAGGCGCAGGATCCGACACTGGCACGCCGGCTCTGGGAGGTCAGCGAGGCGCAGGTGCGGCCCGCTTCCGTAGCCGGGCCGGGCGTTCCCTGATCAGCGCCGGCCGATGCGCCGGAACCAGGGCTTGCGGCGCCAGGCCAGTTCCCCGGAAAGGGTCTCGTTGCGAATCAACTCGCTGTGCAGCACGGTGACCAGTTCGCGCTCGCGACGAACCGCCTCACGCTGCTCCACGCCGCGCTCGGCGTGCTCGTCCAGGGCGCGAGCGCGCCACATGTCGACCTCACCGGTGAGTGCCGCGACCTCGGCATCGCGCTCCTGGACAACCTCTCGCAACTGGATGATGTCGACGAGGTTGTCCATCGCGAGCAAACGCAGCGCCCGCACGGTGTCCGGGCTGTACGGCTCGTCGACCGTCTCGGTTTGAAACAACGCCTGGGCCAGGCGTTGCTCGCTGCGACCCACGAGGTGGAGCGTCGGGACGTCGTCCTCGACCTCGAGCGCCGGGGGCTCGGGTGCCGGTGTGGGATTCAGCGGAATCCCGATGGTGCCTGTGGGCAGGACTCGAACGGCCATGACGGGCGACCTCCTGGGGAGACGTGGAGTGGGACGACGAGAGTTCGCTTCGGGAAGGCTACAACGGATGCAGCGCCAGTGGCCGCCACACTAGGCTTCCGGCATGCCTGAGAACGACCTCGACGCCTACTGCGCCGCCCACCAGCAGCGCCACGTGGAGGAGCTCATCGAGTTCCTCCGCATCCCCAGCATCTCGGCCGACCCCGCTCATGCCGCAGACGTGCGTCGTAACGCCGAACACCTCGCGGCCGCAGCCCGCACGGCCGGCTTTCGGCATGCCGAGATCATCGAGACGGCCGGGCACCCAGCTGTCTACGCCGAGCGCATGGTCGACCCGAGCCTGCCCACTGCGCTCATCTACGGTCATCACGACGTTCAGCCCGTTGACCCGCTCGCCGAGTGGCACACGTCGCCCTTCGAGCCCGAGGTCCGGGACGGCAACCTCTACGGTCGTGGCGCGGTCGACGACAAGGGCCAGGTGTGGATGCACCTCAAAGCGGTGGAGTCGGTCCTCGCGGTCCGAGGCGAACTGCCCCTCAACCTCAAGCTGATCGTCGAGGGTGAGGAGGAATCGGGGTCGGTGCACTTCGAGGACATCGTGGAGTCCGAACAGGATCGCCTCCGCGCCGACATCCTCGTCGTGTCGGATACATCGATCATCGCGGCAGGCGTCCCGTCACTCTGCACGGGGTTGCGCGGTCTCGCCGGGGTCGAGGTGCATGTCCAGGGGCCGGCGCTCGATCTTCACTCGGGTCGATTTGGCGGCGCCGTGGCCAACCCGATCGCTGCGCTCGCCGAGATCCTGGCGTCGCTGCACGATCCAGCCACGCGGCGGGTCACCGTCCCCGGCTTCTATGACGACGTTCGTGAGCCCTCGGCCGAAGAGCGGGCACTCTTCGCCAGCGTTCCCTACGACGTCGACGAGTTCCGCGCCGAGGCGGGCGCGGTGCCGTCCACGATCGGCGAAGCAGGATGGACGGACCGCGAGCGGCTCTGGGCGCGGCCGACGCTCGAGTTCAATGGCATCTGGGGTGGCTACTCCGGCCCGGGCCAGAAGACGATCATCCCCGCAAGCGCCGGCGCCAAGATCACCTGCAGGCTGGTCCCGAACCAGGATCCGCAGCGCATCGCCGACCTGGTGCGCAGCGCCGTGCTCGCCGCGGTCCCGGCGGGCGTCATGGTCACCGCCGACGCCAAGGCGGGCGGGAGACCGGTGGTCACGTCCATCGATCACCCCGCGGTGCAGGCGGCATCGCGCGCCATGGAGAGCGTCTTCGGCACCACGCCGGCGCTGACCCGCGAGGGTGGCTCGATCCCTCCGGTCGAGTCGTTCGCTCGGGTCATGGGGTTGCAGGCCGTCCTTGTGGGTCTGGGACTTCCCGATGATCAGATCCATGCGCCAAATGAGAAGTTCACACTCGACATGTACTTCAAAGGAATCCGCGTTCTCGGCCGGCTCTGGGACGAGCTGGCCGTTGCGCTGAGGACGTCATGACCAGAATCGAATCGATCACGGCGCTGGAGATCCTCGACTCCCGCGGCAACCCAACCCTGGAGTGCCTCGTCACGCTGAACAACGGGTCCGAGGGCCGCGCCCGCATTCCCAGCGGCGCGAGCACGGGAGTTCACGAGGCGGTCGAGCTGCGCGACGGCGACCCGGCACGGTACGGCGGCAAAGGCGTCCTCAAGGCGCTCGCCAACGTCGAGGCGGTGATCGGGCCGGAGCTGATCGGGTTCGACGTTGTGGACCAGGCTGCGCTCGATGCGAAGCTCTGCGAGCTCGACGGCACGCCCAACAAGGGCAAGCTCGGCGCCAACGCGATCCTCGCCGTGAGCCTCGCCTCGAGCAACGCGGCGGCTGTTTCCAGCGGGGTCCCGCTCTACCGGCATCTCGGCGGTGACGGTGCGCATCTGCTCCCGGTGCCCCAGTTCAACGTCCTCAACGGCGGCGCGCACGCGCAGACGCGCGTCGACTTTCAGGAATTCATGTTCCTGCCGATCGGCTTGCCCACCTTCCGTGAGGCGCTCCGGGCTGGTGCCGAATGCTTTCATGCGCTCCGCAAGATCCTCCACGACCGCGGCCTCGGGACCGGCCAGGGGGACGAGGGCGGGTACGCCCCGGATCTCGATCACAACGAGACCGCCATGGAACTGCTGATGGAGGCGATCGGCGCTGCGGGGTACGCTCCGGGTCGCGACATCGGCATCGGACTCGACCCGGCGACATCGGAGCTCTACAAGGACGGGAGATACGAGCTGCGTGGCGAGGGAATCACGCTCGACTCGGCGGGGCTCGTCGATCGCTGGGCGAGCTGGGTGGAGAAATACCCGATCGTCTCGCTCGAGGACGGCATGGCCGAGGATGACTGGGATGGGTGGAAGTTGCTCACCGATCGGCTCAACGGCCGCGTACAGCTGGTCGGCGATGACAACTTCGTGACCAACGCCCAACGCCTCCAGCTCGGGATCGATCGTGGAGTCGCCAACTCGATTCTCATCAAGCTCAACCAGATCGGCACAGTCACCGAAACCCTGGCGACAATCGCGCTCGCCACCGCGAACAACTACTCGAGCGTGATCAGTCATCGAAGTGGTGAGACCGAGGACACGTCGATCGCCGACCTTGCAGTTGCGGTCAATGCCGGCCAGATCAAGACGGGTGCGCCGTCACGGTCGGAACGGGTTGCCAAGTACAACCGGCTCCTGCGCATCGAGCACGAGCTCGGCGACGCCGCGCGCTACGCGGGCACCGCGCCGTTCTTCCGGACGGTGCCGCAGCCGGCGTGACCATGAGCCGACCGGTCGATCCCTCCACCTCCACTGCGCGAGCGGGACTCGGACGTGGTGATACGGGCGACGGCGTCGACCTGGTCGCGCCGCTGAGCCTGGCCTCGGTTCGCGCGTTTGCCGACCTGCCCTCGGTGGATGAGGCGATGCAGGGACGCAACGCATACCGCCGATATGGCGGCGGTAATCCACAGCGTCTCGAGGAGGCGATGATCGAGCTCGAGACCGTCCCTGGACAGACGGCGCCGGTGGCGCGGGTGACCTCGAGCGGCCAGGCCGCGCTCTTGCTGGCCGCGACCCTCGTGGTGACGCCGTCGCGGCCGAGGGTCGTCGTGGTCAGGCCCTGCTACGCCGGTACCGATTCCCTGCTTGCGGGACCGCTCGGCAACCTCGGGGTGCGGATCACGACAGTCGACCTCCCGCCGGAAGGAGGCGGCGATCATGGGGCCATGGTTGCCGCAGTACTCGGCGCCGAGGTCGGCGCGGTGGTCACCGAGGTGATCACCAACCCGCTCATCGGTCTTATCGACGTCCCCGCCGTCGCCGCCGCGGCGCATGCGGTCGGCGCCGCGTGCATCGTGGATTCGACATTCACACCCCCGTTCGTCTTCCGGCCGTTCGCGAATGGAGCCGACCTGGTGATCCACAGCCTCACCAAGCACCTCGCCGGGCACAGCGACGTGAGCGGTGGGGTGCTCCTCGTGGACACCGGGCACGAGGCGAGCGACTGGCTCGATGCCAACGCGCGCCTGTTGGGGTGCAATCTCGCGCCGTTCGACGCCTGGCTTGCGCTTCGTGGTCTGCGCACTGCGGGCCTCCGCCTGGAACGCTGCTGCGAGAACGCCGCGGCGCTCGCCGCCTTCTTCGCGAACCGCGCCGAACTCCAGGGTGTGCACTACCCCGGAACGCGGGGTGTCGAGGATGCCGCGCTTGCCGATCGGTTACTGCCTCGTGGGCGAGGAGCGATGCTCAGCATCGACCTGCGCGGAGGCGGCGCCGCCGCCGACGCCTTCATCCGGGGCCTCGACGGGATCCGCCTCGCGCCGAGCCTTGGCGACGTGGCAACAACGGTGAGCTACCCGGCGAGCACCTCGCACCGGGCGCTCAGTCCGCAGCAGCGCGCCGCCCTCGGCATCGGCGACGGGCTGGTTCGCATCAGCGTGGGCATCGAGCACATCGACGACCTCAGGGCAGAGTTCGACGCCGCCCTGGTCGCCGCATCGGCTGGGTGAGGGTCGAACGCGACCCGGAGCGCACCGACCCGGTACTCTAGGGGACATATGGCACACGTTCGACTCGCCAACGGCGGCGACCTCTCGGTGAAGCTCACGGTGGACGAGATCACCGGCAAGCTCAACGCTGCTGGCGGAGGCTCGGGATTCGTCGAGCTTCCCGGTGAGGATGGACCGTTCCTGGTTCGCCCCGAGGCCGTCCTCGCAGTGATCGCCGATCAGCGACGCGGTGCTGCCGGCTTTCGGGTGGCGCAGGGAGCCGAGGCCAGCTGATCGGCGTGACCACGCCGCAGCAACCGGCGCAGCCGGCGTTGACGCTCGTCCCGAGGGCGATGGGGGAGACGATCACCGAACGCATCGGCAACACCCCGTTGCTCCGGATCCGCCTCTTCGAAAACGACTGTCCCGACGTCGCCGTCTACGCAAAGGCGGAGTTCCTCAACCCCGGCGGGTCAGTCAAGGATCGCCCGGCGCTGCGGATGATCGAGGACGGCGAGCGGTCGGGCCGGCTCACGCCCGGCCGGGCCATCCTGGACAGCACCAGCGGGAACACCGGGATCGCCTATGCGATGATCGGTGCCGCGAAGGGGTATCGCGTTCGTCTGGTGATGCCCGGCAATGTGAGCGACGAGCGGCGCCAGCTGGTGACCGCTTTCGGCGCGGACATCGAGCACAGCGATCCCCTGGAGGGCAGCGATGGCGCCATCCGTCTGGTTCGTGCCATCTATGAGGAAAACCCGGACGCGTACTTCATGCCGGACCAGTACAACAACGACGCCAACTGGCTCGCCCATTTCGATGGCACCGGCGCCGAGATCTGGGAGCAGACCCGCGGCAGCGTGACCCACTTCGTGGCCGCACTCGGAACCAGCGGGACGTTCATGGGCGTGACCCGGCGTCTCAAGGAGATGAACCCGGACATCCATTGCGTCAGCGTGCAGCCCGCCGAGCCGTGGCACGGCTTGGAGGGCCTCAAGCACATGGAGACCTCGATCGTTCCCGGCATCTACGACGCCTCACTTGCCGACGAGGACCTGGGCGTCGAGACCGAGCCCGCCTACGACCTGGCCCGGGAACTGGCACGCACCGAGGGCATCCTCGCCGGCCACTCCAGCGGGGCGGCACTTTGGGCCTGCGGCGAGATCGCGAAGCGAATCGGCCACGGGGTGATCGTCACCGTCCTGCCCGACGGGGGAGACCGGTACCTCTCCACCGGGCTGTACCGGCAGGCCGGGCATTGAACCTGCGCTTCGCGACGATCGCGCCGGCCGCCGAGCAACGAATCCGCGATCTTGCCGTCGCCGCCTATCCGAACGAGGGGTGCGGCGTGCTGCTGGGACGGCGTGACGGGACGCGCATGGTCATCGTCGATGTCACCTCCGCTCGCAACATGTGGACGGAGCGCAGCGCCGATCGCTACGACCTCGACCCGGTCGACTTCATGAAAGCCGATCGCGACGCGCGCTCGCGAGGTCTCGACGTTGCGGGCATCTGGCATAGCCACCCCGACCACCCTGCGCGGCCGTCGCAGTTCGACACCGACCGAGCGTGGGTCGACTACGTCTACATCATCTGCCGGACCACCCACACAGGAGCAGAGGACGTCAACGCGTTCGCGCTCGAAGCGGAAGGGGCTCCGTTCGCACAGATCGCGCTGGACATCTCGCCGGTCCCGCTGGGGGCGAAATGAGCCCGGCCGGCGCCACTCGCCGGCGCCACCGCGAAGAGGGTGAACCGATCGCGCCCGCTGTGGGTGTGGTCGCCATCGTCGGGCGTCCCAACGTCGGCAAGTCGACGCTGTTCAACCGGCTCACCGGGACGCGGCGTGCGATCGTCGACGCGTTTGCTGGTCTGACTCGCGACAGGCTGTACGGTGTGGTGGAGTGGGGGGGCAAGCGCTTCACCGTTGTGGACACAGCCGGTCTCGACGTTCCCCTGCCGCGCGATGCGGCGCCGGACATTGCTGCGCTGACCCGGGCGACCCGGGAGCAGGCGCAGATGGCGATCACCGAAGCGGATGTGTGCTGTTTCATGGTCGATGTCCGTGACGGAGTCACCGCGCTCGACGAGGAAATCGCCCAGGCGCTTCGCCGCGGTGGACGCCCGGTCATCCTGGTCGGCAACAAGGCAGACAGCCAGGTGGACCGCTATCGCGCCGATGAACTGTACCGGCTCGGGCTCGGCGACCCTTTGCTGATCTCGGCGCTGCAGGGGACTGATACCGGCGATCTGCTCGACCGTTTCGTCGCCGAGCTTCCGGAGCACGGCGCCGCGGGCACGGAGCCGGCCGCGGGCGAGGTGAGCGTTGCCATCATCGGGCGGCCCAACACTGGGAAGTCGTCACTGCTCAACGAGCTGGTGGGATCGGAGCGAGCGCTCGTCTCACCGGTTGCGGGCACGACTCGGGACGTCGTGGATACGGTCGTCTCGCTCGACGGTCGAAAGATCCGCCTCGTGGATACGGCGGGGATTCGCCGCCGGGGCATCGTCACCGAGAACGTCGAGCGTTACAGCCTGCTGCGCTCGCTCCGTGCGTTGCAACGCAGCGATGTCGGCTTGCTCGTGATCGACGCGTCGGAGGGCGCGAGCGCGCAGGACCGGCACATCGCCGGTTACGCCGTCGAGGCGGGCGCGGGGCTTGTCGTCGCCGCAAACAAGTGGGACCTGGTGAAGCACGAGGACCGCGTTGATGCGGGGTTTTTGAAGAAGCTGCAGGATTCGTTCTCGTTCGTCCCCGGCGTTCCGGTGCTCACGCTCTCCGCCACCGAGCATCGCAACCTGAAGCGCGTGATGCCGGCGGTGCTTGCCGTCGCCGACGCACGGGCGGTTCACGTCCCGACCCCAGCGCTCAACAACCTGATCCGGAATGCTCTGGATGAGCACCCCCCGCGTACTCACAAGGGTCGGCGCCTCAAGATCCTGTACGCCACCCAGGCGCGGAGCCCGGTCCCGACCATCGTGCTCTTCGTCAACGATCCCGAACTGATGCATTTCGCTTACCAGCGGTATCTCGAGAACCGGATCCGGGCGGTCTTCGGCTTCGCAGGGGTCCGGCTGCGGATCGTCACCCGTCACCGCGACGAGAGCGACGACTGAGCTTTCTCGGCCTCGTGGGCCTTGCGCGTTAGAGTCGCTAGGCGCGCCTCGGGGAGTAGCTCAGATGGTTAGAGTACTGGTCTGGGGGACCAGGGGTCGCAGGTTCGAGTCCTGTCTCCCCGATTCGCAGCCCATTTCACTGCAGTGAAGCTGTTTTCACTCAGTTGCAGCCGATTCCAACTTGCGGGGATCAGTCACTTTGCAGGGACTAGTACTCATTCCCTGATTGATGTTCTTTCCTGCAAAACCACTCTAAGCCGCGCGCCCTCGGCCGACGATGACCCCTCCGACCGGAGGACCGTCACATCCAAGGTTGGAGTTGCGGGTTCGAGCCTCGTCTCCCACCGCCCGTCCATCAGACGTCCATGAGACGTCCACACCGCGCCTGAAACGGTCATCAATCTTGCTACCGGGCGCAGACCATGCCCGCATGCCCGTCAGTGCGCAGCGCTCGAAGCCAAGGTCGAGGCAAAGATCTGCCAAGCCAGCAAGCTCTTGGCGATTAGGGACAACGTTACGTATGCCCGCTCGCCGACTAGATAGTCTTTCCACCGACCCAGCTGCTTGTACTGCAACCACTGATTGACGGCGAAGCAACTGAACAAGGCAAAGAGGGAGAAGAAGATCCCATAGACGAACCCTGGTGGATGCGCGTTGGCGCCCGGTCCTAACAGATAGATGGCTATGGCGACCCAAGGGACAATGCCAGCGATGCAGCCAATCCAAAAAGGTCCAAGCCCCATCCCGGGGGCCTCGTAGCGCTCCTGCATCCAGCCAAACCCGATCATCGAGGCGTTGACCCCCACCAGGGCAACCAGGGCGGCGATGTCGTTTATGCCGACAAGCATGGCGATCAACACGATCATGATCGACGCGCTCAACGAGTACTCCAACCAGCGGTAGGGATTGCGGCTCTTGCCCAGCTGGATCTGATAGGAAGCCCAACCAGGGCCCGCCACGGTGAAGTGCGCCAGAGCCGAAAGCGCGAAGAAGGTAGCGATAGCCCAGGCAAAGCTGAGGTTGAACAAGGTGACTGTCTGGCTTCCCACCGTCGGCCCAGGAGGACCTGTCATGTAAGTCGCCCGTACGGGCAGAGCGAAGCCGTGGGCCAACACCAGGATGGCCGCCGCTTGCACCAAGTGGAGGCACCCCGCAACGAGGTTGTAGGGACGGAGACTAGCCAGTGATGATGCGCCGTTTCTCACCTGGACAGAATACGGCTGCGTGGTTCAAGGGCATCAGACGCCCGGCTGCACATGTCGTGCGGTGGCCCGGCCCTGACGAAGCCACGTTGAGGCTGACCGAATGTAGTCCAACATCGCCTTCCCGAGCGTCTTGGCCCGAGCCCTTCAGGGTCTTGATCTCAGGCTCCCTGGCGACACCTCGGGCAGGGTGGGCCCGCGCCTATGAAGACTCGGGCCACGATGGGTTGGATGGAGCACCATGCGCGCCGGTGGCATTATTGGCGGTATCCTCGAACGTGGCGGGAAGAGGATCGCGCGCCTTGTTTGGGAGCCGATCCATTCGGAACCGCTGGGATCCAACTCGGGTGTGCCACTCTGAGTCAGTGAATTCAGCTTGCGAGGGATCAGCGTGCGCGGCGCTGTCACCCGGCAAATGATGCTGTTGCCCACGCTGACTTCGGAGTGACTTATCCCACTCGAGCACACGATCCGGCGGGTCAAGGCGGTGCCCCCGGGGTGACGGATTCTCAGACATCGAGCAACGCTGCCCGAACCGTCGCCGTCACCGGCGCCACGGGCTTTGTCGGACGGGCGCTTGTCCCACGCCTTATGGAAGCCGGCTACGCCGTCCGTCGCCTTGGCCGTCACCCCGAGACGTTCAACAGGGTGGAGGGCGTCGAAGATCGGCGCTTCGACCTCGATGACGAACGACCGGACGCGGCAGCGCTCGTCGGGGTCGACACGGTTTTCTACCTGGTCCACGCCATGGGCGGCGGCGGAGGTTTCGCCGCACGCGACCGCGCGTACGCGCAGCGTTTTGTTGGTGCAGCGCGAACGGCCGGCGTCCGCCACGTGATCTATCTTGGCGGGCTGTATCCGAAGGGGACTGCGCTGAGCCAGCATCTGGCAAGCCGTCGCGAGGTCGGAGACATCCTGCGGCGTGGGTGCGGTGCACTGCACGTGCGCGCGGGCATCATCCTCGGCGCAGGGAGCGCGTCGTTCGAGATGATGTGCGACCTCGTCCGGCGCCTCCCCGTCATGGTGACGCCTCGCTGGGTCGGCAACCGTTGTCAGGCGGTCGAACTCACCGACGCCATCGCCGCGCTGGTACGGGCGGTGGATGTCCCCGGCAATCGCGAAATCGATTTGGCTGGTCCTGATGTGCTGACATACCGCGAGATGCTCCAGCGAATGGCCCTGGCGATGGGCCTGCGCCGTCGCCTGATCATCGGCGTCCCAGTGCTGACACCCCGGCTCTCGGCACGCTGGTTGCGCTTCGTCACCTCCGTGCCTCTTCCGGTCGCGCACGCGCTGGTGGAGAGCCTTCGTCATGACGCGCTCGCGGATGGACCCGATCTCTTCGCCGAGGTCAGTCTGGTCCCGTGCGGCTTCGACGAAGCCGTGAGACGCGCACTCGCGGATCGCGCGCATATCGTTCACGTTGCATACACCGCGTTCTGGGACGGTCGTCGTTTTCATCTGACGCAACGGTTTCAGCTGAGCGCGACGGCGCGTTGTGACTCGCGCCTCCTCGGCCGTATCGATGAGGAACTCCGCCAGCTGACATCTCGGCTCGCACTCGGTGTGCTCCACTGGCACGGTGACGAACTCCGCCTCGCCGGCTGGTCGCTACTCCGGCTCGGCTCCCCGGTGCACGACGCGGCGACATTGCAGCGCACGATTGACGGCGGATGGCTCGTTGCCACTGCGGGCGGCGTGCTCAGCTTCTCGTGCCAGCCCAGCTCCGCGGGACCGGTGATCGAAGCGCGCCTCTCGGGATACTCCCCGAGACTCCCGCGCATGGCCTATGTCTTGGTCCAAGGGCCGGTGCATCGCACCTTGGTCACGTCAGCCGTCCGTCGTGCTGTCGACTCGTAGGAGCGGCGACGTCGCGTTGCGTTCGGCGCCGTCGTCACCTCCTTCGTGACGGCATCGTCAAGTCCCACGCGCGTTGTTGACATGGGGAAAGCCCTCTATCGACGGTTTGGGTTTCTTCACGGTCTGACCACGGAGGAAGACTCGCAGTCTTCCCATGCCAGCGCGCAGCTCAACTCCTTTGGCCGGAGAGGAGGCGACCGTCCCTCAGCCCAGCGTACAACTTTGTTCCTCGAGCGTTTGACGCGAGCGCGCGTGATGGGGCGCGTCTGAAAGTGCCATAGTGACCCGCCTCAGTCAATATCGTTAAGCGAGGCGAGACCGATGGCTCAAGGCGCAAGCGAGCATCCCAACGCAACCCTGTTCCGGCGTGGCTATGAGGCCTTCAACGCGGGCGACATGGACACGATCCGCGAGCTGTTCGACGAGCACATCGTCTGGCACAACGGCGGCCGCAGCAGGTTCAGCCACGACGCCAATGGCATCGACGAGACACTCGGCTTCTTCATGGAGCTGGTGCAAGCCTCAGAGGGAACGTTCCACCTGGACATCCATGACATCGTTGCCAACGATGAGCATGCCGTTGCGTTGGTCACGTCGCACCAGGAGGTTGGCGGGGTCAAGTACGAGGACTTGGGCTCCCATGTCGTGCATATGAAGGATGGCAAGGTGACCGAGTCGTGGTTCTTCGCCTGGAACCCGTACCAGCAGGACGAGCTCTTCCCGGCCTGACGAGCCGACCACGACCGTCGCGCAACCGAGAGGAGCCCCGCGTTCCTCCCCGGGTGTGGATGTCACGAAAACGAGGAACCCCGCAGGCTCCAGCGCGCAACAAACACACCTGAACCACGCGAAAGACGGGACGAGGCGCAGGCACGATGATTCCCATCAACTAACACGCGTGCCAAGAGCCGTCCCGAGAGTCGTCACTGCCTCGGCCCCGGCTTGGTGCCATGCGATCGGGGACCGGGCCGTCCGCCATTTGTCTGTCGTCGCACTGAGAGGTCGAGCTCGTCGGCTGACCTTGAGTGGCCGGCTTCGCGGCAGGCACACGGGGTGGCTTGGGAGTGGGTCAGTTTGATTGACGCGATCTCGGAGGGTCGTTACGAGATCGTCGGCAGATCCGCGCTCCGAACGCCGGACGATATATGCCCCGTCTGAAACCCAATCCCTTCCAACGGCGACGCCCTCGATACTGCCGTCCCCCGAGGCGCGGGGGCGCCGCCGTCCCCCTTCAGTCAGCCGAGAGGAACCGGCGGTGCTTTACGTGCCCTTGCCACACCAGATGTCTGTCAGCGTCCCGAACGACCAAGGGTCCATCCGCGTAAGCTGCGTGTCCAGGGGACTGAAGGCGCGACGAGCGGCGCGGTGCCGCGCGCCACAGCTTCCTCATCCTCGCGAGGAAAGCGGCAGATTCGCCATGAGGTACGCTCGGCAATGACTCGACAGCTTCCGGACGCTCCCGTCGTCCGCTGTGTCGGTTGCGGTGGGACCCGCCTGATACCGCTGACATTCCGCGGCGCTCGGCGCGCGAGGCAGTCCGAGCTCCCTGTCCGCTCAAACGCGAAATGCGTCACCTGCGGGCTCCGCTACATTGGGACGCAGCCCCTGCCGAGAGAGGGTGCTTTTATCTCGCTCGCCGCCCGCGACGACGCGAATCGGTCGGCACCCTGGGTACGCGCGCTGGCTGAATGGGCGGTGCTAATCGACAGCGCGAAGCAGCGCCCAGGCGCCGAGACGCAGAATCCTGCCGATCGAACGCCAGCACCCCCACCCGGCATGCTTGCCGTGCTCGTAACGTAGCTGGAAGGGCGAGGCGGGAGCGCGGCTCGGGTTTCCAAGTGCTCGGGATGGACCCGTGACGCACTCCTGCGCCAGTAGGTAGCTCCGTGAGTCTCTTATGCCCGCCGGCTCGATCAGGTCTCGAAGCACAGCCGCTTCGCCCACCCCAGCGTGCAACTCGTTTCTTGAGCGTTGGGCGCGATCGAGCGCGACCTGGGACTGCTCCCGCGGCGGTCCTAGGTCGTTGCCGCTGTGGTCGCCGAAGATGCCCTGCCTTGAGCTTCGACCGTGCCACCCGATATCGCTTTGTCCGGTATGACGTGGGCCTTGAGCTTGGACCAGTTGGCCCGCATCGGCTTCTCGTGGAGACCGGTCTTGTGGATCGCGGCACCCAGTTTCGGCATTTCGGCTTCCTGAGCCTCGCGTGATTCCCAGATCTCAATGACGATGAGTCCCTTCTCGGTCGTGGCCGCCGTATGTGAAATGAGCCCGTCCGGCCAGTCTCCGCCGCCGTTGATGTCGACGCCGAGCTCGGCGTTGACCTGGTCGTATTCCGCCTCGCCAATGCCGTCGATTTCCGTGATAAGCAGCTCCGCCATCTCGACGCTCCCGCATACCGTTCAGGCCCTTCAACGAGGGCGGCACGAGCATTGCATATCGACCCCCATGTCCGAGGTTGGGGTCGCGGCCCGGGCAAGCAGTGACTCGGTCTCAGCGCGCAGACGGCTGGGCGTCTATGGGCGGCGTGGCATAACTCAGCTGCCGGGGCATGCCGGACCTGAGCGTGCCCCGGTTTGACGGACACGAAGGTGGAGTGCTTACGGGGGCCACGCACAGACAGGTTGCGTACACTCCCATGGCCCCGTGGCGTGCGTAACCCTGCCCCCCGGGTGCGCCTCGTTTCAAGGTTGAACAGATCACCCACAGCGATCGGATCGAACGCGTGTCAGTGAGGACGCCGAGAACGCCCGGAAGGCCAGTCGCTCACCTGCGACACCGGGCGGAGACCACCGATAACCCCTTCGGCCCTGAGGTCGCCCAGACCCCGAGCACCACTCCAAGCGGGCGGTGCGATTCGCGTAAAGCCTCGGTGTCGGAGCTCGCGACCCTGCCCGTCACACGACCGTAGTCTTAAGACCACAGCCCTATCAAGCTGGGCTCGGATGCTGTCCCTGTGAACAGTGTGGCCAGCCCGGAGAGGTCCGCAACGCGGTGTCCCCGTACGACGGCACCCACGGCGGTCGCGTTGCTGCCCGTCTTCAACATCCCCGACCGAGC